>Ga0070689_100003029_pt1 | contig 11066 bp, 8 predicted proteins | sample KBSS23HmetaG_FD_64669 | JGI IMG/M metagenome (GOLD analysis project Ga0070689, IMG submission 64669) | Switchgrass rhizosphere microbial communities from Kellogg Biological Station, Michigan, USA - KBS S2-3H metaG | ecosystem: Host-associated > Plants > Roots > Rhizosphere ... | reverse complement strand
GAAGTACTCGCCGGGGGGGCGGTTCGTGACCGCGACGAGTCTCGACGAGCCGATCGTGCGCGTGTGGGATGCGCGGTCGGGCGCGCTTGCGGCCGAGCTCGTGGGCCACGCGAAGGCGATCTATGACGTGTCGTTCGATCGCGCGGAGACCCGTGTCGCGACCGCCGGCCTCGACGGTACCGCGCGGCTCTGGCAGTTGCCGGGAGGCAAACCGCTCGCCGTGCTCCATCACGCGAACATGGTGTTTCGCGTCCGCTTCAGCCCCGATGACTCCGTCATCGCGACCGCGAGCCTCGACAAGACCGCGAAGCTGTGGGACGCGAGCTCGGGGCGCGAGCTGTTGACGCTCAAGCATTTCGATCAAGTCGAGGCGGTCAACTTCAGCCCCGACGGCAAGCGGCTCGTGACAGCGTCCGATGATCGGCGCGCGACGATCTGGAGCGTCGCCACCGGCGAGGTGCTCGCGACGATGCTCGGTCACGGCGACTACCTCGTCGATGCGAGCTTCACGAGCAACGGCGATCAGTTGATCACGTTCAGCGCGGATCGCACGGCGCGGCTGTGGGATGCGGCGTCCGGCGCGCCGCGCATCGCGCTCGTCGGTCACACGCAGGAGATCGAGGGCGCCGAGCTCGATCGCGCAGGCGTTCGCGCCATCACGGGCAGCCTCGACGGCACGGCGCGAATCTGGGAAGCGCGTGCAAGCAAGCTGCTCGTGACCGCGCGTGCGCCGGGTGCCGCCTCGATCTCGATCGGTCGCAGCGGCGAGCTCCTCGTACCGAGCGATGCGGGCACGCCGACTGTACGTTCCGATCACACCGGTGACGTTCTCGATACGTTCGACGTCGGCGGTGGCCACGCACAGTGGGCTCCCGATCGCCGGCACGTCGTGCAGATCACGCGAGGTGAGGTCCGGGTCTGCGCCGTGCCCGAACGCGCGTGCACGACGCTGGGCGCCGCGGCGGGGGCAACGACCGCGATCTTCTCGCCGAGTGGAATGCACGTCGCGATCGCCTATCCGCGGCGCGGCGTCGAGGTCTGGACCATCGCGGGTGCGCGCACGAGCACGCTCGCCGACGCGGACATCCATGCGATCGCGTTCGATCCACAGGCGAGCCGCATCGCGACGAGCGATCGCGTGGGCATCACGTCGGTGTGGGACGTCGCGACGGGCAAGCGGCAACTCCGGCTCGTGGGGCACGGCAAACCGATCGCCGCGATCGTGTGGTCGGCCGATGGTCGTCGCCTCGCGACGGCCGGCGGCGATGCCGAGGTCGCGCAGGTCTTCGATGCGCGAGACGGCCGGCCGCTCGCCGTCTTGCAGGGCCACACCGGGCAGGTCAGCTCCGTCGCCCTCGACAGCAAGGGAACGCTCGCGCTCACCGGGGGCAGCGACAACATGGTCGGCGTGTGGAACGCGACGACCGGTGTGCTCCTGTTCAAGTACGTGCTGCCGTTTGCAGTCGGCTGGGTCGGCTTCTCCTCGGACGGCACGCGCATCGTGACGCTCGCGACCGACCTCTCGGAGAAAGCCGATCCGCTGCTGCAGATCTGGGACGCCAGGCTCGACGCGCGCTCCCCCACAGCGCTCGCCGACTACGTCCGCTGCCGCGTACCACTCACGCTCGAGGGCGAGCGACCGGTTCCCGCGAAACGAGTGTGTCGTTAATCACCGCAGACGTTGGTGCGGATGCTGCCCTGCTGCCCCGTGCAGCCGACCCACGAGCCGGGATCCCCGCCACCACGCACCTGCTCGAGGCTCCTTGGCGAGAGCTTCACGACCGTCACCGCATGAACCTGGAGCTTCTTTTTTGTTCTCTTCATGGCGAATCACATCCTGCGCTGCGTACGCTGCCTTGCCCGCCCATCCAGTCGCAACCGGACACGTCCTCCGTGTCGAGCTCGATGTACGTGCCGCCACGGACCTTGCCGAGCTGTATGGACGAGAGCCTGACCATCGTCTGACTCTTCAGCTCCAGCTTCTTCTTCGTTCGCTTCAAAATACCTCGCATGCGTTCGTGCGGACGCTGCCCTGCGTGGTGGCGTTGCATCCCGACGCGGCTTCCGTGCATTCCCAGAAGTCGGTGCCGCCGCGCACGTCCGCGAGTTGTTTTGCCGACAGCCTCGCGACCGTCTGGCTGTTCAGCTGCAACTTCTTCTTCGTTCGCTTCAAAATACCTCGCATGCGTTCGTGCGGACGCTACCCTGCGTGGCGGCGTCGCATCCCGACACGGCTTCCGTGCAGAGCCAGAAGTCGGTGCCGCCGCGCACGTCCGCGAGTTGTTTTGCCGACAGCCTCGCGACCGTCTGGCTGTTCAGCTGCAACTTCTTCTTTGTTCGCTTCATACGCTTTCACTTTGTGAGGGACGGGTCGACGTTCAAAATGCGTCGCATCCGGCGGTGCGGACGCTGCCCTGCGTGGTCTTGTTCAGACAGCCTGAATCCTGGTGCGAGCAGGGATCTATCGATCCGCCGCGGACCTCCGCGAGTTGTTGCGCCGAAAGCCTGGCAACCGTCTGGCTGTTCAGCTGCAGTTTCTTCTTCGTGCGCTTCATAGTGCGCACCCGCTGCTGCGAACGCTGCCCTGCGTGGTGATGACCCCGCAGCCGGATTCGACTGCCGTGCACGGGCCGATGGGCCAGAAGCCACCACCGCCAACCCGAGTCAGATCGTTGGGCGACAACCTGACCAACGTCTGGCTCTCGAGCTGTAACTTCTTCTTCACCCGCTTCATCCCTGGTACCCACATCAATATGTGTGCCTTCCCTAACGCTCACCTCATCAAGCGGTTGGCGATTGCCGAATCTGCAGTCAGCAGGGTCTGCATGCAGACCTTGCAAGCCGAACTTCCATACATCACCGCACGAGCGGCTACGTTGGCACCGTGACCTGGACGCCAATCCTCGCCAGCGATGCAGCGTGGTCCTCGCTTCGCGAGATCGCCGCGACTCTCGCCTCGTGTGACGAGCCGGCCGAGGACCTCGCGCTGTTCTGGAGCTACGTCTCGGCCGCCTTCGACGACGCGGCCACCGCCGAGCACACGACGCGGGCGCTCGAACGGTTCGCGAGCGCCCTCGGAGAGGGACATCCGCACCTCGGGTTGTTCGGCGGGCTCACCGGGCGCGCGTGGATCGCCGCACACGTCGCCGACGACGTCGACGAGCTCCTCGGCGTCGTCGATGCCGAGCTGCACGCCGAGCTCGCGACGTCGCCGTGGCGCGCACACTACGATCTGATCTCCGGCCTCGTTGGTCACGGCGTGTACTTTCTCGGGCGCGATGCGGGCGGCGAGCTCGCACGGATCGTCGATCATCTCGAACGGCTGGCCGAGCGCTCCGCCGCGGGGGCCACGTGGCATACGAGCGCCGAGCTGCTGCCCGATCACCTGCGCACCGCGTACCCGAACGGCTGCTACAACGCGGGTCTCGCACACGGGGTGCCCGGGGTCATCGCGTTGCTCGCGAGGATCTGCGAGCGCCCCGATGCACCGCCGCACGCGGCATCACTTCGCGACGATGCGGTGCGCTGGCTTCTCGCGCAGCGACTCGACGGTGGCTTTCCGGCGATGATCGGCGAGAGTCCACCGTCGCTCGCCCGCACGGCGTGGTGCTACGGCGATCCGGGCGTGACGCTCGCGCTGTGGGCGATCGCGCTGCGCGGCGGCGGTTCTGTCCCCGAGCTCGACGCGCTCACCGCGGCCTGGATGGCGCGCACGCCGGAGCAAGCGTACGTGATGGATGCCGGTCTCTGTCACGGCACCGCCGGGCTCGCGCACATCTGCAACCGCCTCTACCAGGCGACTCGCCGTACCGCATATCGCGAGGCGGCGCTGCGCTGGTTCGAGCACACGCTCGCGTTTCGGCGGCCCGGCGAGGGCATCGCGGGCTTTCGCACGTTTCGCAACGGGTGGACGACAGACGCCGGCTTCCTCGAGGGCGTTGCCGGGATCGGGCTCGCGCTCCTCGCCGCGCTGACGCCGATCGAGCCGGCATGGGACGCGATGATGCTGTGCGATCTGCCGATCAGTCCTTCTTCTTCTTCGGCGTGAGCCCGTAGAGCTTCGCCTTCTCGAAGAACGTGCGCACCGGCACCGAGAGCAGTGCGGCGGCTCGCGTCTGGTTGTTCGCCGCGGCCGCGAGCGCCTCCCGGATGCGCGTCACCTCGAGCTCGCGAATCTCGTCGGCGAGCGGGCGAAACGTTCCCGGCTCCGCGGGCGGCGCGGTGATGCGCGGCGCCGTGCGGCCGGTCGACAGGCGCTCGCTCACGTGCTCGGCAGTCAACACGTCGACCTTGTGCGCGGCGGCGACATACTGCATCAGGTTCTTGAGCTCGCGCGCGTTGCCGGGCCACGCGTGATCGAGCAGTGCCGCCATCGCAGCGTCGGAGATCGTCATCGGCCCGCGGCCGTTCTTCTTGCACGCGTCGTCGAGAAACAGCGCGGCGAGCAGCGGCAACTCGCGCGGACGCTGGCGCAAGGGCGGCAGCACGAGCGGCGCCGCGGAGAGCCGGAAGAAGAGATCCTGGCGGAACCGACTCTCGGCGACCTCGCGCTCGAGATCGCGATTCGTCGCCGCGACGATGCGAACGTCGACGCTGCGCTCGTTGACATCGCCGACGCGCGTCAGCTTCTGCGTCTCGAGCACGCGTAAGAGCTTTGCCTGCACCGCGAGCGAGAGCTCGCCGATCTCGTCGAGGAACAGCGTCGAGCCGGAGGCCGCCTCGAGGAGCCCAGGCTTCGCGGCGACGGCACCCGAGAATGCGCCCTTCTCGTGTCCGAACAGCTCGCTCTCGACGAGCGTCTCGGCGATCGCGGCGCAGTTGAGCGAGACGAGCTTGCGGTCGCGACGCGCCGACATGCAGTGGATCGCGGTCGCGACGACCTCCTTGCCGCAGCCGGTCTCGCCGGTGACCAGCATCGGCAGATCGACCGGCGCGAGGCGCTCGACGAGCGCGTACAGCCGCACCATCGCCGGATCGGCGACGATCACGCGCAGCGAGCCGAACGTCATCGTCTGGTACTCGCGCGCGACCTCACCGATCGCACCCGGTGGTGCGCAGCTCGCCGCGTTGCGCGCGCTCGCGATCAGATCGTCGATGTCGAACCCGTCGCCCGGGCAGCTCGCGACGCCGACCTGCACCGCGTCTTCGAGCTTGCTGCGCAACCGTCCCGCGATCGTCGTCGCAGTGTCGGCGGACACCTCGGCCAGCACGATCTGGAGCATGTGATCGTCCGCCCAGCCACTCGCATCGATGCGGCGCAGCTGGTCACCGAGCTGGCGCTCGATGGCGCGCCGGTCCACGACACGCGCGGGCCAGATGATGCAGATGAGGCCGAACGCGCGCTCGTAGCGGATCGCGCGATCGATCTCGGACTCGAGGCGCTGGCGGAACGCGTTTGCATCGAGCACCGCCGTCGGCGTCGCGACCGCTGTCGAATGCAGGAGCAGCGTCGTCTTGTGGAGCGTGACGACGTCGTTAGGGCGCAGCACGTGCTCGCCGATGATCCGCTCGTGGTTGACCCGCGTGCCGTTTTGCGAGCCCAGGTCGCTGATCGTGACCGCATCGTCATCGATCATGAGGCGCGCGTGCTGGCGCGAGATCGAAGGATCGTTGATTCGCAGGTCGGCGGTCTCGGCGCGGCCGATCACCACCTCACCGCGCGGCGGCAGCTGATACATCCATGACGACGATCCGTTGAACACGAGCAGATGGCGGCGATCGATGCTCGCGATCTCTTGCGAGATGCGAGTGGGCGTGTTCGACAGCTCCGCCGTCGACTGCAGGACGGTGGTCTCCGGCAGTGCGTTGTCCGGCGTGTCCTCCATCCGCTCTCCACGATAACATTCGGCCGGCTCGTGGGAACGGTGCGCAGCGTACCGGGACGTTAGTAATCCCAGACGGGCAGGCTCATGCCCGAGCCCGTCGGGCAGCCTGGCCTCGCGGGTTCACCCCGGTCACGTTTGCCCAGTACGTCGGTTGTGGAGTTGCGTAGAACGACGGGTTGCAGAACTGCTGGTACGGATAACCCGGATACGTGAACACGCTTGCCACGCTGAACCCGAACGGGCCGTAGTAGCACGCGGTGCCCGAGCAGGCCTCGCCCGTAGAAGCCCTTGCAGCCTTCACCGGTCGGGTTGCGCGCACGCATGATGTTGGCGCCGTCGGTGGGGCGGATGAAGATCGTGTTCTGGCCGTTATCCACGCCGCAGCCCGTGCCGTACATGTGGAGATCGTGGATGCTCCACCAGTTGCCGGAGCTGCTGTTGTTATATGGATCGGTCTTCGGGATTTCGCTGTACTCCTTTCCGTACGCCCCGAACTCGGCGATGCTCCACCAGTTGCCGGCGCTTCCCGTCTGCACGACCTTGATGAACTTGCCGGGCTTGGGCGTGAACGGCACGGTGATGACCTGGCCCGTGCCCGTACCGGTCGCAACGGCGGCACCGCTCCAAGTCAGCGCACGGTGGCCGCGAGACCCGGCCGCAGCTGCGACGTGACCGCCGGATCCGACGCCAGCTCCGCCTCGACGATGATCATGCCCGATGCGGGGTCGATCGTCGGCGAGACCTGGCGCACGACCGCGGCGACCGGGTGCGCGATCGTATCGATCGTCGCGTGCACGGTCGTGCCCGGAATCACGACCTGTGCGCGATCCGGCGGTAGCGCGAACCGCAGGCGCAGCGCGCCCTGGCCGACGATGCGCAAGATCGGCGCACCCGACGCGACCGTCGCGCCCGGATCCTTGAACCGCATCGCGACGGTGCCACTCGACGGCGCGCGCAACGCGGTATCGGTGACATGATCGCGCGCGGTCTGCACGTGCGAGCTTTCCGCGGCGACCGTCGAGCTCGCCTTTTGCACGGTCGCTTGGGCGCGCTTGACCGCGAGCTTCGCTTCATCGACGTTGACGCTCGGCGATACACCCTGAGCAACCGCCTTCGTCTCGAGCTGGAGCTTGCGACGCGCATCTTCGAGATCGACGTCGGCCTGGCGGCGTGCCGCGGCGGCAGCGCCGAGTGCGGCCTCGGCGGCGCGCAGCTCCTCCTGCATCGATTTCTGATCCATTTCAGCGACGACCTGGCCTTCGGTGACGGCATCGCCGACCCGCACCTGGATCGTCGCGACCACGCCCTGAAAGCGCGGCGCGATGTCGACGGAGTCGGCGGCGGTGATCACGCCGACGAACGATGGTGCGGTGGTGGCGGCATCGGCGGTCGCCGGCTTGACGATGGCACTGCCGCCATCGTGGCGCGCCGGCGCACCGCGATCGGAGCACGCGACGAGCGCGATCAGGATCAAGCGCTTCATGCCGCTTCGCCTCCGAACGTCTGGTCGGCGACGAGTGCGGCATACGCGCCACCCTTCGCGAGCAGCTCCTCGTGCGTGCCGATCTCCGAGATGCGACCTTCGTCCATCACGATGATGCGATCCGCGTGGACGACCGTCGACAGGCGGTGCGCGATCACGACGCGCGTCGCGCGCAGCGAGCGCAGGTTGTCGATCACTTCGCGCTCGGTCGTGGTGTCGAGCGCGCTCGTCGCTTCGTCGAGCACGAGCACGGCAGGGTCGTGGAGCAGCGCGCGCGCGAGTGCGAGACGCTGGCGCTGGCCGCCCGACAGCGACGCGCCGCCGTCGGCGATGATCGTCTCGTAGCCCATCGTCATCGCGCGGATGTCGCCATGGATCGCCGCCTTGCGCGCGGCGGCGATGATGCGATCGAATGGCATCGACGGATCGGTGAGTGCGATGTTCGTGCGGATCGAGCCCGCGAAGATGAATGGATGCTGCGGCACCATGCCGAGCTGGCGGCGCAGCATGCGATGGTCGAGCTCGTTCAGATCGTAGCCGTCGTAGACGATGCGGCCTTCTGTCGGGCGGTGCAGGCCGAGCAGCAGCGCGGCGAGCGTGGACTTGCCGGAGCCAGAGCGGCCGACGATCGCGACGGTCGAGCCGGCCGCGATCGTCAGCGTCGCGTCGCGCACCACGAGTGGCTCGCTCGGTCCGTAGCGGAACGACACGCGATGCAGCTCGATCTCGCCGGTGAGCTTCGGCGGCGCCACGGTGGATTCACGCGCCTGCTCGGGCTCTGCCGACAGCACGTCGTCGATGCGCGCGACGTAGCTGCCGAGCATCTGCAGCTGGAACATGCTCTGCACGAGGCTCGACAGCGGCGTCAAGAAGCTCGTCGCGAGCGCGGTCGTCGCGAGCATCGTGCCGAGCCGCAGATCGCCCGTCATCACGAGCCACGCGCCCGCGGCGAGCAGGCCGAGCGGCGAAGCGGTCTGCAAGAAGCTGTTCACCGTGTCGATCACGGCCTGCATGCGGCCGCGCGACAGCGCGACGTTGAGCTGGTCGACGTAGTAGTTCGCCCACTGCTCGAGCGCCCGATCTTCGGCGCCGGAGATCTTGAGCGTCTCGATGCCGACGAGCATCTGCACCATGTAGCTCTGCGCCTTCGCCTGCGTCTCGAGATCCTGCGAGGTCAGCGCCGCGTAGCGATGGCGCGCGACGAGCAGCACCGCGATCTGCAGCGCGCCGACGATCGCGGTCAGCCCCGCGAGCACCGGCGAGAGCAGGAATAGCAGCACGATGTAGATGAGCGCGAGGCTGCCGTCGAGGAGCGTCGACATCAGCGACGACGTGAGCAGCTCGCGGATCTGCGAGTTCGAGGCGACGCGCATCATCAGATCGCCCGTCGGGCGCTGGTTGAAGAACGCGTACGGCAGCGATAACAAGTGGGACAGGAACGCGAGCGTCATCTTGCTGTCGAGCCGCGTGCGCAGCTCGATCAACAGGTGCGAACGGATCAGTGTCGCGAGCACCTGGAAGGCCATCACCGCGCCGATGCCGCCGAGCACGACGAGCAGCAACCCGCGGTCGCCGCGCGGCACCACGCGATCGACGACCATCGCGGTGAGGATCGGCAGCGCGAGTGCGAGTATGCGCAACGCGAGCGAGGTGACGACGACGCGCGCGATCATGCCGCGCTGCGAGAGCATCTGCGTGAGGTAGCGCCACGTCTTGCTGCGGCCGCTCGGCGTCGGCGCGAAGCTCTCGACCGGCTCGAACACGAGCGCGACCCCGGTGAACTGGCGGCGGAACTTGTCGAGCGGGATGCGGCGGCGGCCGTGGCCCGGATCGACGATGTCGACGGCGCGGCGATGCAGGCGCTCGAGCACGACGAAGTGGTTGAAGCCCCAGTGCAGGATCGAGCCGGTCGGCAGGTGCTGCAGGTCGTTGAGATCGACCTTCACGCCGCGGCCGCGCAAGCCAAATTGCTCGGCGCCGCGGATGATCGACAGCGCGTCGGTGCCGCGATTCGTGCCGACGACCGTGCGCGTGCGCTCGAGCGGCACGTGACTGCCGTAGTACGCGAGCACCATCGACAGGCACGCCGCGCCGCAATCGGCGACCTCGAGCTGCGCGACGTACGGCACGCGCTTCTTGCTCGGCGTGCGCAAGCGGCTGAGCGCGGCGGATAGATCCGCTTCGTTGCTCATCACAGCCTCCTCAGGCCGGGCACGAGTGCGTAGATGATGCGCTCTTCATCCACGCGAACTTCGGCGGTGCCGAGCATGCCATCGTGATAGCGATAGTTACGGCCGTCGGCCTCGAAGCCCTCGCTCGCGAGGCGGCCGCGCACGACGACGACCGGGCCACCGACGCGCATGCTCTCGGCGACCTCGCTGCCGAGCACGCGGCGCGCCTCGTTCGGTGCGATCACGTCGGACGACACGCTGTCGATGAGCAGCGTCTGGTACGCGTAGCGATAGCCGGCGAGCTCGAGGCGCAGCGCCATGCCGGGAGCGAGCTGCGGGCGATCTTCGCCGGGTAACAGCGCGATCACCTCGAGCGCGGCGCTGCCTTCGACGGTCGACGCCGCGATGTCGCCGGGCTCGACGTGCTGGCCGGGGCGCAGGCGCAGATCCGAGATCACGCCGGCCACCGGCGCGCGGATCGAGCGCTCGTCGAGTGCGGTGTGCGCTTGCTCGAGCTGCTGGCGCAGCGCGCGCAGCGAGCTGTCCGCGGTCTGATCGCCGGGATCGAGCATGTGGTTGCGCAGCTGCGCGTCGAACTCGCGCGTGAGGCGCTCGACGGCGGCGCGCTGGTCTACATCGTCGAGCCGCGCGATCATGGCGCCGGCCGCGATGCGATCGCCGGGCACGACCTCGATGCTCGCGACGTTGCCGGCCGTGCGCGACGTGATCGACGTGCGCGCCATCGAGCGCACGACAGCCGGGCCGGTCGCGTACGTCGCGAGCGTGCCGAACGAGAGAAACAGCACCGTGCCGACGAGCAGCGCGACGAGGATCCAGTACGCCCACGACAGCCAGACGGGCGCGACGCGCACCACATCGCCCCATTGCCGCGCGTTCAGCGCCTCCACGGCCTCGGTGCGGAACAGGCCTTCTTGCTCCGGTGAATCGAGCATCTGCTGACCCTCGACGTGTGTCGAGAGCTGATCGAGCAGCGGTGCGGCGAGGGCGGCGAACCGCGCGAGCATCGCGGCCTCCGGCGGACCGAGTGGTGGCCGGCGAGCGCGACGCAACGCGACGAGCACGGCGTGCACGCGCGCATCGGCGCCGAGGATCGGTTGTACGAGCACGCGATCGGTGCCATCGCCTTCGGGATCGTCGAACGCGGCGACGAAGCGCGGATCGTCGGCGGCCACCGCGGCCGAGCTTGCCAGGCCGGTGCGCGCGGACCAGCCGACGAGCCCGCCAATCGCGGCGCGCTCCTCGCCGGTCACCTCCGACCACAACGAGCCTTCGTCGGGCTCGTAGAACAAGCAGTGCGCGCGCTCGACATCGACGAGCTCGCAGATCGCCTGCGCGGCGATCGCTTCGGTCGATTTCAGATCGGTCGCGGCCGCGAGCTTGCGCGACGCCGCGAACGCGAGCTGTGCGCGCCGCGCTTCCGCCGGATTGGACGGCGAGCTCGGCGCCGATGGCGGCGCGAGCGCGCTGCCGCTGCCGATCGCGGTGAGCAGCGCCTGCAACTGATCGTCGGGTACGGACGCGCGGATCACGTGCACGATGCGCGGATCGAGGTTTCCCGCTTCCGGA
>Ga0070689_100003025_pt1 | contig 11070 bp, 14 predicted proteins | sample KBSS23HmetaG_FD_64669 | JGI IMG/M metagenome (GOLD analysis project Ga0070689, IMG submission 64669) | Switchgrass rhizosphere microbial communities from Kellogg Biological Station, Michigan, USA - KBS S2-3H metaG | ecosystem: Host-associated > Plants > Roots > Rhizosphere ... | reverse complement strand
CCCCGTGCTGCAGGCGTGGATCCTGGAGACGACGCCGAAGAACATGGGCGGCACCAGCATCGGCATCCTCTTCGGCGCGCAGGCGCTGGGCTCCTCGGTGGCGCCCCTCATCGCCGGCGTGATCGCCGATCGCTTCGGGCTCCTCGCGGTGTTCTGGTTCCTCGCCGCGACCATCATCTTCGCCAATCTGTTCATCTTCTGGATGCCCCGGTCTTCGCCGCCTGAAAAAGGGGTCTGACCCCATTTGCGCCGCTGGCTGAAAAGCACTTCGAATCGCACGTTCATCGTCTGGCCGTTGGCGTTGTTCGCGGTCGAAGCATTGCTGCAGCAGGGCGTGCCGCGGATCTGCTGGTGGGGATTGCCGCTGCTGGCGTGGGGCTACCTCCAGTACCGCCTCGTCGGCAACTACCGCTCGCGCATCGGCGGAGGCGGCCCCGGCATCTCCATTCCGCCGGATCGCATCGTCGACACGGGGCCGTACCGCTGGGTGCGCAATCCCATGTATCTCGGCCATCTCATCTTCTTCGCGGGCATCGCCGCGACGCTTTGGTCCTGGAGCGCCCTGGCGGTGCTGGCCTTCCATGTCTTCTGGTTCGACCGGCGCGTGCGCGATGATGAAGCGCACCTCGCGCAGCTCTTCGGCGAGCCGTATCGCGACTACTGCCGACGCGTGAAGCGCTGGATCCCGGGGGTCGTCTGATCTCGGTCGCCACCGGCGACGCGTTCGCGATCGCCTCGGCCATCGCGTTCGCCGGCTCCGGCGTGGCCATCGCGCGCGGCAGGCGTCCCGAGGTGGAGGACAACGGCGCGTTCACGTCGCTGCTGGTCACCACGGCCATTGCCGGCGGCATCTGGCTCGCCATGGGAATCGCGCGCGGCTTCGCGCCGGTGACGACGCGCGCGTTGCTCTGGTTCGCGGGCGCCGGCGTCCTCACCGCATACGTGGGACGCGTGGCGTTCTACGCGACCGTCGAGCGCCTGGGCGCCATGCGCGCGGCGACGCTGCAGCGCCTGAACCCGTTCTTCGCCGTGGTGATGGGCATGGCGGTGCTGCACGAGTCCATCGCGGGACGCACGGGGATCGGCGTCGGGCTCATCCTCGCGAGCTTCGCCGTGCTGGTGCTCGCCGCCCGCGGCCGGGAGGGCGCGCCGCTCGCGCGCCTCGGCGCGATGGAGCGCATGGGCTATGTCACCGGCATCGTCTCCGCGCTCGGATACTCGACGGGCTACCTGCTGCGCAAGATGGGACTCGCGGAAGCGCACGATGCATTCCTCGGCGCGGCCATCGGCTGCGCGGTCGGCGCCATCCTGTTCGCACTCACGGCGATCTTCAACCCGCGCTACGCGAAGTCGGCGCGCGCGACGTTCGCCCACCCGAACGCATGGTTCGTGGCCGCGGGGGTTCTCAGCTCCGCGGGGCAGATCCTCTACTTCGCCGCGCTCAACGAATCGCCCATGTCGCGCGTGGCGCTCATCGTCTCGATGGAGGTCTTCATCACGCTCTTCCTGGGATACGTGTTCCTGCGCCGGCGCGAGCGGCTGACCCCGGGGCTCGTCGTGGCTGCTATCCTCGGAGTGGCCGGCACAGCCTTCATCGTGGGAACGTGACCTCTTCCGCGGACGACGCCCGCAAGGCCGTCGACACCATCTACCGCAACGAATCGCGCCGCGTGTTCGCCACGCTGGTGCGGCTGCTGGGCGATTTCGACACGGCGGAGGAGGCGCTGCACGAGGCATTCCGTGCCGCCCTCGAGCAATGGCCCGTGGAGGGCGTCCCCGCCAACCCGCGCGCCTGGCTCGTCTCCGCCGGCCGCTTCAAGGCCATCGACGGCATCCGCCGCGACTCCCGCTTCGCCGCCGTGGAGGACTTCGAATCCTTCGCCGAGACGATCCCGGCCGAGCCCGAGGCCGAGCGCGAGGCGATCGAGGACGACCGGCTGCGGCTCATCTTCACCTGCTGCCACCCGGCGCTCGCGGCGGATGCGCAGGTGGCGCTCACGCTGCGCGAGGTCTGCGGGCTGCGCACCGAGGAGATCGCGCACGCATTCCTCACGCCCGCGCCCACGCTCGCGCAGCGCATCGTGCGCGCCAAGAACAAGATCCGCGACGCGGCGATCCCGTACGAGGTGCCGGAAGGCCCGCAGCTCGACGAGCGCCTCGATGGCGTGCTGCGCACGATCTATCTCGTCTTCAACGAGGGCTACTCCGCTTCGTCGGGCGAGGAGCTCACGCGCGCGGATCTTTGCCTCGAGGCCATTCGCCTGGGGCGCCTCCTGGTGGCGCTCCTGCCGCAGCCCGAGGCGATGGGCCTGCTGGCGCTCATGCTGCTGCAGGAGTCGCGCCGCACGGCGCGGGCAACGTCCGCGGGTGACGTGATCACCCTGGAAGAGCAGGACCGCTCGCGCTGGAATCGCGAGCTCATCGCCGAAGGCGTGGCGCTCGTCGAGCAGGCCCTGGGATCGCGCCGCTTCGGCCTCTACGCGCTTCAAGCCGCGATCGCCGCGGTGCACGCGGAAGCGCCCTCGACCGCGGAAACGGACTGGAACGAGGTCGTGGGGTTGTACGACGCGCTCCTCGCCATGGATCCGTCGCCCGTGATCGAGCTGAACCGAGCCGTCGCGGTGGGGATGCGCGACGGCCCGGCCGCGGGCCTGGGCCTCATCGACGCAATCCTCAGGCGCGGCGACCTCGCGGGGTACCACCTGGCCCACGCCGCCCGGGCGGACCTCTGCCGGCGGCTGGGGCGGGGGGAGGAGGCCCGGGTGTCGTACGAGAAGGCGCTGGAGCTTTCTCAGCAGGAGCCCGAGAAGCGGTTCCTGCGCCGGCGCATCGCGGAAATCGCGGGCTGAGCGTGTCGAAACGGGCGTCGGCCGTTCGACCAGGGACAGGAACCCCCTCAACGGACAAGGAGCAGCCATGAAATTCATGATCCTGGTGAAGGCGACGCGGGAGTGCGAGGAGGGCGCGTTGCCTTCGGAAACGCTCATCTCCGAAATGGCGGCGTACCACGAGGAGCTGGCGAGAGCGGGCATGCTGGTGGATGCGTCGGGCCTGCGCGCCAGCGCGCTCGGCTGGCGCGTGCGCTACTCCGGCAAGCGCAGCTCGGTCGTCGACGGGCCTTTCGCGGAGACCAAGGAACTGGTCGCCGGATATACCATCATCCAGGCCAAGTCGCGCGAGGAAGCGCTCGAATGGACGCGCCGCTTCCCGAATCCGGCCATGGACGGCGGCCAGGGGGAAATCGAGGTGCGCCAGCTCTTCGAGCTCGAGGACTTCGGCGACAGCGAGGCGGTGAAGCGCTTCGCGAGCCTGGCCGAAGCGCACTGAAAGGAGCAGCCATGAAATACCTGTGCCTGGTGTACGGCGACGAGAAGGCGCTGGCGGGGATGGACGATCGCCATTGCGTCTCGTTCGACGAGAAGATCCGCGCGAGCGGCCACTGCGTGGCTTCCGAGGCGCTGCAGCCCACGGCGACGGCGACCACGGTGCGTGTGCGCAACGGCCGCGTCTCGGTGACGGACGGGCCGTTCGCGGAGACCAAGGAGATCCTCGCGGGCTTCTACATGATCGAGGCGCGCGACCTCAACGAGGCGATCCAGATCGCCTCGAAGATCCCGCCGGCGGAGGTGGGCTCGATCGAGGTGCGCCCCATCCGGCCGATTCGCGAGACGGTGAAGGCCAACGCCGCGAAGGCCGCGGCGGACTAACGAGCGAGGAAATCCTCGACCAGCTTGTTGAACGCCTCCGGGTTCTCGACCGCGGAGAGATGCGCCGCGCCCGGGATCACCGCGAGCGTGGCACCGGGGATCGCGTCCGCGATCGCCTTCGACATCGCCACCGGCGTGCCGACGTCCTTCTCGCCCGCGATGACGAGCGTCGGCGCCTTGATGCGATGCAGGTCGCCGCTGAAATCCAGGTCGCGGATCGCGTTGCAGCACGCGATGTAGCCTTCCGGGTCGGTCGCGAGGAATCCCGCGCCGATGCGATCGACGACGTCGGAGCTCGATGCGCGGAAGTCATCGGTGAAGTAGCGCTGCATGGCGAGCTCCTTCACCGCCGCCATGCCGCCTTCGCCGACGGCTTTCGCGCGCGCCTCCCACATCTCCGGCCCCTGGGTTCCGTAAGTGCTGGTGGTGTTCGCCAGCACGAGCTTGCGAAGCCGCTGCGGATGCCGCAGCGCGAAGGCCTGGCCGATCATCCCGCCCATGGACAGGCCGACCCAGTGCGCCTTGTCGATCTTCAGCGAATCGAGGAGGTCGCGCGCGTCGTCGGCGAGCTGGTCCAGGGAATAGGGACGCGGCGTGACGGCGCTTCGGCCATGGCCGCGCACGTCCATGCGGATGACCCGAAAGCGCGGCGAGAGCGCCGTGCCGAGGCCGTCCCACATGCGGTGGTCGCAGCCGATCGCGTGCACCAGCAGCACCGGCACGCCGGTGCCGCCGCTGTCGGTGAAATGGATCATTTCTTCGCGAGCTCCGCGATCACGTCACGCGCCTCGCGAAAGGCGGTGTTCGCCGTCGGCACGCCGCAGTAGACGGCGGTCTGCAGCAGCACTTCCTTCAGGTCGTCCTGCGAGAGGTCGCCCTTTTCCAGCGCCGCGCGCGCGTGGAGCTTGTATTCCTCCCAGCGGCCCATGGCCGCGCATTGAGCGATCACGATCATGCGGCGCGTGCGATGGTCGAGGCCGGGACGGTTCCAGATCTCGTCCCAGGCGAAGCGCGTGATGAGCTCCTGGAACTCGGCGTTGAAAGCCGTCTTGGTGCGCTCGGCGCGATCCACCCACTCGTCGCCGAGCACCTTGCGGCGCGTCTTCATGCCGCGGTCGTAGCCTTCCTTGGCCATCGTTCCTCCTAGAGGTAAGGGGACAGCGCGGCGAGCGTCTCTTCCGCCGCGTGTTGCGCCGGCTTCGCTCCCGGCGCCTGCGCTTCGAGGTTCGCCTGCATGCGTTTCGCATCCACGACGAGCGAGGTCGCGATGCCGTCGAGGAAATCGAGCGCGGAGCCCAGCTGCGCGGCGATGTCGGGCACCACCGCGAGCTCGGCCTGCCAGCCCCCCAGCGCGCGTTCGTGCTGCGCAAGGGCGGCCGCATGCACCGTCGCGAGGAGGCCGGGCATGCGGGTCGCGGCGGCGAGCGCGTGCACGCAGCCCACGGGATTGCGCTTGTGCGGCATGGAGCTCGAGGCGCCCACGCCCGCGCGGGGCGGGGCTTCGAGCATCTCGCCCACCTCCGGCTGCTGCATGAGCGATATGTCCAGCGCCACCTTTCCGGCCGTGGCGACCACCTGCCCGATGCGGTCGAGGAGATCGATCCATGCATTGCGGTGCACGTGCCACGCCGGCACGTCCGCAAGGCCCAGGCGCATGGCGACGCGATGACGCACCGCGCTCGCCTTGGCGCCCATGGATTCCAGCGCGCCCACGGGACCGCCGAGCTGCACGGCGAGGCCGCCTTCCTGCGCCTCGGCGAGACGCTCGCGGTCGTGCGCGAGGGCGAGGGCCCAGCCGCCGATCTTGAATCCCGCGGTGATCGGCAACGCGGGTTGCATGAGGGTGCGGCCCATCATCGGCGTCGCGGCGTGCTCGCGCGCTTTCGCGGCGAGGCCGCGCACCGCGCCTTCGAGGCTGCGGTCCGCTTCCTCGAGGCAGGTCCTGAGGCAGAGCGCCATGGCGGTATCGAGCACGTCCTGGCTGGTCGCGCCGAAATGCGCATGCCCGGCCGCATCCCTCGACGATTTCGAGATCTCCGCGCGCAGCATCTCGACCAGCGGCACGGCGAGGGTGGCCGAGCGCTTGCCTTCGGCCACCAGCTTCGCCTCGTCGGGGACCAGCGAATTGCAGGCGGCCACGATGGCGGCGGCGCTCGCCTCGGGGATCAGGCCTTCCTCGGCCTGCGCGCGCGCGAGCGCCGACTCGAAGGCGAGCATGGCGCGGCCGAAGGCCGGCGCCGCGAAAGCCGTTTCGAAGGAAGGCCGGGCGAGCGTGCGGGCGGCGAGGGCTGCGGACACCGCGCGTCAGGTCGCGAAGAAGACGGTTTCGCGCTCGCCCTGCAGGCGCACTTCCCAGCGGTACTCCGGGCCGCCGGCGGGCGTGGCGATGAGCGTGTCCAGGCGCGGCGACGCAGTGAGCGCCTTCATCTGCGGATCCGCGCGCGCCTTCTCACGGGAGGCGAGGTAGACGCGCGTGCGCAGCGGCTTCAGCAGGCCCCGCGCGAAGATGGCGACGTCGATGAAGGGCGCGTCGCCTTCGGGCATCGAGGTCTCGATGCGGAACGTGCCGTCCTTCGCCGTCTCGACGCGCCCGAAAGCGTAGGGGTTCGATGAGCCGGGCGCCACGCCGGGCGCGCAGCCCTTCGGCAGCTTCTGCCACGTCTCCACCATGGCGTCGCCGACGGCCTCGCCTGCGCCATCCACGATCCGGCCGACGAGGACGACCGGTGTGCCGGCGGAGGGAAACGCGACCTTCCCGCCTTCGCGCCAGCGCAGCGCCTCGTGGAAGAAGGGACCGATCGTCTGGGAAGGGGAACGTCGGGCCATCTCAGATTCCCATGGGCGTGGACTTCGCGCCGGCGAGGACGATGTCGAACTGGTAGCCGAGCGCGATCATCTCGATGCCGGTCTCCAGGTGCTGCGAGCAGATGAGCCGTTCGCGCGCCTTCGCGTCCGGAATGCTCTGGTAGACCGGGTCGATGGCGAGCAGCGGGTCGCCCGGGAAATACATCTGCGTGATGAGCCGCTGCACCGGCGCGTTGCCCAGGAGCGAGAAGTGGATGTGCTGCGGGCGCCACGCGAACGGATGGTTCTGCCACGGATACGAGCCGGGCTTGATGGTGACGAAGCGGTACATGCCCTGCGAATCGGTGAACGTGCGTCCGATGCCGTGGAAGTTCGGATCGAGCGGCGCCTCGTGGTTGTCGCCGGGATGGTGATAACGCCCGGAGGCGTTGGCCTGCCAGATCTCCACCAGCGAATCGCGCACCGGCCTTCCGTCCTCGTCGGTGACGCGGCACGAGGATCATCTTCTCGCCCAGCGGCGCGCTCCTGCCGTGGACGGTGAGGTCGTTGTCGCCATTCTTCACGAAGCCGCGCGGCACGAGAGGCCCCGCGATGTCGAAGGATCCTTCGGGCAGGGCGACGAGCGCTTCCTTCGGCGAGCGCAGGCGCGTGCTGCGGTAATCCGGGTAGAGGTACGGCGGGTCGATGTCGCCGGGTCTCGTCATGTCGTTCATGGCGCTTCTTCCTTTCAGCCGCCCAGTGCCGCGACCATCGCCGGCACGTAGCTCTCGTCGGATACCACCACCAGCATCTCCACGCTGCCGCGCAGCGTCTTCAACGTCTCGTCCTCCCCGCCGCCCGCGAAAGCGTCCAGGGGAACGATGTAGAGCGCGGTCACCGGGTGCTTGCGGCCGTGCGCGATGCCGCTCACCACGGGTGCCAGGCCCACGTCGTCGCCGCGGCACGCGACCATGAAGATCATGTCCGCATTGGCGAGGTCGCGCTGCAGGTCTCCGCCGCCCGCCTGGATCGCGGCGAGCGAGTCGCCGCCCGTGGCGCTCTTCGCCAGGACGTGCACCTCCAGGTTCGCCGGCCGCTCGGCGCCGATGCGCCGCGCGACCGCCGCGCCGCCATCGCCCAGCCCCACCAGGGCAATGGTGCGCGGCTTCGAGTTGGGCGTCTGGATGCGACCCGGCAGGCCGAAGGCGGGGCGTTGCACGGCGGCGGCGCTCATGCGGCTTTCCTCCCGGGCTTCCCGCTCTTCGCGAGCCGCGTTTCGAGGCGCGGATACACGCGCCGCGCGTTGCCTTCGTAGATCTTGTAGCGCTCGGCATCCGAGAGATGCTTCAACTGGTCCACGTAGCGCCTGGTGTCGTCGAAGTGGTGGCCGGTCTCGGGGTCGATCCCCTTCACCGCGCCCAGCATCTCGGATGCGAAGAGGATGTTGTCCACCGGGATCACCTTGGCCATGAGCTCGATGCCGGGCAGGTGGTAGACGCAGGTGTCGAAGAAGACGTTCTTCAGCAGGTGCTCGCCCAGCAGCGGCTTCTTCATGTCCTGCGCGATGCCGCGGTAGCGTCCCCAATGGAACGGCACCGCGCCGCCGCCGTGCGGGATCACGAACTTGAGCTCCGGGAAATCCTTGAAGAGGTTGCCCTGCAGGAGCTGCATGAACGCGGTCGTATCGCCGTTGATGTAGTGGGCGCCCGTGAAGTGCACGGCCGGGTTGCACGAGCCGGTCACGTGGATCATCGCCGGCATCTCGTGCTCGACCATCTTCTCGTAGATCGGATACCAGTAGCGGTCGGTGAGCGGCGGAGCCTTCCAGTAGCCGCCGGAAGGATCCGGGTTCAGGTTCACGCCGACGAAGCCCAGCTTCACCAGCCGTTCGAGCTCCGGGATGCAGTTCTCGATGGGCACGCCGGTGAACTGCGGCAGCTGGCCCACCGGCGCGAAATTGTCCGGCAGCAGGTTGCAGATGCGGTGGATGAGGTCGTTGCTCACGCGGCACCACACGTGGCCGATGGCCTCGTTGCCGACGTGGTGCCCCATGCCCGAGGCGCGCGGCGAGAAGATCGTGACGTCGCTGCCGCGCGCCTTCTGGAAATCCAGCTGCGGCTGCACGCTCTTCACGAGCTCGGCGTCGGTGATGCCCAGGTCCTCGGAAGCGGGCTTGCGGCCGCTCTCCGCCAAGCCCGCGAGCTGCTTGTCCCGGAACGTGTGCAGCGCCGCGGGCTCGGTCGTGTAGTGGCCGTGGATGTCGATGATCATGGGTTGGCAGCCTCGAGGAAGCGCATCACGCGCTCGGGAGCGCTGGCCGCCGTCTGCGCTTCGGGCGGCACGTCCCAGTAGTCGGACTTAGGAAGGCACTCTTCCAGGTAACGCGCGGCGGAGGTCGCGTGCGATTCGTCCCGCCCCGGCACCACGAGCGCGGGCACCGTGAGCTTCATGAGGTCCTCGGGCTCCGCGCCGGGCGCGGTGTCGCGGTCGAGAAGCTTGTCGCGCATGGCGATCACCGTCGACTCGTAGGCGTCCAAGTTGAGCCCGGCGTATTTCCTGGCGAAGTCCGCATCCGACTTGATCACCGAGGCCCATGGGCCGCCGCGCGGGTCGGCGCCGAACGGCTTTCCTTCCCGTTGCACGAGGGCCACGACCTCGCCGAGGCCGTGCTGCTTCGCGAAGGCCAGGTGCTCCGCGAAGCGCTGCCGGCCCTTGATGCGGTACTTCGCGCCGCCCACCGGCCACCACAGCAGCATGCTGAGCGTGGCTTCGGGATATCTGACCGCGAAGGCCGCCACCGGCGCGCATCCCATGCAGCCCCCCATGAGGTGGGCCCGCTCGATGCCGAGATGGTCGAGCAAGCCCTTGCCCTGCGCGACATAGTGGCTCCAGCCGATCGCCTCCACGCGGCCGCCCGACTGCCCCGTCTCGCGGCGATCGAACATCACGCAGGTGAATTTCTTCGGCAGGTGCTCGAGGAGCTTCACGCGCGCGTATACGCCCAGCGAGCTCCATTTCTCGACCGTGGCGTCGAATCCGCCCGGGGAGTACATGAGCAGCGCGGGGCCCGAGCCCATCACCTCGTAGCGCGTCGCGATGCCGTCGATGGTGGCCGTCGCCATCAGGACAGCGGCTTCAGCGGGATGCCGCCCTTGATCTGCCGCGCGCTGCGCACGTCGTCCGCATATGCGCTGAGCGCGTCGAGCGTGACCTGCGCCACGTTCGCATAGGTGTTGGGCCTCGCATCGACGGCCGAGGCGGCGTAGCCGATGGCCGCGTGCGCCATGCGCATGCGCCCATCGAGCCACGGACCGCCGCCCAGGCCGCCCAGTACCGGGATCCTCACGGCCTGCACGACCATCGCTCCCGCGACCGGGCCCGAGCTGGTGAAATCGATGAGCGCGGCGCCGGACTTCTCGAGCAGCTCCGCTTCCTCCACCAGTGTCTGCGACATTTCCTGCGGCACCTGGATCGCGCCACCCAGCATCTTCGTGTGGTCGACGCCGTACCTCGCCGCGTTGCCCTGCGTGATGCCCATCTGCGCGAAGACGGGGATGCCGGCATCCACGATGGCGCGCACCGCTTCGGGAAATCCCGCGGCCTCGTCGAGCTTCACCATGTCGGCGCCGGTCCCGGCCATCACGCGTTTGGCGGCTTCCAACGCCGCGCTCGTCCCCTGCTGCAGGATTCCGTAGGGGAAATCGACGCTGAGGAGCGCGCGCTTCACGCCGATGCGCACCGCGCGTCCCACGAGGATCATCTCGTCCAACGTCATGTCCTCGGGTTCGCTGCGCCCCCAGAGGTTCATGCCGACGGAATCGCCCACGGAGACGAGGTCCACCCCGGCGCGGTCGGCGATCTTCGCGATCTGCGTGTCCCATGCGACCACGCCCACGATCTTCTTCGCCCCGCGCTTCATCGCCTGAAGCGCGGGGAGGGTCACCTTCTCAGCCATTCACTCCCAAGCCCGGTTGTCGACGGTGTTCTCGTAGGTGGCGCCCGGCACCGTCATGTTCCACTTCACCGTCCAGTTGTACTCGTCCTCGAAGCGCTCGCGCGTGTACTCGGTCGGCGGCCCGTTCAGCAGCCGCCACGTCTGGAAGTCGCGCTCGGTGATGCGCCCGCCGGTCTCCGCCACGAAATACTTGATGAAGGGCGTCGGATCCTTCTCCAGCGCTTCCGACCCGCGCGCCTGGGCGCGGAACATCTTCTTCAGCGTTTCTCCGTCGAGCTCGTCGCCGGCCGCTTCCGCGCGCGTCGAGTGCGACTCGATGAGGATGCGTAGCCCCTCCTTCTGCGCCACGCTGATCCACGGCTCCATGAGGCTCACGGCCTGGACCTTGCCGTCCTTCAGCGCCTGGAGGCGTTGCGGCATGGTGCCGACGTTCGTGACCTTCAGGTGCTTCGGCTCGAGGAAGCCCTCCATCATCTTGAGCGTCGTGAAGTGCGAGCCGTTGTTCGGCGTCACGGCGATGAGCTGGTCCTTCAGCATCTCGGGCGCATAGAACTTCGAATCCTTGCGCACCGCGATCGCGAACATGGACATGGCCGCGCCGAGCGCCACGATCTTGCGCCTGCG
>Ga0070689_100003024_pt1 | contig 11071 bp, 12 predicted proteins | sample KBSS23HmetaG_FD_64669 | JGI IMG/M metagenome (GOLD analysis project Ga0070689, IMG submission 64669) | Switchgrass rhizosphere microbial communities from Kellogg Biological Station, Michigan, USA - KBS S2-3H metaG | ecosystem: Host-associated > Plants > Roots > Rhizosphere ... | reverse complement strand
CGCTTGACCCGGAATTCGCCCGGATACACCAGGATGTCGCGCCAACCGCGCAAGCTGCGCGGACCTTGCCGCAGCACCGGCAGGCAGGCCTGCATGGCGATCAAGGTGCAGGTGGCGTCGGTCAGTTCCGCATCGGCCAATGCGTGGAAGCGCTTGCGCGCCAGGAACACGCCAATCAGGCGGCGCAGTTCGTTCTGGCGGGCGAGATCGAGCCGCTGGGCCAGCGGACAGCCATCCAGCGCCTTGCGCCAGGGCTCTTCAGCAAGCAGGGGAGGGGTCACATAGGCGCGCAGGCGGCGCCACCACACAGCCGACACGAGTTGCCGTCGTTACTGGATCGAGCCCGGCAACAACGACTGCCAGCCGATACGGTTCTGGCGGCTGCGCGGCACGCGGGCCGGAGTCGTGGGCGGGCTGTTGTCACTGGAGGAAGAAGAGGCCGGGCTCGGTGCACTGTTGGCTTCGCGCGACAGACCCAGGGCATCGCCCCCGCTGCCGCCCGCGCCGTCATGGCTACCGGAGCTGCTATCGACCGAGCGCTGCATGGCGGCACCGAGATCCTGGCCGTCCGCGTCCATGGCCGATGCAGCACCGATGCTGCCGACGCATAGAACACAGCCAATCAAGAACTTCCCGACGCCCATGGCGGCTCAACCCCTTGATCCGCAATCCAAGAACTCGATGCTGGCAGAAAAATCCAGGCGATACCAGTGCCAGCAAACCGTTCGCGCAAGGCCCGCGAGTCCCAGAAGTCATGGGGATTGGCTGGCCCTGCACCGGTCGATGCGCCGCCCTGGCAGGCTAGAATCGATGGATGTCATGTCTATTGGCCATCTCCCTTTTTTCCCATGGGCGCTGCACGGCCTGCCGGTCCGCCGGAGGCGCGGCGTAATGCAGGCGCAGGAGCTGCTGGTGGCGCTGGCGAGTGGCGGCATGGTGTCGGGTGCCCAACTGGCCGAGCGCGCGGGTGTCACCCGCGCTGCCATCTGGAAGCAGGTCGAGGCACTGCGGGCGCGCGGAGTGCCGGTGCAGTCGCGCGGCACCGCGGGTTATTGCTTGCCCTGGCCGGTGCAACTGCTGGATGTCGCCACCCTGCGCGCGGCACTGCCCGCCGGCGTGCGCAAGCGGCTGGGTACGCTGGAGCTGCATTGGGAGATCGACTCGACCTCCAGTGAGATCCAGCGCCGCCAGTCCGATCTTGCCGATCTCAGCATGGTGCTGGCGGAGACGCAGACCGCCGGGCGCGGCCGTCGCGGTCGACTGTGGCTGTCGCCGCCGGGTCTCAACGTTTACCTGTCGTGCCTCAAGCGCTTCGACGCGGGCTTTGCCGCGCTGTCCGGATTGTCGCTGGCCGTGGGCGTGATCGTGATGCGCACGCTGACCGCGCTGGGCATCCAGGGCGCCGGGCTCAAGTGGCCGAACGACGTGCTGAGCGACGGCGGCAAGCTCGCCGGCATCCTGGTCGAACTGGGTGGCGAATATCAGGGACCCTGCGCGGCGATCATCGGCGTGGGTCTGAATGTGCGTCTCACGGCGGCACTGCATGAACAGGCCGGCCAGCCGGTCAACGATCTGGCCACGCTTGCCGGCAAGGCGCCCGACCGCAACCGCGTGGCCGCCGCCCTGATCGCCGCCTTGGCTGATGGCCTGGATCAGTTCGAACGCGAGGGCTTCGCGGCCTTCGTCGACGAATATGCGAACTACGACCTGCTGCGCGGCAAGCCGCTGCGCGTGCAGGGAGCGCTCGGCACGCTGGAAGGCATCGGTGCCGGCGTCGATGCACGCGGCGCCTTGTTGTTGCAGGCGCAGGACGGCATGCATCGCATCGACAGCGCCGACGTGACGGTGCGCCGCGCATGAGGCTCTTGCTCGATCTCGGCAATACGCGCCTGAAATGGGCGCTGCGCGAGGGCGCGCAGTGGCACGAGCAGGGCGCGGTTGGCTGGAACGACGAGGTCGTGCTGGCACTGCACGAAGCGTGGCGACACCTGCCGATACCGCGCGACGTCTTCGGCGCCTCGGTGGTGGACAGCGAACGCGAAGCGCAGATCGCCGCGGTGGTGTCGACCTGCTTCGACCGATCGACCACCTGGTTGCGCACGCCCGCCGAAGCCTGCGGTGTGCGCAACGCCTATCCCGAGCCGGGTCGCCTTGGCGTGGACCGTTTCCTCGGCATGGTGGCGGCACGCGCCGAAGGTTGGGCACCGTGCGTGCTGGCCGGCGTCGGCACCGCGCTCACGCTCGATGCGCTCGATGCCGAGGGACGACATCTGGGTGGCTTGATCGCACCCGGGCCGCAGCTGATGCAGCAGTCGTTACTGGGTGCCACGGTGCGCGTGCTGGTCGACCGGCCGGGCACCGTGCTGGAAGCCGCGGACAACACGCCGGACGCCGTCGCCTCGGGCTGCTGGCAGGCGGCCGCGGCCCTGGTCGAGCGTTTCGTAGCGCACATGTCCGGGCCGTTGGGCGGCGCACCGCAGCTGATTCTCGGCGGCGGCGACGCGGCCTCGCTGGCGCCGCTGATTGCCCATCCGTCGCGGCTCAGCCAGGACAGCGTGCTGCGCGGATTGTCGGTGTGGTCCGACGCACATACACCTGTCGAACAAGCTCTCTAGAATGTCGGCTCTTTCGCCGTCGATGGCCTGATGGATCGCCGATGTTCCTGCGCCTGCTCTTTGTCCTGCTGATCGCGCTCAATATTGCGGTAGGCGCGTGGCTGCTGCTTGGCCAGGACGACGTGCACGGCCGCGCCGCCACCGATGCCGGCGTGCCCGAGCTGCACCTGTTGAGCGAGCGCCCGCCCGCGCCGTCCAGCGCGCCGCCGCCGGCAACACCAGCAAGCACCCTGGCCGCGGCGACGCCGTCGGCCCCAGCCTCCAGCGCACCCCCGGTAGCCCCGCCGCCCGCACCGGCGACGCCAGCGCCGCCGCCGCGACCGAACACTTACACCTGCATGGCGCTGGGCCCGTTCGCCACGCAAACCGATATGCGCAACGCACGTGCCGCGCTCAGCAGCCAGGCCGCACGCATGCGCCAGCGGCAGGAACAGACCACCCAGACCACCGGCTGGTGGGTCTATCTGCCGGGTGGCGGAAGCCGCGACAAGGCGCTGGAGCTGGGTCGCCGCCTTGCCGCAGCCAACGTGGGCGAATACTTCATCGTCAGCTCGGGCGACCAGTCCAATACCGTCTCGCTGGGCTTGTTCAAAGACCCCGCCAACGCCCGCCGCCGCCGCGAGCAGGTGGTCGCCGCCGGCTTCCCCGCACAGATGAGCGAGCGCAGCGAAAGCGTGGCCGAGTACTGGCTGGACGTGGTCATTGCCGACAACGGCCATGCCGACTGGCGCAACCGCGTACGGGGCGTCGGTTCCCACAGCACCGGATGCTTCTAAGGCTTTGGCGTTGGCCCATAGCCCCCTGTTAGACTTCACCTCTTCGCCGGCATAGCTCAGTTGGTAGAGCAACTGATTTGTAATCAGTAGGTCGCGGGTTCGACTCCTGCTGCCGGCACCAGATCGAGGGTTCCCGCATGCTCAAGGGCCTCCTGGCCGCACTCCTGATGCTGGCGGGCATGCGTTCTGCGGCAGCTGCGGACGCGCCGCTGGACGCCGGGCAACTGCTGCAACGCCAGCAGGCCGGGCAGGCGCCATTGGTGCTCGACGTGCGCGGCGCCGACGAATACCGCGATGGCCACATCGCCGGGGCGCTCAATATTCCCGTGGACTCATTGGCCCAGCGCGCCGGCCTGCTCGGTGTCCCGCGCGACAGCGAGATTGTGGTGTATTGCGTCTCCGGCAAGCGTGCTGCCAGGGCGCAGGAAACGCTTGTTTCGCTCGGCTACACCCATGTGCGCCTGCTGGATGGCAGTCTGAACACATGGCGGCAACGCCATCTGCCTCTGGCACACTAAGACAACTCGTATCCGGTTTTCACACTGCAGGTTTTCATGGTCAACAAGTCACTCTCCCTGATCGGCGTTCCCACCGACATCGGTGCGGGGCATCGTGGCGCTTCGATGGGGCCGGAGGCCTTGCGCGTAGCCAACCTGCTGGCGAGGCTCGCCAGGCGCGGGCTGGACGTGGTCGATCGCGGCAATCTTCAGGGCCCGCTCAATCCCTGGCAGCCGCCGCAGAACGGCTATCGGCATCTGCCCGAGGTGGTGACCTGGAACAAGGCCGTACACGAGGCGGTCTATGCCGAGCTTGCCGAGGGGCGCCTGCCGATCATGCTCGGTGGCGACCATTGCCTGGCGATCGGTTCGATCAGCGCCGTCGCGCGTCATTGCCGCGACACCGGCAAGACGCTGCGTGTGCTGTGGCTGGATGCGCACGCCGACTTCAACACCGCCGACGCGACGCCGTCGGGCAATATCCACGGCATGCCGGTGGCGTGCCTGTGCGGCAACGGTCCCCAGGAGCTGATCGAACTGGGCGGGCAGGTGCCGGCGATCAAGGCGGATGTGGTGCGCCAGATCGGCATCCGTTCGGTGGACGAGGGCGAAAAGCGCCTGGTGCGCGAGTCGCAGGTGAGCATCTTCGACATGCGCCACATCGACGAGGTGGGTATGAAGCGCACGATGGAAGAAGCGCTGGCCGGGGTGGATGAAAACACGCACCTGCACATCAGCTTCGACGTGGATTTCCTCGACCCGACCATCGCGCCCGGCGTGGGCACCACCGTGCGCGGCGGGCCGAACTATCGCGAAGCGCAGCTGTGCATGGAAATGATCGCGGACACCGGTCGCGTCGGTTCGCTCGACATCGTCGAGCTCAATCCCGCCTTCGACAAGAAGAACCAGACCGCGCGGCTGGCGGTCGACCTGGTCGAATCGCTGTTCGGCAAGTCCACGCTGATCCGCTGAAGCGTCGCTTGAACCAGCAACCATAACGATACGAAGAAACGAGAGAGCATGAAGACCCGCGTACTTACCGGCATCACCACCACCGGCACGCCGCATCTTGGCAACTTCGTCGGCGCGATCCGCCCGGCCGTCGCGGCGAGCAAGCGCGACGACGTGGACGCGTTCTACTTCATGGCCGACTATCACGCGCTGATCAAGAGCGACGATCCGGCGCGCATCGAACGTTCGCGCCTGGAGATCGCAGCCACCTGGCTGGCGGCCGGGCTCGATCCGCAGAAGGTCACCTTCTATCGGCAGTCCGATATTCCCGAGATTCCGGAGCTGACCTGGTTCCTCACCTGCGTCACCGCGAAGGGCCTCCTCAACCGCGCCCATGCGTACAAGGCGGCGGTGGACAAGAACACGGAAACCGGTGAGGACGCCGATGCCGGCATCACTGCCGGTCTCTACATGTATCCGGTGCTGATGGCCGCGGACATCCTCGCCTTCAATGCGAACAAGGTGCCGGTGGGTCGCGACCAGATCCAGCACATCGAGATGGCGCGCGATATCGCGCAGCGTTTCAACCATATCTACGGCCGCGAATTCTTTGCGTTGCCGGAAGTGGTGATCGAGGAACAGGTGGCGACGCTGCCCGGCCTCGATGGCCGCAAGATGTCCAAGAGCTACGACAACACCATTCCGCTGTTCGCGGGCGGGCAGAAGCATCTGCGTGATTCCATCATGCGCATCGTCACCGACTCGCGCCTGCCCGGCGAAGCGAAGGATCCGGACAGCTCTTCGCTGTTTACCATCTTTCGCGCGTTCGCCAGCGAAGCGGAGTCCAGCGCGTTCCGCCAGGCGCTGGTCGACGGCATCGGCTGGGGCGAGGCCAAGCAGGTGTTGTTCGAGCGCCTGGAAGTGGATGTGGCACCGATGCGCGAAAGCTACGACGCATTGATGGCCCGCCCGGCCATGATCGAGGAGATCCTGCGGGAAGGCGCCAAGAAGGCGCGCGCCATTGCCGCGCCAAAGATCGCCGAGCTGCGCGATGCGATCGGCCTGCGATCGGGCACGTCCGTTGCGCCGCAGGCGAATGGCGCGAAGGCGCCGGCGGGCAAGGGCGGCAAATCAGCGCGCTTCGCCAGTTTCCGCGACGCCGATGGTAGTTTTCGTTTCCGCCTGTTTTCCGCCGACGGTGAAGAGCTGCTGCTGTCGCGTTCCTTCGCCGATCCGAAGGCGGCGGGCGTCGTACAGAAGCGCATCAAGGAACTGGGCAGCGTCTCTGCCGTGGTGCAGGTGCAGCCCCAGGCATTGGTGCTGGAGATCGACGGTGAACAAGTGGGTGCCACGCCGGACTACGACGGCGAGCAGGCACGCGATGAGGCGCTCGACCGCTTGCGCGGCGCGCTCGATCAACTGGCCGCGCAGGAATAAAGCGCTGTTGGCCTCCGTGGAGTGAATTGACGCATGCGTTACCTGGCCCTTCTGTTACTCGCGCCGTGGCTGCTGATCCTGGGTTGGGCGTTCTGGTCCTACCCCAAGAGCCTGCCGCGTACGCGCCTGCGCCGCTACTTCGACCTGGCGGCCCTGCTGCTGGCCGCATTCGCGGCCGTGCAGTGCGCCAGCAACGCATTCGATACGGCCACGGTTCCCACGGTCGGTCAGTACGGTCCGTCCAGCGGCGCCATCTGGCAGCAGGTGCTGCCCGCGTTGTATGGCTATGGCGCCTGCGTGGTGGTGTTGGTGCTGGCGCTGATCGTGCGCCAATTGGTGTGGCGCCCGCACGCGCGCTGAAGAACAGGAAACGACCATGCAAGACGCCGACCTCCAGCGTTACCTCCTGCGCCTGTTCGAACGCCATGACGTCGAGCTGGAGCCGGACGAAGAGTGGCTGATGACCGACGGCGATTTTCCCGCCGTGCGCGCCATCTGGTTCGAAGGCGCAGCCGGGGAGCCCGGACGGCTGGATGTCGATGTCGTGCTCAGCGAAGATCGCCACATCGAAGAGAGTTTTGCCGGCATCGGCGGCGGCGAAGAGGGTTGCCTGGACGCCTTGCGCGCGTTCGAGCACGGCGTATTCCACGTGCTGCTGGCGGCATGCTGGTATGTCACCGACGATCGCCGCATGCAGTTGCACAGCTGGGATTTCGGCATCCGCACCTGGGATGTCTTCGTGGGGCCGTGGCTGTCGAGCAAGGAGGGGATCGAGCCACCCGCCGAGCTGATCTCGCAGCTTCGCTCCGCGTTGCAGAACGAGTCGTTGAACCCGGAGCTGCACTGGGTGCGGCTGTTCTATCGGCGCGCCGACGATGGCTCCGTTATTGCCGAAGCTTTGCTGGACAATGCGGCGTGGCCGGCGGGCGACCGTCTGCTGGCGGCGCTGAAGTGGCCTGCCGCCGAAGCGGGTTACAGCGTGCGCGGATTCGTTGCGCTGGATATTCGCGATTACTGACAGGCCACTGCCGGACCCCTGTGGGAGCGCACCCTGTGCGCGATTGCAGCGCTATGGCGTCATGGCTCCGTAGGTTTGTCGCGCACAGGGTGCGCTCCCACAGTGTCAGCGCGGAGCCGTAATCGGGCTCTTTGTGGGAGCGCACTTGTGCGCGACAAACCTGCGAAGCGGAAGCGACGCGGCGCCGCAGTCGCGCACAAGTGCGCTCCCACAAGGTTGTCGAGTCATTCCCAGCGGTTGAGGTGTGGGCCGAAGCGTTCGCGTTGCGGACGCACCACGCAGAAGCGGTGACCGCTCGGCGCTTGCATGACCCACCAACGATTAGGCACATGGTGCACGCGGGTGGCGCCGAGTTTCTCCATCCGTTGCACTTCCGCTTCGATATCGTCGGTTTCGATGTCCAGATGCACGCGGCTGTCGTGCTCGACGCGTTGCAGCAGGATGATCGGCTCGTCGTCGGCGGAGGCGAGCCGGGCGTACTTGCCGTCGCCATCCTCGTCCAGTGTGACGATGGATTTGCCCAACGCATGACTCCAGAAGGTGGCGGCTTCGGCAAGATGGTCGGTCTTGCAATCGATCACAAGGGCGCACAGTCGGCTGTGATGCATGGCGATGATCCCGTGGCGGACGTCGCCGAATCGTAGTGCGCTGCCCGGTGCATGCGCCGTCAAAACCAGATGCAGGCAGCGAACCGCGCCAACGAAAAAGCCCCGGCATGACCGGGGCTTTCTTTCGTTCAACGTGCCTGCGCTTCAGTTCGGCAGCGACAGGTCGTCCAGCAGCGCCTTGAGGAAGCGCGCGGCTTCGCCGCCGGTGGCGGCGCGGTGGTCGAAGGTGATCGAGATCGGCATGCGGCGATGCACTTCGATGCCGCCCATCACGGCCACCACGTCGTGGCTCAGCTTGCCCGCGCCGATGATGGCGACGCACGGCGGCACCACGACCGGCGTGGCGTAGCGGCCGGCGAACATGCCGAAGTTCGACAGGCTGATGGTGTAGCCCGAGAGCTCCGAGGCAGGAATCGTGCGGTCTTCCACCGACGAACGCAGACGCTTGATCGCCGCGCGGATGCCGGCGCCGTCGAGCACGTCGGCATTGCGCAGGGCCGGCACGAACAGGCCTTCCTCGGTGTCCACGGCGATGCCGATGTCCACATGCGGGTGCAGCGTGCGGGTGAGGTTCTTGCCGTCGAACCAGGCGTTGAGCGCCGGCACGGTCTTGCACGCCACCACGATCGAGCGGATCAGGCGGGCGGTGATGTCCTGCTTGCCGATCCAGGCGTGCAGGTCGGCATCGTCCACCAGCGTGGTCGGAACGACCTGGGCGTGGGCGTCGGCCATCACGCGCGCCATATTGCGGCGCACGCCCTTCAGCTGTTCCGGCTGGCCGCTGGCCTGCACGCTCGGGGGAGCGGTGCGCACCGGCTTGCCGGCGAGCGAGGTGGCGGTACGGGCTTCGGGTTCGGGCAGGCGCGGAGCAAGGTGGCGGCCGGCGTCTTCGTGCACGGCGCGAGCAGGTGCGGCACCGAGCTGTGCGCTTCCGTTGGCGGCGGCGTTCTTCACGTCGGCCATGGTGACCACGCCATCGGCGCCGCTCGGCTTCACGCGGCTGAGGTCGACCTTGAGCTTCTTGGCGAGCGCACGCACCGCCGGCACGGCCTTGACGCCGCCGACGCTGCTGGCCTGTTCCACGTGCACGTGGCTGCCGGAGACCATCGCACCGACCACGGTGCCTTCGTCTTCGCGCTCGGACTTGCCGTTGCCGCTGTCGATCTCGCCGCCTTCATCGGAGGCAACGACCTTGTGCGTGTCGGCCGTGGCGCTGCCGGTGCCCTTCTTGGGGCCGTGGTGGTGGCCGGTGGACTCGGCCTCGGCACGCTGCTTGGCGTTCGGATCGGGCTCGAATTCGGCCAGTGCCGAGCCGGTTTCGATGATGTCGCCCGCGGCGCCGTGCAGCTTGGTCACCTTGCCGGTATACGGCGAGGGCACGTCGACGACGGCTTTGGCGGTTTCCATCGAGCACAGCGGTGCGTCGAGCTTGATGGTGTCGCCTTCCTTCACGTGCCACTCGACGATGGTGGCGTCGGGCAGGCCTTCGCCGAGGTCGGGCAGGTAGAAAGTCTTGATGTCGGCCATTGGAATGAGTCCCGGGCTTTTTTGAAAAGGAATTCGGAGGAAGTAAAGAGTAAAGGGTGAATGGTAAAGGGAGAAAAAGTGGCGCACTCCAACAACGAGGCGGCCTGCTTTTCCTATTTCCTATTCACCCTTGTCCCTTTACCAATCAGCTGGCAGCCAGTGCGCGCTTGGCGGCATCCACCACGCGCTCGGCACTCGGCATGTACTTCATTTCCAGGCGGAACAGCGGGATGTGGGTGTCGTAGCCGCTGACGCGTTCGACCGGCGCGAGCAGGTCGTACATGCATTCCTCGGCCAGGCGTGCGGCGATTTCGGCGCCGAAACCCGCGGTCTTGGGGGCTTCGTGCACGATCACGCAGCGGCCGGTCTTCTGCACCGACTCGGCGATGGTGTCGAAGTCGAGCGGGGTCAGCGTTGCGACGTCGATGACTTCGGCGCTGATGCCTTCCTCGGCCAGCGCGTCGGCTGCTTCCAGCGCTTCCTTCACCTGTGCGCCCCACGAGACGAGGGTGACGTCGGTGCCGTCGCGCAACACGAAGCACACGTCCAGCGGCAGCGCCTCGCCGTCATCGGGCACTTCTTCCTTGTACTGGCGGTAGATGCGCTTGGGCTCGAAGAACATCACCGGATCCGGATCGCGGATCGCGGCGAGCAACAGGCCATAGGCACGCGCCGGCGACGACGGCATCACCACGCGCAGGCCCGGGATATTGGTGAACAGGTGCTCGTTCGCTTCCGAATGATGTTCCGGTGCGCGAATGCCGCCGCCCCACGGTGCGCGCCACACGGCCGGCACGGTGATGCGGCCGCGCGTGCGGTTGCGCATGCGCGCAGCGTGGCAGGCGATCTGCTCCATCATCGGATAGATGAAGCCTTCGAACTGCGCTTCGGCCACCGGCTTCATGCCCTGGGCGGCGAGGCCCACGGTGACGCCGGCAATGGTGGTTTCGTCCAGCGGCGTGTCGAGCACGCGCAGTTCGCCGAATTTTTCCTGCAGGCCCTGGGTGGCGCGGAACACGCCTCCGTTCACGCCGACGTCTTCGCCCAGCACCATGACGCTCTCGTCGTGGGCCATTTCATAGGCGAGTGCCTGGGTGACGGCTTCGATAAGGGTGATCTGTGCCATGACTTAATGGGCCTTCTTGTCGAGCTGGATGGCGAGATCGCGCTGCTTGGCGAGATCGGCGGGGACTTCGGCGAAGGTGTAGTCGAACATCGCCGTGACTGGCTGGGTCTTGGTCTCGAGGTAAGCGTTCACCTCGTTGTCCATCCAGTCGTCGCATTCCGCCTTCCAGGCTTCTTCCTTGGCGTCGTCCCACACGCCCTTGGCCACCAGCCAGTTGCGCAGGCGCTTCATCGGCTCCTTCGCCCAGGCGTCCTTCACTTCCTGCTCGCCGCGGTAACGGCGCGCGTCGTCGGCGGTGGTGTGATCGGACAGGCGATAGGTCACCGCCTCGATCACCGAGCCGCCCTGGCCGTTGCGTGCACGGTCCAGCGCGTCTTCCATCGCCTTGCGCACGGCGATGATGTCGTTGCCGTCCACCTGGATGGAGAACAGGCCGGCCGCGATACCCTTCTGCGCCAGCGTCGGCGCGCCGGACTGGATCTTGCGCGGCACCGAAATGGCCCACTGGTTGTTCAC
>Ga0070689_100003020_pt1 | contig 11077 bp, 9 predicted proteins | sample KBSS23HmetaG_FD_64669 | JGI IMG/M metagenome (GOLD analysis project Ga0070689, IMG submission 64669) | Switchgrass rhizosphere microbial communities from Kellogg Biological Station, Michigan, USA - KBS S2-3H metaG | ecosystem: Host-associated > Plants > Roots > Rhizosphere ... | reverse complement strand
GTCGACGGCAGCACGCACGCGAACTCCTCGCCGCCGTAGCGCGCGAACAGGTCCTCGCGCCGGATGCGGGGGCGGATGCGCTGGGCGAGGTCCTTGAGCACGGCGTCGCCGGCCAGGTGGCCGTGCGTGTCGTTGACCTTCTTGAAGTGATCGACATCGAACATCACGAGCGTGAGCGGATGGCCGTGACGGCTCGCCACCGCGATCTCGCGCTCGAGGAACTCCATGAAGAAGCGCTTGTTGTGGATCCCCGTCATGCCATCCTGGATGGCCATGTTGTGGATCGCCTCGTGGTACGCGCTCTCGATGTTCGAGCCCGACAAGAACTTGTAGATCGCATCGCCGAAGCGCACCTGGTCGCTGTCGGCGAGCTGCTGGCTGCGGACGCGGATCTCGTTGACGAACGTGCCGTTCGTCGAGTTGAGGTCCTCGACCCACCAGTTGCCATCCTCGTCGAGGAACAGCCGCGCGTGCTGGCGCGAGACCGAGCTGCGGTTGACGACGAAGCCATTCTCCGCATCGCGCCCGACGATGTACTGTGCCTGCACGAGCGGAATGCGACGACCGATGTCGGGACCGGGCGGATGCAAGTTGACGAGGCACGCCTCGCCGACGGGCCCCGTCTCCTTCTTGTCCTGGCCGAGCGGCCGCGACAGGATCAGCGTGCCGCTATCTCGATAATCGTCGCTCACAGTTGCCTGATTCTCTCCTTATATATCGCGGCTATTAGGGCATTATCCACTACGCCCGGTCAGGACCTCGAACGAGCGGCTGCCGCCTTTCACTACAGGTGAAATTGTCCCGACGAGGGTGCGGCCGAGTAGTGCACGCGCTCGCTCGCGCTGACCCGCCAGCTCGACGAGCTCGTCGAGGACATACCTCGGGTCGGTGGTCATCGTGGCGAGTACGAGCTGGCCGCCGGCCAGTGCGTCGAGCGTGGCGACCGCGGCCTCGGCCCCTGCGAGGTTGCCGATCACGATCGCGTCCGCACCTTCGCGCAACGCCGACGCGACACCCGCTGCAACGCTCGGCACGTGCTCGCCGATCGCGCGCTGGCTCACCCACGGGCTCGCCTGCACGATCTCGATGGGATCTTCGATCGTGATGACGCGCTTGTTCTTGTCCGCAAGCGCGCGCACGAGGGCGGCGTGGGTGGTCGTCTTGCCACTGCCAGAAGATCCTGCGACCACGACGAGGCCGCGCTGCTCGAGCCACGCGCCGACCTCGCGCGGCATCGCGAGCCGCTCGATGGCCGGTGGCTCACCCACGAGCAAGCGCAGGGTCGCGCCGGGGCCGCGGTGGTCGCGGGTGAGCGTCGCGCGTACGCGGCCGACACCGTCGCCATACGTGAACGTCGTCACACCGCCTTCGTTCCAGGTCGCGCGGGCGGCGGGCGGCGCGACCACGCCGAGCTCGCGCGAGATCGTGTCGGCATCGAGTGGACCGCGATCGCCGAGGGGCTGCAGCTCGCCGCCCACGCGCATCACGGGTGGTGCACCGGTTGCGAGCAGCACGTCGGTCGCGCGTGCCGACCGGGCCGCGCTCGTCCACTGATCGAGCACGCCGGCGCGTGCCGTGGCGGCCGTGACCTCGGCGTACTGGCCGCGCTCGATCGCCATGTCGTCCGTGATCGTCGCGATCGGCGCGCTCGCGGCCCGCGGCTGCTGGCGGGGAATCTGTACCGTCGCCGCCGGTGCCGACTCGATCGCGACCTGCCATATGCCCGGCTTCGGCGAGACGTTGATCGAGTAGCGCGTGCCACTCGAATCGAGATCGAACTTCGCTATCCGGTTCTTGTCGATCTGGTCGAGCGCCGCCGGTGGCGCGACCTCGCGCACCATGCCGACGAGCTGTTCGTGCGAGGTGGTCTGCGTAGCCTGCCGATCGCCTTGCGGGAAACGGAGCGTGACCGGCTGACCCGATGACAAGATCGCCCCCGAGGCGCCGAAGCGCTCGATGGACTTCAGGTAGGCATCGATCTTTGCCATCTGGTTACAGGGTATCGTGGCCCTGCCCGAACAGTCGGGCCACCACGATTAGCGCCGGGGTAGCGAGAGCGCATGCTAGCTTTGCCGCATGACTCGGGCCACGTGGGTGCTCTCTGCGACCACCGTCGTCGGGTTTGCGGTCGCGACCTGGCTGTACTTCGATAACCGCGCGCTGCATGCCGAGCTGGCCGCCAAGGCCCCGGCCAAGCCGGCCGCCCCTGCCGAAAAGCTCGCCGCCGCACGCACCGGCGATCCGTGGAGCTTCACGCGACCGCCGGGCGCAAAGCCGGCGAGTGGACCGGCGCCTTCGCTGCCGGACCAAAAAGACGAGAGCCGGCTCGATCGCCGGCAGCGCCGCCAGCAAGAATTCGCGGCGATGTTCGGCCGGCTGGATGGCGAGACCGAGGACGAGTACCGCGCGCGGATCGTGCCGATGATCAAGGCGGGGCTGCTCGTACCGCGCCAGAAGCTCGACGAGATGCGCAAGCAGGTCGAGGAGAAGGCGGGCGTCACCGCGGATCAATCGAAGAAGCTCGACAAGGCGTTCGACAAGATCTACGCGGACGCGATCGATTACACGAACAAGGCCGTTGCCGATGGCGTGCTGTCGCCGTACGAGCGCAACGTCGCCGGCTGGCTCGACTACGCGGGTGGCCTGGGCGGCATCCTGTCGGATGCGAACCAGCAGATCGGCCAGATCCTGTCGCCGCAGCAAGTCTCGACGATCCGCGCCAGCGGGTTCGAGTGGGGCGAGTACCTGGGCGTCAACGCACCGTGGGAAAACCTGCACGCGCCGCCGCCGCAGCACTGATCACGGACTGACGACGTTGAAGTAGACCTTGTAGTAGCTGTCGTGCTCTTTCGGCGACGGCAGCGCGGTGGCATTCGCGTGCTTCTCGATGCAGCGCTGCGCCTCGAGCGCGAGTGGCTCGGCCGGCGCATCGCCGAACGTCGTCAGCAGGCGAACCTCCACGCCCGCGGGCGGTACGCGATAGATCGGGCGATCGCGCGTGTCGGGCGAGTGCGGGCCCACCTTCGTGACACCGACCTGGATGATCGTCGATGGCAGCTTCGCCATGCACGCGCGCATCGCCGGCATCTTCGTGACGAGCGCCGCGTGCAGCTTGTCGAGATCCGCGGTCGTGCTGCCCGTGACGCTGAGCGTCTCGCGCGGCGGCATCTTGAGCTTCGAGAGCTCGCGCAGGTGCTCCTCGGCACGCCGGCGCCACGGGCTGTTCGCGGGCACCGCCTTGAGGAACGTGCGGAAGTAGAGCAGGGCGTGATCGGGGCGGCCGAGCGCCCACCGGTTCGCGAGCCCGTAGAGGTAGTCCTTGTCGCCGGCACCGAGCAGCGCCGGGTGCGCGTTCATGATCGAGTACAGGCCCTGATCGACCTTCTTCGCCTCGAGCGTCGCCTGCTGCGCGTCGTTCGTGCGACGCGCGCGATCGTAGGCGAGTGCGAGCAGCCAGCGCGAGGCGGCGTCGTTGTCGGCGACGTTTGCGAGCGCGTCGATCGCCTCGTCGAGCTTGCCGAGCGCGATCCGCACCTCGCCGAGCGAGCGATACGGCTCGTTGCCGAACGTCTGGTTGTTGACGGCCGCGCGCACGAGCGTGCGCTCTGCATCGGCGAGGCGACCGGCGCGCGCCTGGCACTGGCCGAGCTCGATGCGTGCGATCGCGTCGGTCTTCGTGTAGTCCTCGGCGCGTCCCAGATCGTCGGCGCACTCGGTCCATTGCAGCTGCTTGGCGTGCAGGCGCCCGCGCACGACGAAGGCATCTGCCACCTTCGGCCGCAGCTTGATCGCGCTGTCGAGCTTGTCGAGCGCGGCCTTGATGTCGTCGGCGCTTGCCGGGTTGCGATCGATCAAATGCTGCGCGTCCGTGACGAGCAGCTTGTACGGCGAGCGATCGGGATGCAGCGTGGCGTCCCAGACCTGCGAGCGCTGCTCGTCCTCGAGCTCCTTGTCGGGAGGCACGGGCGGATAGCGCTTCGACTGCGCCCGCGCAGGCGCGGCGAGCGCGACGACCGCAACCAGCGTCAGTGAAAGATTTCTTGCCACGGCGGCTCGATCGGCAGCTTGTGCTTCTTGCCGTGTCGCTGGAGGGCATCGATGTGCGCCTTCGCGCGCGGCTGGAACTCGGGATGCGCGCCCGATGCGATGTACTGGCGCCAGTTGTCCGCCGCGAGGTCATCGAACCCGAATGCCTCGTCGGAGAGCGCGAAGTAGTAGAACTTCTCGCCCTCGGGCACGTAGAACGTCGTGCCCTTCGCGATCGAGTTGCGGAACAGCTCGCGCTGATCGGGACCCTGCGAGCGGATCACCTCGAGCGCCTGCTGCGGGTGATCGTCGCGATCGAGCGCGACCGCGTAGCCGTACCACGTCGACGTGTCTGCGGCGCTGCGGCACGCCTCGCGGTACGTCTCGATCGAATCGTCGAGCCGGTCGAGCATCATGTACGTCTCGGCGAGGTTGCCGAGCACCTGCTCGGGCGTGTCGCCGGTGCCGTCGTTGCGCGACAGGATCTTCTCGTAGTCGCGCGCGGCCGCTTCGAGGTGCGGCTTCGTCGCGAGCTTCGTGTGCAGGATCGCGCGCTCGAACAAGATCTGCGCGTGCCCGAGATCGACGCTCAGCCGCGGATCGAGCGGTGCACGGGCCTCGAACTGATCCCACGCCTCGATCGCCTCTTCGGCGTGCTTGCGATCGAACACGTCCTTGTTGCAGAGGACCGAGTTGAGCAGCTGGAGCTGCGGCAGCTTCTCGCACTCGAGATAGAACGAGTGCAGCACCGCGCCGATGCGGTACCACGGCTCGGCCTCTTTCGGCTTCGCACCGGCGGCGGCGCGATACGCGGTGATGGCCGCGGCGACCTGCGTCTTCGCCTCGCGATACGAGATGCCCTTGCTGTTCGCGAGCATCGCGTGCTCGTCGCCGTTGCGCATCTCGCCGTCGTATTTATCCTGCAGCGCATCACCGCGACCGCGCGACAGCGCGTTGTCCCAGACGTTCGCCTGGGCGGTCGATGCGACGAGCAGGAAGAGCAAGGCAGGGCGGATCATGGATGCACGCGATGGTGGATGCGACGGATCTGATACCGGTTGAGCTCGCTGGCCGGGGCACGGCGGAGCGCGTCGATGGCCGCGATGTGATCGAGCGCGCGCTGCCGATACGGTAGCTTGCCAGCAGCGGCGTAGAGTGCCCACTCGGCGCGCGCTTCGATGTAGTGACCGGCGGCTTCCCACAACAGGCCGTAATAGTAATGGCGATCCTCGGCGGGTGCGAACCGCACGGCAGCCAGGACGTTCTGACCCATCGCGGCGAGCTGGCCCGCGAGCACGTTCTGCATCTTGTCGAGGACTTCGAACGCCGCGCCGGGCTCCTCGTCGCGGTCGTATTGCACCGCGAGCGCGAAGCTGACCAGCGTGAGCTCGTTCGTGTAGTACTGGATCGTCGGCGGCAGCGCGTTCGCTAGCACGTCGATCGCTTCGGTCATCTGGCCGCGCATCGCGAGCGCGTTCGATAGATGCACGAGCACGTGTGCCGTGATCGGCTGGCCGGGGATGATCGCGGTCTGCGCGGCGCGCAGGTGGCGAAGCGCATCGTCGAGCTTGCCGAGGCGCAGGAAGATCGCGCCGAGCCTGCCATTGACCTCGGTGCCGACCTTGTCGATGCCCGCGACGTCCACAGCTGCTTGAAACGCTTCGATCGCCTCGCGGGTCTTTCCGGTCTCGTCGGCGGTCTGGCCGAGCAGCCGCAGCACCTCGACGCTATCCGGCGCGAGCTTGCGCGCGTAACGCAGCATGCCGTAGACCTCGCGGTACATGCGCGTGCGCTCCTGGCCCGTCGGGTCGTAGTCGCTGTAGAGCGCGATGTCCGCGTTGCTGATCGCCTGCTTCGCCTTGAGCACGATCAGATCGACCTCGTCCTTGTGCGGCGTCATCAGCTCGCGCCAGAAATTTCCACGATCGGGATCCGGTGGTGGCGGACGCGGCTGCGCCGGCTCGTCGCCGCGCGCGGTCAGGGCGGTCAGGAGCGTCGCCGCGAGCACCAGCCGATGCACCATCGAAGTATGCGCCGACCGGCGCGTCGGCGCTGCACCCCCTCGCAGTGGGGCCTCGCCCCTCCACGCGCCACCCGTCTTTCCGGGGGCTTGCAACCGGAACCGCGTGGCCCACCCCTTGCTGAGACCTGATGCGTGGAGCGCGGAGCCGACCCCGAGCACGTACCGGTGCTCTTGCTCCGTGCGCGGACGGACATCGCACTGCGTCGCGATCTCGAAGCACAGACCAAGCTGCGCGAGATCATCGACATCGCTCCGCAGTGCGGAGCGGCCTACCGGTTGCTCGGCGAGATCGCGGCACGCCGCGACGAGCACGAACCCGCTGCGATCTTTTTTCGCGAGGCGTTGCGCCTCGACCCCGACGACGAAGAAGCCGCCGACTGGCTTGTTGTCGTCGATCCATCAGCTCGACCAGCCGCGGTGGCAAACAAACTCCCGGCACCCGTCACCGCGGCTGGTCGTTTTTCCGACGAATTTGCCGGACCACGCAGGCGCATGGCCTCGGGCTCGTCGCCGTCGCTGCCCGTCGAGAAGACTCTCGTCGGGCCGCAGCCACTGCGCCGCTCGCACTCGCCGGCGCGCATCGTCGAGACGCCGGGCTTTGGCGATTATCTCGTCGAGAACGGCATCCTGACGCGCGAGCGGCTCCGCGCCGCGCAGGCGTATCAGCGCTCGATGAAGGTGCAGCTGTCGACCGCGATCGTCACGCTCGGCCTCGCGACGCCGCAGCGCATCGAGTGGGCGGCGATCGCGCATCAATCACAGCTGCGCGGCAGCTAGCTCGCCCACTGGTGCACGCTGCCCTCGTGAAGCGCGGCGTAGATCGCGTCGCGTAGCTGGTTGCACTCGTCGTGCGTGAGCGTGCGATCGAGCGCACGCAACGTGACGCGCACGAGCAGGTTGTGCTGGCCCGGCGCGATCCCGAGGCGTGCGACCGCCGCGGGTGGTAGTTGCGCGTGCGGTGTCGACGACAGCAGCTCGACCGACTCGACCAGCTCGGCGCGCGTGGCGAGCGCGGCGCGTACGCGATCGCCGAGCGCTTCGGCATCGAGCGGCCCGCCGACGACGATCGACAGATCGCGCCGCACCGCGGGCATCATCGACACCGGCCGGTACGGCTCGAGGTCGAGCAACTGGCTCGCGATGCGCGGATCACTCGCGCGCAGCAGGCGAATGTCATCGATGCCCTTGCGCAGCATCAGCAAGCGATCGAGGCCCAGCCCCATCGCCAGCCCGGTGTGATTCGCGAGGCCGCTCGCGGCGAGCAGCGCCGGCGCCGCGAGCCCGCACTCGCCGATCTCGATCCAGCCGCGCTCGCCGAGCACGTCGATCTGGCGGCCGTGCGTCGTGTACGGATGCACGGCGCGTTGCATGCGCCAGCGAGCGCCGGGCAGCGCGGCCTCGACGACCGCGGCGACGAGCGCCTCGAGCTCGGGCTCGCCGAGTGGTCCGCGCGCGATGCGCCACAGATCGACCTGATGTGGCTCGCCGACGTGCAGGCGATCGATCACGTCGCGGCGATACACGAGCCCGGGACACGACAGCACGAGATCGTCGGGTGGGGACGCGGCGAGCGTGCGGAGCAGCGGCGGGATCAACGCCGACGTCTGCGTGCGCAGCAGCGCAGTCTCGCAGACGTAGCGCGTGTAGCGCGCATCGCGCGCGGCGCCGCCGGCGGGATAGCCGAGCTGATCGTAGTTCGCGGCGATCGAGACGATCGGCGACGCGCGGTGAACGAGCACCGGTGCGGGAAGGACGGCGTGAATCTGATCGAGCAGGAGCTGCATCGCGTGCGGACCGGCGTGCGGATCGGTGAGATCGCGCAGCGTCAGCGCACGGAGGAGCTCCGCCGTGGAAAGGGCGGTGATGGACATGACAGGACCTCGAGCAAAGGGGAGGGGATCGGTGGATCGCGGCCCCGTGCCTGTCAGGTCAGCGGACGAACGACACCCGCGGCCCGAAGGGCACGGGGTCGGTAAATCGAGTCATCCGCATGCATCGACCATAGCTCAGCGCGGACGCGGCGGCAAAAACAGAATCCGGTGGCGGGCGAGGTAGATGACGATCGCGATGTTCGCGATCAGCGTCAGGACCTTGCCCGTGCTCGGGTGGCGCGCGAGCTCGTAGATCTCGACCGGGATCAGCGAGCTCGTGACGATGATCGTGAGCCATTCCGCCCACGCGCGGCGGCGATGCAGGCCCCACGCTTCGAGCGCGAGCACCGCCGCGTAGCCGAGTGCACCGGCGCCGATCGCCACGACGCGGCCCGGTGTCAGGCCGGCGAGCATGCCGAGCACGCGCGCGACGCGGTGGCCCGCGGGATCGAGACCGAGCCACGTGATGGCGCGCAGGCCGAGCGCGTGCAGATCGCTGCCGACGAGCACGAACGCGGCGATCGCGACGCCGACGAGCAGCGCGACCTTCACGCACTTCCACACGATGATCAGGCGCAGCCCGAAATCGGGGCGATGGACCTCGGTCGCGAGCCGTGTCATTGCAACACGAGCGGAAAGTCGAGGTGCACGCCCTCGGCGCTCTTCTCGAACTTCATCGCGCGCACGGCCCGGGTCACGCAGGTGCGTGTCTCGGCGGCGATCGAGCCCTGGACCGCGACCTGCTTGACGCTGCCGTCGGGCGCGATCTGCAGCACGATGCGCGCGGGCCCGTTCGCGCCCGTGCAGGCGTGCAGGCCGGTCTGGATCGCGGCGACGATCTGATCGCGGTTGGGCTCTTTCGGCAGCTTCGGATCCGTCGGCGGCGGCGTTTCGCTCGTCTGAAAGTCGAGCGGATACGTGACGTCCTGCGGCTTGTCCTTCGGCTTCGGGAACTCGAGGCCATTGACGACGGCGATCACGCAGCGCTGCAGCGGTTTTGTCAGGCCATCGGCCGTCGTGCGGCTCACCTTGCCGTCGAGGCCGATCGTGAAGTGCACGTTGATCCGCCCGGCGAGCGTCTTGAGCTTGCGCGTCTCGTAACACTGCTTGAGCTGGCTCGCGTGCGCGAGCATGACGTCGTGGATCGCCTTCTGATCGAGCGCGGGCGGCTTCGGCGGCGGCGGGCGTGATGGTGGCTTCGGCGGCTGCTTCGTGACGGCCGCATCGACGGGCAGCGCTGCATCGACGGGCGGCGCGGCATCGATGGGCGGTGCATCGATGGCCGCGTCGGGTGTCGCGAGCGCCACGGCGGCATCGATCGGCTTGTGCGCGGGCTTCGATGACGAACGCACGAGCATGAACCCGCCGACCGCAGCCGCGACCGCGACGCCACCGGCGACGATCGCGATCGGCGCGCGCTTGTTCGTCTGCGGCGGCAGCGTCGCGCTCGAGGTCGCGATCGCTTGCACGGACACTGTCGATGCGGTGCCGAGGGCCTGCTTCTCGACGCCGTCGAACGCGCGCGCGACTGCCTTCATCGATTCCAGCCGCGCCGCCGGATCTTTCTCGAGGAGCTTGTCGAGCAGACGGTCGAGCGCCGGTGGCACGCTCGGCTCGAGCTCGCTCGCGTGCGATGGCAGCTCGTGGAGATGCTTCGCGCACGCCTCGGCGATCGTCGTCACGATGAACGGCGGCCGCCCGCACGCCATCTCGAATGCGACGCAGCCGAGGCTGTAGAGGTCCGCGCGCCAGTCGACCTTCGATGCATCGCCCCACTGCTCCGGCGCCATGTACGCGGGCGTGCCCATCGTGCCGATCGTGCGCGGCGAGTTGCTGGCGAGCGTGCCGGTCAGCTTCGCGATGCCGAAGTCGAGGATCTTGACGCGCTCGCCGCGCGGCAGCTCGCGATCGGGCACGAGGTAGATGTTGTCGGGCTTGAGATCGCGGTGCGTGATGCCCGCGCTGTGCGTCGCCTCGAGCACGCTCGCGATCTGGCGGCCGACATCGCACAGCTCGACGAGCGGCAACTTGCCAACGCGCTCGAGCCGCTTCGCGAGCGTCTCGCCCTCGAGGTACTCCATGATCAGGTACGCCTGGCCGGCGTGATGCCCGACGTCGAAGATCTTGACGATGCCCGCGTGCTGGATGCGGCTGACCGCGCGCGCCTCGTTGAAGAAGCGTTGCACGTGCTCGGTGTCGGCCGAGATCTGCGAGTGCAGCACCTTGATCGCGACGCGCGTGCCTATGTTCTGCTGCTCGGCGAGCCACACCTCGCCCATGCCACCGCGGCCGAGGCGGCTGACGATCTTGAAGTTTCCGATCGTCTCACCGATCACGCTGCCGCGATGGTATCACCGCAAGGTGCGTAACGCCGGCCTGGTCCTGCTTGTCGTGATCGCGGCAACGGGCGTCGCGAGCAGCGCGCCGACACCGACCAAGATCACGCTCGCCGAGGGCGGCATCGAGGCGGCATCGCTCGACCGCACGATGGATCCCTGCGGCGATTTCTATCAGTTCGCATGCGGTGGCTGGCTGCAGGCGAACCCGCTCTCCCACGATCGCTTCACCGAGCTCGCGGACAAGCTCGAGCCCGTGATCAAGGGCCTGCTCGAAGAGGACGCGAAGGGCATCGGCGCAGACGCGACCGCGAAGAAGCTCGGCGACTACTACGCCTCGTGCATGGACGAGGCCGCGATCGAGAAGGCGGGCACCACGCCGCTGCGGCCGCTCCTCGACAAGATCGCGAAGGTGAAGGATGCAGCGAGCTGGCTCGCGGCTGTGATCGAGCTCCACAAGGTCGGCGTGTGGGTGGTGTTTCGCTCCGGCACCGAGCCCGATCCGAAGAACCCCGGCACGTACCTGACTTCGATCGCTGCGGCCCGGCTCCCGCTGCCGTTCGCGGCGCTGGCCGAGCACGTGCGGCACATGCTCGCGCCCGTCGGCTCGCTGAAGGCAGAGGACGAGCTCGCGGTCGAGACCGAGCTCGCGAAAGTTGCGGGAGACCAGACCGCGGTGCTCGACGGCAAGGCGCTCGGCAAGCAGGCGAAGTCGATCGACTGGAAGGCGTACTACAAGGGTCTCGGCGTCACGCCGAGCGCGAAGCTCGTGGTCGACCCGAAGCTCGTGGCCGGCCTCGACGGCGTGCGCAAGAAGCTCA
>Ga0070689_100003019_pt1 | contig 11077 bp, 7 predicted proteins | sample KBSS23HmetaG_FD_64669 | JGI IMG/M metagenome (GOLD analysis project Ga0070689, IMG submission 64669) | Switchgrass rhizosphere microbial communities from Kellogg Biological Station, Michigan, USA - KBS S2-3H metaG | ecosystem: Host-associated > Plants > Roots > Rhizosphere ... | reverse complement strand
GATCGCTCCGGTTCCGTCCGGCGACCCGTCGTCCATGAACACGAGGTCGGCGTCCAACCCGAGCGCCTGGATCTGCTCGCACATCGGGCGGACGTTGTCTCGCTCGTTGTACGTCGGGATGAAGATCAGCGTTCTGGGAGCCATCACAGGGTCGGCGCGCTGGCGGGCGGCGCGGACGAGGACGATGCCACGGGGGCGCCGGAGACGCCACCGGCAGCGTCGGCAAGAGCGTCGCAAGGACCCGCTGAGCCATGCATAATCAGGCCCTTTCATGAAATGGAGATGGCCGTCGCGACTCGGCAGCGTTCGCGTTCCGCCTGCGGTTGACTCGCTGGCCGCCGGCGCCATTGCGGTCGTCGGCGCGCTGTTCCTGCTGAGCTGGTTCGCGCGCGTTCGCCCGCTCAACGGCTGGTTCGTCCTCGACCTGGCGGTGATCTGGTTCTGGACGCTGGTGCTCAGCGCCGCGTGCGTCTCGGTGGGCCGGGTGGTGGTCGATCGCTTGCTTCCCGCACCCGACCGGACCGTGCTGGAGACGCTGGCGCTGTCGTTCCCGGTGGGCGTGGTCGTGTTCGTGCTGGGCATGACCGCCGGCGGGTTCGCGCATCTCTTCAACCGGCCCTTCGCGGTGGCGTGGCCGGCGCTGATGCTCATCGCGACCGCGCGACCGACGGTCGAGTGGTTGCGCGGGCAGGCGACGCCGCCGGGGCACGTCGCGCTGCGCGGGCTGCCGCTGGTGCTGACGATGCTCGGCGTCTGCCTGGTGCTCCTGCTCTATCTCGGCGCGCTGTCACCCCAGGCGGTCAACTACGACGCGGGCTGGGTGCACATGGTGATCTCCCAGGACTACGCGCGCGAGGGGCGCATCGTGGCCTTTCCCGGCGATCAGGTGAAGAACCTGCCTCACCTGGGCCCGATGCTGTGCACCTGGGCTTTCATCGTCCCTGGCCTCGACCTGCCGCAGTTGCGCTGGATGATGGCGCTGCACCTCGAGTTCAGCGTCTTCCTTTGGACGCTGGTGACGATCGCCGCCGTCGCGCGCTGGTTTGCCGAGCGCGAGGTGGGCGCGACCTGGACCGCGCTGATGCTGTTCCCCGGCATCTTCGTCTATGACAGCAACCTCGGGGGCGCAGGCGATCACTTCGGGGCCCTGTTCGCGGCGCCGTTGTTGATCGCCACCGCGAAGACGTTGCGCCGGTTCGATCGCAGGGCGGCGGTGCTGGCGGGAATCATCGCGGGCGGTGCGATCATGGCCAAGCTCCAGGCGTTTTATGTGCTGATGCCGCTGGCGGTGTGGGCGCTGGCGCGCGCCGGCCGGCTGGTGGTGCGCCGCTCCCGCGGCGCCGTGGACGCGCCCGAGCCGCGCGCGATCGCGATCGCGTTCGCGTGCACGGCGGGCGTCGCAGCAGCGTTGCTGCTCCCTCACCTCGCCAGCAACGTCGTGTTTTTTCGCAACCCGATGTACCCGCTGATGCAGGACGTGTTCACGCACAGCACGCCGACGGTACGCGACGCCCCCTTCCTGGTGCGCAACGTGCTTGCGGACTGGGGCTCGCAGCCACCCGCCGCGCTGGGTCAGCGGCTCGCGCACGCGTTCGCGATGACGTTCTCGTTCTCGTTCATTCCCCACTATTCGTTCGTGAACGAGATGCCCGTGTTCGGGTCGGTGTTCACGCTGGCGCTGCCGCTGCTGGTGCCGATCGGACGCGCGCGCCGGGTGTGGCTGGGGGCGGCGCTGGTGCTCGGGATGGTGTTCACCTGGGCGATGTCCTACTGGGTCGATCGGAACCTGCAGGCCTTCCTGCCCGTGATGGTAGCGGTCACCGCCGCGATCCTGATTCGCGCCTGGGAGCTGGGCTGGCTGGCGCGCGCGGGCGTCGTGGTCCTGCTCGCGGTCCAGCTGGCGTGGGCGGTGCCCTGGTACTTCCAGGGTTCGGATCGGTTGATCGGCGCGATCAATCTTTTCAAGGCCAGCACGGAAGGGCACGCGCGCGAGATCCTACGCACCTACCGCGGCCAGTACGTCGCGCTGGGCGAGTCGCTGCCCAGGGACGCGGTCGTGATGTTGCACAACCAGCGCAGAATGCTGGGGATTGACCGACCGGTGATCCTCGACTGGATGGGCTTCCAGACCATCATCGACTACCAGCCGTTCAAGACCCCGCGCGATCTCTACGACCGCTTGCGCGAGATCGGCGTCACCCACGTCGTCTGGTCGCAGGGCGACGAGGAGGCCGCGACCATGCAGGCCGAGATCATCTTCGATGTGTTCGCTCAGGTTTACGGGCGAAACCGGCAGCAGTTCAGCAAGCTGACGGTGGCTGCGATGCCCTCCCCGCCACCGCCGGCGGAGGATGTCTACAAGGTCGTTACGGTCGGCGTACGAGGCTACCCGGACGGCCTTTACGACGTCGACGCGCTCTTCCGCAACGATCAGCTGCCGCCCAGCTACCGCAAGCAGGGAGCTCCGCTCAAGATCTCGCCGTCGCCGGCGGCGCTGCTGGACGACGCGCGGGTGGTGCTGATGGCGGGAGACGCGGCGCCGGACGCCGAGACCCGCGCGCGGCTGGCGCGCGACTTCCACGACGTGCCCGCGGGCGGCGGCCTGCGGCTGCTGCTGCGAAACTGAAAGCGTGCCCTTCCTCTTGGATCGGTTCGCTCATAGACTCGGCCGCGTCCGATGATGATGCCGGCCCTGCTGCGAAAGCTCGACGACGGGTTGCTCCACGGTCGCGCCGTTCGCAACGCGCGCGCCGTGCTGGCGGCACGTACGCCGGCGCAGCAGCTGGCGCTGCGCCAGGCGTTGCTGCTGCTGGAGACGGCCACCCGGGTCGTGGAGCCGGTCGAGCAGCTGCCCGCCGGATCGCGCGCGGCGGTGCTCGTCAGTCTGTACCGGGACGCTGCCTACTGGGCGCTGCTGGCGGGCTGGACCGGGGAGGGCGAGGCGCCCTCCGATCTGCGCGCGCTGTGGGCGGAGACGTCGCCCGAGACGCTGGCGAAGGCCGGGCCCGAGAGCACGCTGGCTGCGGTGCGGGCGACGCTGGCCGATTCCGCCGGCGCGGTCCCGCTCGAGGTCACCGACGAGGACGCCGGGCGTGCGCGCGCCTTCGTCGAGGCGCTGGTCAAGGACCTGGGGGTGCCGCGCGCGCGCCTCGATCGGGCGCTGGCGCACCGGTGGATGCGCTTCGCCGGCGTTGTCGCCGTGGTGCTCGCGGCGGTGTGGGGCGTCCGCCAGCTTACGCTCGGGCCCGATCTGGCGGCGGGCAAGCCGTTCCGCACCAGCAGCTCATGGGCGGGCTGCGCGGCCGACCCGCCGTGCCCGGCGTTGATGTTCCACACCGACGACCAGGACAACCCGTGGGTCGAGATCGATCTCGGCAGCGCGAAGACGGTCCACCGCATCGAGGTCAACAACCGCACCGACTGCTGCTCGGAGCGCGCGATCCCGGCGGTCGTCGAGGTGAGCGTCGACCACACCAAGTGGAGCCAGGTCGGCCGCCATGACGACGAGTTCAGGAGCTGGGCGATCAAATTCCAGCCGCGGCAGGTGCGCTACGTGAAGGTTTCGGTCCCGCGCCGGACGACGTTCCACCTCAAGTCCGTCAAGGTTCGCTGACCGGTTCGCTGACCTCCAGCGCCGTCGCCATCATCATCGCCACCAGCGCGTCGAGGTCGACCCTCGGCGCCCATCCGAGGCCCCGCAGCGTGTCGGGCGCCGAGACGATCCGGGGGTACTCCGCCTTGAAGCCGGGGATCCCGCGCACGCGGCCCTGCGACGAGAGGCCGACGTGCGCGAAGCAGCGCTCGACCCAGGTCGCCACGCTGTAGGCCTGGCCCGTGCCGACGACCGCTTCGAACGCGCCGTCCTGCGCGGCCAGCGTCGCCAGCGCCTCCGCGACGTCGCCCGCGAATCCCCATTCCTTCTCGACGGACAGGTCACCCACCTCGAGCACGCCGCCGGGCGTGTGGCCGCGCGCGATCGCCGCGACGTCGTGGCAGATGCGCGCGCTGAGATGCGGGAGCGGGCGCAGCGGGCTCTCGTGGTGGAACAGGTACGCGACGTACGCGCGCAGGCCGCGGCTGCGGTAGTAGCGGGCCGCGTACGCGGAGTGGATGCGCGCCACCGCGTACGGGCTGGTCGCGGCGAACGGATCGGTCTCGCGGATCGGCTGCCCGCGGTTCTCGAACTGCAACCCGCTGCCGATCGTCACGACGCGCGCGTCCGGACAGTGCGCGAACGCGGCCTCCAGCACCGCGAGCGTTCCCGTGGTGATGCTGTCGTGGGTCGCCCACACCGCGTCGTGCCGGGTCGTCGACGCGGCGGCGAGCTGATAGATGACGGCGGGCCGGTTCGCGCGCACCACCTCGGTGACCGCCGCGCGATCCGCGACGTCCAGCGCGCTGACGCCGGGCGCCGCCGGCACCGAGAAGCCGAGCACGCGGTCGCCGCGCGCGCGGTGCAGCGCCGCCAGGTAGTGCCCGTCCTGTCCGGAGGCGCCGAAGATGACGACGGGACGATCCAATGCAGGTGCCGATGCAGGTGCGGACGCGGTCATCCCTCGATGCCGGCGAGCGCGCTCTGGATCCGGCCGTCGACCATGCGCACGATCTTCACCTCGGGCAGCGGGAAGATCATCGCCGTGCCGCGCTCGAGCACCGCGCGCTCGCGCTCGACGAACTCCTCGGCGAAGTGCCAGGGCAGGACCAGGTAGTAGTCCGGGTTCTGCGCGCGGGAGTCCTCCTCGCTGACGATGGGGATGTCCGAACCGAGCGTGCGCGCGCCGTGCTTGTCGGGATTGCGGTCGGCGGCGCAGTCCACCGTGCGGTGGTCGATGCCGCACCACTGGAGGATGGTGTTGCCTTTGGTCGACGCGCCGTAGATGTGGATCTTCTTGCCCGCGCGCTTGAGGTCGCGCAGCAGGCCCACCAGCTTGTCGCGGTGCACGTCGATGCGGTGCTGGAAGCTCACGTACGGGTTGTCGGTGTCCAGCTCCAGGTCGAACTCGGCGCGCCGCATGTTGTGGATCTCGCGCTGCCATTCGGGGTGGCGGTAGGCGATCGACGTCTCGTGGGTGGCGTAGCAGCGCAGGCTGCCGCCGTTGATGGCGTTCTCCTCGACGCGCACGATCTTGAGGCCCGCGCGCCCCATCATGTTCTCGATCACCGCCAGGCTGTAGTATTCGAGGTGCTCGTGGCAGATGGTGTCGTACGAGTTCATCGCCAACATCTTGGGCATGTATGACATCTCGAAGATCCACAGCCCGTCGGGCGCGAGGACGTTCTTGATCGCGCGGCAGAACGCGATCGGATCCTCGAGGTCGTAGAACATCGCGATCGAGGTGACGATGTCGACCTTGGCGCCGGCGAGCGCGTGGTCCAGCTCGGGCGACGGGAAGATGTCCTGGACGACCGTCGCGACATCCTTCGCTTCTTGCGCGACGTCGGAGGGGTCGACGCCGAACTTGCGAAAGGCGGCCGGATACGAACGCAGCAACGTCCCGTCGTTGCAGCCGATGTCGACGACGATGGCTTTGTCGCGCTTGGTGAGCTGGACGGCGGTGTCCGCGATCCCCTTGAGGTGATCGCGCATCGTGCGGTTGGTGCCGGAGCGGTACCAGTAAGCGGCGTAGAGCACCTCGGGCGGGACCGACTTCTCCATCTGGAGGAGGCCGCAGGCGTTTTCGAACTTCGTCGGATCGCAGCGCACCAGCTTGCATTCGATCTTGCGCAGCGGCGGCGTCTCCTTCGACGGCTTGGAAAACGATCCCTGCAGGTACTGCTCGCCGAGGTTGATGACGCTGCTCAGCTCGGGCGCGCCGCACACGCGACAGCTCTTACGGTGCTTGAGATGCATTGCCGCACATCGTACAACGATCCGCGGACGGCTACCGGTCAGTTGGGCCGCAGCCAGATGCGCTCGGCGACCTTCTTGTAGCCGTGTTTCTTCAAGAACGGCATGACCAGAAGGTTGATGTGCTTCTCGTTGAAGCCTTCGTTCTGGGTGTCGATGACCACCACCTTGGGCATGTTCTTCTCGAGCTGCGCCCTGAGGCCCGACAGCCTCTCCTCGTCGTTTTTTCCGGGGTAGCCATACAGCACGGCGTCGAAGTAGCCGCTCTCGCGCGTCGCGCTCCGCCTGTTCGCCTGCACGTAAAGGCCGGGGGGGCCCGTCGTCAAGATTCGGTCTCCCGGCTTGGTGTTGTTCGCGATGAAGGTGAGGACGCCGGGCACCGACTCCTCGTAGGCGTTGGCGAACGATCGTTTGTCAGACCGGGACATCTCCTTGTCCAGGCGCGGCGCGAGGGACGCCAGCACGCCGGCGAGGAGGACCCAGCCCACCACTCTGCTCATCCGGGGAGACGGCATGCGGTGGGCCATCGCGTCCAGCCCCAGGATCAAGCAGAAGAACAGGCCCGACATCGCCATGACGTAGTAGTGGCTCCACTGGCATTTGCTCGCGGTCACGGCCCACAGCGCGCCAGCGAATGAGAACAGCGCCGCCACCGTCAGCAGAATCGACCGCCGCGGAACGAAGAGCAGGAACAGCGCGCCGAACGGAACCACGTACGAGAGCACGGTGGTGTTCAAGAACTCGGCGCGAATCCCGTCCCACTGGTGGTGAAGGTCGGTGAGCGCGTCCGTGGGGTTGAAGCGCCCGAACATCGCGCAATACGAGTGCTGGGGATCTTTGTAGATCCGGGCGTAGCTTCGGAGGATCTGGAGGTAGTAGGTCATTCCGCCGGTCGGAATCAGATAGAGACAGAGCGCGGCGACGACGGTTCCTCCCCCGATCACGCTCAGCTTGAGGTAGCGCTTCGCGTCCTGGCCCAGCGTCGACCGCCGCGCGTCGAGCAGGAAACAGGTGATCCACGTGAAGAAGGCGGCGGGCATGTACGGCTCCTTCGAAAACATGCAGCAGACGAGCAACCCGACGCCGACGGCCTTCAACTTGTCGCCCAGGCGCGTCCGGGCAATCAGACAGGCGACCCCGAAGAAGTAATAGGTCAGCCCGATCGACTCGGTGTCGCTGAGCGCCGTGTCGTGAAACGGATAGGTCGTCAGCAGGTTCATGATCGCGAGGATCAGCGCGAGCGCGGCGACCTTGTCGATCTTCCGCGTCAGCATGGCGAAGTAGAGCGAGAACAGCGACGCCAGCGGAAAGTAGAGAAAGAACCAGCGGAACTGCAGATCGCGAAATCCATGCAGCGCCAACGCGAGCGCGTGCGTGAGAAAGGCGACCGGCGGTTTGTATTCGGAAAAGTCTCGATAGGGGACGAGACCCTTCGTGATGCTCCAGCCGCACCATACGAAGTACTGCTCATCGTGGCCGAACCCGGCGTAGAGGTACTCGTTGTCGAGCAGCTTGAAGGCCCAGCCCATGAGCGCCACCGACGCCACGAGGAGCATGACGTCGCGAACGCGAGGGTTCAGGACGCGCTGGGTGTCGGACACGATCGCCGACGCCACGTCTCCGATTCGGGCCACCACCGCCGCGCCCCGCGCGCGCAGACGACGGAGCGCGGCGAGTCGGTCGTCGTCGTCTCGGGCGGCCATCGCGCGTTTCGGCCGCGCAGTTTGCCACGGCTCTACGCCGGCGACGCGCTCATTCCTACGTCCGGCGTCCACTCTCGTCAGGGGCCCGCGGGGGGGACCGTGAAGCCGCCGGCGCGGGCGCTGTTGCTCCCGTCGCAGCCGCCGCCGCCCGGGTTGAAGTAGGAGAGGGTGTCGAGCGTGACGGCGACGCCCCCGACGACCTTCGTCTGGCGCGCGCCGATGAGCGCGCTCGAGCTGCCAACGGTGATCTGCCCCAGACCGTATGAGTAGTAGCACTGCGCCGGGTGGGTCACCGAACACCCGCCGCCGCTGGCCAGGGTGACGTCGTCCGTCACCTTCCCGGGCAGGTAGTTGCCCGTCAAACCAAACGCCACGAGCGCTCCCGCCCGTGTCAGGACAATCAGCTGGGACGACCCCTGCGGGAACCCTCCCGGCGAGGCGGTGAGCTTGAGGTCCAGCGCGTCCCCGGCCTTCACCAGATCGGTGGGAAGATCGGGCAGGCGCAGGTAGATGGTCCAGCGCTTCGCGGTGGTGGCGTCCTCCACGAGCAGGCGCGACACTGGCGCGGCGCTGCCCGAGGAGGTGTTGCACTTCGGGCCCGCCACCTGATCGAGGCTGACGACGGTCACCTGCGCGGTCAGCGACATCAGGACCGCCGTACCGTCGTCGGCGAGCAGGCAGGCCTCGACGGGATCGACGAGGGTGCCGCCCATGCAGGCGGCGCACTCGGGCGTTGTGCCGCCCGCGCCGCCGCAGCTCGGTCCGTCGCCGCCCGTCCCACCGCCCCGGCCGCCGACGGCGCCGCCTCCCCGCCCGCCGACGGCGCCGCCCGATCCGCCACCGCCCGATCCGCCGCCGCCGGTGCCGCCCGCGACAGTCCCGGCGCTGCCGCTCGTCGCAGTCCCGCCGCTGCCGCCCGTCGCGGTCCCGCCGCTGCCGCCCGTCGGCGTGACGGCGGGACCCGGGCTGGAGCTACACCCTACGATCAGGACCAGCGTCGCTGTCGCACGTCTCAGCATTGTGATCGCGACCATGAGCAAAGGAGATGCCGCGTGCAAACCCGCGTGCATCCGGGCGCGCCGATCGCCACGCGCCGCCGATCCGCGACATTCGGATCATCCCGCAACAAGCTTCGGCCGCCGGATTCGCGGTGGTGCCGTCGCAGGCGTTGGCAACGCGGCGCACGCAGGCGCCGGGGAGCCAATTAGTCGACGGCCGCGTCGATCCCGCTGTCGCAAACGTTGGGCAGGACCCCGCAGGAAACGGACGTTGGAGCGCCGGCGCTCGTGATGCAAAAGTCGCCGCAATACGCGTGTACATCCTCGCAGCGGCGAGCCCAAGCGAGCGCGCCTTCAAGATCGTACGCGCAGGTGATCGCATAAGGACCCGGGATGTACACTGTGGCCTGGAACGACCCGCAGCGACCGGCCTGGGCGCAGAACTTGGCGGATTGCTCGGCGTACGTCGGGGAACAGTTGAACGGCGGATCGCTCGCAGGAATATCGGCGCAGTTTCCCCCACCACCGCCGGTCCCACCTCGCGCGCCCGCGTCCGGCGCTCCGCCCATCCCGGTGGTCCCGCCCGTTCCGCCGCTGCCGCCGCTGCCGGCGGTGCCGTCGTTGTAACGGAAGCCGGCCATCGCGCGAGACCCGACCATGTGACAGCTGCTGCCGAACCCTTCGCTGCTCACACCGTTCGTGAACGACAGCCAGCCCACGCGGGCGGTCCAACCCCCGCTGACGGTGGCGCTCTGGCCGGCGACGGTCACGTCGGCGGCCAGCTTGCGATAGCCGCAGAAGGGTGGTCCCGACGTCGTGACGGTCTCGCAGTAAGGGGCCCCGGCGGTCACGTCGATCTGGAAGTCACTCAGAGACGGCAGGCCGACGCCGCTGACGCCCGCGCTTGCAAATGCGAACAGGACCAGATCGGATCCATGCGCGAGCACGACTGTCTGTTGCACCACTCCGAACTGGTAGTCGGTGAGCGACGCATGGACGGTCAGGTTGAACGCGTCGCCGACCTGGACGAAAGCCGCCGGCATGCTGGTGTTGTAAAGGAAGAGCGTCCACTGCTGTGCGCTCGCGCCGGTGAGCACGATCCGCATCGCAGCCGTGCTGATGTGGGGTGCGAGGTAAGACGGAAACGATCCGGTGAACGATTCGGGGCAGCCGACCAACCAGCAGCCGTCGACGCTGGTGACGGTGACCGCGGCCTGCACGGTGGTGTCGATCAGTTTGCCGTCCGAGCCGACGATCGCGACCTCGACCGAGTCGCCGATCCCCGCGGCGCCGCCGCAGCCGGGGAGCGTTCCGCCGGTTCCCCCGACGCCACCGCCGCCGGTTCCCCCGACGTCACCGCCGCCGGTTCCCCCGACGCCACCGCCGGTTCCCCCGGTGCCGGTGGTCCCACCGATCCCGGTCGCTCCGGCGACCCCGCCGGTGCCGCCGGGCGTTCCGGCCGTCCCCGGCGTTCCGAGCGTGCTCCCGCCGCAGCCGATCGCCGCCACCAGCAAACCGATGCTCACGAGTCGCCGGATCATTGCGGCGACACGATTGCACCGTTCATGCCGCCTACGAAACACGCAGAGATCCGCGCCGGAACAGCACGCGAGGGCGACATCTGTGTCGCGATCCGGATCCGGTCACGAATGTCGCGGTCCGACGGGAGGCGCCGCCGTATTCGCGCGGGTCCGTGAACGGCATACGGAGTGCAACCGTCGACGGGAATGCGATCGCTTCTCCCCGCCGTGTGCGCATTGGCCACGGCGGTATCGTGTGGAGGCGCCGGAGGTCTGACCGACGGCGCGGGCGGGAGCGCTCGTGGGACCGGAATGGCCGGGAGCGCGGCGGGTGGCACCGTCGGAAGCGGCGGTAAGGCGGGCGGCATCGCGGGCACGGGAGGATCTTCAGCAGGCGGCACCGGGGGAACCGGCGGCGACATCGCGGCCGGCGGGCGCGGTGGACTAAACGGAGCGGGCACGGGCGGCGGGGGCACCGGCGGGACCTGCGTCTGGGCCAACGGGGGCGGCGATCCCCAACCCGGTCCGCTCCGCTGCAGTGACCACAGCGTTTACGCCTACACCGGTTTGACCGCGACGAGCGACGGTGACGAGATCAAGCTGGTATTCAGCGGCTGCGACGTCTGCGCCGGCCAGTGGTCCTGCATCGACCATGGGGATCTGACAGCCCTGAATGTCGAAGTCGCGGGGTCATGGGCGACCGTCATCGGACAGGGATTTGCCCCCAACTGTCCCGTCTTTACAGTTCACCTTCGCCCCGCGTCGTCCACCAGCGAGGGTCAATTTCACGTCACCGGCTCGTTCTCCGGCGCCGACGGATGCCACCAGCCTGTGAGCTGTCCAATCGATGAGCACTTCGGGTTGGTTCGCGGCACCAGCGGCGCATTCAGGATCGTCACCGCTGATCAGGTCCCCAGTAAGTGCTCGTTCAATGACATCCTGGGCGGTTCGTGCCAGGACGGGTCTTTCTCGTGTGATTGGTCCTTCGTGGATTTCTGCGCCTCCCAG
>Ga0070689_100003015_pt1 | contig 11086 bp, 9 predicted proteins | sample KBSS23HmetaG_FD_64669 | JGI IMG/M metagenome (GOLD analysis project Ga0070689, IMG submission 64669) | Switchgrass rhizosphere microbial communities from Kellogg Biological Station, Michigan, USA - KBS S2-3H metaG | ecosystem: Host-associated > Plants > Roots > Rhizosphere ... | reverse complement strand
AGGAGAGCCACACCGCGCTCATCCATCGCCTCGCCGCGGAGGCGATCCTCGCGATCGCGGCGCCCGACGATCCACTGGTCGAGCGGGCGCGCGGCGCGCTTCCCGCGGCCGGCGACAAGAAGTGAGCCTGCCACCGCGAAAGTGCGGTGGCGGCCGGCGGCGGCACTGCGCTACAAAACCGCGGTGAGGCTTGCGTGCGCTCTCGTCCTGCTCGCCGCCTGCTCGTCGACCGACGGCGAGCGCGGCCACTTCGACGCGGCGACGTGGGGCGACGCGCTGATGGCGCAGACCCGCAAGCCCGACCAGCTGCTGCTCGAACTCGGGCTGCTCGAAGCGACCGCCGGCCTTGCGCCGTTCGACCACCAGCTGCAGGAGGAGGCGACCGAGAACGCGACGATCACCGAGGGCAGCACCGCGAACGGCGACGGTGTCGCGGTCGGGCTGACCGCGCTGGCGCTCGGCCAGGGCATCGCCGATGCGGCCGGCGGCGACGACGCCCATTCGCTCGAAGTGCTCGGCGAATCGTTCCTGCTGACCGAAGGCGTCGTCGAGCTGCTGAAGCACACCGTGAACCGCGAGCGGCCGTCGAAGGACAGCAAGCAGTCGTTCCCGTCGGGGCACACGTCGTACGCCTTCAACATGGCGACGTTCCTGCAACGCCGCATGGCCGACAGCTGCGACGGCTGGGCCGGCGACCTCGGCTATCTCGCCTACGTGCCGGCGGCGTACGTCGGCATCGACCGCATCGAGGCGAACCGGCACTGGCCGTCCGACGTCGCGTTCGGCGCGTTCCTCGGCGTACTGCTGACCAACGTCGTCTACGACGCACACTACGGCACCGCGCAGCAGGCCGGCATCTTCGGCGTGCGCGGGCTCTCGCTCGAACCCGCGGTGATGCCCGACGGCGGCGGCGGCCTGTCGGTCGCGCTGCGCTTCTGAACGAGAGCTTCAGCAGTTGCGCTCGCGCCATGGGTCGGGCCAGCCCTCGTCCCGCAGCCGGTGTTCGAGCTGCTGCAGGCAGACCGCGAGCGACCTATCGGGTTCGTCGGGGAACGCGTCTGCTGTCAGCGTGGTGGCAGCAGCTCCGCGGCAGTGGGCTGCCGCGGCACTGATCCGCCGCGCGGCGCGGGTTCAGCTCTCGTACTTGAACGACAGCAGCAGGCGCGTGCGGAACGCCTGCACCTTCCCGTTCTCGACCTTGAGGTCCATCTTGACGATCTCGGCGATGCGCAGGTCGCGCAGCGAGCCGGCGGCCGTCTCCACGGCGACCTTGGCGGCGTCCTCCCAGGACTTGCTGCTGGTGCCGATCACTTCCACGACCCTGTAGACCGATTCTTCAGTTTGCTTGGGCATGTTGGCTTGTTTGGGCATGTTGGTCCGCTCCGGTTCTGAGTTGCGAGGGCAGGATGCTGCACGCGTCGACCGGGCGGTGCAAGCGCGGGCGCCGAGCAAAGGCGAACTCGGTGACACGACGCTGGCATGTCGTCGTGGACTGGTGGACGCTCACCACCTCACGAGCGAGCGCACCTGGAGGTGATGATGCGATTCCGTTCCCAGCTGGCCTGTTTCGTTCCGATGCTGCTGTGCGCTGCCTGTGCGCAGCTGCCCCCGGCCGCCGCACCCGCTTCGACGCGCGTCGCGGAATGCCGCGCGCCCGCCGGCCGCGCTGCGCCGCCCGCCGCGGCAGACGCGGCCGCGACGGCAGACGCGCCGGCCGCGGTGGCAAGGTGGGAGGCGGCACCGCTGCCCTCGCTCGCCGCGCATGCGCTCGACGTCGACGCGCTCGAGTCAGGACTCGCACTGCCGCCGGCGCCGCGGACCGGACACGGTGCCCCCGCGATCAGCTACACCTTCGTCGAGGGCGGCGCGAACTTCATCGACCTCGACAACGTCGGCAGCGAGGACGTCGACTCGTACTACATCGACGGCTCGATCGCGCTCGGCATGTTCCAGATCGTCGGCGGCTACGAGAACCAGTCGACGGACTTCCAGAACACCGACACCGCGCTGATCCGGGTTGGTGCCGGCATCCACCTGGACCTGCAGTCGACGCTGAGCGTGGGCGGCGACATCCAATGGCTGTTCACCGATGTCTCCAGCGACCTGGCGTCGATCGACGGCACCAACAACGGCTACCAGGTGCGCGGCGGCGCGCGCTGGATGCCGCTGACCTGGGACCGCGGCGGCCTCGAACTCGAAGGCAACGTGATCTGGATCGACATCGACGACCTGCTCAGCGACGACCAGTCGGCGGGCTTCGAGGCCAGCGCGCGCGTGCACCTGTTCGGCTACTTCAGTGTCGGCGCGCAATACACCGTCTACGAGAACGACGAGCTGTACGGGATCAACGCGCGCCTGTCATTTTGAGCGTTGCCGCCGCCGCGGGCCGGCAACGCTCAGGTCATGCTGCGGAGCCGCGCAACGCGGCGCTGCGCTGCTGACCGCGCGGGGGCGCAGTTCACGGCACGATGCGATCGGCGACGCACCCGGTCAGCCGCACGCCGTTGGCGCCCGCTACCACTCCCTGCCAGAACACCGACACGCCGGCGAGCGCCGGCAAGGCAGGCACCACGAACGAGAAGGTGTGGGTGCCGTCGGGGGCGGTGAACGCTGGCGCCACGAACATCGCCTGCTGCGGATCCAGGTGCAGGACACCCAGTCCAGGAACCACGGCCGGTGCGATCCGCGTGAACGCGAACGCGGGCATCACGAATGCGCCCGCGGCGGGGCCGCCGCCGACGAGGCGCGACGCCATGACGATCTCGTAGGGTCGGCCGAGGACGGGTACCCTTGGCGAGGACAGCTGGCGCTGCAGGTTGGTCAGCACGACCGCGCGTGCTGGCGCCGGACACGCCAGATCGACATCGCCATCGCGGTCGAAGTCGCCGATAGCCGCGTTGAAGCAGCTGTCGCTGCTCAGGACGAACGTTCCGTTGCCGGAGTTGAGCCACACCGAGCCGCCGACGAAATCCAAGTCGCCGTCCTCGTCGAGATCGACGAGCGCGACTGTGGCGGGGGACGTGATGCCGTCGGTGCCCTGCCAGCTGAATTGGAACTGCCCATTCTGGTTGAGCCAAAGGTACATGTTGTCGAAGCGGCCGCCGTAGCTACTGGTGAGGACCGTCGCCGCCAGGTCGACGTCGCCGTCGCCGTCGACGTCACCGGCAACTGCGGCGTCGAAGTTCCCCGGCAGGCTCGCGACCAGCTGGAACACGAAGTTGCCGAGGTTGCGCCAGTGCTGCCACGGTTGCATCGGCGGGCTGATCGCGAGGTCGACGCGGCCGTCCTGATCGAAGTCGCCGACTGCAATCGGGACGTTCGCGGGCAACGGTGTCCCCGCCGGGTTGAAGCTGCCGCTGCCGAGGTTGCGCAGGAGCAGGCCGGCCTCGGAGCAGAGGTCCGGCCGCCCGTCCCCGTCGAAGTCAGCGACCACCACCCTCCCCAGCAGTTGGCCACTGCGCAGCGGCGGCAGGGCCAGGAAGCCGCCGTTCTGGTTGAGCACGATGCCGCCAGCCGAAGTCGCGGTGGGATCCGCGTTCGTCCACACCACGTCGAGGTCGCCGTCGCCATCGGCGTCGAACAGCGCACGGGCCGCCGCACCCGCCGGCAGCGACAGCTTCGTCGGCGCGAAGTAGCCGTCGCCGTCATTGCGGTACACAGCGGTGCCGTGCACGAGATCGATCGCCCCATCGCCGTCGAGATCGCCGGCGACCACGGTGAGCACGTCGGCATTGCCGGGCGCCGCCTCGCGCCACAGCGGCGCGTAGACCTGGTTGCCCTCGTCGACGAAGAACAGCGTGCCGCCCAACACGACGTCGAGGTCGGAGTCGCCGTCGAGGTCGGCGAGCTCCGGGTCGCCGAAGTCGCGCGCGTTGTCGATGCGCAGGGCACGCCGTGGCGTGAACGTGCCGGTGCCAGAGTTGTGCCACGCCTGCAGGTGCGGATACGGCGTCGAGTCGGTGACGAGCAGCAGGTCCGCGGCCCCATCGCCGTCGAGGTCCTCGAACAACGTGCTGCGTCCGTGCTTGGGCAGGAACCCGGGGGCGGGCGTGAACACGCCGCCGCCGTTGTTGATCCAGAGCTGCAACGGCGAACCCGCGGCTGCAGCGATCAGCAGGTCCTGGTCGCCATCGGCGTCGGCGTCGCCGCAGCGCAGCGCCGCGACGGACGCCAGGCTCGGCAAGCCGCTGGCGGTCGCGAAGGTGAACACACCGCTGCCGTTGTTGAGCAGCAGTTGCAGGCCGCTCGTGCTGCTGGCGACGAAGTCGACGTCGGCGTCGCCGTCGAAGTCGGCGAACAGCGGCCGGCCGAGCGCGACGGCCGGCAGGCTCGTCGCGGTGACGTCGAGGAAGGTGCCGTTGCGAAGGTTGCGCAGCAAGCCGAGGCTGGCGCCGGGGCCGGGGCCCAGTCCGTTCCACACGAACAGGTCCGGGTAGGAGTCGCCGTCGACGTCGCGCAGGCCTTCCGTGGCATGCAAGCCGGCGAACGAGCAGGCCGGGACCGCAGGCCCCCAGAAGCCGCCGGCCAGGCCCGGCAACACGAGGATCGTCGTCTGCAGCGGCACGAACGACAGCGTCGTTCGGATCAGGTCCACGTTGCCGTCCAGGTTGATGTCGCCCGCGATCCCGAACGTACTCGGGAATCCGAGCGATTGCGTCGGGATGCGCACCCCCGGCGGCACGAACTGGAAGCGCAGCTGGCCATCACCGAGCAGCAGCGCGCCGCGTCGCAACAGCACGTCGACCGTGCCGTTGCCGTCGACGTCCCGCGGGATGCCGTCGAGAAACGCCGGGTCGACGGGCGAATCGAGCGGGGACTGCCGCAGCGCGGCGAACTGCTGCGACGCGAGCCCACCAGCCAACAGCAGCATCACAGCGAACGAGAGAGCCGGCAACGAGCAGCGCATGCGCCGCGGTGGGCAACCGCTGTGCCGTGCCTGCGTGCGGCGCGGCGGCAGCCGTTCGCCGTCGCGTGCTACCCGGCGGTAACGACAAGCCCGCCGCCGCGTCACGTGTGTCGGCGCGCTCTGCACCGCTTCGAGGACGACGAGCTGTACGGGATCAAGGCGCACGTTTCGTCTTGAGCTCGGGTCGCTCGGCACCGAGCGCCGGCGGCTGCGGCTACTTCTTCGGCGCCGGCTCGGCCGGCGGGGCGACGAGCTTCTTGAACGCGGCGGACTTCGCGATCGCCGCGAAGTCGGAGTCCATGGCCGCGGCCTCGCGGCCGCCGCGCGGCGCCGGGCGACCAACGCAGTCTCTGCGCCCTGCACCGCGCCGCGCATGGCTATGCTCCTGAGTCTTCGCCTTCGAACGCTGCGGCAGAGCCGGCATGAAGCACTTCGCGATCTCCGTCATCGTCAGCCTGTCGCTCGGCACTTTGGTGGCACAGTCGGGATGGGTGCAACGGGCGCCGCTGACCTCGCCGGCAGCGCGCAACGCGCAGCTCCTGGCGTTCGATTTCTTGCGCGGAGTCACCGTCATGTTCGGTGGCGATCAGGCTCTCCGCGACACCTGGGAGTGGAATGGGGCCAATTGGACCCAGCGGACACCGCTGCATTCGCCGCCGCCGCGTTCGCACGGCGCTTTTGGTTTCGATCTTCTGCGCGGGCGGGTCGTGCTGTTCGGCGGCTTCGGTCCCCAGGGCACCCTCGACGACACGTGGGAATTCGACGGCAGCGACTGGGTGGGTTTCACGCCGGCGGTGCGGCCACCAGCGCGGCTCCTCGGTGGCTTGGCCGACGACCCCTTTCGTTCACGCATGCTGCTGTTTGGCGGCGCCGCCAGTGGTTTCCCGCCGGTGCCGGTGATGAGCGACACTTGGACGTGGAACGGAGTCGTCTGGACGCAGCTGCAACCAGCGAGTCGACCGTCGGCCCGATGGTCATTCGCAATGGCGTCCGACTACACCCAGGCCAGGATCGTCCTCCAGGGTGGCAGCAACAACACTGCCGGTTTGTCGCCGGCGTTCCCCGACACCTGGATCTGGGACGGGGCGAACTGGACCCAGGTCCCTACTGCGGCATCGCCGTCGGCATTCATCGCCATGGGCTCCGCGTATGACTGGCAACGCGATGCGGTGGTCCGGTTCGGCGGGATAGCGTCGCCGCTAGCGTCGCAGCTGTCGGGGGAGACCTGGTTGTTCGCTGGCAACAACTGGGTGCAGGACACCCGCTCGCCGTCGCCGACCCCACGCTACATCTGCACGTGCGCTTTCGACACGTGGCGCAACTGCACCGTGATGTTCGGGGGTTTCGGCGACGCAGGCGCGATTGGCGACACGTGGGAGTACTTCGCGCCGGCGGCATCGGGATGGCAGCCCTATGGTGCGGGGTGTGCCGGCACTGCGGGCACGCCGCTGCTGCAGCCGCTGAACGGGAGCCGCCCGTTGCTCGGCGCCACCTTCTCACTCGACCTGACGAATGTGCCCAACGGCGCGCCGGTCGCGTTTGCAGTCGGCTTCTCGAACACCTCGTGGAGTGGCGGGCCGCTGCCCTTCGCGATGGCGCCGCTGGGCATGCCTGGCTGCACGATGCTCATGAGCCCGGATCTGCTGACCTTCGCCTCGGCCACCGGCAGCACCGCCGTGACAACGATGCTGGTACCCAGCGCCAACAACTTCATCGGCCTGCCGTTCTTCACCCAGGCACTCACCAGCGATCCAGCCGCCAACCCGTTCGGCGCGGTCCTGTCCAACGCCGGCGCAGGAGTGGTCGGGATCTTCTAGGAACCGCTCGGCCTGCCTCGGCCGCGGAGATGGCAGCCGGCGCGCGCGGCTACTTCTTCGGCGCCGGCTCGGCCGGCGGGGCGACGAGCTTCTTGAACGCGGCGGACTTCGCGATCGCCGCGAAGTCGGAGTCCTTGGCCGCGGCCTCGCGGTAGCGCGGGGCGGCCTCGATGGCCTTGTTCAGCGCCGCGAGCGCGGGCGCCTCGTGCTTGCACAGCGCGTGCGAGCACGCGAGGTTGTACTGCAGCCCGCCGCGCTCGCTGTGCTTCAGCTCCTCGACGATCGCGCAGGCCTTCTCGAGCAGCGGGATGGTGTCGGCGAAGCGCTTGCCGTCGTAGAGCGCGAGGCTCTTGCCGTCGTACAGCATTGCGTTCGCAAACTTCGTCTTCGCATCGGGCGATGCGATCTTGCCGGCGAGTGCGAGCGCCTTGTCGTACGCGGCGAGCTGCTGGTCGAGCGGCGCCTTCAGGTCGTGCAGGTACTCGGCGTTCGCGAACTGCGCGGCCCAGTCGTCGGCGTGCTTGGCGAGATAGCCATCGCGCCACTCCTTCTGGTCGACGCCGAGTACGGCCGCGAGCGTCATCGGCGCCGCAATCGCCTCGGGGTAGTCCTCGGTCCAGCCGCGGCGCAGCAGCAGCACGTGCAGCGACTTGACGATGCGCTCGAACTCGGCGCGCGGGAACCCCTGCGCCGCGCCGGGCGTGCCCGAGATGTGCAGGTCGAGCGAATGCGTGCGCGTCGCAAAGTACGCGTGGTAGTCGCTCATCGTCAGGCCTGGCGCGAGCTCTTGCGTCGCGTCGGTGCACGGCGTCGCGCCGACGTCGAACGGTTTGCCGCCGTGCGCGAGCCGCTGGCGCCACGTCTGGGGCGACACCGGCGGCGAGTTGGGCTCGACGATCAGCGTCAGGATCGACTCGTCGGGCGCGATCGTGCCCGCCATCAGCAGCTTGTCGCCGAGCGGATGGTCCTTCGGATGGTCCTCGTGCCACTTCGCGAGCTCGAGCGAGACGACGATGTTCGTCTTCGGGATGCGCGCCTGGATGTCGGTGACGGTTGTCTGCGCCTGCGGATCCTGGAGCGAGAGGGCGAGCAGGAGTACGAGCGACATGGTCGCCGGAGAATGCAGCGCAGGGTATGCCGCGACAAGCCGTGACTGCGGACGCAGCTCAGACCGGCAGTTCGAAGCGCAGCTCGAGCGACTCGCCGAAGCGCTTGCTGCGCCATTCGCCCTGCAGCCTGCGCATGCGCTCGGCGACGCGGCGCACCAGGTCGACGTCGAGCCAGTCGGGCGGCGCGGCGTCCATCGACTGCAGCGCGCTCGTGAAGTGTGCGACGAAGCGCTCGGGATCGAGGCCTGCCTTGAGCGCGCCCTGCAGCGCGCCGACGACGCGTTCGGTCGCGAGGATCTCGGGCCCGTGGCGTGCGATCGCCTGCGCGTCGGTGAGGCTGGCATAGGCGACGCCGCGCGCGAGCATGCCGTAGAACGAGTGACCGAGCCGCGCCTCGGTCTCGACCGCGAAGTGGACGAGGTCGTGCACGAGCGTGCTGCGCGTCTCGAGCTCGCGCGACTCGCGGTCGCCGTTCTCGCGAACGATGTCGAACCGGTGGTGCGTGGGCGACGTGCGGGTGAGGCGGATGACGAGCGGCACGGGAGGGAGCTCGAGCGCAGTGTAGGGTGCGATCGCGCGCCGGTTGCAGCCGTGGTGGGGCGGCGCTAGCTTCGCGCCCGGTGACACTCTCCGCCGCCGCCTGAGAACCGCCGCTCGCTCCGTGCGAGCGGCAGATCCCGAGTCCGACCCCGCGCCCGGTTGCCGAGCGCGCGGGACGGGAGGCAGGTCGATCGCAGGTTCTCGAGACGGAGTGATCCCATGGCAAGTGAGCAGGACAAGGCGCGCATGCGCGAACGCGCGGCGCGCATGATGGCGCATCTGGTCGGTCGCGAAGAGGAGCAGCGGCGCAAGCAGGAGAGCAAGGCCCGGCGCGCGGCGCCGCAGCGGCGGCGGCGGGGCGGACGCAGTGACGACGACGACGTGGTGTTCGAGAAGATGCCGCGGCGCGCGGCGGCGAAGGCGCGTGCCGGCGCGCCCGCCGACGTCGCGGCGTTGCCGCGCGCCGTCGTGGTGGCCGTGCATCACGGCCGCGTCGACCTCGACACCGGGGCGTCGGCGCGCATCGCTTCGCGCCTGCTGGTGGACCCGGAGTTCCGGGTCGCCGTCGGCGACGAGGTGGCCTTCACGGCGACCGAGGGCCCGCCGCGCATCGAAGCGGTGCTGCCGCGACGGAGCTGGCTCAGCCGGCCGGACCCGGGGAACGTGCACCGCGACCTCGTGCTGGCGGCGAACGTCGACGTCGCCGTGATCACCGTCGCGGTCGCCGACCCGCCGCTGCGGCCAGGCCTGATCGATCGCTTCCTGCTCGCGCTCGCGCGCGGCGGTGTGGCGCCGGCGATCTGCGTCAACAAGGTCGACCTCGTTGGCGATGCCGCGGCGGTCGAGCGCGAGATGGCGCCCTACCGCGAGCTGCAGGTGCCGGTGTTCGTGTGTTCCGCCGCGCACGGCTCGGGCCTCGAGCCGCTGCGCGCGCATCTGCGCGGCAAGCTGTGCGTGTTCGTCGGCCACTCCGGCGTCGGCAAGTCGTCGCTGCTGAACGCGCTCGACCCGGAGGGTGCGCGCGCCGTCGGGGCGGTGCGCGAGTTCGACGGCAAGGGCCGGCACACGACGTCGTGGTCGAGCCTGCGGCAGCTCGCCGACGGGACGCGGGTCATCGACACGCCGGGGATCCGCGCGCTGGGACTCGAGCGGATGGACAGCGTGCAGGTGCGCACCGGGTTCGCGGAGTTCGCGGGCGTCGGCTGCAGGTTCGCCGACTGCACGCACCGCGACGAACCGGACTGCGGCGTGCGCGCGGCCGTCGCCGCGGGGCGGATCAGCGCCGCCCGCTACGGGTCGTACCTGCGCGTGCTGCAGAGCCTCGACCCCTGACGGCGGGGGCGGTCACTCCAACCGCTTGATGATGTGGAAGCCGAACGGGCTCTTGCTGGAGTGGAACGGCGCCACGCCGATCTCGCCGACCGCGAGGCGGAACGCGACGTCGCCGAAGTAGCGCGCGTAGTCGCCGCGGTTCTGCTGCGTCAGCGTGAAGGTCCCCGGCGGATCGTCGTCGCTCTCCTTGACCAGCGCGCCGAAGTCCTCGCCGGCGCGCGCGCGCTGCAGCAACTGTTCGGTCTTCGCGCGCGCCCCGGCGTAGTCGCGCTTGCTCTCGGAACCCTGCTTGGCGCCGACGAAGGCGACCAGCACGTGCTGCACCTTCACCTGCGGCACCGACTGCTCGGGTCTCGCCATCAACGCGGCGAACTCGCGGCCGATGGGCGTGTCGTCGGGCGGCTCGCTGCAGGCGGCGGCCAGAAGAGTGATGAGCGCGGCGGTCGGGCTTCGCATGCGACGAGCATCGTCAACGTGGCGCCCGAGTCCAAGTGGTGCGCGGTAGCATGCGCGGTGGCATGAACCGGAGCTGGACCCTGGTCGTCGCGTTCGTCGTTGCCTTCGTCGGGGCGACGCTTCCGGCGCAGCCGCCGCCCGCATCGCCGATCGCGACCGGCACGCTCGTCGTGCGCGGTCGCTGCGTCGACTTCGACACCGGCGCGCCGCTGCCGCGCTGCCGCGTGCGCCTCACGGGTCATCAATCGACCGGCTATCCGATTGCCTGGTCGCGCGCGGACTGGGCCGATCCGCCGGAGGTGACGACGGGTCCCGACGGCACGTTCCGGTTCGAGGTGCGGTTGCCGGCGGCCGACGAGGAACTCGACCGCGGCCGCTACCACCTGGAGATCTCGCATGCGCAGCACGCTGCCCTGTTCAGCCACTGCGCGTTCGTGATCGCGACGGCCAAGGGTGGTGTCGACTACGGCGACCTACGGCTGCCGGCGGGTGTGCGGCCGCGCATCCGCTGCGAGGACACCAGCGGCGCGCCGCAGCCCGGGGTGCTGCTCGACCTGCGGCGCGCGAAGCGGAGCGGAGCGGACGACGGGTTCACGTTCGGCGACGGTGACGGACCGATCGGGTGGATCGAGAGCGGTGCCTACGCGCGCACCGATATCGACGGCTACCTGCATCTCGACGATCCGCTGCCGCCCGGTGACTTCACGCTGGCCGTGCGCGGACGCGACGCCCGGGCGGTGCCCGGCACGATCAAGCTACCGTGCGCAGAACCGATCGTCGCCGTCGTTGCGCCGCTCGATGCGGCCAACTCGATCCGCGGGCGCCTCGTCGACGACTCGGGCCAGCCGGTCGAAGGCGCCGCGTTGAGCGATGGCGACGATAGTTCGTCGTCGTGCGTCACACGGCGCGACGGTGCGTTCACCTTG
>Ga0070689_100003009_pt1 | contig 11091 bp, 7 predicted proteins | sample KBSS23HmetaG_FD_64669 | JGI IMG/M metagenome (GOLD analysis project Ga0070689, IMG submission 64669) | Switchgrass rhizosphere microbial communities from Kellogg Biological Station, Michigan, USA - KBS S2-3H metaG | ecosystem: Host-associated > Plants > Roots > Rhizosphere ... | reverse complement strand
TTGTGCCTTTTTGTGGCTGGCTCTGTTTTGTGCTTCTTTGTGGCCTCAATCAATGTTAAGACTATGCGTTCATGCTAACCGACGACAGGCCCGTCACCCGCCGTAGCGGAATGTTCCGCGCGCTCTCACATCGCGACTATCGTCTTTTCTGGACCGGCGCGTTTCTTTCCAACATCGGCACGTGGATGCAAGCGGTCGCACAGGGTTGGCTCGTACTGAAATTGACCGACTCGCCCTTCTGGTTAGGACTCGACGCGTTCATGGCCACGTCGCCGGCAGTTATCTTCACGCTACTCGGCGGCGTCTTCGCGGATCTGATCGATCGGCGACGCTTGTTGCTCTTCACGCAAGTCATTGCCGGCCTCACAGCGCTCAGTCTCGCGACTCTGGTCGCCACCAACGTCGTGAATCGTTGGATGGTGCTGGGCTTCTCTTTTGTGACAGGCTGTTGCATGGCGCTGGCAAGTCCATCCTACCTGGCGATGACTTACGACCTCGTCGGCCGCGAAGATCTCGCTAACGCCATCGCGATGAACTCAACGCAGTTTCAGCTATCACGCGTGGTTGGACCAGCACTGGCGGGAGTGGCGTTTCGCGTGTTTGGTCTGGCAGGATGTTTTTACGCGAACGGACTTTCTTTCATCGCCGTGGTGGCCGCACTTTGGAAGGTGCGACCGCGAACAAGCGGGAACGCGCCCGCGCACTCGATGAAGGATCGACGCGCTATCTGGCAGGATCTCGTCGAGGGATTTCGCTACGTCAGAAATCGGCCGCGCGTTTTATCGTTGTTGCTGTTGTGCTCAATCGACAGCCTCTTTGGCGCGCCGTACTTCAGTCTCGTGCCCATCTACGCGCGCGACATCTTTCACCTCGGCGAAACCGGTCTGGCGTTGATGATGGGAACGGCCGGCGCCGGCGCGTTCTGCGGCGCGCTGCTGGTTGCTTATCTCGGCGACTTCAGAAGAAAGGGTTGGCTCGTCCTTGGTGGCTCGATAGCTTTCGGCCTGTGCATCATGGGATTCGCACTGTCCTCACTGTTGCACTGGTCGTTGCTATTCCTCTTTGGTTTGGGGTTCGCACTGGTGGTGTCACTGTCCACCAGCAACACCCTCCTGCAAAAGCTCGTGATCGACCAAATGCGTGGCCGGGTGATGAGCATGTTTCTTCTTTCCTTCGTCGGCACAATGCCCCTCGGCAACATTCTGGCCGGAACAGCATCAAACCATTTTGGCCCGCAGCACACATTAGCTGTCGGCGGCTTTGTCATCACGCTGGTCGCCACCGGAGTCGCCATCTTCAATAAACGGCTCCGAGAGTTGTATTAGGCAGATCCACACCGCAAGAACCACCAGAGGCGGGCGTTCTAACTTCCAGCTAGGGATTTTGACGTCCAATTGGAGACTTTTATGCAACTTCGAACCACAATAATGCGGCTTTTATTGATGTTTTCGGTCTGTTCCGCCCTGGCGACTATCGCTAGCGCGCAGGGGGTCATCGTTCCCGGTCCCTGTCGCCGCTGCCCGGACGGGCCGCAAGTCGTCCTTCCGAGAGCGCTTCCGATCAAGTCGATCAAGATCGATACGAAGATCAGTTCACAAGTCGCGACCACGCACGTCGAGCAGGTATTTCGCAACGACACGCCTGTCATCCTCGAAGGCACATACCTGTTTCCGATCCCGGAGTCGGCCTCGATAGCTGAGTTTGCGATTTGGGACGGCGATCGAAGGCTTGTGGGCGAAGTGCGCACTCGTGAAGAAGCGCGAAGGATCTACGACGAGATCGTACGCCGGCAACGTGATCCCGGATTGCTGGAGTATGCGGGTAAGGACTTGTTCCAGGCCAGCGTCTTTCCCATCCCGCCGCACTCGGACAAGAAACTCGAAATCACTTACACGCAGGTCGTGCATGCTGAAGGAGGAACGGTTTCTTATCGCTATCCGCTGGGCACTGGCCGGCAGTTGGCCCAGATCGGTTCCGTCGCCGGACGCATTGAGGTTGAGGGCAGAGAGCCGGTGCGCAATGTTTACTCGCCTACGCACGCGATCGACGTTAAGCGAAGCAGCGATAGACGTTCGTTGGTTACGTTTGAGAGCGAGAGCGGGAAGGAGCCGCAGGACTTTCAACTCTTCTACACCATCTCGAAAGAAGACTTTGGTCTCACACTGCTGACGCATCGCGAAGCAGGTAAGCACGGTTACTTCCTCCTGATGATCTCACCCAAAGACGATTGGACCGATCAGGAATACTCTGCGAAGGACGTCGTGTTTGTGGTTGATACTTCCGGCTCGATGGCGGAAGAAGGAAAGATGGAGAAGGCGCGTGGCGCGCTGCTTTACGGCGTCAGGATTCTGCGCCCGCAGGATCGTTTCAACATCATCTCGTTTGCCGGTGAAGAGCATTTGATGGAGGCCGGCTTGATTTTCGCGGACGAGAAAGGCCGCGCTCGTGGCGAAGCGTTCGTGAAAGCGTTGAAGCCGGTAGGGGGGACCAACATTAACCAGTCGCTGCTCGCCTCGCTGCGACAGTTCAGCGAAACAGATCGAGAGCGTCCGAAGATGCTGGTGTTTATGACGGACGGTTTGCCGACTGTCGACGAGACAAACGTTACGAAGATAATCGACAACGTGCGCCAGGCGAGTAAACCCGGCGTGAGATTGTTTACGTTTGGTGTTGGTTACGATGTCAACACAGCGCTGCTGGACAAGCTTGCCTCTGAAAACGGAGGCGTCGCGGATTACGTCGAGCCGAAAGAAGATCTCGAAGTCAAAGTTTCAAACTTCTTCTCGAAGGTGAATTATCCGGTGCTCACTGATCTACACCTCGACTTTGGCGGAGCGCAAACTGACCTGATGTATCCGCGTGGTATTCCCGATGCGTTTCGCGGTTCGCAGGTGACGCTGATCGGACGTTACACCAATGAAGCGGATCTCAAATCAGTGCAACTGAAACTGACCGGCAGGACCGGTGGTGCGAATCGAACTTACACGTACTCGAATCTGGGTTTTCCGTTACGGAGTGATGCGAATGAATATCTGCCACGCTTGTGGGCGACTCGTCGCGTCGGCTGGCTGATGGAACAAGTGCGTTCGAATGGCGAGCAGAAAGAGTTGCGCGATGAGATTGTTGATTTGGGAACTCGCTACGGGATCGTGACACCGTACACGTCGTACCTGGCGCTGGAAAATGATGCGTCGAAGCAAATCACCGGCTTGATTCCGGGACGAAGAGCTACGACGGGCGGCATTAGCGGTCTTAGTACACTTAACTCTGCTGCGTCGCCAGGTGCGCCGCAGCAGACCGTTACGGTGGTGATGGGAGAGGAGGCAATTCAGCAGAGCAAGGCCGCGCGCGAGCAACAGGATGTCATAAGGGTGGAAGACAAGACGCGCAAGGACGCTGTGCGGCGGATCGAAGGCAAAACGTTCTACCTGATCGACGGCGTCTGGACCGATTCGGAATTCAAGGCTGAATCAAAATTGCCCGAGACTGCTTTGGTGTTTGGCAGCGATGACTACTACGCGTTGCTGAAACAGCATTCGAAACTCGGAAGTTTCTTCGCTCTCGGCGAACGCGTCGTCGTTGTTTTTGAAGGACGCGTCTACAGAGTGAATAGTAAATAGCGAAAAAGCCAGCCACAGATTTTCACGGAAACGGACGGATCCGCTTCCACCGGTGAAAATCTGTGGCTCTCCTTGTCTTAAAGCTTCAAACTAAGGTACAAAACTGAAAACAATAATCAGTATGCGTACCAGAACCTTAAAGCTAATGCGGTTTTCTGCGGCCGCAGGTGTGTTGATGCTCCTGATCATCTCGGCGCGAGCTCAGGCCGGTTGGGTGCCTTTCAAGATCAACACCGGCGGAAACGATCTCAACACCGTCTACTTTCTCGACAGCAAACGAGGTTGGGTCGGCGGCGACGGCGGCTTTCTCAGTTATACCGAGGATAGCGGCCAATCCTGGCGGCCACAGCATGTCCCTACGAAATCCGCCATAAACGACATCTACTTTCGCGACAGCGAAGCCGGATTCCTGTTAGCCGGAAACTCGATTTTCGTCACTCGCGACGGCACCAACTGGTCGCAAAACAGGATCTTCCTTCCTGAAGAATTCGAAGGCGCGGACGTCGAGCTTTACAGCGTGCGTTTTTCGAGCAAGAAGAAAGGCTGGGTCGTCGGCTCGATCAGCAAACGCGAGCGCGTGGTCGACAGCATTCTTGTTTACACAGACGACGGCGGCGATAGTTGGCGCAGGCAGCGTGCGCCGAGCCGGCTCGAGCTGATACACATCGATTTTGTCAGCGACAAACGCGGTTGGATCGTCGGCGACGGTGGAACAATACTGTTTACACGTGACGGTGGCGCGAGTTGGACAAAGCAGAACGTCGGTTTTACCGGCACGCTTTATCACATCGATTTTCGGAACGACAAAGACGGCTGGGCTGTTGGAGAACGTGGCACGATCTTGCGAACGACTGACGGCGGTGAAACCTGGACGGCGATTCCGACGAACCTGAACGTTACTCTTCTGAGCATACAATTCGTAAACGACAATGAAGGCTGGGCGCTCGGCCGCACCGGCACGATCCTAAGAAGTAACGACGAAGGCAAGACGTGGGTACGTGAAGAATCAACAACGAGGCAAAACCTTTACTCGCTCTATTTCAACAAAAAGATCGGATGGGCAGTTGGTGGCGGCGGGATGGTGTTGCGTTACGAGCGGCCGTAGCGTGCGAGCAACCGCGATTGTGTTACAGACATCTGAATCAGCGAGGTTAACGGATCGTCGCAACGATAGCGATGACCATAACACTCGGTTCCTCCTGTGATTCGCCCGGCATGTCGGCCATGCCGGGCGCTTTTATTTTCGGAAAAAGCAGTTTCACGCAAAGGCGCAAAGACTGCAAAGAAGATGATTGACTTTCTTTGCAGTCTTTGCGCCTTTGCGTGAACCTATTCCTTGGTTCCCGTGAACGGTAGCTCCGGTGAGTCTGGCAGCTTAAGGAAACCTTCGGTGTGCTCGCCGTCGAACGTTCCTGACACCTCAGCTTCGACAGCATGCCCATCCATCTCCAGCGATGTGGTTGTGTGAAACGAATTATTGTTTATCTCAATCGTTCCCAGGTCTGCATCTCCCATTTCTGAATGGAATACGCCGCTGTATCCTGACTCACTCCGCGAGATAGTCAGCGTCGCGGGAATATTTTGTCCGAGTGGCGTCTCCACTTCGATCGACCACGAGCCCGCAGGATCAGTCACGGCGGAAGCCTGCGCCGATTTTCGCTTGCCGGCGGTGCTGTAAACCTCGATGTCTTCAGCGTACGGTTTCATCTGATCCAGCACTGATGCACCATCACCAACCACGATCAACGCCGCCTTGTCTGTTTGGACATACTTCTGCGCGACGCGCTGGATCTCCTCACCCGTCACAGCGTTAACGCGTTCGCGATAATTCTGCAGATAGTCGTCCGGCAAATTCAACATTTTGATTTGCACTAACTGGTCCGTCAGTCCTTCCTGCGTCTCGAGACGAATCGGAAAGACGCCCGTCAGATACGACTTCGCGTCGGCAATTTCCTTATCCGACACACGCTCGTTTCGGATTCGATCCAACTCATAGAAAAACTCTTTCAGCGAATCGCCGGTGACAGGCGTGCGCACTTCGGCCATCGCGCGAAAAGTGCCGGCGGTGCGACGCGCGTCGAGATTTGAATACGCGCCGTAGGTGTAGCCCTTGTCCTCGCGCAGATTCATGAACAAACGAGACGAAGCGTTGGCTCCCAGCACCGTGTGCATCAACAACAGCGGAAAGTAATCAGGACTCGTGCGAATGATGCCGCTGTTGGCAATGACGATATTCGACTGAGCCGATCCGGGTCGATCCACGAGATAAGCGGTCCTCCTGGTGCGGACCGGCGGCGCCGGAAAGTTCGCCACTACGTCCTCTCCTCTTTGCCATGTTGAGAACAGCGACTCGATGCGATTCAAGATCTCGTCATAACGAACATCGCCGACTACGATGAACACCCCATTATTCGGAACCAGCTTCGCGCGATGAAACCTGACGAACTGGTCGCGTGAAACGCGATCGATCGACTCTGGCGTTGGCGCCACAACCGAATAAGGATGGTCGCCAAACATGACTCGCGAAACCATCTCGCTGGCAAGAAACGATGGTTGAGCGCGTTGCTGGCGCAAACTCTCTTTCGTGTTCTGCTTCGCCAGCTCGACCTCGTTTTCGGGGAACGAAGGCTCGAGGATAACTTCAGCCATCAAACCCATGATCGGATCGTTGAATTGGGCCAGCGCCGAAGCCGCAATTATCGTGTAATCGGAATTCGCGCCCGCCGAGAGATTCGCGCCGATACGCGCGACTTCGTCGGCGATCTCTCTGCTGGTCTTTGATTCAGTTCCTTCGGGCAGCAGCCCGGCGAGCAGATCAGTCAGTCCCGGAATTTCCGGAGGATCGAATGCTCCACCCACACGAAACGCCAGGCGATAACTAACCAGGGGCAGGCGGCTGTCGTCCACCACCACCACCCTAAGCCCGTTCGCCAGAGTTGTTTCTCTCGGCGTGGGAATCAAGATCGGTCGAGGTTGTAGCGGCGGAGGGGGCTGGCTACGAAAGTGTTCCTGTTGATTCATGTTATGGATGCAGTGGACCAGAGCCTATCTTAGTTTGCGACGGAACATCCGCCGGATCTGTTGGTTGTTCTTCGGTGGACAAAGGTTTAGTGACGTTTACCGGCGACCCGGGTTCAGCTGAAGGCTTCTCGGGGACCAGCGGGGGAGGCGCAGCCGGTTGATGAGGATCTCCCGGTGGTTGTGGCGACGCCGCAACCGTTTCTTCAGCTTGTTCCGTGGCAGCGCCGGGAAGGATATCGAGCACGACACGGTTTTCGACGTCCATGTAGCGAGAGGCAGCCCTCTTGATGTCGTCAGCAGTGATAGCGAGATACTGGTCCAACTCGGAATCGACGATTGTCGGATCTGAATCGTACAACGCAAACTCCGCCAGGCGTTGTGCGCGATACATAGTTGACTGCCGCCCACGCACTGCATCGTTGCAAAGCGAGTTTCGCAGTTTCTCCATCTCCGCCGCGGTCGGTCCATCGCTGGCTATCCGGCTGATCTCGTCGAAGATCTGCTCGCGTATTTTGCTCATCTCCTCGCCGGGTTTCGGCAACGCGAAGATGAATAACGCCGATGGCCCACGCCGTTCGTCCACGCCGCCTTCGATCGAGATGACTGATTCATCGCCTTTAACCAGCTTTTGATAAAGACGCGAGCTGTCGCCTTCGAACAGGAGCGTGGCTGCCAGCGACAGAGCATAGAATTCCGGCGTGCGTCTTTCAGGAATTTTCCAGCCGACCACAAACGCAGGCGAGGGCGCCAGCATATCGTGAAATGTTTCCTCACGAATCGCCACCGCGTCCGGTTCTGACACGTCAACGGGAGGCGGATTAGGTTGCGCCGGGATGTTGCTGAAATACTTGTCGACAAGCGCGCGTGCTTCGGCGTTGTCAAAGTCACCCACGACGGTCAACACGGCGTTGTTTGGCGCATAGTAAATCCGAAAGAAATTCCGAATGTCGTCGATGGTTGCAGCGTCGAGATCTTCCATCGAGCCGATGGTCGAGTGTGCATTGGCGGGATTGCTAAAAATCAACTCGTTCATGCGCAGGAAGGCGCCGACGTAAGGCTGATTGTCATAACGCAGTCTCTTCTCTTCCTGAACGGCATTGCGTTGGTTGTCGAGATTCTCCTGCGTCACCTTCAACGATCTCATGCGATCGCTTTCGAGCCACAAAGCGAGTGGCAGGTAGTTTGACGGCAGAGTCTGGAAATAGTTGGTGCGTTCGGTCGACGTCGTGCCGTTCATCGTGCCGCCTGCGTTGAAGATGTATTGGAAGTGCGCGGCTTTGGGAACGTTTTCCGAGCCCTGAAACATCATGTGCTCGAACAGGTGAGCAAAGCCGGTGCGGCCCTCCTTTTCGTTGCGCGAACCAACATCGTAGTAAACGGCGACTGAAACCACGGGAATAGCGCGGTCAGGACTCAACACCACACGTAGGCCGTTCGCCAGCTTGAATTGTTCAATTGGAGTTGATGGTAATTGAAATCTCTCGGTCACAAAATTTTCTCTGCCGGAAACAAAGACGTGCTTTACCGTTCGCGAGGATTGGTAAAGCACTGCTTTGGGGGGATGTTGCTAGTCAGGCGCTTAAGAACTAAGGCGGCGCCGTGGTCGTGAGCTTCAGACCGTTTTGTCCATTATTAAGCCGCGCAATTCTGCTCGCAGTCGTTCGATTTCAGCGAGCTTCTGTCTGACGCGCTCAAACAATGCTGATTGAGTCTTGATGCCTTCCTCGATCAGGAAGCCGGCTGCTTCCGCACGACTGCGAAAGACACCGGCCTGGACCAGGGCCTCGAGCTTCTCCTGCGCCTCGGGCGAGATCTTCACCGCTACTACGTAATCATCTTTTGCGGATATGGCTTTTTCAATGGTCCTGCTGATATCACGCCCGATTGCGCTCAACGATTCGGGAATGCGCGAAGCAATGTCTCGAACCGATGAAGCCGTTCGATTGTGCTCTTCCGTGGTCTCGGGATCGTCATCGCGAAGCATCAAATCGTCTACTCTGTCAGGCGTTGAATGTTCTTCCTTATGATACGGACTGCTCATTTGATACAGACTCCTTTACAGAACCGAATTCTAACTGTCCGTTTTACGATTGTTGTCATTAATAGGTTCATTCTACGGAGCGCGGGAAACAGGGTCAAGCAAGCGCCGTTACACAACCTTGCCGGTGTGGACGGCATCCGTTATAGTGCAGTTGAAGTCTTGAAAACACCGAGGTTTGCAGTGAAAAGAATTACGGCACAACTTACTCTCATCCTACTGGTTTTCACTCTGGTCATCCCCGGCTTTACTTTTGCGCAACAGACCCAAACGTCTTCGGGAATTAATCCGGGTGGCACCAATCCCCGCACAGGGAATCCGGGCAGGAGAGGAACGCGAGCGTCCACCGCTGCTACTACCGCGATCGAACGTGATTTTGATGAAGCGTTGCAGTTGATCGAGGACCAATACGTCGACGGTCGAAAGCTGAACTACAACGACGTATTCAAATCGTCGATCATCGGCATGCTTCGTTCACTGGATCCTCATTCGAACTACTACGACAAGGAAGAGTTTGACGAGCTGAAGACGGATCAGCGTTCCGAGTATTTCGGAATCGGAGCGTCGATTCAGAATTACGTTCACGGCGATCAGGCTGACACGTATATCACGGCCACCTTCGATCGTTCGCCGGCGGGAAAGGCCGGACTGCGCTACGGCGATCGAATCGTCGAAGTTGACGGCGTGAAGATGAGCGGCAAGACGTCGCTGGAAGTGCGCGACAAGATTCGCGGCCCGCGCGGCTCGACCGTCAGATTGACGTTGGAGCGTGCCGCTGACAAGCACATCGAGAAAGTCGAGATCGTTCGCGACGCGGTGCCGCAGCCGTCGGTTCCCGATGCTTACATGTTGAAACCCGGTGTCGGTTACATCGACATGACACGCGGCTTCAACTACAGCACCACTGACGAGTTGCTGGACGCGATCGATCGCCTGCACGGTAAAGGGATGACCTCCCTCGTGCTCGACCTGCGCAACAATCCGGGCGGGTTCCTGGATCAGGCGATTCACGTTGCGGAAGTTTTTCTGAAGAACGGTCAGTTGATCCTGACGCAGAAGGGCCGGAATGGTTATCGCGACAATACCTACGAGTCGCGAAACAACGCGCCTGACATGACGCCGTTAGTGATCCTGATCAACGAAAACACAGCGTCAGCGTCGGAGATCGTCGCGGGCGCGATGCAGGACCACGACCGGGCATTGATCGTGGGCCAGACGAGCTTCGGAAAGGGGTTGGTGCAGAGCATCATTCCGCTCGAGTTTGGCGCCGGGCTGACGTTGACGTCAGCGAAGTATTTCACGCCGTCAGGTCGCCTGATTCAGCGTGATTACTCGAATGGCGGGTTTTACGATTACTACACGCACGGCGCCGGCATAAGCCGCGAGCCAGTGACTCCGACGAAGCCGACCGGTCCCGAGAAGAAGACTGACACGGGGCGAGCAGTTTATGGGGGCGGAGGAATCGCCCCTGACGAGGCTGTCGGTCCGCGTATGGTGAATTTAACGCAGCGGCGTTTGACGAGCCCGGTTTTTGCCTTCACGCGCGACCTGGTGAACGGGCGGATTCGTGGTCTCGAGCCGAGTCAGATCGATGGTGGCATCAATTTCCGTCACGAGTTGCAGCCTGAAGAGCTCAAGGTGACTGATGCGATGTTCAAAGCGTTTCGGAGTTTCGTGCTCGCCGATCCGGCTTACAAGATTTCGGCGGCGATGATCGATCGGAATCGTCCGTTCATCGAGCGTGAATTGCGCTTCAACATGGTGACTGCTGCTTACGGCCGCGTGATGGGCGACAGGGTTTTCATCACGACCGACGATCCGCAGGTCGCGAAGGCGGTCGACGTGGTGCCGAAAGCGCGCGACCTGGCGATGAGCAGCGCCGCGGCAAAAGTCAGCCAGTAATCCAACAAAGATCTCAACCACAAAGGCGCCAAGGCACAAAGGAATTCCTTTTGAAAATCCTTTGTGCCTTTTGTGTCTTTGTGGTTGAATCTGTTTCAGGCGTAAAACAAAGTCTTGCGTCTAAAACCGCGCTGTGCTACGTTTAGGAATCATGAAACGCACGAATCGTTCGGCCAAAGGCCTCGTGAATACCGAAGAGCTCGGGCGCGCCGTCCGGCGCCGGCGCGAAGAACTCGGACTCAGCCTCCGCGACGTTGCTGGTAAAACCTCAGTTTCGGCTTCCACGCTCTCACGCATCGAGAACGGCACCGGCAAACCTGACGCAGACAATATCGCTCGCTTGACCGCGTGGCTCGACGTGCCGATGGAGCGCATTCTGAGTGGTCGTGATCCAGAGGCAGAGGAATCGAAAGCGGTGGTCTACTACCCGCAGGAACCAACACCCGAAATCGTCGAAGCTCACTTGCGCGCTGACCGTAATCTCACGCCGGACACTGCGGCTGCGCTCTC
>Ga0070689_100003007_pt1 | contig 11094 bp, 10 predicted proteins | sample KBSS23HmetaG_FD_64669 | JGI IMG/M metagenome (GOLD analysis project Ga0070689, IMG submission 64669) | Switchgrass rhizosphere microbial communities from Kellogg Biological Station, Michigan, USA - KBS S2-3H metaG | ecosystem: Host-associated > Plants > Roots > Rhizosphere ... | reverse complement strand
TTTTCGCCTTGTCCAACGCCGCTTGTGCATCGGCAGTGCTGACTGTTCCGCGCAGATAGTTCTCCACCGCGTGGCGGGTATCGACCGCTTGCTGGATATCCTTGGCGCCATAGCCCTTGGTGAAGAGGATATTGGAGACCGCCCCGGCCATCTGCTGCGCGGGTGTCTGCAGCGGCGCCGAGATGGAGACGACGAAGGCGGCATCGGGGCTGCGCGTGGCCGCCAGCACGGCGAGCCAGCCGCCCTGGCTCAGGCCCCAGAAGCCGATGGCGTGGCGGTCCACGTGAGCGTCGCCGGCGATGGCCTGTTGCGCTGCCACGGCATCGTCGGCCAGCAGCTGGTAGTCGGTATCCTCGATGTTGCCTTTGGATGCACCGCTGCCACGACGGTCGTAGACGAAGGTGGCGTAACCAAGGCGCGGCAGATCCTGTTCGAGATGGCGATAGAGGCCGAAGTCCCGCGTGGATGCCATCGCGGCATGCGTCACCACCAACGCAGGCAGATGGTTGCCATGCTCGGGATAACTCAGCGTGCCCACCAGCTCGACGCCATGACTGTTGAAGTTGATGTCGCGCGTCGCGATCCTGATGGAATCATCCTGGTGCCACGGCGATTCGGCGGCGACCTTGCCGGCGGACATCAAGCTGATCGCTGCAAGGCATAGCGTTAGCGGGAAGCGGCGCAATCTTGAAGGCAACATAAGTACTCACACGGGGCGTGGGGACATCGCTGGTCCGTTCGTTACGGCGGCCGATGGTGCCGGCATGCGGCAACAGGCATGCCGCGCCGAGGCTCGGAGGCGGCGGCAGGCAGCTTATCGAAGGGACATTTGCCTGGCCTGTGTCGATGGACACATGACCGATGACCTGCATGTATCGACACGTCCGCCGCTTGCGGCGTCTCATGCGCCGCTCGTCACGGCGGTGGCACCAGTCGACACAGAAGCTTGGACCACGCGTTGACCGCGGCCTAGCCTCGGCGCGACTTTCCGAGGGATCTGCCCGATGCGCTCTCTATCCCTGTTGGTTCTTTTGCTCGCTGCGGGCACCGCGCATGCTGCCGAACCCTGGCAGCAACCCAATGACGCGTCGCTCGCGTTCTCGCCCGATGGACACACCGTCGTGTTCTCACGCGGAGAGGGCGCGACCCGTCACCTCTATACGACCGAGCGCAGCAACGCGGACTGGTCGGCGGCCGCCTTGCTGCCCTTTTCCAGCGACTGGATGGATCTTGAGCCGGCGATGGCGCCCGACGGCAGCTATCTGGTATTCGCCTCCAATCGACCGGCGCACGCGGGTGGCAGCGCCATCGACGGCTATTTCAACGGCAAGCCACGACCGCGACGTGGCGGCAACCTGTGGCGTGTGAATCGCACCACGCAGGGCTGGGGTACGCCACAGCGCTTGCCGGATGCGATCAACGACGGCACGTCGATCTTCTCGCCGGCTCTGGCCGCCGACGGCAGCCTGTATTTCATGAAGCCCGATCCGGTAGGCGGCAAGTTTCGCCTCTATCTCAGCCGCAGGAAGGGCGGCCAATACCAGGCGCCGACGCCGTTGGGTTTCAGCGATGGCATCACCGGCGATTTCGATCCCGCGGTAGCACCCGACCAGTCGTTCATGGTGTTCAGTTCGTCGCGACCCCCATCGACCAGCAGCGGCAGCGCACTGTTCATTACCTTTGCCACTGGGCAGGGCTGGAGCCCGCCGCAACCCTTGGGGCCGACGGGCATCGAGGCGCGGCTGGCGCCGGATCTCTCCACGCTCTACTACAGCGGCGACGATCAACGCATCCACAGTTTTCCGTTGGCCGACTGGCGTGCCCGTATGGAGGGGCACGGCGCAACTGCGCCGACAGCGAAGTAGCGTTGCGACGGGCCCGCGTGGCCTGCCGGGACGCACGCTGTAGACATTGGTCACGACTTGCCCGGCCGTCCACACCCGCGATCCATTGAGCCGATCATCATGCACGTTGCCTCCTTGTCCCTCGCCACCTTCGCACTGTTCCTGCCGGCCTGCTTTGCGCTCAACATGGCGCTTGGCCCGAACAACGTGCTGTCCCTGTCCAACGGCGCACGAGTGGGCATTCGTACATCGGTGCTGGCCTCATCGGGGAGATTGCTGGCGTTTGCGGTGATGATCGCCTTGTCCGGCGTCGGTCTCGGTGCACTGTTGCTTGCGTCGGAGCTGTGGTTCACCGCGCTCAAGCTGGGTGGCGCGTGCTACCTGGTATGGATTGGCGTGCGGTTGTTGCGCGCTCATCCCGCATCGCTGCCGGCGACGATGGCGGAGCGCAACATGCAGGAAGCCCCGGGCCGCACTGGCACCTTGGCACGGCTGGCCAAGCAGGAATTCCTGGTGGCCGCGGGCAACCCCAAGGCGATCCTGATCTTCACCGCGTTCTTTCCGCAGTTCGTCGATCGCGCTCACTACGCCGCCAGCTTCACCTTGCTGGGCACGACGTTCCTGTTGCTGGAACTGGTCGCCATCGGCATCTATGCGGCACTCGGTGCGCGACTTGGCGCAGTTGCCCATCGGACGCAGGCATTTCGCTGGCTCAACCGCGTGAGCGGAAGCATGATGATCGGCTTTGGCGTCACGCTTGCCTTGCTGCGCCGGCCAGCGACCTGAGGCGAGACATCAGCTCGCGGCCCGCGCACGGCGAGTCAGCCGCGTTGAGCGGCCGTGCCGGAAACATAGCGACTGCCGGGCACGCTCCAGCGCCACGGATGATCCTTGCCGACGCTGATGCCGATGCGCGGACCGCCCACCACGTTCCTGGGCGGCGCCATGCCATCGTCGACGATGGCGAAGCCGTCCAGCGCGGTCACCAGATCGATGCCGTTCTGCGCGCCATTGATCGCCATCGCCTGGGTGAGACGTGCAGGTCCGCGACACAGGTCGCGGTCGTTCGCGATGCGTGGACGCGCGGCGCGCATCTGCGCAAGCCCCTGCAGCGGCTCCAGTGCGCGGATCAGCACGCCGCAACCGGAACCTTCCGGGCCGGACACGCAATTGGCGCACCAGTGCATGCCGTAGGTGAAGTAGACATACATATGGCCCGGCGGTCCGAACATCACGGCATTGCGCGGAGTCTTTCCGCGATAGGTATGCGCGGCCGGATCGATCGCGCCGGCATAGGCCTCCACTTCCACGATGCGCCCCGCGCGACCATCCGCCGAAGCCAGCACCTTGTTGAGCAGGCGTGGTGCCAGCGTGGTGGCGGGGCGGTTGAAGAACGCGCGCGACAAGGGTTTTCCCGGCCAGGCCACCGGTATTCTTTCAGCCATCCAAACGCTCCCGTGAGTGCTGTCCGTCTTCGTGGCCATTACCGCACCGTGGCCAGATGCAGCGGCCGGTACGCATCGACCAGGCCGTCAAGCGAGAATGCGCGATTTCTTCCGCTGGGATTGGGCAGCACCCAGACGATGGAACCTTCCATGGGCTCGGTTTGCCGGCCCCACGCAATCTCCCGTCGACAGCTCAGCGCGGCATACGCCGGTTTGCCCAGAAAGGCGACGAAGCGTGGCGCATGCCGCGCGATCTTCTGTCTGAATTGCGCCGCGGCAGTGGCGAACTCGTGCGGCGACAACTGATCGGCGCTGGCCGTCGGCCGCTGCACCACCGTCGTCAAGCCGTAACCGTAATCAAGAATGCGGCGATCCTGCTCGGGCGAAATCTCCATCGGGGTGAAACCCGCCCGATGCAGCACGCGCCAGAACCGGTTGCTGCGATTGACGAAATGATGGCCCGCTGTCGCCGCCGTCATGCCCGGGTTGATGCCGCAAAAAAGCACCGTGAGGCCTTCACCGATCAGGTCGGAAAGTTCGCTGCTCATCGCTGCCTGCACGACATCACCCGCACATCACCGCGACAGCCTTCTGCGCGAGCTTCTTCAGTTCCGTGCGTGAGCTGCCGGCGCGGGCGCGTACGGCCAGGCTGTGCATGGTTGCGGAGGCGAGCAGGGCGAGCGCCTTGGGATCGGCGTCGGCGCCTACTTCTCCTCGCGTGCGCGCCAGTTTGAAGCGTGCCTCGAAATCGGCATCGAGCTTGCGGAAGCCGTCCGCGGCAAGCGTCTGGATCTGCTCGTCGAAGGGCGCTTCGGTAATCGCGGTGCCAACCACGAAACATCCGAGCGCCTGCTCGTCGCCGGAGAAGTAGATCGCCAGCGCCGCCTCGTAAACCTTCATCAAGGTCTCGGCCAGGGTTCCGCCGCTCGCGAAGGCCTTGTGCATCGCCTCGAATTTGCGCTCCCAGTAATGGGTGAGCGCCATGACGTAGATGTCGTGCTTGTCGCCGAACGCCGCGCGCAGGCTGGGCCGGTTCATGCCGGTGGCGGCCGAGATGTCGTCCAGCGAGGTGCCTGAATAACCCGTCTTCCAGAACGCCTCCGCGGCCTGGCGCAGGGCGGTTTCGGGCTCGTAGGCGCGAGGGCGGCCGCGCGGACGTTTTTCGGTCTTGGCCAGTTTTGTTCGTGATGACATAAAAACTTGCCTCCCTTCGATTGTCAGATTATTATCCTGTTCAGTACAAAATTCAATGGTGTCGGAGCCGTTCTCCGCGCACCGGCTATTGAGCACTACCATGAGTTCGACCGAACACCTTCGCCATACCCGTATTCCGCTTGCGCACGGCGGCGGCGCGATGCCAGCCGTCGGATTCGGCACGCTGATCGCCGATCGCTCTGCGGCCAGCCGGTCGATCACGGCGGCGCTGCAAACCGGCTTTCGCCACCTCGATGCCGCCGATCGCTACCTCAACGAAGACGTGGTCGGCGATGCGGTGAAGCAAGCCTTCAACGCCGGCACGCTGACGCGCGAAGAGCTCTTCGTGACCAGCAAGCTGTGGAACACCAATCATCGCCCCGAGCGGGTCCGGCCCGCGTTCGAGGCAAGCCTTCGTCGGCTGCAACTCGATTACCTCGATCTGTATCTGGTGCATACGCCGTTTGCGTTCCAGCCCGGCGACGAGATGGATCCGCGTGACGAGCATGATCACCCTATCTACGACACCGGCGTCACCCTGGCCGACACATGGCGTGCGATGGAGCGACTGGTGGATGAAGGGCGCTGCCGGGCGATCGGCCTGTCCGACATCACGCTGCCGGCGCTGAAGGAGATTGTCGCCGTGGCGCGCATCCAGCCGGCCGTGGTGCAGGTGGAAAGCCACCCTTATCTGCCGGAATGGGAACTGCTCGAGTTCTGTCGGCAACACGGCATCGTGCTGCTCGCCTTCGCGCCACTGGGCCATGGCATGGAACCGCGCATCGCCGACGATCCCGTGATCCAGGCGATTGCGCGTCGCGTCGACCAGACCCCGGCCCAGGTGGCGCTGTCCTGGGCAGTGCAGCGCGGGACGGCCTTCCTCACCACGTCCACCAACCCGGCGCATATCGAGCAGAACTTCGATATCGCACGGCTGCCCGACGATGCCATGCAGGCGATGCGACAAGGCATCGACACCCGCGTGCGCCTCAACGCGGTGGTGGAGACCGGCGTGCCGGGTTTCGTTCCGCGGCGCGTGTGAGACGTTACAGATCGAGTTCGATATCGTTCTCGGGCCGCGCGCAACAGATCAGCACGTTGCCATTGGCCGGCGCGTCGATGGGGTCGGGATCGTAGCGAACCCGGCCGGCGATCAGCGCGGTTTCGCAGGTATGGCACACGCCCATGCGGCACGACCAGCGCACGGGCACGTCGCACGCTTCGGCGAACTCCAGCAGGCTCTCGTAGCTGTCGGACCAGGGTAGCGACAGACCGCTTCGACTGAAGGAGACGGTTGGCCCGTGTCCTTGCGCGCCGACCGGTGGATGCGGCGGGCGCGTGGGCGCGGCAGCGATACCTGGCGTGATGGATGCCTCGCTGCCGAAGGTCTCGCTGTGAATGTTCGTGCTCGCCACGCCGATGCTGCCGAGACCGGCGATCATTGCCGTCATGAAGGCGGCAGGGCCGCACAGATAGAACTGCGCCGTGACGGGCACGCCCAGCTTCTGGAGGATGGCTGCGCTGATGCGTTCGGACACATCGAAGTCGCGGCCCTGGCGATCTTCGGAGCGCGGCTGGCTATAGGCCACCAGCGCATGGACATGCGGCAAGGCGCCGAGCAGTCGTCGGACTTCCTGGGCAAAGACTTCTTCGGCGCCATTGCGTGCGCCATGGATCCAGTACACATCGCGATTCGTAGCGCCGCCATCGGCCACCAGTTGATGCAGCATGCCCAGCACCGGCGTGATGCCGATGCCGGCACTCAGGAAAACCATCGGCTGGTCGCCGGCCTGCAAATGAAACGTCCCGCGCGGCGCACTGACCTCGATCAGGTCGCCTGCGTGTACCTTGTCGTGGATGTAGCGGCTGCCTTCGCCGCTGCCCCGTTTGACACTGACCCGGTACATGCCGTCTTCGCCCACGTTGGAGAGCGAATAGCTGCGGGTGAGCGGTGTGCCGCCGTCCGCAGGCGCGATGCGCAACACCACGAACGATCCTGCCGCTGGAGGAGCCAACGCCGGCGGCTCGGTGGCGGCCAGCAGCAACGAAGTCACCTCGTCGCTCTCCCGCGTCACGCTGGCCACCCTGAGCCGGCGAAAGCCTTGCCACGCGACATCGGGAAGGACGGCCGTCAACCCCGCATTGCCCTGCAGCTTGCCGGTGTTCGCCAGCATCGCGTCGAACGATTGCTTCCAACCCGGACTGAGCGAAGGCTCGCTCGACGCGCGACGGAGGCGATCATCCGGATGGCCGGGCAGGTAGAGCAAGCCGTCGACCTCGGCGACGGTCATTTTTTCGCGGCCTTGCTCGACCAGAACGATCTCGTCTCCCGCGCCGATCTCGCCTTCTTCCAGCACGCGGAAATAGAACCCGGGCCGGCGATGCGAGACCAGCAGCGCCGGCATGCGCGGCTCATCCATCCGTATGCCGACGCGATAGCAGGTGACGCGCGGCTGCGATACCTCGAACAGTGCGCCGCCGATGCGATAGCGATCGCCGATGTACACTTCGTCATCCGGTAGCCCGTCGATGGTGAGATTCTCGCCGAACATGCCGTATTCGCTCAGCGATCGGCTCAGCACCTGTTCCCAGTAGCGGTAGGAGGCAAGCTGGTAGACCATCACCGCGCGGTGCACGCCGCCGTGGCCTTCCAGGTCGCCTTGTCCATCGCCATCGAGATTGAGGCGCCGCGCCATCACGCGCCCGCTGACCGGGCGCTTCCATACGGCCGTCCGAACAATCTTGCCTCGCCATGCCACGTCCGCGGGCAGGCCGACATTGATGGAAACGACGTGACCCATGGCTCGTCTCTCTGCGCTTGCGGGGCAGGTGGGAAGACATGCTACTAGCCTCGACGATGCGGTGCCCGGCACGGACGAGGGCCGCGTGCCAGCTCATTGCGCCGACCACAGCCTTCCTTGCCAAAGCATGCGCAGCGTCGCCACCGTCATCAGCAGAATGATCAGGTTGCCACCCACGAACAGATACGGTGCAAGCAGGGCCCACGGCCCGGTTTCGCCATGCGCGATCAGGCGCAACGGCGCCGTGGCCAGCGCCGTGACACCGAAGGTAAAGCCCCAGTAGCTCACCGAGAATGGCTGCGCGCGTATCCATGGCAGCAGGCGCAGGAGTACCACGCCGATCATCAGTCCGTAGGCGAGCATCGCGTGGATGAACAAATCCGGCGGCCCGTGGCTCACGTTGATATACGCAAGCGCACCCACCGTCGGCGGTGCCAGCTGGATGCCCACGGTGGGGCGCATCATCGGCGGCATCGGCTCGGCGGTGTAAAGGCGGTGAAGCAGTACGGCATCGATCGCCAGCCAGGTAAACGCCCCGGCACCGAACGCCAGCTCGCCCCAGTCGGCGTAGCCAAGGTTCGCCACCACGGCGGCCGCCACGAATGATCCGCCCACCACCGGCAGATAAAGCGCGGCGGTGGTGTGCGTCTTGTCCCGTCCGCCTTCCCACAGCATGCCGGTCAGCCACACGGCGAAAGCGATCGTGTAGAGAAAGCCCAGCACGAACAGCAGCCATGCCAGCGAGTGCGAATAGCGCAGCACGGCGGCCCCGATCACCATGGCGGTGAGGCCGGCCAGGCCGACGAAGCAACATTGCACCGGGTGATTGATCTCGGCGAGCGCGGCAGGTCGCGCATAGATCCACTTGGCCGCGTACAGCACCAACAGGCAGAGCCAGATCAGCGTGGCGGCGGCGAGCAACAGCTCGCCCACCAGCGAAGGCAGGCCCCACACGTCGTGCGCGGCCCGCCACGCGTTGCCCAGGCCACCCACGCCAAGCACGATGCCAAAGAAGCTGGCGGGAACGATGGGCAGCTTGCGCAGTGCCACGGTGGAGCGCCTCCATGATGCCAGCGGCCCGCGAAGGCGCAGCCTTCCGCATGCCACCGTAGTCAGCCGGACGGGCTGATGCCATTGCACCTTGGTATGGCCGCTCGCCTGCCGTGGCGGAATGCCACGGCGGGCGCGGCGCGCGGGGAGAGGTGGCGGCAGGCATAACGCGCTAGCATCGGCACAGATGCCGTCACGCCCTGCGTTGCGCGCACTCGCTTTGATACGAGGAGCCAGCCCGATGATTCTCGCCGTATTCCTTCTCGCTCCGCATGACGTGAAAACCGAGCACGTCGACGAAGCTCCCGAACTGCTGGAGCGCGATAGCCGCTGGTTTTCGTTGCGAGGCGGTCCGCGCCAGCCACAGGCCACCGATCGCGTATGGGATCCGGTGGCTGTCTATGCTCCCGACGAACTCAGCGAAGAAGAGTTCCAGGACCTCTACGAACTCAATCGGCCGCAGGTGCCGGAGCTGAACCTGAAGTATTGACTACCACGACGCTCGCCTGGCCGCTGGGCAGCACGGCTTGCGGAGCGAGCTGCGAGGGGTAATCGATATCCCAGTCCGAGCGCCCGTTGATGCGGCTGCTCGAGACCTCGCTCGCTGGCTCGCGGTGCGGCGCGCTGCGTGCGTTGGATGGGCTTGTGGGCTCCGCGCCGGCGGCGTGGCTGGCGCCCCGTGCAGCCAGCAGTGGGGACGAGGCCAGTGCCAGCAACAGCGTGCTGGCGAGAATGCGCTTGCGTTTGACGGTCATGACATGAAGTCCGATAGGAGAGGCGACCACGCGCCTGAATGGCTCCCTGCGTGAAGAAGGCACTTCCGTCATGGGGTGCCTAATTTTGTCCAGAATTGGATAATATTAGTCGACCCGTTGCGCGTCAAATATTTTTGTTCATGATTGAACAAAAATATAGGATCACAGAAAAAGGGAAGGGCTCAAGAAGTCGCAACCTGTACGAAGCCAAAGCCGGCATTCCGTGCAACCTGCGTTTGACGGGTCGTACACGAACGCAGGGTGAGCATGCTGATTGATTAGCGAAGAGGTGGTTCAACGTGGCTGCGACCGAGAATAACAAGTACGAGCTCCTGGTGAGTTCGGTCGTGGACTACGCAATCTATCTGCTGGACGCCAATGGCATGGTCGATAGCTGGAACCATGGCTGCGAACGCAACACCGGTTATGCCGAGAGCGAAGCGCTCGGGCAACACTTCAGTTGTTTCTATACCGAAGAAGACCAGGCGGCCGGCGTTCCTGAGCAGACGCTGGAAAGCATTCGCCGCCACGGCAGCGTCGAAGTCGAAGGCTGGCGCCGAAAGAAGGATGGTTCCCACTACTGGGCCAACGTGGTGATGGACCTGATCTCCGGCGACGATGCGCACGTCATCGGCTATGCCTGCGTCACGCGCGACCTGACCGAACGCAAGGAAGCCAGGGAGAGCCTGCGGCGCAGCGAGGAGCAGTTTCGCCTGCTGGTGCAGGGCGTGGGCGACTGCGCCATCTACATGCTCGACACCGGCGGCTTCATCACCAGCTGGAATACCGGTGCCGCGCGCATCAAGGGTTACACGCGCGACGAGATCATCGGCAAGCACCTGGCCACCTTCTTCACCCCGGACGATCGCGCCAAAGGCGAGCCGCAGCGCTACCTGGCCATCGCCGCCGAAACCGGCCGCTTCGAGAGCGAGGGCTTGCGCATACGCAAGGATGGCTCCTCCTTCTGGGCCCACGCCATCATCGACCGGATCGACGACGAGTCGGGCCGGCACATCGGCTTTGCCAAGGTGACACGCGACATCACGGCGCGACGCAATGCCGACATCGCACTGGCGGAAGCGCGCGAAGCGCTGTTTCAGTCGCAGAAGCTCGAAGCCATTGGCCAGCTCACCGGCGGCGTGGCCCACGACTTCAACAACCTGCTCATGGCCGTCATCGGCAGCCTGGAATTGCTCGAAGCGAAGGTGGCGCACGACCCTTCGGCGCTCAACCTGGTGGCCAATGCGCTTTCCGGTGCCAGGCGCGGCGCGGCGCTGACCAAACGCATGCTGGCCTTTGCGCGCAAGCAGGAACTTCGCCCGACCCCGGTGGATCCCAAGGCGCTGGTCAACGGCATCGGCTCGCTGCTTCAGCGTTCCGCCGGCCCCACGATCGTCATCGACACGGCATTTCCGATCACGCTGCCACCGATCATGATGGACAGCAACCAGCTCGAACTAGCCTTGCTCAATCTGGTGACCAACGCGCGGGACGCCATCGACGAAGACGGGCATATCGTGATTGCAGGCAAGAGCGAAGTGATTGCGCAGCCAGTGCATCGCACGGGGCTGGCGCCGGGGAAGTATGTCGCTCTTTCCGTGACCGACAATGGGCACGGCATGGATCAGGAGACGCTCGATCGTGCCATGGAACCGTTCTTCACCACCAAGGGCGTGGGCAAGGGCACGGGGCTGGGCCTGTCCATGGTGCATGGCCTGGCTGAGCAATCCGGCGGAAGGCTCCTGCTGAAGAGTGCCTCAGGGCAAGGCACCACCGCCGAGATCTGGCTGCCTGTCGCCGAAACCCAGATCGAACCCGAAAAGAAGGACGCGCTGCAGGTAGAAGTGGCCATGCGCGAAGACACGCACACCATACTCGTGGTCGACGACGATCCGCTCATTGCCATGACCATGGTCGCCGTACTCGACGACATCGGTCATCGGACGATCGAAGCACATTCCGCGCACGATGCGCTGTGCGCCCTTGAGCATCAATCGGACATCGA
>Ga0070689_100003006_pt1 | contig 11094 bp, 11 predicted proteins | sample KBSS23HmetaG_FD_64669 | JGI IMG/M metagenome (GOLD analysis project Ga0070689, IMG submission 64669) | Switchgrass rhizosphere microbial communities from Kellogg Biological Station, Michigan, USA - KBS S2-3H metaG | ecosystem: Host-associated > Plants > Roots > Rhizosphere ... | reverse complement strand
ACGAGGGTGCGGCAATCCATCGGGGCACGCGGCGCATGGCTCTTGCTCCTATCTCGCGGGACAAACGCCCGGGGATGGCCGGACCTTACACCACCCGTCTCTGGACGCGGGCGCCTTCGGCGCCGCTGGGCGCGGCGGATGGCCTCGGTCAGCGGCGGCGGGGGCGGCGGAGGGAGACCACGTTGGCTCGAGGCTCCGGCGTCGGATCGAGCGGCGGGAGCGCGAGGACGAGCCGCTCGATCCGCGGGAGCGCCTCGACGATCGCCCGCTCCGCGCGGAGCTCGTCGAACGGCTCTTCGAAGACGAGGACGAGGATGTAGATCGCGGCGAACGCTTGCGCGACGTACCCGAAGTCGTCCTCGCGCACCATGTGATGGAGGTGGCGCCCCTTCCGGAGCTGCGCGACCGCCGGGAGGGCGCGGATTGCGCGCAGCGCGCGCAGCGAGCTCGCGGGGAGCGCTTCGTCGTCGGTCAGGTCGCGGAGGACCGGCATCGATTCGAGCGGCGGAGGGACGTCGAGGGGATCGACGTCCTGCGACGGAGAGGCCGCCGGCGCCTCGACGAGCGCGAGGCGCGACGCGTGGAGGCGCTCGAGCTGCTCGTCGAGCTCGTCGGTGCGCTCGAAATCGCGATGCGAGTTCCGCCGCCGCGCCGATCCCCACACGACCGGGGAGTGCGCGTCGAGGACGACGGCGTCGATCGCCTGCGCGCGCGTCCGGAGCCCGCGGAGCTCGTCGTGCAGCGACCGCGCGAGCGGCGCGCGCCCGGCGCGCTGTTGATCCGAGAGCTCGTCGAGCGAGTACGCGAACGTGCGGACGAGCATCTCGAGACGCCGCGTCAGCGCCGCGCCATCCGACGGCACGCTCGCGAACGTCACCGCGACGTGCCGGCCGTCGGGGAGCTCCGCCCCGAGGACGTTCGACGCCGCCGAGACGACCTCGCCCGGCTCGAGCACCCGGACGCCGTCCGCGTGGAGCTCGCGGCGAATGAGCGCAGCGAGGCGAACGAATGGCGGAGCAGGCGGAGCGTCGGACGGCATCGGGCGCGCAAAATCGCGTATATCATGCGTCATCGCAAGATGCGCCCCGATAAGCTCGCCCTCCGCCTCCTCCTCGATGTGCGCGTCGCGGACGAGGACGAGGGCGGGCTGGTCCTGGATGCCGCCGACGACGATGAGCGCCGCGCCCTCGCGGAGCTCGTCGACCTGGGGCTCGTCGAGTACCGGCGCCGGTACGGCGAGGCGCCGGACGGCGAGGAAGACGAGCTCGACTCGGAGGGCGACGGCTTCTATCGGATCACTGCGCGGGGCGTGGAGCTCCTGCGCGACCTCGGGATGTCCGCTCGATGACGAGGATCACCGCCGGCATGAACGTGAGCGCCGCGGTCAAGCACGCCACCTCGCCGAGCACCGCGACGAGCCCGAAGAGGAAGAGCGCGCGGTTCTCCGCGACGAGGAGCGACGCGTAGCCGATCGTGGTGGTGAGCGAGCACAGCGCCACGGCGCTCCCGGTGGTCCGCACCGCGGCCATGATGTCGCGCCGCCCGTCCTGCACGTGGCGGCTGATCACGTTCACCGCGTAGTCGACGCCGATCCCGAACGTGATCGGGAAGGCGATGAAGTTGGCGAAATTGATCTTCACGCCGAGCACCATCGTCGCGCCGGCGAGCCACAGGACGCCGACCGCGAGCGCCCCCACGACGTAGAGCGTCGACGCGCGGAAGCGGAGGAGGAGCACGGTGACGATGACCACGCCGAGGAACGCCGCGCCGCTGGCGATCGGCCCGTCGCGCTGGATCGACGCGAGGATGTCGGCCGAGATCGGGAGCGACCCGGCGACGCGCGCCGGGCGCTCGGGGGAAGCGACGCTCGCGAGGTCGCGGAGCGCGCCGACGAACGCGACGAGCGGCGGCCCCTCCCATAGCGCCTTCGACGGCCGCGGGAAGACGAGCACCGTCTTCCCCATCGACCTGTCGTGCTCGCGCATCGCCACGGTGAAGCGCGGCGGGAGATCCGCGGCGGTGATCGGCTTGAGGTCCTCGGCGCCGAGGAGGCGGTCTACCTCGTCGCGCTTGCCCGGCGCGAGGAGGCTCCGCATCTTCGGCGTCATGTCCTCGCGGATCCGCGCCGCCTCGACGATCTTCGCCTCCTGATGATCGGGGAGGACGTCGGACGCGCCGCGGAGCTCCGACACCATGTCGGCGAGCGGCGGCTCTTTCACGCGCTCCTTCGCGGCGGCCTCGATCGCGGCCATCTCGCCCGGATCGTCGCCCAGGAGGACGACCGGCGTGAGGTACGTCCCGAGGAGCTCGTCCATCCGCCCGCCCCAGTACCCCTCGCCCGAGACCCACGTGTCGGCGCGGCGCAGCTTCGAGAAGTCGTACTCGACCTGGCGCATGCTGAAGCCGCGCACCGTGGCGAGCGCGCCGAGCGTGATCGCCACGCCGGCGACGGCGACCGGGACGCGGAAGCGCGCGACGACCTTCGCCACCGCGCTCACGATCCCGGCGCTCTCGCGCCGCGGCCGCGGCGCCGTCTCGGGCCCGCGATCGAGCCACGCCGTGAGCGGCGGCACGAGGACGAACGCGAGGACCCACGACAGCACCATCCCGATCCCGCCGATGATCCCGAACTGGCGGAAGCCGCGGAACTGCGTGATGCACAGCGACGCGTACGACACGCTCGCCGCGAGCGCCGCGGAGAGCGTGCCGGCGCGCGCCGACCACACCGCGGTCACGAGCGCGTCGCGGACCCCGGCGGCGCGCCGCCGCTCCTCGACGTACCGCGCGAGGAGCACGATCCCGAAGTTGATCCCGTTGCCGACGATGATCGACCCGAGAAACGCGGTGTTCGAGTTCAGCTCGGTGACGCCGAACGGCGGGAGCGACGCGATCGCGAACGAGTACACCGCCGCGAGGAGGAGCGGCGGGACGAGGATGAGGACGCTCCGCCACCACTTGTAATAGAGGACGATCACCGCGACGACGGCGAAGATGACGAGCACCGACGAGATCGACAGATCGGCGAGGAGCGCGGAGAGCTCTTCGACGGAGATCGCGACGTCTCCCGAGTAGCCCACCTTCATCCCCGGCGCGTAGTGGTCGGTGCCGCCAAGCGCGGCGATGTCCGCCTTCACCTTGTCGAGGAGGACCCCCTGCCCGCTTCCGCTCGAGAAGCCGCCGACCTCGATGAGCATCAGCGTGAGGTGGAGCGCTTTGCTCGAGTAGCGGTCGCCGTCGGTCGCCCCCTTCGCCGGCAGGCGCGCCTTGTACGTCGCCTCGATGTCCGAGAAATCGAGCTTCGGCGCCTCGCCGTCGTCGTCGAGCGACGCGCCCGTCTCGTGCGCGACCTCCCAGTCGCGCCGCGCCTCGATCCGCTCGGCGATCGTCCGGAGGTCGCCGAGGTCGGCGTACAGGGCGGCGTGCGCCTCGAGGAACGCGCGCTCGTCGTGATTGCCGACCCGCACCGCGCGCACCATGTCGCTCGGATACGCGCGCACCTTCGCCGCGAGGTCGTCGATGAAGCGCTCGCCCGCGGCGAGGTACGCCGGATCGCCCACATCGACGAGGACGCCGAGGTGCTGGAGCCCCGGCATCCGCGCGCGGAGCTCGTCGACCGCGAGGACGCTCGGCGCGCTTCGCGGCAGGAGCTCCTCGACGTCGCTCTTCAAATGGATGTAGAGCGACGCGGTCCGCGCGGTCGCCGGGATCGCGAGGAGGACGGCGAGGATCCAGAGGAGCCGCCCGTGGCGGAGCGTCCAGTCGACGAACCCACCGGTCCGCCCAAAGCCCGCGGCGCTCACAGCCACCCCGCGCGCGATAGGCCGGCGACCACCGCCGCGCCCCACACGCCGGCGGCGACGTCGTCCATCATCACGCCCCAGCCTCCAGGGAGCCGCCTCTCCGCTGCCCGCGCCGGCCACGGCTTCCACTGATCGAAGACGCGGAAGGCCGCGACGCCGACGAGGAGCGCGCGCCACGTGGCGGGCGCGATCGACAGCGTGATCAAGACGCCCGCGACTTCGTCGATGACGACGATCTGGGGATCTTTGAGCCCCGTGTGCTCGATCACGCGATCCGCCGCCCACACGCCGACCGCCGTGAGGAGCGCCGCGGCGCCGAGCACCGCGAACGGTCCGAGTGGGCGGAGCGCTAGGTAGAGCGGGATCGCACCGAACGTCCCCGCCGTCCCCGGCGCGTACGGGACGAGGCCGCACCCGAACCACGTGGCGAGCACGCGCGCCACGCGGACGGGCGACCCGCTGGACGTCACGACGACTCCAGCGCCGCGACCGGCGCGACGGCCTGCGCGTTCCGCCTCCGCGTCACCCAGCGTCCCACGGCGTCCGCGGTGAGCGTGTAGACGATCCCGACGAGGACGTCGACGATCCAGTGGTGGTCGAGGTAGACGGCGGAGAAGCACATGAGCGCGAAGAACGCCGCCGACGCGGCGCGCATCGCGACGCCGAAGTGGCGCCACCCGAGGAGGCAGATGAGGAGCGGGTACGCGACGTGGAGCGACGGAACGGCGCCGAAGACGTCGCTCGCGCGCCCGTAGAACCCGGCGAAATACGGGACACCGAGCATCTTGTCGACGCGCGCCAGGTTCGGCCCCTCGCTCGCGGCGCTCGCGAGGTCGACCGCGCACCCGTGGGCGTGGAAGTACCAGGGCGGCGCCGCGGGATACACGTGGTACGTGACGAAGCCGGCGAGGTTCAGCGCGAGGAACGTCCACGCGAAGCGCTGCATCGCCGGGTACTCGCGCACGTAGAGGAAGCCCGCGAAGCCGATCGCTGCGTAGATGAACGTCGCGTACGGCACCGCGCAGACGACGTCGAGCGGCGCCGACGCGTGCGACTGCAGCCAGTCGTGCACCGTCCCGCGGACGCCGCCGCCGAGGTCGACGCCGAAGAGCGCCATGTCGATCGCGCGGAGGTCGCAGTCGTGGACGCGGCCTTCGGTGAGCCCCCAGTTCTTCACGAAGCGCATCGAGTCGTACACGAGGCCGAGGAGGCCGACCGGGTACAGGCCGACGAAGAGCTTCTTCGAGGCCGGCGTCGCGTACGCGAGGAGCGGGACGACGGCGAGGAACGCGACGTGCTCGCCGCGGAACGTGTGGCGCGCGAGCGCGACGAGCGCCCACGCGACGAACGGGAGCGGCAGGAGCACCCCCAGACCTATCCTGGTTTCGAGGGGAGCGCCGCTCCCCTCGAGCTCCCGGGGCCAGAGGCGCCGAATGTGTTCGACGAACCGATTCACGTCACCCTCCGCCCTCCACGATCACGGCGACCGCCAGAAGCCCTCGCGCTTCGCGAGCTCGAAGACCTCGCGGAGCACGGCGACGCCGTTCCGCGCCGTCGCGACGTCGAGCGTGAGCGCCGGCTGGAGGCGGACGCGCGGCGCGTACGCCATCGTGAGGAGGCCGCGCTCGACGCACGCCTTGTAGATCCGCTCGCACGCCTTCTTCGCGAGCGGCTCCTTCGTCTTCTTGTCGGCGACGAGCTCGATCGCGAGGAACATCCCGCGCCCGCGCACCTCGCCGACGAAGGGGAAGTCGTCCACGAACGGGCGGAGCTCGGCGAGCATCGCCTCCCCCACCGCGCGCGCATTGTCGACGAGCTCCTCGTCGTCGATGATCCGGAGCGCCGCCGCGCCCGCGGCCGCGCCGAGCGGGTTCCCCCCGAAGCTCGACGACGACCCCGACGGGTTCGACCACGGCTTCGCCTGCGCGATCTCGGTCGTCGTGAGGACGCCGGAGAGCGGGTACCCCGCGCCGATCGCCTTCCCCAGCGTGACGACGTCGGGGCGGACGCCGGAGTGGCTCACGCCCCAGTATTTCCCGGTGCGCCCGAAGCCCGTGATCATCTCGTCGGCGATGAGGAGCGCGCCGAGGTCGTCGGCCATCTGCCGCACCGCGGGGAGGAAGTCGTCGGGCGGGATCACGTTCCCCGCGGTCCCCTGCATCGGCTCGACGACCACCGCCGCGACCGCCCCGGTCGACTGCATCTGCACCTGCTTCTTCGCGACGTCGACGCACGCGACGCCGCACGACGGATGCTCGAGCTTCAGCGGGCACCGGTAGCAGTCGGCGTACGGGACGACGTGCGACCCGGGGACCATCGGGCCGAGCTTCTCCTTGAACGTCGAGCCCATGAGCGAGAGGACGCCCATCGTCTTCCCGTGGAAGCCGCCCCAGAAGCTCACGAACTCGTGCTTCCCGGTGTGCGACTTCGCGAGGCGGAGCGCGCTCTCGACCGCCTCGGCGCCGCTCGAATAGAGCTGGAGGCGGCGCAGCCCCGGCGCGGGCTCGTGCTTCGCGAGGCGCTCGAGGAGCTCGACGCGCGGGCGCGACGTGAACGATCCGACCGACGCGCGCCCGAGCTGCTCGCCGAGCGCGGCGACGACGCCCGGGTGCGAATGGCCGAACGCGTTCACGCCGATCCCGCCGATGAAGTCGAGGAGCGTGTTCCCGTCGGCGTCGGTGACGGCGCTCCCGCGCGCCGACTCGACGGCGACGCCGGACGTGACGGCGTATCCCTGGAGGCCGGGGGCGATGAACGCGTCCTCCCGCGCGCGGAGCTCTTTGCTCTTCGGCCCGGGGATGGCCGTCTGGAGGTGGATCTTCTGGTCCTTGGGTTGCGACGGGTTGCGGCTCACGGAGTCTTCTTAGTCCCGCGGGCGCCGAATACGAAGGCCCGCTGCATCGGGTAGTTCCACAAGAGCGAGACGGCGACCGCGATCACCGCCCGGGCAGCCACATACATGACACCGAGGAGGTGAACGAGGACGAACTCCCCGGCCGTGTTCAGCAAGAGGCTCGTGCCGGAGACGACCGCGTAGCGGAGCGCCTCCTCTCGCCACGGCGGCGCGTGGGGGAGCTCGTCGCCCTGCCGGAAGATCCAGCGGCGCCCGAGGGTGAAGTTCGTGAGCGCGCCGCACGCCGCCCCGAGCGCGGTCGCGGGCACCGGGTCGATATGTGCAAACTGCACAAGAATCGTCATCACCCCGAAATCGACCGCGGTGGAGAGCACCGAGCCGACCTGATGCCGCGCCAAAGTCCGCCAGGACTCCGCGCTCTCCTCCAGCACGGTCGTCATCCCACCCCCTCAGCGCGCCGCGCGCGTCCGGACGCTCGCCGCGACGCTGGCGAGGCGGCGGACGGCCGACACGTTCCCGGCGAGGGCGATGAGCGCGAGCCCGAGGACGAGCGGCGTGTCGGCCCACGCGGGGTGGAACGCGCCGACGATCGGCGAGACGCCGGCCCCGAGCGTCATGATGATGGCTCGCTCGGTGCGGCGCATCGCGCCGCGCGGCGGCTCGACGTGGAGCGCCTCGGCCTTCGCCGTCGAGTAGCTCACCATGAACGACGCGCCGAGCGCTGCGAGGCAGAGGAGGAGCGGCACCGGCGCCTGGCGCAGATGGAACGCCGCGCCGCTGAGGAACGCGAGCTCGACGTACCGATCGACCGATGCGTCGAGGACCTCACCGGCGTCGCTCGCGGTGCGCGTGAAGCGGGCGACGAAGCCGTCGAGCGCGTCGCCCGCCGCGGAGACGGTGACGAGCGCCGCCGCGACGCCGAGGTGCCCCGCACCGAGCGCGACGCCGGCGGCGATCCCGAGGGCGAGCGACGCCCACGTGATCGCGGCCGCGCCGATCCCCCACCGCGCGAACGCCCGGCCGATCGGGCTGATCGCCCAGTAGAACATCTCCATCGCGCCCTTCGGCGCGAGCGCGCTCGATCCCTCGCGGTCGACGCGGGCGAAATGGGCCGCGCCGCGCGCGACGACGCGAGCGCCGTACGCTCCGCCCAGGAGCGCCGACATGCCGAGGAGAGCGCTGGAGCAGGCGAGGTCGATTCCCATGTCGAGGGCGCTCCCATTCCCGTGCCTGTATCGGCGGCGAAGCCGTCCGCGTCCAGAGAGTCAGGTCGGGCGCGGCAGCTCGAGCTCGCGGCACCCGTCGTTCGCCGAGGCGTACGCCGTCGTGATGAGCTCGACGGATCGGAGGGCGTCCTCCGCGTCACGCCCGACGTACGTGCGGTCGTCGATCGCCTTGCTGAACTGGCGGAGGAGCGACGTGAACCAGGTGACGTGGCTCGCGTCCATCCACTCCGACGAGATCTTCTCGTTTTTGAGCTCCCAGGTGACGCCGCCGCTGACCCCTTCGGCGCGCTCGCCGATGATCGCCACCTCGACGTCGTCGTTCTCGACGCGGATCGCGCCACGGTCGCCGTGGACGGTGTAGATCTGCTTCCGGATCCCCGCCGTCCAGGTGAGGTGCGCGGTCGCCACGCCGGTCGGGAAGGTGATCGTGCTCGAGAACGTGTCCTCGGTGTCGGCGCCGCCGAGCGTCGACATCTTCGCGGTGATCGCGGTCGGGTACGACCGGAGCCACTCGAACGCGAGATAGAACGTATGGCTCCCGTGGTCCATCGCGATGCCGCCGCCGGAGTACCGGCGCTCGCGCCGCCAGCTCTCGTTCCAGTCTTTCACGCCGCGCGCGTGGGTATTGCGGTACGTGCTCAGCGTGACCTGGTGGATGCGCCCGATGAGCCCGGCGTCGATCACCTGGCGCACGGCCTTGATGACCGGCGCGTGCTTGTAGTTGTGCGACGGGAAGAGGACGCGCTTGGCGCGCCCCGCGTGCTCGAGCAGCGCCCTCGCGTCCTCGACTTTCGTCGCGAGCGGCTTCTCGCAGAGGACGTGCAGCCCGGCGTCGAGCCCGGCGTGCGCGATCTCGGCGTGCGCGTACGGCGGCGTGCACACGTCGATGAACTCGATGTCGCTCCGCTCCTTGGCGATCAGCTCTCGATGACTCTCGTAGATTCGTACTCCGGGGATCGCCGCTGCGGCGGCGCGACGCCGCTCCGCGCAGATGTCCGCGACCGCCACAATCTCGAGATCGCCGCCGGCGTACGCGGGAAGGTGCCCGCGCTCCGCGATGAATCCGTAGCCGACGATCGCTCCTCTTCGCTTGCCCATTCCCCTGTCTCTCCGTAAGCGCGCGGTGCTCGCCCGGCGGCGCCAAAGGCTCCGCACGGGCGACGTGAAGCGCGCAAGATGGTCACGCCGGCCGTCCTTGGCACGGCCCAGCGAGCATTTTTTTTCAGTCGTAGTACTCGTGACCGATGTGCGTGATGGGCTCCTCCCCCATCATCCAACGCAACGTGTTCTTCAACTTCTTGTGTTGAATGAACAAATCGTGCTCGGGGTCGAGCCCGGGCGCCGTCATCGGGCTCTTGAAGTAAAACGAGAGCCACTCCTGGGTCCCGTGGAACTTCGCGCGATTCGCGAGGTCCAGGAAGAGCGCCAGATCGAGGACGATCGGCGCCGCGAGGATCGAATCGCGGCAGAGGAAGTTGATCTTCAGCTGCATCGGATAACCGAGCCAGCCGAAGAGATCGATGTTGTCCCAGCCCTCTTTGTCGTCGCCGCGCGGCGGGTAGTAGTCGATCCGGACCTTGTGCACGAGGTCCTTGTAGAGCTCGGGGTGGGCCTTCGGCTGGAGGATCGTGTCGAGCACCGAGAGCTTCGACACCTCCTTCGTGCGGAACGAATCCGGATCGTCGAGGACCTCGCCGTCGCGATTGCCGAGGATGTTCGTCGAGTACCAGCCGCGCAGCCCGAGGCGCCGCGTCTTCAGCCCTGGCGCGATGATCGTCTTCATCAGCGTCTGGCCGGTCTTGAAGTCCTTACCTGCAATAGGGACGTTCGTCTCCTTCGCCAAGTCCCAGACGGCAGGAAAATCGACCATCAGATTCGGTGAGCCGTTCGCGATCGGCACCCCCTCTTTGAGGAGGGCCCACGCGTACATCTGCGAGTTCGTGATGCCGCTGTCGCTCCGGAGAAGACCTGCCTCGAAGGCCTTGATGCTGGCGTGCACGTCGGCCGGCTTGCTGTACGCCTCCGTCGACCCGCACCAGATCGCGACCGCGCGCGAGCAGCCGCGCTCCTTGATGAAACCGCGCACGTCGGCGCGGAGCTGCTCGACCATCTCCGCCTTCGATTTGCCTTTCTTCACATATGTCCCGTTGAGCCTCTTCACGTACTCGGGGTAGAAGACGCCGGGCATCGGCTTGATCGCGCTCAGCTCTTCCTTGACCTGCTCGAGGTGCTCGGAGCGGAGGACGTTCGCGTGCTTCGCCGACTCGTACGCGTCGTCGGGGAAGATGTCCCAGCCTCCGAACTCGAGCTGCGGCAGCCCCGCGAGCGGCACGAAGTCCGAGATCTTCGGGCTGCGCCGATCGGTCCTCTTCCCGAGGCGGATCGTATCGAGCTGGGTGAGCGACCCGACAGGCACGCCGGCGCCGCGACGCGCGAGGAGCGTCCCCGCGATCATCGTGGTGGCGACGGCCCCCATGCCGGGGAGGAGCACACCGAGCTTCCCCTCGGCGGCAGGAATCTGAGCAGGGCGTTTCATGAGCACTCCGAGCTCGCGCGGCGACGGCGACCTACGCCGGGTCGTACGAGCTGATCCCCACGTCTTTAAGCAAGGTACTTCACTGAGTCAACGATTAATGGGGTGCTAATTTTGCTCGTGTTCCACGGGAAAAATAGCGAAAGGCCTCGCACCTAGTAACTCGTGGGTTACATTGCGGGCGTCTCATCGAGTTCACACGCGGACGGCCTTCGCCGCCGCTGGGTTCACACGCGGACGGCTTTCGCCGCCGCTGGGTTCACACCGAGTCACCGCAATGAACGTCAAGCAAGTACGGTGCGCGAGCTTCGATCGTCCGATGCTCGGGTGGGTCGACCCGTTCGATCACGCGGCTGCGCACCTGGCGCGCGCTTACACGGTCCAGCGCGAAGGCGGCTTCGCGTTCCAGCGGGCGCTCCGCTTGCTCGCACACCGCGGTGAGGCGGGCACGCACGGGCACGGATCCGCGGCGATCGAGCTCCGGTCCGTGGCCGAGACCGATGACGCTGCCTTCGAGCTGGTCGCCCGGTAGGTCATGCCCGGAGAAGCGCGGAAGGACGTCGATGAGGTCGCCCCGCGCGTGATCGACCCCGCGCTCCGCGAGGCGTGGGAGCACATGTTCTGTCTCGTCATGGGCGAACGCGACGCGTTCGTCGGCGCGGCCGCGAAGTTCGACCTCAC
>Ga0070689_100003005_pt1 | contig 11096 bp, 9 predicted proteins | sample KBSS23HmetaG_FD_64669 | JGI IMG/M metagenome (GOLD analysis project Ga0070689, IMG submission 64669) | Switchgrass rhizosphere microbial communities from Kellogg Biological Station, Michigan, USA - KBS S2-3H metaG | ecosystem: Host-associated > Plants > Roots > Rhizosphere ... | reverse complement strand
AGCGCTGCTGGTACTTCTCGTAGGCGAAGACGTCGGCGAGGTAGTCGTAGATGCCGCCGGTGAACACCTGCGACAGGTCGTGGACCTCGTTGCCGACGTCGCTGAGCTTGAGGTCGTTGTCGGCGTTGCGCAGGCCGGTCGTCCGGCCGAGCGCGTTGCCGAACTGCTCGGCGAGCTCGGCGAGGAAGTTCTTGGCGTGCAGGTTGGCGCGCGACAGCGCGATCAGCGCCTCGACCTGGTCCAGCTGCGACAGCGCCAGGAAGATCGCCGTCAGGTCGCCGAACGACTCGTGCAGGCCGCCGGTCTGCGGTGGGTTGCCCCAGCCGAGCCAGCCGGGCTTGAGGCCATCGAGGACCGCGTGGCCGGTCTCGTGCGCGACGATGTCGAGCGAGCGGCACGTGTAGACGGGCGCGGTCGCGCCGGTCGGCGTGAAGTAGAAGAACTTCAGCGCCTTCTCGCCGCGGCTGTAGTACGCGTTCGGCGTCTGGCCGGCGCGCGGGTACACGGTCAGCGCGTCGGTGTTGCCGCCGGTGTTCCAGGCCCATGGGATCGACGCGGCGCCGCCGTTGGCGCGCAGCACCCGTTCGTACATCGACAGCGTCTGGCGCACGACAGCCCAGGCGTGCGCGCAGTCCATCTCCGGCGTGTCGGGAACGTAGATGAAGTCGCCGAGCAGGTTGCGCTGCACCGGCGTGGTGCCGGACAGCTCCGTGGTGATGCGCAGGTCGCGCGGGCCGTTGGCCACGTAGCCCGGCAGGAACGACAGGCGCACGCCGGGATCGCCGACCGACGGGTCCTGCTTCCAGATGCGGAAGCGCGCGCCGGTGAGGATCGGCAGCGGGATCGGGATCTTCGGCAGCGGCACGGCCGGCGGCGGGATGGGGATCGCGCGGCTGGTGCCGATCAGCATCTCGGCGCGGCGCAGCGCGTAGTTGCGCGTGGGCTCGGGGGACGCTGCCAGCGACGCACGATCGAGATCGTGGCCGTTGCCCTGAGTCTTGGCCGCTTCAGTGAACATCATGTTCGCACCTCCAATTGACAGTCGGGGAGCGCGCCGCCCGGCGGTCGTCGCCGGCAGCGATGCTTCTCCCCCAGCGCACAGACGCGGGAACGACACGCGGCACGCCACGCGTTTGCAGTTCCGACGGCACCGTCGTCCGCGCTGCCGCGGGCCCTATGATCCGCGACCGACCCACGACCCCGGAGACCCGATGACCCGCATCCTCGTCATTCCCGGCAGCGCGCGCCGCGGCTCGTTGAACGCCACGCTCGCCAACTGCGCCGTGCAGTCGGTGCAGAAGGCCGGCGGCGAGCCGACGCTGGTGAACCTGCGCGAACTCGCGCTGCCGATCTACGACGGCGACCTCGAGAAGAGCGAGGGCCTGCCGCGCGGTGCGAAGACGCTGAAGGCGCAGTTCAAGGCGCACGATGCGCTGCTGTTCTGCTCGCCCGAGAACAACAGCTCGATGAGCAGCCTGCTGAAGAACGCGATCGACTGGCTGTCGCGGCCAGACGGCCAGGAGCCGGGCCGCGTGCCGTTCGAGCACAAGGTCGCGCTGCTCACCGCGGCGTCGCCGGGCGCGCTCGGCGGCATCCGCGGCCTCGGCCACCTGCGCGCCTCGCTCGAAGGACTCGGCGTGCTCGTGCTGCCGCAGATGCTGGCGATCGCGGGCGCCGACAAGGCGTTCGACGCCGCGGGCAAGCTGCTCGACGGCAAACGCCAGGAGCAGCTCGACGGGCTCGCTGCGCGCCTCGTGCAGGTCGCGACGCAGCTCGGCGCGGGCCGCCACTGAGCGGCGGCGCTACGGCCGCGATTCGAACGACACGCGGCAGGCCGGCAAGGCCGCGCGCAGCGCGGCGCGCGCGTTCTCATCGAGCGCGTCGGCAGAGTAGACCTCGAGCCGCTGCAGCTGCGTGGCGCCGTAGAGCGCGGGCAGATCGTCGGCAGTGAGCGCCGGCACGGGCAGCAGCGTCAGCGACTTGAGTGTGGGGATCGCGCGGATCGCGGTGAGCGAGGCGGCGGTCAGCGGTCCCTTCACGGACAGCTGTTCGAGTTCGCGCCAGCCGGCGAGCGGGGCGAGGTCGAGCGCACGCGTACTGCCGAGCCCGAGGCTGCGCAGGCGACGGCCCGTGAACGCACGCAGGCCGCCGCCGTCCAGCTGCGCGCCCGCGGCGAGACCGAGCCGCCGCAAGCCCGGCAGTGGCGCGAGCTGCACGAGGTCGGCGTCGGTGAGGCCGCCGTCGACGAGCAGCAGTTCCTCGAGCTGCGACAGCTGCGCCACCGCGGCCACGATCCTGCCCGGCAACACGGGCGGCGTCGGCACGAACGTCTGCGCGAGCAGGTCGCCGGGCCCGAGCACGAACAGTTTGCGCAGCTGCGTGAACGTGCCGAGCGCGGCGATGCCCTCGGCATCGAGCCGTGTCCCGTCGAGCAGCAGCTCCTGCAGCGGCAGCGCAGCGAGCGCGCGCACGACGCGCGCTTCGTGCCAGTCGGGCGCATCGCGCAGGTCGAGCGTGCGCAGCGCCGCGAACCGGCCGATGCGCGCGGCGGCGGCACGCGACACGTCGTGCAGGCGCAGCCTCGTCTCCGTCCAGGGCAGCGCATCGAAGCCGTCGTCGCCGATCGCAATGCCGCGCGCAGCGATCGTCGCCGCGGTCACTTCGCGCAGCTCGGGCTCGAGCAGCGCCGCGATGCCGTCGATCGCGGTGCCGGCCGCGCCGTGCGGCGTCGCGATCGCGAAGCGCAGCGCGCCGTCCGCGTCGCCTCGGATCAGCAGGCGCACATTGCGCTGCCAGCTGGACCGCGGCCCCGTCACCTTGCCGAGCGCCAACCCGACGACGTGTTCCCACTGCCGCTGCCCCACGGCGAGCGGTGCCGGGACCGCGCGCTGCAGCGCCGCCGCCAGGTCCTCGCGGTCCGCGAACCGCAGGTGCACCGTCAAGACGCCATCGAACAGCCCCTCGAACGGCGCCGTCGCCATCGGCACCGACCGGTTCAGCGCGGGCGCGAACACGCTCTCCGCGTCGATCGTCGCGTCGTGCAGCCCGCCGTCGGCGAGCCACTGCTGCAACTGCGCGAGGTCGGCAGGCCCGTCGGCATCGACGTCGGGCGGCGGGAAGCGCCATGCCGGCAGCGCGCGAACACGGTCGGGGCCGCCGGTGCCGTTGCCGCCGCGATCGAGCCAGACGGCGACCACGACCGCGCTCGCCGCCACCATCGCCAGCGCGAACCACAGCGGCCGCCGCGAACGCGGCCGCGCGTTCGCCGCGGTCCCTCCGGCCAATGCCGCCTGCAGGCGCGGCCACAGGTCCGGCGGCGCGAGCCCGTCGAGTTCCTCGTCGAGCGCGGCGTCGAGCACCGCGAACTCAGCTTCGGACGGTGGGTGTTCCATGGTTCAGCTTCCGGTGGACACAGTTGCGGAGCGCGATCTTGATGCGGCGCAGCAGCGACTTGGCGCCCTCGGCCGAGACGCCGGCGGCCTGCGCCAGCTCACTGCGGCCTTTGCCCTCGTGGTAGCGCAGCTGCAGGACCTCGCGTTCGCGCGCGGACAGCGCCTCGATGCACGCGCGCAGCGCCTGCCGGTAGCCATCGCCGTCGTCGTCGCGTTCGTACGCCGCGAACGCCGCGTCGAGGTCGGCATCGAGCCGCGGCTCGCGCCGCTGCTGCCGGCAGCGCGCGAAGAACTGGTTCTTCGCGGTGGCGCGCAGCCACGCGCGCACGCCGCCGCCGCTGCCGAAGGTCTGGCGCGCGCGCAGCAGCGCCAGGAACGCCTCCTGCGCGAGGTCCTCGGCCTCGCCCACGCTGCAGCCGAGTACGCGCAGGTAGCGCCACAGCGCGGCCTGGTGCTCGCGCACCAGCGCTTCGGTCACGCGCACGGTCGTACTGTCGGCGATGTCGGCCACGGCGCCATTGATGATCGCATCGCCGCGAAGGGGTCGCGAAATCCGCGACGGGGGTCAGCGGACGCTGAAGTTGAGCAGCGGGAGCACCGGCAGGATGCCGCTCTTGTTCCAGTTCAAGAGCCCGACCTGGAGGCCGCCGCCCTTGGTCGCGACGTTGAACAGTCCGACCTGCAGACCGTAGACGTGCTCCGCGACGTTCCACGGTGCCACTTGCACGCCGTACGCGGTGTCGGCCCACGCGGTCAGGGCTGCGCACTGCAAGCCGCACAGGTCGCCGGCGCCGTCGAACAGCCCGAACTGCGCACCGCGGACAGTGCTGCCATCGTCATCGTGCGTGTGCGGCATGCCGTTCCACCCCCCGACCTGCAGACCGTTGACGTCGGCGAAGTTGATTCCCAGCGCGACCTGCGCGCCCCAAAGCTTGTTGGGCGCGTTCTCGGGCGACAGCGGCGTGACGATGTTCCAACCGAGCGCGACCTGCGCGCCGATGAAGCCGTCGCGCGCCTCGTTGCGCGCGAAAGCGAACGCAAGGCCGCCGGACATGGCGTCGGTGACGCCGATGCCGTTCACGTCGAGGCCGACGACGGAATGGTGCCGCGACGAGATGCCGAGCCGCAGACCGTACACGTCGTGCGCGCGGTCGGGCCAGCCCGCGGTGTCGCTCCAGCCGAACGCGAGCGGCGTCGCGCCGCTGGCCGGCGGCATCTCCTTCTGCCACGGTTCGGTGACGCAACCCGCGAGCACGACCAGCGGACACAGCAGCAAGCGGTCACGGCGGACCATGGCCTTACTGTAGCCGGACCAGTGGCCGAACTGCCGCGCGCGAATGCGGTGCGTGCGGCTGAACCGGCCACCCCGCCCCGCCGTTCGCGGTCGCGATGGTGCGCCGCCTCGTCCGTGTCCTCGCCGTGCTCGCCGTTGCCGCATCGTGGTCCGCCGCGCAGGAGGCGCGCGCGATCGAGGTCGTCGGCCCCGCCGAAGTGCCGAGCCATGCGCTGCTGCAGCAGGTCAAGAAGGGCGAAGACGCCGTGCTTTGGTTCGACGTCGGCTACGGCGTGCGCCGCGCTGTCGTGCGGTTGCACGAGGAATGGGGACGCATCGAGCGTCAGCGCGCCGAAGCGATGCAGCAGCTGACCGAGGCGATGATCGAGCGCGCGGCGCGCGGCGACGCATTCGAGGATCCCACCTGCGCCGGCGTGGCGAAGGTCGCGCTGGCTCTGCTCACGTCCAGCGACCCGACGCGCGCGGAGTCGGCGCCAACGGGAGCGGCTGGCGACGAGCGCGACGATGTGTTGCGCGGGGGCGCGGGCACGCTGCGGTTCCTCGACGGGAAACCGGCGTGCGACTGGAAGGACGCGGAGCCGCGCGGCGGCTACGCGGCGGAGCGGGGCGGATTCGGCGGCGTGTTCCGCGCGACGAAGTACATCGCCAAGTACATGCAGGGTTGGCCCGCGTCGACGACGCGCCGCTGGAACGGACTCGCCGCCGCATGCCGCGCCGCTGGCGTCGCGCGCGAACTGACGGACGCTGGCACAGCGATGGCGATCCTGTTCGGCGCGTCGCTCGATGCGTGCGGTGTGCCGGTCCCCGCGTCCGCGAGCGATCTGGCCTGGCTGAGCGACAGGGCCTTGCTGCGCGAGCGGGCCGACGCGCAGCGCCCGCCGCGCGGGGTCCTCCAGCAACTGTTCGCCGACGTCGCGATGCCGGATCCGCGCGCGATGAGCGACGGCGTGCTGCGCCTGTGCCACGCCCTCGTCGAAGCGCGCCCCGACAGCCCCCTGCTCGCGGAACTCACGCCGGCGCAGTGGCGCGCGAAGTGGCTCGACGCCGCGACCTTCGCCTACGCCGGCCTGCGCGAAGTCGACCAGCTCGTGCGCGCGGTCGGGAGGGAGCAGCTGCCCAAGGCGCGCGTCCTCGTCGAGCCGCTGCCGGAGGTCTGGCGTGCGCTGCGCTGGCTCGATCTGCGTGAGCAGGCGCTGTTCCGACTGCGGCAGGGGCAGCCTGACGACGGAGCCAGCGAGAGCGCGAGCTGGGTCGATCCCGTGCTCGCGGCCCTCGAACGCCAGTCGCGCGGCGAGGAGATCGACGCCGAGCTCAACGACCGCCTCGCCGCGATGCTGCTGGAGTCCTTCGACGAACCGGACATCCTGCAGGGCACACCATCCGCGATCGAGGGGGTCAAGGGCGACGTGCGCCGCGCGACGCCGCAGCTCGTGCGCATTCCCGTTCGCTGGCGCGGCGAGGTCGTGCGCGCAGTCGCGCTGCGCCTCTACGTCGAGCACCAGGACGCGGCGGGCCAATGGCAGCCGTCGCCGTGGAACGTGGCGATCGACCCGACTGCGGCGGCCACCGCGTTCCGCTGACTGCCGCGCCGCGTTCGCATGCGCGACTTGCCGCGCGCGAATGCGCACGATCACCGTCGCGGCCCGCGCTACCGTTTCGCCGATGACCGAAGCGCGCGAGTACATCCTCGGCACCGACGACGTCGAGCTGCAGCGCCTGGGCCTGCAGCACCAGGTCTGGGTCAGCCAGCAATGGCGCATGCTCGAACGCGCGGGTCTGCGCGCCGGCCACGCGGTGCTCGACCTCGGCTGCGGCCCCGGCTTCACGACGTTCGAGCTCGCGCACGTCGTCGGCCCGAACGGCCGCGTGGTCGCGCGCGACACCAGCGCGCGCTTCCTGCGCCACCTGCAGCACGAAGCGAAGCGCCGCGGCATGACGCAGATCGAAACGAGCGAAGGCACCGCCGAGGAACTCGCGCTGCCGAACGCGTCGCTCGACGCCGCCTACTCGCGCTGGCTCCTGTGCTGGCTGCCCGATCCGGGCCGCGCGCTGCGCGCCGTGGCCCGGGCGCTGCGGCCCGGCGGCTTCGTCATGGTGCAGGAGTACCTCGACTGGGCGGCGATGAAGATGATCCCGCGCAGCGCTGCGTTCGACCGCGCGGTCGCCGCGTGCATGCGCGGCTGGGAACTCGGCGGCGGCCACATCGACGTCGGCGAGCGCATCCCCGCGCTGGCGGCAGAATGCGGCCTGCGCGTCGAGTCGTTCGAACCGATCGCGCGCGCCGGCGCGGTGGGCTCGCCGGTGTGGCGCTGGATCGAGTCGTTCCACCGCACCTGGCTGCCGCGCGTAGTCGAGCGCGCGTTGCTGGCTACCGACGAGATGCAGCGGCTGTTCGCCGAGTACGACACGCGCAACGACAGCGGCGACGGCCGGCTCTGCGCGCCCACGATGGTCGACATCGTGCTGCGCAGGCCGTAAGTCACGCGCGCGACGCGGGCGGTGCCGGCGGCGCACCGGCGGCCAGCGCCGCCGCGAGTTCGCCGGCATCGCCGTCGCCGAGCGACGGCGCGAAGTGCCGCGCGCGCGCCATGAGCTCAGCGAGGTCGCTGCACCCGAAGTAGCCCGCCGCGCAACCCGCGTGCACCGTGCCCGACGGCTCGAAGCGGCCCACGTCGAAGATCACGAGCCGGATGCGCCAGCTCTTCGCGTCGATCTTCTGCTTGCACAGCCGGCACGTCGCGCGGCCGGTCGGCGCGCGCTCGGCGCCGTCGATGCGCGGCAGCCGGCGATGTGCCGTGCCGAGCCGCGCGCTCGCCGCGAGCGCGGCGTCGGCTGCGGCATCGGCTGGCGGACCCGTGCCCGCAAACGCCTCGAGCAGCACCTCGGGCCGCTTGTAGGCAGCGCAGCGCGCGTGGTACCAGTGCGTCGTCTCGACGCCGTCGGCGAACGGGCTCGCGAACGCGTCGCCGATGCGCCGCTCGCCCTTGCCGATCGCGCGGCCGCAGCCGCGGCACTTGCTGCGGCCGGTCGGTGCGATCTCGAGGTGTGCGGCCACGCGGATCCGCGGAACGTGCCGCGCGCTAGGCCGGCGCGCCCGCCTCGGCGGCGACCGGCAGATGGTTGCCGAGCCAGCCCTGCATGCCGTCGGACACGTCGACGAGGTCGGTGAACCCGGCCCTGCGCAGCAGCGCGATCGCGGCGCTGCTGCGGTAGCCGGTGCGGCAGATCACGAAGGTGCGGCGGCGGCGGTCGAGGCGCTGCGCCGCCGGCAGCTGCGCGAGCAAAGGTCCCAGCGGCACGTGCACGGCGCCGGGAACGTGGCTCTGCGTCCACTCGCCGGGCCGCCGCACGTCGACGACCTGCAGCGGCGCGCTGCGTTCCTGCAGCGCCGCGAACAGTTCGACCGCGCTCTGCCGCGGGTGGCGCGCCGGCTGCGGTGCCGTTTCGTCGGTCCACGCCGCGACGCGTTCGCCGCCGATGCGCAACAAGCGCTGCCACGCGCGCGCGAACTGCGCCGCCGACTCCGCGTGCAGGCACAGCGGCGCATCGGGCGGCAGCAGCGCGCCGCACCAGTTCTCGAAGTCCTTGCCGTCGGCGCCGACGTTGATCGCGCCGGGCCAGTGCCCCTTGGCGTGCGCATCGCTGCTGCGCACGTCGACGACGACGGTGCCCGGCGCCTGCGCGGCGCCGGCGAACGCGGCGGCAGTGCAACGCTCGGGCAGCGGCAGTTCGCCGAGCAGGCGCGGGCCGCGCCGGTTCGCCGCGACGACGCGCGCGAAGTACGCGGGCGGCGGCTGCTGCGCCGACACCAGCCGGTCGACGAAGCGCTCGGCGTCGCGTTCGGCCAGCGCCCAGTTCGCGAGCCGCTGCACGCCGAGCGTCGACGACGCCTCGCACGAGATGTTGGTGCCGCACGGCGAACCGGCGCCGTGCGCGGGCCAGACCTCGGTCGCGTCGGGCAGCGGCGCCAGCGTGCGCAGGCTGTCGAACAGCAGGCGCGCCATGTCGCGCGGCTGCTGGCCCGCGCCGGCGGCGAGGTCGGGGCGGCCGACGTCGCCGAGGAACAGCGTGTCGCCGCTGCACAGCCGCAGCGGTTCGTCGTGGCCAGGCACCGGGTGCACGAGGTAGCAGACGCTGTCGAGCGTGTGCCCCGGCGTCGCCAGCACGTCGATGCGGCAGCGGCCGAGTTCGAGCGCGGTGCCGCCGCGCAGCCGTTCGCAGCGCAGTTCCCCGGCGAACCGGTCCCCCATGCCGATGCGCGCGCCGGTCGCGGCCGCGACTTCGCGCAGGCCGGCGACGAAGTCCGCGTGCGTGTGCGTCGCCAGCGCCCAGCGGATCGTCAAGCCCTGCTGCGCCGCGAACGCCAGCAGGTCGTCGACGTCGCGCCGCGGGTCGACCACGGCCGCGTCGCTGCCGTCGGCAATCAGGTACGCGGCCTGCGCCAGCGGCTCGAGGTAGAAGCGTTGGAACACCATCGGCGCGATGATAGCGCGGCGGCGGGCCGCGCCGGCGTCACGGGCCGCTCAACGTGCCGGCGCGGGCGGCACTGCGCTGCCGGCCGGCAGCCGGCGGCGGTGCAGCAGGTCCAGCAGCGGCGTCGTCGCCAGCGTCGTCAGCACCGCCATGATCACCATCATCGCGAACAACGTCGGCGACAGCACGTGCAGGTCGAGGCCGATGTTCAGCACGATCAGCTCCATCAGCCCGCGCGTGTTCATCAGCACGCCGATCGACGCCGCGTCGCGCGGCGACATGCCGGTGAACCGCGCGGCCGCGTAGCTGCCGCCGAACTTGCCGGCGGTCGCGACCAGCAGGATCAGCGCGCACCAGCACCAGTGCTCGGCGTCGTGCAGCAGGCCGATCTCGGTGCGCATGCCGGTGAACGCGAAGAACGCCGGCAGGAACAGCGTGACGACGAGCCCTTCGACGCGCCGGCGCAGTTCGACGACGACCGGCGCGTCGTGCGGCACGATGACGCCGAGCAGGAACGCGCCGAACACCGCGTGCACGCCGATCGCCTCGGTCGCGAGCGCCGACGACAGCAGCGCCACGCCGGCGAGCCACAGCAACCCCGGCCCGGGTTCGCGCGGGTCGAGGCGCGCGATCCAGCGCACCGCCAGCGGCCGCACGACCACCAGCATCACGGCGACGTAGACCAGCGTCAGCGCGACCGTCGCGAGCGCGCGGTCGAAGTTCGCCTGCACGACGCCGACCACGGCCGCGAGCAGGCACCAGGCGGTGACGTCGTCGACCGCGGCGCAGGTCAATGCGATCGTGCCCAGCCGCGTGCCCTGCCAGCCGCGGTCGCCGAGGATGCGCGCGAGTACCGGGAACGCCGTCACCGACATCGACACGCCGAGGAACAGCGAGAACGCGAGGAACGGCACGTCGGCGGTCGCGAGCCGCGGATAGAGGTAGAGCGCCAGCGCGGCACCGCACAGGAACGGCACGACGATGCTCGCGTGCGAGATCGCGATCGTCGTGTGCGAACGCTCGCGCAGGCGCCGCGCGTCGAGTTCGAGTCCGATCACGAACATGAACAGGATCACGCCGACCTGCGCCAGCAGGCCGAGGAACGGCGACACCGAGGGCGGCAGCAGCCACGCGTAGGCGTCCGGCGCGACGCGGCCGAGCAGCGACGGCCCCAGCGCGATGCCGGCGACGACTTCGCCGATCACGGCCGGCTGGTGCAGGCGGCGGAACAGCGCGCCGAGCAGCCGCGACGCCAGCAGGATCGCGAGCAGCGCGACCAGCACGTGCGGCAGCGGCTCGACGCGGCCGCCGCCGGCGCCTTCGCCGAAGCGCGCGCGACCCGCCGGCGCGTTCGCGACCAGCGCGCTGCCGTCCGCCTCGATCCAGTAGAGCAACGCGAGCGCAACGACGAGGATCGCGACGTAGGCGAACCAGGTGCGGGTCGGGCGCGGCGCGACGGGGTCCATGCGCAAAGGGGTCGGCAGCCTAGCGACGCGTCACCGCAGCGGCTGGTCGAGCACTGGATACTGCTGCCAGTCGCGGAAGTCGAAGTGCCACCACTCGTGTTCGTACACGGTGAAGCCCGCCGCCTCCATCTCGGCGCGCAGCAGTTCGCGGTGGTAACGCTGCAGCGAAGTGCCGCCGGGCCAGTCCGGATAGGCGCGCACCGTGAACTCGTCGTAGCCGGACGGCATGTCGACCGCGGCGCCGGTCGCGAGGTCGTAGAGCGTGAGGTCGACCGCGCAGCCGCGGTTGTGCCGGCTGCCCTGCGCGGGATCGGCGACGAACTGGCGCATTTCCGGCGGCGTCGCCTCCCAGAACACCTTGGTCACCGACCACGGCCGGTAGGCGTCGTAGACCAGCAGGCCGTAACCGAGTTCGCGCAGCCGGTCGTGCACGGCCAGCAGCGCGGCCGCCGCGGGCCGCTGCAGCATCGG
>Ga0070689_100003004_pt1 | contig 11097 bp, 9 predicted proteins | sample KBSS23HmetaG_FD_64669 | JGI IMG/M metagenome (GOLD analysis project Ga0070689, IMG submission 64669) | Switchgrass rhizosphere microbial communities from Kellogg Biological Station, Michigan, USA - KBS S2-3H metaG | ecosystem: Host-associated > Plants > Roots > Rhizosphere ... | reverse complement strand
GCCAGCGGCACGGCGACGTTCACCGCGCCGGGCGCCGGTTCGTACGTGGTGCGGGCGTTCGCGCAGGGCACGTACACGCGGCTCGCGGAGAGCGCCGCGTTCAGCGTGTCTGGTGCTGCGATCTCCACGGATCAGTCCAGCTACGCCCCCGGGTCGACCATCACGGTGACGTACGCGGGGTTGCCGGGCAACCCCGGGGACTGGATCGCGCTCGCGGCGGCCGGTTCGGACAACACCAGCTTCGTCGATTACGTCTACGCAACCGGCGCCAGCGGCACGGCGACGTTCGCGGCGTCGACCCCCGGTTCGTACGTCGTGCGCGCGTTCGCGCAGGGCACGTACACGCGGCTCGCGGAGAGCGCCACGTTCACGGTGACCGCCCTCAATGCGACGATCTCGACGGATCAATCGTCGTACAACTCCGGCGCCACCGTCACCGTGACGTACAGCGGATTGACCGGCAACACCGGGGACTGGATCGCGATCGCCGTGGCCGGCTCGGCCAATACGAGCTACGTCGACTACGCGTACGCCACCGGCGCCAACGGCACCGCGTTGTTCACGGCGCCGGCTAATGGGTCGTTCGTCGCGCGCGCCTTCTTGCACGGCACGTACACGCTGGTCGCGGAGTCGGCGGTGTTCAACACCTGCGACGCCGGCAAGCAGTGCTTCGTGGCCGCGTTGAGCAGCAAGGAGGAGGTGCCGACCAACGCGAGCACCGCCACCGGTTCGGCACTGTTCGTCTACGATCCCGCCACCCGTGGGATCACCTGCTCGGTGCAGCACACCGTCTCGGGCGCCAGCGCGGGACACATCCACCAGGCGCCCGCAGGCACGAACGGCTCGGTCATCGTTCCGTTCACGCTCTCGGGCCAGACCGCGAGCTGCGCGGCGACGCTGACCACCGGTCAGGCTTCCGACCTGCTGGCCGGAAACCTGTACACGAACATCCACTCGCCGACGTTCCCGGGTGGTGAGGTCCGCGGCCAGATCCTGCAGCGGGGACACATCCTGTTCGTGTCGCACTTGGACGGCTCGCAGGAGGTCGGTCCGACGGGATCGACCGCGACGGGCACGGGCAGCGTCATTTTCGATCCCGCGACCAACAACATCATCTACCAGCTGCAGCACACGGTCGCGGGCGCCGTGGCCGCCCACATCCACCAGGCACCGGTCGGTGTGAACGGCCCCGTCATCGTTCCGTTCACGCTCGTCGGTCAGGGCGCGAGCGGCACCGCGACGCTCACCGCCGGCCAGGCCACCGACCTGCAGGCAGCTGGCCTCTACATGAACGTCCACTCCGGGACGTTCCCCGGCGGCGAGATCCGCGGCGTGCTTCTGCGCCCCTGATCTGATGCGCTGACGCCTGCGACCGCCGGCCCGTCCACGACGGCCGGCGGTCCGCAGTCCGAAGAGAGGAAGTGGCGAGGGGATACGCTTTCCCGCTATCCTCGGTCGCGATCGATATGCGACGAACACGGTGGAGGAGGGCGGCGCTCGCGGCGCTGGTGGCGCTGGTGGGCGCCTGTGGATCCAGTAACCCGAAATCCGACGGCGCGGCGGGCGCGGGCGGCGGGGGCGGCACCGGGGGGGCGGGGATAGACGCGGGGCCATGCGATCCGCGCACGGCGTACACCGACGCGTCGCACCTGATCGTGAACGTCAGCTGGCCCGCGGGAACGGCGTCGATGCGCGGCGACGGCCAGCTGCACGTCTGGGGCAAGGTCGTCTACACCGCCAGCGGCAACACGGTGACGGGCATGCTGCAGGCGTGCGGGATCTCGCTACCGGCGACGACGCTGACGGCGCTGGCCGGTAACGGCATGATCCAGATCGAAGTCCCGAACGACGCGTGGGAAGCGCCCAGCATGCCGCGCTTCCCGATCGACGTCACGCAGACCAGCTGGGACGTCGGCTCGACGGTGAACCTGGGCTACACGGCGCTGATCGGGTTCACGATGGCCGACCCGTCCACCGCGCCCTGGCCGTCCTCTTACAGCGACATCACGATGACGAACGACGCCGAGGGGGACATGCACGTCGGCCTCACCGCGATCCCGCGCAGCGACGGCACCAACAAGCTGCCGCCCACCTCGATTCTCCAGATGGCGCGGGCCGACCAGCTTTACATCGTCATCCGCCAGGTGACGTCGGCGACGCTGACGCGGACGGCGTGCGATCGGGCGTCGGGCCCCGCGACGTTCGCGTTCCTGAACAACCACGTCGTCGGTTGCCACATCATGGGGGCCAGCGACTGCATGCCGAACGACGTCAACTTCATCGACACGAACCGCACGATCTACGACATCACGAGCGCGACCGCCGAGACCAAGGTCATGCCCGACACGGCGACCTGCGCCGACGTGCGCGCCGCCTTGCCGATGTAGCATGGCGGCGTGTCGCTGACGCGCGCCCGCCTTGCAATCGCCGCCGGCATCGCCTGGGGCCTGGCCGCGCCCGCACCGGCGTTCGCGTCGGGCTTCGCCGCGGCGGAGTTCGGCGGTGAGCACGGAAACGTGGTCACGACCAACCCGACGGCGCTGTACTTCAATCCGGCGGGCATCGCGCTGGGCGAGGGCACGCGCCTCTACGTGAGCGGCGTGCTCGCGTGGCGCCGCGCGAGCTGGACGCACGCGCAAGCGGCGTCCGAGATGCCCGAGCCGCCGGGCGCGGAAGGGGCGGACACCGGGCAGGCGCGCTTCTCGAACGTGTTCGGCGCGCCCGCGCTGGCGGCGGCGACGCGGATCCGCCGGCTCTCCCTGGGCGGCGCCTTCTACGTTCCGTTCGGCGGGCGGGCGCACTGGGATCCCAACCCGCGCTTCGCGAACGATCCGAATTTTCCGCTGGCCGGCGACGGCGTTCAGCGCTGGCACCTCATCGAGGGCGCGGTGACGTCGCTCTACTTCACGGTGGGAGCGGCGGTTCGCTTCGGGCCGGTCGCGCTGGGCGTGACCGGCAACCTGGTTCGATCGTCCGTGTTCAGCCAGCAGGCGAAGAGCTTCAACCCGCAGCAGGTCGTCGATCCGCTGAACGAAGGGCGCATCGGCATCGACGTCTCCGGCATTCACGGCAGCTTCGGCATCGGCGCGATGGTCGAAGCGATCCGCGAGCGCCTCTGGTTCGGCGCTTCGTACCAGGCGCCGCCGGGGCTGGGGCCGATGCATCTCGACGGCACGCTGTCGACCAGCCTCGGCACCGACGTGGCGCCGCCACGCCCCGTCACGTACACCTACGCGCTGCCGGACATCGTGCGCGCGGGGCTGCGCGTTCGGCCGAAGGTTGGATGGATCGCGGGGCCGCGCGCGCTGGAGCTGCGCTTTTACGCCGACCTGACCCGCTGGAGCCGCTTCCAGTCGCAGTGCGTGTCCATCCAGGGCGAACCGTGCGCGGTCTACCCCGATGGAACGGACCGGACGCCGGGCGCGACCACGATCCAGAACATCAACCGCCGCTGGAACGACACGTACGGCGCGAACCTGGGCGCCAGCTTCTGGACGTCCGAGGCCGTCGAGCTGTTCGCCGGCACCGGCTTCGCCACCGCCGCGACTCCCGATGCGACGCTGGATCCGATGATGCCGGACGCCAGCAACTTCCGCTTCGCCGTCGGCAGTCGCGTCGCCGTTCCCGGTGGGTTTCACATCACCGGCGGGCTCACGGCCGTTCAATACCTTTCGCGCAACAACACGGGGCGCAGCACGCTGACGGACCCGCAGCTTCCGACCCGCCGTCCCGACGGCGGCGGCAAGTACGAGCTGTGGCTCGGTCTCTTCCAGGTCAGCCTGGAAAAGCAGCTATGAGCGATCGGCGTACCGCTCTCGGGGAATTCATCGGGGGAAGAGCGCACCCGTAAACAACAAAATCGCTGGCCAGGAAAACCGGCATGGAAAGGATACCGGTACGGTCGTGAAAGATGTTTTGGCAATAAAACTAAGCACTTATGTGTGCTGCATCACGGCGTGCGAGTTTCTGAGCCGTTTTGGGCCGCGTGTGCGCCTTTAAGGGGAGAGCTACTCTGATATCCGACCTTGTGCTAATTGATTAACTTACGTTACCAAATCGGGGGGCCGCAGGCGGGCTGGAAGTGAAGACTGCAGAATACGAAAAGCGAAAACCGGAACAGCAGGGGACGGGTGTTCTCGCCAAAGGAACGCGCCTCGGTGAGTACGAGATCGAGCGCCTCATCGGTGTCGGATCGATGGGCGCCGTGTACGAAGCCGTGTGCACCGCGACTGGCCACCGTCACGCGATCAAAGTTCTGAGCCCGGCGCTCGCCGTGGTGCCGACGGCGCGCGCGCGATTCCGCAAGGAAGCGGAGCTGACAGCGCGCGTTCGCCACCCGCACATCGTCGACGTCACCGACGTCGGCGAGGACGCGGGGCGAAGCTACTTCGTGATGGAGTTGCTGAACGGCGAGGATCTCGCGCACCGGTTGCACCGCGCGGGCGCGCTGTCCGTCGCGGAGATCGTCGACATCATGTTGCCCGTCTGCGACGCGGTGGCCGAGGCGCACCGGCGCCGCATCACGCACCGCGATCTCAAGCCGTCGAACATCTTCCTTCTGGTTCGCGGCAAGCGTCCGCATCCCGTCGTGCTGGACTTCGGCATCGCGGAAGGCATCGCGGAAGACGAGCGGGCCGGAGACGCCGGCGCGCCGCCGGCGCGGCGGGCCGTGTTCGGAACGCCGTATTACCTCGCGCCCGAGCAGGTCGGCGAGCAACAGACGGCGGGACCGGCGAGCGATCAATACGCCCTGGGCGTGATCCTCTACGAATGCCTGACGGGGCACCCGCCTTACCGCGGAAACAAGGTCGAGGACGTGTTCCGGGCGATCGCGGCCGGAAATCCGCCGCCACCCAGCACGCGGGGGTTCGACATTCCACCCGAGCTGGACGCGATCGTGCTGCGCGCGCTCAGCGTCGATCCGAAGGCACGGTTTGGTTCCCTCGCGGACCTGCGGCAGGCGCTGCAGCCGTTCTCCTCGGCCGCGACCGGCGCCACGTCCGGAGCGTACAAGCGGATACCGTCGCGGCCGGAGATCGAGGCGGCAAAGACGCGGCTGGGAATGTCGCCTGCGATCGCGGTCGAGGCGAAGACGCGGGCGCCGTCGTCACCTGCGATCGAGGTCGACGCGAGGACGCGGGAGCCGTCGTCACCTGCGATCGATGTCGGGACAAAGACGCGGCTGGGGATGTTATCGGCGGCCGAGGTCGAAGCAAGGACGCGGGCCCCGTCGTCGCCGGCGATCGAGGTGGAGAAGACGCCCAGCCCGTTCGTGCGCACGCTGACGCCCGAGGTGGAGGCGCTGGATCACGCGGATCACGCGTGGTTCGCGGCCGGAGAGGCGCACGAGAACCACGCGGCGGTTCCGTCCGCACCGGACCCCGACGCGGATCTGTACCCGGAAACCTCCGGCGCGACCGTGCCGCCGGTGGAGGTCGAGGGCGAGGTGGCCGGCGGCGTGTCGATGCTCGCGTCGCGGCGGTTGTGGATCACAATCGGGGCGGGTCTGGCGGTCGCCGGCCTCGTGGTGATGCTGGCGGCGAAGGGCGGCAGCTCGTCGGCGCCCACGCCGTCCGCGGCGATGGTGCAGGTCGCGCCGGCCGCGGCGAAGCCGGCGGCAGACATCGCGATCGCGCCCGCGGCGCCGGCGCCGGAAGCCACGGCCGTCGCGCCGGCTGCTCCGACGGCCGTTCCCGCGGAAGCGCCAGCGCCGGCTGCAACGACGCCGACGCCCAGCGAAGCGCCCGTCGCAGCGGCGCCTGCGCCCGCGCCCAGCGAAGCACCCGTCGCCAAGACTGCTCCGGCGCCGCGCGAAGAACCCGTCGCTGCAACACCGCCCGCGCCCAGCGAAGCGCCCGCGCCCGTGGTGCTCACGTCGGTGCCCAGCAAGCCGGCGGCCGCGGTGGCGGCGCCCCGTGAAGCGACCGCCGCGTCGCGGTCCCGCGCGCACCGGTCGGCGGACAAGCCGCGGGCGCGCGCCAGCTCCGGGGTCCGGTTGCACAACGGCGTTCCGCTGCTCGATTGATGGCCACCGAGCGGCGTCGCAGCGGACAAAGAGGATCAGGATGATGTCGACAACTCAGCACGTGAGGTTCCTGGGCGCCGCGGTGGCGGTGCTGCTTCTGGCGTCGCCCGCGCGCGCCGCCACCGACGCCGAGCAGGCGGAGGCGCTGATCCGCGACGGGGTGAAGCTGCGCTCGCAGGACAAGACCGCGCAGGCGCTGCCGCTGTTCGAGAAGGCCTACCAGATCTCGCGGACGCCGCGCACGGCCGCGCAGCTGGGGCTGTGCGAGCTGGAGCTCGGCTACTGGGTCGAGACCGAGCGCTATCTGACCGAGGCGCTGGCTTCGCCCGATCACCCGTGGATCGCCAAGAACAAGGGGAGCCTGAAGAAGCCGCTGGAAACAGCGCGCGCGAACATCGGCGAGCTCGTGCTGAACGTGTCGCCGGCCAGCGCGGACGTGTCGCTGAACAAGAAGCCGCTCGACCGGTCGCAGCTGGGTCCGCCCATCCGCCTCGACAAAGGCCCCGTCGACATCGAGGTGCGCGCGCCGGGGTACGAGCCGATGCGCGATACCATCGCCATCGTCGGCGGAAAACGCGAGCAGCGCACGTACGCGCTGGTGCCGGAGGCGAAGCCGGCGGTCGCGGAGGTGCCCGCGGCAACGCCCGCGCCCGGCGCTGGCGCGGCGGTCACGCTGAACAGCGCGCCGCCGCCCGCGCAGCCCGGAAAGAACGTCCGGCTCGCCGCCTGGATCACGGGCGGGGCCGCTGCCGCCGCGCTGGTGTTCGGGACGGTGGAGGCGATCAGCGCCGGCAGCAAGAGCGGCGCCTTCAACGACCACACCGCCGTGATGGGTGGCGTCACCTACCACGACTGCGGCACCGCCGACCTGTCGCCGGCGTGCAAGTCGCTGAAGTCTGACTACGACCAGGCGCTGACGCTCACGATCGTCGGGTTCGCCGCGGCGGGCGCGCTGGCGGCGACGTCGGCGGTGCTGTTCGTGCTTTCGTCGCCCGGCCACGCCGAACAAGGCGGCGTCGCGCGGGCGTTCTCGTGCGTTCCCGATCCCGTCGGTCGCGGCGTCGGGTGCACGCTTCGCTTCTGATGAACGGAGAGATGATGCTGAAACGAGCGGTGCTGGTCTCGGTCCTGGTCGGGTGGTCGGGTATCGGGTGTGGTCTGCGTGAGAATCCGGATTCGCCGGATGACGGGACGGGAACGGCCGGCACCGGTGGAACCGGGGGCGGGGCGGTCGGCGTCGCCGGGCACGGCGGCTCCGTCGCTGGAACCGGCGGCCGCGGCGGCAGCGCTGGCAGCGTCGCTGGGACGGGCGGCTCGGTCGGCGGGACCGGCGGTTCGGTCGGCGGGACGGGTGGCTCCGTCGGAGGGACGGGCGGCAGCGTTGGCGGGACGGGCGGCTCGACGGCCGGAACGACCGGCCGCGGCGGGACGGGCGGCAGCGGCGGCACGGGAGGATGCAGCGTGAGCGGCGCTTGCCAGCCCGCGAACCCGTGTCACACGGGCCTGGCGACCTGCACGGCGGCGGGCGCGCCGACGTGCATGGACACGGGGACTGCGCAGGCGAACGGCATCGCCTGCGGCACCAACATGGTTTGCAACAACGGCACGTGCGCAGCTTGCACGGCGGGGACCGCCTGCACCACGGCGAACCCGTGCAAGACCGCGGCGACCGTCTGCACCACCGGCGCCTCCGTCTGCACCGAGACCGGCAACAAGGCGAACGGGACTTCGTGCGGGACCAACAATGTCTGCCAGAACGGAACGTGCATGACGTGCCAGGCGGGCGCCGCCTGCACGCCGACCAATCCGTGTCACCTCGGGATGCTCGCCTGCTCGACGGGGGCGCCGGTTTGCACCGACCGGAACGTGAACGCGACCGCCGGCACCAGCTGCGCAACCAACATGGTGTGCAACGCGACAGGCGTCTGCGGCGCCTGTACCGTCGGGGCCAGCTGCGCCGTCAGCGGCATGCCGTGCAAGACGGGTGCGACCGCTTGCGCTACCGGCGCGCCGGTCTGCACCGCGTCGGGGAACGTCGCCAACGGCACGACCTGCGGAACGAACATGGTCTGCCAGACCGGGACGTGCATGGGGTGCACGGCGGGGCTCGCGTGCACGCCGACGAACCCGTGCCACGCCGGCACGCAGTCCTGCTCGCCGACAATCACCTGCTCGGACACGACCCGGAACCTGGCCGCCGGAACCAACTGCGGGACGAACATGGTGTGCAACGCCTCGGGCACGTGCGGCGCCTGTACGTCCGGCGCCGCCTGCACACATGCGAACGCGTGCAAGGTCGGCACGACCTCCTGCGTGACCGGCGTGCCGGTCTGCGCGGAGATGGGAAACAAGGCGAACGGGACGTCGTGCGGGACGAACCAGGTGTGCAACAACGGCACCTGCGGCCCGTGCACGGCCGGTACCGCGTGCACCACCAACCCGGGCGTCTGCAAGACCGGCACGACGTCCTGCGCGTCGGGCGCGCAGACGTGCGTCGACAGCGGCAACAAGACGGCGGGCACCAGCTGCGGCACCGACCGGGTCTGCAACGGCACCGGCACGTGCGTCGCTTGCACGGCCGGGGTTGCGTGCACCACCAACCCGAACATCTGCAAGAACGGCACGACGTCCTGCGCGACCGGCGCCCAGACGTGCATCGACGGCAGCAACAAGGCCCCGGGCACCAGCTGCGGCACCGACCGGGTCTGCAACGGCACCGGCACCTGCGTCGCCTGCACCGTCGGCAACGCGTGCACGACCAATCCGAACAAGTGCAAGAACGGCACGACGTCCTGCACGACCGGGGCGATGACCTGCATCGACGGCAGCACAAACAAGAGCGCCGGCACCAGCTGTGGCACCGATCAGGTCTGCGACGGCAGCGGCACCTGCGGCGCGTGCACGGCGAACCAGACCTGCACGGGCAACCCGAACGTCTGCTTCACCGGCATCACCAGCTGCGCCACCGGGTCGATGGTGTGCAATGACAACATGCAGAGGGCGACGGGTTCGTCCTGCGGCCCGAACAAGGTCTGCAACGGCAGCGCCAGCTGCATCGACTGCACCGCCGGTGACGCCTGCATCGAGAACCCGGGCCACGTCTGCAAGGTCGGCGTCACTTCCTGCAGCACGGGTGCGCAGACCTGCGTCGACAGCACCAACAAGCCCGACGGCACACTTTGTGGCGCGGGCCCGTCGTGCAATGAGGGCATGCCGGCCCGGTTGACGCCGGCCCAGATCTGCGACACCGGGGCGTGCATCACCCCGCCGGCGGTCGACTGTAATTCAAATATGTGCACCAACGACGGAACCGGCTGCGGCAACGGCAACGGCGGGGGCGGCAACTAGCACCCGCCCGCGGGCGCGACAAGATCGCGGCGCCGCGCGGAAACGTTTAGAATCGCATCGTGCACTGGCTGCCGATCGCCGCCCTGTGGGTCACCAGCACGCTCGCGATCGTCGGCGCCGACAAGAAGATCCGCTGGCTAGAGGTGGTCTTCAAGCCGCTGACGACGCTGCTGTTCTTCGTCATCATCGGCCGCCCCGAGACGACATTCGCCCGCTGGGTCACGGCGGGGATGGCCTTTTCGCTGGTCGGCGACGTTGCGCTGCTCGGTAACAGCAACCGCGCCTTCCTGATCGGCCTGGGCGCGTTCCTGCTCGCGCACGTCACCTATATCGTCGCGTTCCTGGGCGTCGTCGTCTGGTCACCGCACGTCGCGCTGGTCGCGCCGATGATGCTGGCGTCGACGCTGCTGCTCCTGCGCGCCATCTGGAAGGGCGCCGCCGGGACGCGCGGGCCGGCGATCGCGTACGCGGTCGCGATCAGCGTGATGGTGGTGACCGCGTGGGCGACGATCGGCGGCCCGCTGGCGATGGCGCCGGCCGCCGCGGTGGGCGCGACGCTGTTCTACGTCTCGGACTCCAGCCTGGCGCTCAGCCACTTCCGCAAGCCCATCCCGCACATCCCGTTCCTGGCGATGGGCGTTTACTGGCTGGGTCAGCTGGGCATCGCGGTCGCGGCCTCCGCCTCTTTCTGAGGACGGTCGGCCGGATCGGGCCGCAGCGACTTCGGGTCGATGCGCGTGAAGACCGCCTCCAGGAAGCGGAAGAACCGGATCTTGTCGAGCACCGGGTTCATCCAGCCCACGGTGATGCAGTAGTACTTGTCGCGCGGGGCGTTGTGATGGACGACGTGGTGCTCGGGCGAAAGGATCAGATTCGCCCGTTGCAGCAGGCGGACCCAGCCGGCCGGGGTCTTCGTGTGCGCCCACTTGTGGAACTGGTTGGTGCAGAACACGAACAGCGCCGTGCAAGCAATGACGACGCACGTGTAGAAGAGCGGGCCGGTCGTTGACGGAAGCATGAACAGCACCAGCAGCAGCACGGGCGCCGCCACGATGCAGTTGTTGCCGTTGGTCTCGACGAAGTCGTGGCGGGTGATGTCTTCGGGATCGACGTGGTGAAAGCGGAACGGCTTCACGAAGTTGGGGCCGAAGATCGGCGTGGTCTCGTCGCCCACGGTGTCGCCCGCCCAGTGCACCACGCCCGACAGGATGTCCGAAAGGATGTAGCCGGCCACGGCGGCGAGGCCGATGCCGATCCAGGCGCCGACGCTGTCGGCGGCGGCGGCGATACGGACGGCGATCCAGATGAGCGACCCGAATGCGAACGCGATGGCGGCGATCTCGAGCGCCCTGTGGCCGCGCCCGTACGAGGGGCTCGGTGGGGCAGTGTTTTCCATGAGTGGCCTATTTTATAGGAACTTCGGGCGCCGCGCCGGCCTCACGTAAGTAGAGCTGGACCTTGTCATTGTCGGTGGGGGCACCGCGGCGAAACAGAACGAAAATGCCCTTTTCGGCCACCACGCCGTAGGCGCCGGTGCGGAGCGCGGCGATCAGATTGTCGACGTCCCGCGCGTCCGGGGGTGACCGGGCCAGGATGTAGTCGGCGTCGTAGAAGCCTTGAAACAGCGTGTAGGCGTGCTTCCGGCTGGAGACGTGCGACACCAGCATCTCGGACGCCGCGACGCTGGCGTCGGGCGGGATCTGGTCGATCAGCGCATACAGGTT
>Ga0070689_100003002_pt1 | contig 11100 bp, 10 predicted proteins | sample KBSS23HmetaG_FD_64669 | JGI IMG/M metagenome (GOLD analysis project Ga0070689, IMG submission 64669) | Switchgrass rhizosphere microbial communities from Kellogg Biological Station, Michigan, USA - KBS S2-3H metaG | ecosystem: Host-associated > Plants > Roots > Rhizosphere ... | reverse complement strand
ACGACGGTGCTCGGCGCGAACGCGAGCTTCATCGGGGCGATCGAGGGCGCCGCGGAGACGACGGCCGCGCTCCTCAAGCTGGCGAGCGGCTGGTGGTCCGATCGCGTGCGGAAGCGGAAGCCGCTCGTGTTCTGGGGCTACGCGATCGCGTCGACGATGCGGCCACTGGTCGCGATCGCGACGAGCGCGGTCCAGGTGCTGTTGATCCGCGTCGCCGACCGGGTGGGGAAGGGGATTCGCAACGCGCCGCGCGATGCCCTGATCGCGGAATCGGTGGACCCGAGCATCCGCGGGCGCGCGTTCGGCTTTCATCGGGCGGCGGATCACGCGGGCGGAGTCGTCGGCCCGCTGATCGCGTTCGCGGTGCTGAGCTACCACGTCGCCGAGCTGCGCACGGTGTTCTGGCTCGCGGCGATCCCCGGGGTGCTGTCGGTCCTGGTCGTCGCCTTCGCGGTGCGCGACGTCCCGCGAAGTGTGCAGTCCGCGACGACGCAGCCGCCCGATCTCAGCCAGCCGCTCGGCGCGCGGTTCTGGCGCGTGCTCGCGGTGATCTTCGTCTTCACGCTCGGCAACTCGACCGACGCGTTCCTGCTGCTGCGCGCGAGTCAGCTCGGCGTGCCGGTGGCGCTCGCCCCGATCCTGTGGGCGGCCCTGCACGTGGTGAAGTCGGCGTCGAGCACGCCCGGCGGCGCGCTGTCGGATCGCATCGGCCGTCGGCCGACGCTGATCATGGGTTGGGCGCTGTACGCCGCGGTGTACTTCGGCTTCGCTCGCGCGAGCGTCGCCTGGCAGGCGTGGGCACTGTTCGCCGTCTACGGCGTGTTCTTCGGGCTCACGGAGGGCTCGGAGCGGGCGCTCATCGCCGATCTCGTTCCGCTGGAACGCCGCGGCACGGCGTTCGGCTGGTACAACCTGGCGATCGGGCTCGGCGCGCTCCCCGCGTCCCTGATGTTCGGATACGTCTGGGACCACGCCGGACCGGCGACGGCGTTCGTGATGGGCGCGTCGCTGGCGCTCGCCGCGGCGATCGGTCTGGTCGTCGCGACGAGCGGTCAGCAGCAGCGGCTGCCGGGCCGGTCGTAGCGTCGCGCGAGCGCGTCGCGCGCGAACTCGTCGCGCGACAGCGGCACGCACCCGGGATGATGCCGCGCGACGTGCATCAGGTACTGCTCGTAGTCCGGCGCACCGATGACGCGTCGAAGCACCCACGCGGCGCGATGGACGAAACCGACGAGGGCGCCCACGTCAGTCTCCCGCCGCGAAGACGCGCGGCTGGAAGGGCACTTCGGTGGAGCGGGCGGCCTTCGCGCCGCTGAGCACCGCGTACCACTCGCGGGCGCTGTCGGCGAGGATGACGACGACCGAGACGAGGAAGAACGCCGTGACCGCCGCGTCGAGGTAGTCGTTGGCGATCATCTGCGCGAGGTCGGTCGCACTCTTGACGCCGGGTGGAAGCGTGCCGGCCGCCCGTGCGGCGTGGAGCATGTGTGCCCGCGCGAGGAAGCCGAGCTTGGGCTCGGACGAGAACAGCTTCACCAAACCGGCCGACATCGTGACGATCACGAGCCAGGCGAGGGGCAGCAGCGTCGCCCAGGCGTAGCGTGCCTTCCCCATCTTGATGATGATCGTCGTGCCGACGCAGAGCGCGACGGCGGCGAGCAACTGGTTCGAGATGCCGAACAGCGGCCAGAGCGAGTTCACGCCGCCGAGGGGATCGATCACTCCCTGCCAGAGAAAGTGTCCCCACATCGCGACGATCATCGCGCTGGACAGCACGGTCGCCGGCATCCAGCTGGTGCGCCCGAACGCGGGCCAGACGTGCCGCCCGAGGTCCTGGAGCATGAAGCGTCCGACACGAGTTCCGGCGTCGAGCGTCGTGAGGATGAACAGCGCCTCGAACATCAGCGCGAAGTGATACCAGAGCGCCATCGCGCCGCCACCGCCGAGTACACGTGAGAAGAGGTGCGCCATCCCCACCGCGAGGCTCGGTGCGCCACCGGTGCGCGAGAGCAGCGACGTCTCACCGACCTGCTTCGCGAGCTGCTCGAGCTCCGTGGGCGTGACGACGAACCCCCAGTTCGCGATCGCCGCCGCGGCGGTCTGCGCGGTAGGTCCGAGCGCGGCGACCGGTGCGTTGATGGCGAAGTACACGCCCGGCGTCAGCGCGCACGCGGCGATGAGCGCCATGACGGCGACGAACGACTCCATGAGCATCGCGCCATAGCCGATCATGCGTGCGTCGCGCTCGCGCTCGAGCAGCTTGGGCGTCGTCCCCGAGGCGATCAGCGCATGGAAGCCGCTGATCGACCCGCACGCGATCGTGATGAACGCGAATGGGAAGAGGGCGCCGGCGAAGATCGGGCCGGTGCCGTCGGTGAATCTCGTGAGGGCCGGCATCTGCAGCGGCGGGAGCGCGATCAGGATGCCGAGCGCGAGGGCCACGACGACGCCGATCTTCACGAACGCCGACAGGTAGTCGCGAGGCGCCAGCAGGAGCCACACGGGCAGCACCGACGCGGCGAAGCCGTAGACCATCACGAGGATGGCGAGCGTCTTCCCGCTGAGCGTGAACGCGGCCGCGAGCGCCGGCTGCTCGGCGACCCAGCGGCCGGCGTAGAGCGCGACGACCAGCAATAGGAGTCCGAGCGCGGTGGCCTCGAGCACGCGGCCGGGCCGCAGCCAGCGCAGGTAGAGGCCCATGAGCATGGCGATCGGGATCGTGAGGCCGATCGTCACCGTTCCCCAGGGGCTCGACTTGAGCGCGTTCACGACGACGAGCGCCAGGACCGCGATCAGTACCACCATGATCCCCAGCACGGCGACGAGCGCGGTGAAGCCCGCGACGGGTCCGATCTCTTCCTTCGCCATCTGGCCGAGCGACTTACCGTCGCGGCGAATCGAGGCACAGAGGATGATCATGTCCTGCACCGCGCCGCCGAGGACGACGCCGATGACGATCCAGAGCACACCGGGGAGATAGCCGAACTGGGCCGCGAGCGTGGGACCGACGAGGGGTCCGGGGCCCGCGATGGCGGCGAAATGGTGACCGAACACGATCCACCGATTCGTCGGCACGAAGTCACGGCCGTCGCTGAGTCGCTCCGAGGGAGTCGCGCGAGCGTCGTCGAGCGCGAAGATCTTCGCGGCGAGGAAGGCACTGTAGAAGCGGTAGCCGATGGCGTACGTGCAGAGCGCCGCCACGAGCAGCCACGCGGCGCTCACGTTCTCGCCGCGACGCAGCGCGAGAACGGCGAGCGCGCCGGCACCGGCGAGGGCGACGAGCAGCCAGCCGAGCGCGGAGACGACACGCATGCCCGGCCGTGCAGGAGCGACGGAGGTCGACATGCGGCCAACTTGCGAGGCGAACACGAGAGGGTCAACACGAGCGCGACGGCGTCGCCTCGTCCCTGCGCCGCGGTTAGCTTTCCGGCACTTCCACCCGAGATCCGTGCGGACTCTTCCTCGACTGTTGTGCAGCCTGCCGCTGCTGCTCGCCTGCGGTGGTCAGCAGGGCGCGCAGACGCAAACGGCCCCTCCACCGGTGAGTCGCCCGCTCGCGTGGCTCGCGGGGCAGCGTATCGTCCTCACTCCGGTCTATCGGATCCGCGAGGGGGACGCGATGGGGTGGACGGCGCAGATCCCCCGGTCGCGCGAGTTCCTCCGCGCGCTCGATACCGCGATCGCCGGCGAGCTCGCGCAGCGCGGGCTGGAGAAGCAGTGGGTGTATCCGGCCGATCTCGCCCGCTCGATGCGGGCGAGCCCGACCTACACGGTGGATCCGAACGCGCTGGCCGTCGAGCCGCTGAGGAATCCCGGGCTCGCGCAGGGCGGCAAGATCGGCGATCCGCTCGCCACGCAGCTCCGCACGATCATCGCGATGCACGACTCCCGCATGGTGCTGCTGCCCGTCGAGCTCCGGTTCGATCGGGACAAGTCGGGCCAGGGAATTGCCGTTTTGCGCGCCGTGCTCGTCGACGCACGCATCGGCGACATCCGTTGGGTGGGCGAGGCGTCGAGCGACCCGTCGCCGACCTTCTCGCGCGCGCTGCTCGCGAGCGTCGCGAGCCACTTCGCCGACCTGATCACCATCCGTTGACCACCGACTTCACGGTCTTCCCATGCCGACGCCAGTCACGCTGATCTCCGGAGACGGGATCGGTCCCTCGATCAGCAGTGCGACCGTCCGGCTCCTCGAAGCGGCGGGAGCGGACATCACGTGGGATGCGCAGTACGCCGGCATGGCCGGGGTGGCCCGCTTCGGCGATCCGATCCCCGACCAGACGCTCGACTCGATCAAGCGAACGCGCGTCGCCCTGAAGGGGCCGCTCGAGACCCCGGTCGGCGAGGGGTTCCGCTCGATCAACGTGGCGCTTCGCAAGACGTTCGAGCTGTACGCCAACGTCCGGCCGGCGCACACGATCCGGCCCGGCGGCCGCTACGAGAACGTCGACATCGTGCTCATTCGCGAGAACACCGAAGGGCTGTACATCGGGAACGAGCACTACATCAAGATCGGCAGCGATCCGCGGGCGGCGGCCGAGTCGATCGCGCTGATCACTCGGGCCGGCTCGGAGCGGATCATCCGCTACGCCTTCGACTACGCCGAGAAGCACGGACGGAAGAAGGTGACGCTCGTCCACAAGGCGAACATCCTCAAGAACTCGCAGGGACTCTTCCTCGACGTGGGCCGGATGCTGGCGCGCGAGTTCTCGACGATCGAGTTCGAGGAAGTGATCGTGGACGCGATGGCGATGAACCTCGTGCTCAAGCCGGAGCGCTACGACGTGATCGTCACGACGAACCTGTTCGGCGACATCCTGTCCGACCTCATCTCCGGGCTCGTCGGCGGGCTCGGGCTGGCGCCCGGCGCGAACATCGGGCTCGGCGGAGCGATCTTCGAGGCGGTGCACGGGACGGCGCCCGACATCGCCGGCAAGGGAGTGGCCAACCCGGGCGCGTTGATGCTGGCCGCGTGCATGATGCTCGAGTACCTGTGCGACGAGCCGCGCGCGCAGCGCATCCGCTCCGCGATCGAGGAGACGATTCGCGAGGGGAAGACGGTGACGCGCGACCTCGGCGGCACGGCGACGACGGACCAGTTCACCGACGCGATCATCGCCAGGCTGTGACGACGACGGTCTTCCACTGCTCCGATCTGCACTTCGGCCACCCCGCCGTCCCCGAGCAGTACGAGGCGATGGAGGCGCTGATCCAGGACGTTCGCTACGACGTGGTCGCCATCTCCGGCGATCTGTCGCAGCGGGCGCGCTCCGGGGAGTTCCAGCGCGCCCGGGCGTTCATCAAGCACGCCGAGCGGGTCAGCAAGGTCATCTGCATCCCCGGCAACCACGACGTGAAGTGGTGGAAGGCACCGCTTGGCCTCGGCGACGAGCGCGAGATGTTCGCCACCTATCGCCAGTACATCGACGACGACATCGAGCCGGTGCTGCGTGTTCCCGGCGCCATCTTCGCCGGCCTCAACACGTCGCACGGCGTGGTCCGCCAGGCGCTGACCTGGCGGATGAAGGACATCTCGATCATCGGCATCGTCCGCCGGTCGCAGATCGAGCGGCTTCGCGAGGAGTTCGCGAGCGCACCCGACGGCGACGCCCGCGTCGTGGTGATGCACCACAACCCCGTGAAGGGTGAGCTGTCTCAGCGCCACGGTCTCAAGGACACGAAGCGCGTGCTCGGCGCGTTCGCCGAGATGGAAGTGGACCTTGTCCTGTGCGGCCACGACCACCAGGACGCGATCCACTACATCGAGCACACGAAGCGGGGCACAGTTATTTCGACGGCGGGTACGGTATCGAATCGAATGCGCGGCGGCCGACCGTCGTCCGTCAACAGCATCAGCATCACGTCGGAGAAGCTCGAAGTGTCGACGCTCGTCTGGAATGCCGCCTCGGGCGGTTTCGTCTCGGGGCCTGTGAAATGCTTCGCACGCTGACCCGGCTGTTCCGAGCCGCGTGCGATCCGTCGCAGCTCGATCTCGGGCTCGACGTCGCGCCGCCGCGCGACGCCGAGGAGCTGCTCGCGCTGCTGCGCGAGCTCGGGCTCGCGCGCATCGAGCGCTGCCGCCTCACCCACAACCGGAACGTGATGGTGAGCTTCGGCGGTGGGGAGCTGCGGGTGCACGAAGGCTATCTCGGCGCACCTCTTCCGGTGCTGCGCGCCATCGTCACCTTCGTCCAGGGGCGCACGCGCGCCGAGCGGCGCGCGGCGCAGCGCGTCATCATCTCGCATCCGATCCACTCGGCGCGTCCGGCGGCGCGACGCGACCGCACGCACGCCGACGACGGTGTGATCGCCGAGAAGCTCGTCGCGTGGCACGGCCGGTACAACGCGCGGTACTTTCACGGTCGGCTCAGACACGTACCGATCCGTGTGTCGCGACGGATGAAGAGCCGGCTCGGGCACTACACGGCGGGCACCGCCGCGGGGGAGCCCGCCGAGATCGCGATCAGTCGCACACACCTGCGGAAGCACGGCTGGGAGGAGGTGCTGCACACGCTGCTGCACGAGATGGTGCACCAGTGGCAGGACGAGTCGGGCCGCACGATCGACCACGGCGCGACGTTCCGCGCGAAGGCGCGCGAGGTCGGCATCGCGCCGTACGCGCGGCGCGTCCTCGCGACGCGACCCGGACGGGCCGAAGGCTCGCAGACGCTCGGCCGCCGCGCAGCGCGGGACGGTTAGGGCGGCTTCGTAGCCGTGGCCGGGGACCGCGAGGTCGCGGTCCGAGCTCGCCCGTCCCGCGGTTACCTTTCGTCGAGCGATCCCCTCATCCCACCACGAATGCTCGACTTCTTCGACATCGACAGCGCGCTCAGCGAGGAGGAGCGAGCCGTCCGCGACAGCGTCCGCCGATTCGTCGACGAGCGCGTCCTCCCCGTGATCGGCGACGCCTACGTGCAGGGGCGTTTTCCCAAGGAGCTCATTCCGGAGATGGGTGAGCTCGGGGTGTTCGGCGCGAACCTGCCGGAGGAGTACGGCTGCGCGGGGCTCAACAACGTGCAGTACGGGCTCATCATGCAGGAGCTCGAGCGCGGCGACTCCGGCGTGCGGTCGTTCGCGAGCGTGCAGGGCGCGCTCGCGATGTATCCCATCTACGCGTTCGGCTCCGAGGAGCAGAAGCGCCGCTGGCTGCCGCCGATGGCGAAGGGTGAGGTGATCGGCTGCTTCGGACTGACGGAGCCCGACTACGGCTCGAACCCGAGCGGCATGATCACGATGGCCCGCGAGCAGCAGGACGGAAGCTGGGTGCTCAACGGCTCGAAGATGTGGATCACGAACGGCTCGACGGCGAACATCGCGGTCGTCTGGGCGAAGACGAACGGCGACGGGAGCGATCGGTCGATCCGCGGCTTCATCGTGCCGACCGACTCGGCCGGCTTCAAGGCGAAGGACCAGAAGGGGAAGCTCTCACTTCGAGCGAGCGATACGAGCGAGCTGTCGTTTCAGGACGTCCACCTGCCGGCGGATGCGATCCTTCCCGGTTCGGGTGGCCTCAAGAGCCCGCTCATGTGTCTCACCCAGGCGCGCTACGGCATCTCGTGGGGCGCGCTCGGCGCCGCGATGGCCTGCTTCGAGGAGGCGCTCGAATACTCGAAGACGCGCGTGATGTTCGACCGACCGATCGGCGGCTATCAGATCCAGCAGGTGCGGCTGGCCGAGATGCTCACCGAGATCGTGAAGGGTCAGCTCGTGTCGCTGCACCTCGGCCGGCTCAAGGACGCCGGGACGTTCACGCCGCAGCAGGTGTCGCTGGCGAAGCGGAACAACGTGAACATCGCGACGGAGATCGCGCGCGAGGCACGCCGGCTGCTCGGCGCGAACGGCATCCTCGCCGAGTACGGCGCGATGCGGCACATGGCGAACCTGGAGAGCGTCTACACGTACGAGGGCACGCACGACGTGCACTCGCTGATCCTCGGCCAGGCGGTCACGGGGCTGAACGCGTTCAAATAACGCGCGATGCGCGATGCGCTCTGCGCGGTACGCTTCTGCCCCCCGAGCCTCCTTCGCCCTATAGTTCCACGTTAGCGCACCGCGCGATGCGCAATGCGCCGTGCGCCCATGGCACCTCGCTTGCCGGTCTAGCTCATCTCATTCAAGGGAGGCTCGCATGTCCGACGAGGAGCGGAAGCAGGAGGAGCATCAGGCGCCGGAGTTTCCGGAGCAGCGTGACGACAGCCCGTACGCGAGCATGAACGATCCGCGGGGGGCGCCGGGCGGAGCGCGGCAGCACGTCCGCAGCGAGACGAGGCAGGGGGCCGTGGCGCGGCCGGGCGGCGCGACGCAGAACTCGGGCGGCGCGCTCCAGAGCAACGACGAGGAGCTGGGTCACGGGCCGGGGCGCGGCGCGGACTGAGCACTACCTACCTCTCCGCCGCGCGGTGCCCTAGACTTCATGTGAATTCTTTCACATGGGGGCTCCGACGGTGAAAATTGCCGTCTGCATCAAGCGCACGCCGGACTCCGAGTCGCGATTCAGGATCGCCTCGTCCGGCATCGCGATCGACGAGGCGGGCCTGAAGTTCGACATCGACGACTTCGCCGGCTACGCCGTGGAAGCCGCGCTCCAGATCAACGAGAAGGGGGGCGGCGGCGAGACGGTGATCGTCGCCGTCGGGCCCGACTCGGTGCAGGAGTCGCTGCGGAAGGCGATGAGCATGGGCGCCGATCGCGCCGTACAGCTCAAGGCCGACAGCGTTCCGGCCGACGGGCTCGCCGTGGCGAAGGCGCTGGCCGCGGAGCTGAAGGACGGCGGCTACGATCTCATCCTCTTCGGCAAGCACGCGTTCGACACGTCCGCCGGCGTCGTCGGCACGGCGACGGCGGAGCTGCTCGGACTTCCGTGCGTGACGGCGGTGTCGCAGCTCGACGTCGCGAACGGGCGCGGCTCGGCGCGACGCGAGCTCGAAGGCGCGGCGGAGCTGGTGGAGTTTCCGCTCCCCGCCGTCGTGACGATCGACGAAGGGGTGGCGCGTCCGCGCTATCCGTCGCTCAAGGGGATCATGGCGGCGAAGAAAAAGCCGCTCGAGTCGAAGCCCGCGCAGCTCGGCGCGGTGCGCGTGACCGTGCAGAAGGCTGAGCTTCCGCCCGAACGTCCCGCCGGTCGCATCATCGGCGAAGGCGCGGCCGCCGTGCCCGAGCTGGTCCGGCTCCTCCAGAACGAAGCGAAGGTCCTCTGATGGCGAACGTCCTGGTATTCGCGGAGACGCGAGGTAACGCGCTGCGCAAGGTTGCGCTCGAGGCAGTGACGGCCGCACGCGCGCTCGCCGACGCATCGGGTGGCGGCGAGGTGCACGCGATCGTCGCGGGACCGCCCGGTGTCGGCGCCGCGGCCCAGCAGTTGGGCGCGCATGGTGCCGACGTCGTTTACGTCGTCGAGCACGCCGGGCTGTCGAGCTTCGAGCGCGAGTCGATCGCGGCGACCGTCGCGGAGCGCGCGAAGCAGGGTGGCTATCGCGCCGTGCTGCTCGGGTTCTCCACGCAGGGGCGCGATCTCGGACCTCGGCTGGCCGCGAAGCTCGATGCGCCGATCGCGTCGGACGTGACCGAGATCAGCGTGGCCGGCGATGCCATCGTGGCGAAGCATCCCGGCTATGCGAACAAGGTGATCGTCACTCTCACGCTCAGCGGCTCGCCCGTCGTGCTCACCGTGCGCCCGGGCGCGTACACGGCGAAGGAAGCGCCGCGCACGGCACGAACCGAGAGCATCCAGCCCGCGGTCGATCCGTCGGCGGCGCGCGTCGTCGTGAAGCAGGTCGTCGAGGGAGCGAAGGGACGGCCCGATCTCGGCGAAGCGCCGATCATCATCGCCGGGGGACGGGGGCTCAAGGCGGCGGACAACTTCAAGCTCGTCGAGGAGCTCGCCGATGCGTTCGGGAACGCGGCGGTCGGCGCGACGCGTGCGGTGACCGACGACGGCTGGCGTCCGCACAGCGATCAGATCGGGCAGACGGGCCGGCAGGTGAGCCCGCAGCTCTACGTGGCGGTCGGCATCTCCGGCGCGATTCAGCATCTCGCCGGCATGCGCACGTCGAAGACGATCGTCGCGATCAACAAGGACAAGGATGCGCCGATCTTCAAGGTGGCGGACTACGGCATCGTCGGCGACGTGCTGGAAGTGGTGCCGGCGCTGACGACCGCGGTGAAGGCGGCGCGCGCATCGCACTGATCCGCGCGTGACGCGCGCGCACCAGGGACATCGCACACGGCGAGCAGCGCTCGGTATGCTCGCCCTCGCGGCCGCGGTGCTCGGCTGCGCGCGCGCGGCCACGCCGAGCGTCGCGCCGGTCGCATCGGCCGCGTCGTGCACGTTCGCCAACCCGCTCGCTCCGGGCGCGGATCCGTGGGTCGTGCGACGCGACAGCGTCTACTACTACGTGAAGTCGCACGACCGCCAAATCTGGATCTCCCGCGCGACGAAGCTGTCCGAGGTCTTCACCGCGCCGGCACGAGCCGTGTGGAGCGCGCCCGACACGGGGTGGAACCGCACGAACGTGTGGGCGCCCGAGCTGCACTTCATCGACGGGCGCTGGTACATCTACTACGCGGCGGGACGCAGCGGCCCTCCGTTCACGAGCCAGCACGCGGGCGTGCTGCAGTCGGCGAGCGACGATGCGCTCGGACCCTGGCTCGATCGCGGGCCCATCTACACCGGCGACAGCGTGGGCACCGGTACGGGCGATCGCTGGTCGATCGACATGACGGTCGGCCGCATCGCGGGCCGCGACTACGCCGTCTGGTCGGGGTGGGCGCAGCGCGCGTCCACCGACAAGACGCCGCAGCAGCTCTACATCGCGCCGCTCGAGAACCCGTGGACGATCTCGACGAATCGCGTCCTGCTCAGCGCTCCCGACGCGGAATGGGAGCGTGGGCCGGAGCTCGACCTTCAGGAAGGACCGGAGTTCCTCCAGCGAGGCGGCGACGTCCTCATCGTCTACTCGACGCGCGACTCGTGGCTCAAGGAGTACGCGCTCGGGCAGCTCCGGCTACGCGACACCACCGCGAATCCGCTGGACCCATCGGCCTGGACGAAGAGCGGCCCGGTGTTCACGGGCAACGCGAAGGTGTTCGGCGTCGGACACG
>Ga0070689_100002997_pt1 | contig 11109 bp, 11 predicted proteins | sample KBSS23HmetaG_FD_64669 | JGI IMG/M metagenome (GOLD analysis project Ga0070689, IMG submission 64669) | Switchgrass rhizosphere microbial communities from Kellogg Biological Station, Michigan, USA - KBS S2-3H metaG | ecosystem: Host-associated > Plants > Roots > Rhizosphere ... | reverse complement strand
CCTCCCTCACGGTCGGGCTTCTGCCCAGAATCCTAAGCCCTCCCTCCGGGTCGGGCTTCTGCCCGGAATCCAAGCCCTCCCTCACGGTCGGGCTTCTGCCTGGAAGCGGGCGTAATACACCGCAAGCAACAGCGCGAGGATCATGATCGCTGAGGCCGTCCAAAAAGTAACAAACAGAGAGAAGTCGCTCATCAGGTGGGATTGACCGTCAGCGCCCATATAAGCAATCGCGCTATGAATCAACACAGCAGCGAGCGCTGGTCCAGCCGCCCTCGCCAGGCTGGCCACCGACTGCGTCACGCCCATGATGCTGCCCTGTTCCGCGGCGCTCACCTGTTTGGAAGCCAGGCTGGTCAGTGATGGCGCAGACAGAGAGTTGCCAATTGAAAACAAGCCGCCGCCTATCAGCAAGGCCACGAGTCCTCCGTTTTGTGGTCCAACGAACGGGACCGCAAACAGGCTTCCGGCAAACAGGAAGGCCCCAGCAATCACCAGAGACATCTCTCCGAAGCGCTTGACCAGTCGCCCAATCAAGCCACCCTGCACAATAACCGCAAGAATGCCGACGTAGGCGAAGAGGTAGCCGGTGTGCTGCGCGTCGTAGCCGAAGCGAAACATCGTGAAGAGCGAGAACGACGTGGTCATTATTGAAAACGCCACGATGAACAGGAAGTAAATAGTCAGCACGTAAGCAAGACGCCGATCGGCAAACGACTTTATCAGTTGGCCCAGGCCGCGCCCGCCTGCTGCCGAAGTCCGGGCCGGGTGATCGGGAGTGACTGTTTCCGGGAGCGTAAAATAAAGCAGCAGCGCGTTTGCAAAACATAACCCGGCGGCAAAGAAGAACGGTACGGCAACTCCCCAACGTGTCAGTATGCCGCCGATGGCTGGTCCAAAAACAAAACCGAGTCCAAACGCCGCTCCAATCAGACCCATTCCTTTCGCGCGATTTTCCGGGGTTGTGATATCGGCGATGTAAGCCTGGGCGGTCGAGATGTTTCCACCGGTAATGCCGTCGAGAATACGGCCGACGAACAGCAGTAGAAGAGTGTTGGCGAAACCGAGGATCAGAAAACCAATGCCCGTGCCAATAATCGAAATCAACAATACCGGACGCCGCCCATGCTTGTCGGAGAGTCGACCGAGAATGGGCGAGAAGATGAGTTGCATGACGGAATACGACGCGAAGAGTAGTCCGACGGTGCGAGGCGTGGCGTGAAATCGTGAACTCTCGGCGTAGTAAGGCAACACCGGAATCACGATCCCGAAACCAACGAGGTCAATGAAGACTGTCGTGAAAATTACGACGAGTGGCGAGCGTTTCATGGTAGGGAGTGAATCGTAAATCCGTGTGAGTAAATCGTAAATCGTGAATCGTAAATAGAAAAAGAAACGATCGCCGCCAGTTTCACTATTTACGATTCACGATTTACCAGCTTCCTCATCTTCTGCGGCCGCTCGAGAGAGAACGATCCACTGAAGCCATGCCGCCGCCGGAAATAAGCAGCGCCAGGCACATCGTAAACAGCGCAAGCGGATACTCGAGTCCGCTGGCTCCGAAAAACGTCGGCCAGTGAACTCCGAAGATCGCTGCCAGCATCGTGCACGCAATCAAAAATGCGCCGACTCTGGTGAGCAAGCCGAGCAACAACAAGCCGCCGCCGATTAATTCCGCAAACGCCGCCGCCCCCATCCACACCCAGGCGGGACGCATGAAGGGAAACGGCGCCGGGAAACTGGTGAACTTCGCGAGCCCTGGACCATTGAACTTGCCGAGAACCTTTTGCGCTCCGTGGCCGATAAAGATGACGGCCAGAGCGAGCCGAAGAACCAGGGGCGTCCAGGAAGCGGAGGTAGCGATAATTTTTCTAAACATGCCGAAAATCCTTCACCGCGGAGAATTGGAAAGCGTGACAGATAGTAACAGGATCAGTGGGGAATGAATGAATGGAGAAGTGCCAAAGCTAAGACATTTTCCATTTCTCATTTGACAGTTCTCATTTGTCATTGCAGAGCGGTCAACGCAAAAATGGATTCACCAATGACTTTCGTGTGTTTTGTAAATTCTGTTCGTGTCTTTTCGTGGTTCGGCTCTAAATCAATACCACTAAAAAACACGAACACTAAACAAACCCACACGAAGTTACAGTCTGATGAGTCAGGTATGTTTAACTTTTCAAAGGCGCACGTAGCATTCTTTTTCCGGCGATGACAAATGAGAAATGATAATGAGAAATGGAAAATGGATTCTCTCTCTCAAGACACGTGACTGAGCAACCGCGCGGCGATAGCGGGTTTCGGTTGCGCGCCAACGATTCGATCTACCAAATTCCCATTCTTAAACACCAGCATCGTCGGGATGCTTTGTATTTGAAACTGAGAAGCGGTGCGCGGGTTTTCGTCGACGTTCAACTTCGCGATGCGATAACGACCGTTCGCTTCCGCGGCGAGTTGTTCCATGATGGGCGCCACCATGCGGCATGGACCGCACCAGGGCGCCCAGGCGTCGACGAGTATGGGCCGATCGCTTTCCCTTATCGTGTTTTGGAAAGTTGAGTCAGTTAGAACCAGCGGCTTGCCTTCTTCAAAGCTTGCCGCTTTGCCCGGCTGGAGGGGCGTGCCGCATTTGCCACACTTCGCAATCTGCGCCGCGGCTTGTTCGAGGTCGACGCGATTTTTCGTTCCACAATTAGTGCAAGTCACAACCTTCATCGGCGCCATTGCTTTGTCCTCTTCGGGTTAGGATTTTAGAATCAAACTCGTCAAAGTCTGCTGCAAAAGTTTTGCGAAACAGTTTCGCGGTTCATCTTACTGCCTCTCCCAAGGAGAGAGGGAGTAAAGGGAGCAAACAAGCCCTCCCTGACGGTCGGGCTACTGCCCCGCTGTGCCTCCCTGACGGTTGCGCTACTGCCGAGCGCAACCGCTTCGTAGTAACATGCTTGCCTCTTAGTAGATTAGTTGCAGGACAATTTGCCAATGACACGGTCGAATCGCGAAAGGGTGTGGCTCGCGCTCACTTTAATTCCCCTGATCGGCTGCCTAACCGTTTCAGCTCAGAACCGCAAAGACGCTTCGCCCGAGATCGCGTTCACGGTATCTATGCCAAAGCCGCACACGCACCTGCTGGAGGTGGAACTGCGCGTCAAACGCAGCGGCGCGGAGCCGGCGCCGCAGGAGCAAGTGCTGGTGATGCCGGTGTGGACACCGGGCTCCTATTTGATTAGAGAATTCGAGCGCCACGTGCAGGACTTTGCGGCGCTGGATTCTTCCGGTCAAGCACTGCGATGGCAGAAGGTAAACAAAAACTCCTGGCGGGTAGAAACCAATGGGTCGCGAGATTGGCGCGCGACTTACCGCGTTTATGCGAATGAGCTGTCGGTGAGAACCAATGAAGTTAATTCCAATCATGCCTTCTGGAACAACGGCGAGCTCTTGATGTATCCCGAAGGCTTTTTGAAGTCGCCCTCAACCTTGCGCGTACTGGCGCCGCAACCCTGGAAAGTCGCCACCGGGCTACCGCCCGTTCCCGGTCAGAAGAACATGTTTCGCGCTCTGAACTTCGACGTGCTCTACGACTCGCCGGTTGAAGTCAGCGACTTCAAAACAATCTCGTTCGAAGTTAAGGGGGTGCCGCATCGTATCGTCATTGACGGCGAGGGTAACTACGATCCCGAGAAAGTGCGCACGGACGTAAAACGAATTGTCGAAACGGAAATCGAGTTGATGGGCGGGGAGATTCCTTATCACGATTACACCTTCATCCTTCATCTTCGAACGAATGCTTCAGGCGGACTGGAACACATGAATTCCACTTCCCTCGGCTATCCGCGATTTGGTTTTGGACCAGACCGCAACGCGGGCGTGAGTTCAGCTAGTCCGAACGCGCCGCCGCAGCGAACCTACCGTGCATTTCTGTCGCTCGTGGCTCACGAGTTTTTTCATCTTTGGAACGTGAAAAGGATTCGTCCCGACGCGCTCGGTCCTTTTGATTACACGTCGGAGAACTACACACGGTCGCTGTGGGTGGCGGAAGGCGTGACCGAATATTATGCGCGAATTGCTTTGCGTCGTGCTGGCTTTACGTCGGAAACAGATTTCCTCAAGGAGCAGGCCAGGGTGTTTCAAACGTTGCAGAACACGCCCGGGCGGCTGGTGATGAGCGTGGAAGAGTCCAGCTTCGATGCCTGGATCAAGTATTACCGGCAGGATGAGAACTCGATTAACTCGCAAGTTGATTATTATGACAAAGGCGCGATTCTGGGTTTGCTGCTGGACCTCGAGATTCGCAAGCGTAGCAACGGCGGGAAGTCGCTCGACGACGTGATGCGTTATCTGTATACCGAGTTTTTTAAGAAGGACAGAAATTATTCGCCTGAAGATTTTCAGAAGGCGTGCGAGTTGATGGCCGGCGAGAGTATGGAAGCGTTCTTTGCGAAGTATGTGCGCGGTCGCGAAGAACTCGATTACGATTCGAGCCTGTCGGCGGCTGGACTGCGGCTGGATAAAATGAGCACGCCCGATGGCAGTAAGGCCACGGAGAACGCTTACCTGGGAGCTGACCTGTCGCAGGAGGGCGAGCGGTTGATGGTCAGGCGAGTTTATGCCGGCTCTCCCGCTTGCGAACAAGGATTGAATACCGGCGATCAGATAGTTGCGTTAGGCAACATGCGTGCGAACAAAGAATTCTTCGACTCGAGGATTGCGGAAAAACGCCCGGGTGATTTATTGAGTCTGACAATCTTTCGTGCGGACGATCTGAGCACTCTGCTTATCAAGCTGGGCGCGCAAGCGAATGCGGTTTATCGAATCGTGCCGCTGCAAAACCCAACCGATCAGCAGAAACGGATTTACGAATCGTGGTTGGGAATAAAGTCCAATGTTCAAAGCCCAACGTCCAACGTCCGGACCATGAAAGTCCAAAGTCCAATGTCCAAAGTCCAACGACAAAAACCGCAACCTAAAGGTTGAACTCTGAACTGCTTGAAGAAGTCCGGACATTGGACATTGGACATTGGACATTGGACATTGGACCGTCTTCGATGACGTATCAGCACATCAAGTTTGTTATTGACGATCGCGTGGCTCGAATCACGTTCGCGCGGCCGCCGGTCAACATCTTCAATATCGCGATGATGCAGGAGATCAACGCGGCGTTGACTGAGTGTGGCCATCAGCGCGAGTTAGCTGCAATCGTTTTTGACGCGGCTCCAGACTGCCGTGCTTTTAGTGCCGGGGTCGCGGTCGAAGAACACGTTGAAGACACGATCTTTCAAATGCTGGATTCGTTCCACGCGATCTTTTTGAACCTGGAACAGATCAACCGCCCGACAATTGCTGTGGTCGAGGGCGCGGCGTTGGGCGGCGGCTGCGAACTGGTGGCGGCGTGCGATATCGTCATCGCTAGCGAGCGAGCGCGTTTTGGCCAACCGGAAATCAAGCTCGGTGTGTTTCCTCCGGTGGCGGCCATCCTGTTACCGCGCGTGATCGGAGACAAGCGGGCGCGCGAACTGATGCTGACTGGTGAGCTGATCGAAGCGGCTGAAGCTGAGCGACTGGGTCTGGTAAGCTACGTTTTGCCGGACAACGAGCTGGCGCAGAAAACATCAGATTTACTGTCGAAGTTTCGCAACCTTTCTTCGGCGGCACTCGAAATGACCAAGGAAGCGATCGCGATGGGCCAGGGACGCCCGCTTCACGCGGCGCTGAAGGAAGTAGAAAATCTTTATCTCAACGAATTGATGAAGACGCAGGACGCAACGGAAGGTATCAACGCCTTCATCGAGAAGCGACGGCCGGAGTGGCGACATCGCTGAATCGAGTTTAGTGTTATTTCGTGGTTAGTTTTAATTGGCTGAACGCACTAACCACGAACTGACACGAAATCAAAGAAGACACACGAACCAATGTGGATTCAAACCAGATCGCGCTTGTTTGCTGCGCTCATAGTTTTACTGAGTCTTGGCACCAGCAGTTTGTTGGTCCCAGCGCAGAATGTTCAGAAGAAGCGATCAAAGCCAGTAGTACAGAAGGACGTTTCGTTTACCAGCCATTCGCGCGACTCGTTAACTCCCGAAGGTCGTGAGATGGTGGAATTGGCCAGCGAGATTGTTTGCAAGGAACGAATCACCGACCCGAAGGGCAGCGTTCCGATTGACGATATGCAGAAGCGTCCTTCGTTGCCGGTGCGAAGTCCGGAAGCGGTCGCCGGCGCACAGCGCGCCCAGCGTTTGCTGCCGGTGGCCAAAAATCTCGTGGTGATGTCGCTCAAACGGCTGTCGACTGATTACCTGCGCCGTTCGAGAGTTAGCGAGCAGCGTTTGCAACGGGCGATTGCTCACGTCCAGGCAGTGAAGAATATTCGGCCGGACGTCGATTCACGCGACAACGCTTCGGTGTTTTTGCGAAACCCGCGCACCATTGTTTTCGGCACCATCTTTTTGGCGGGACTCCCTTCCGACGAAGGTATTCTCAGTGTCCTGGCCCATGAGCTGGTGCACATCGCTGATGGATCGGAAGACAGCTTGTATCCGCTGTTTGCTGCGGTGGGAAATCGCGCGTCGCACCTGACGTCGTTGAAGGTCCATGACCAAAGAGCTGAAGAACTGACCTGCGATCTGGTGGGAGCGTTGGCGGCGCGTAGTTTTGTCGCGGCCTCACCAAATTATGAACCGCTGGCAAGACGAATTTCGCGTTCACTGGAACACAACTGTGTGAATCAGGACGAAGGTGACGAAGACCACCTGTCGCCCCGCAACACAATTCGCGCGCTGCTGGCGCTCGAGCCGGGACTCTCGCGCGAACTCGTGTTTGGACGCTGAGGACGATGCTACGGAAAAGAGGGCCGCGGATTTTCGGGACTCAACATCAGAACCGAGAGCGGTAGCGACCGGCCGAATACTCTCGTTTCGTGATAGGTGTCTTGGTAAACTCATCGCTTTTCAGGTTGATTCTTTGGCCGGTCGCTACCGCTCTCGGTTCTGATATCGCTATGCCCAGCCCGTCAATTATTTTTTGTGCAAAGCAGATCCGCCAACATCCGCGTCAATCCGCGGCAAAAATAATGTCGATACTTGCGGCCCTGATTTTTGTCGCCGCTTCCTGCACGTCAATCATGCAGCGAGGAGGGGACGTGCGCCCGCTCGTGCTTCGTGACGTTCCCGCGCAACGGCTGGCGTTTCGTTTCGAGCCTGACGTGGCGGCGCCCGCCGAAATAAAAAATGAAGATGCCGACGATAAGATTGAAGCGATCCAAATCGCCTTCAACACGAAGCGGGAAAACGATGCTCTCGTCAGGACCGTGCGCTCGCCCGACGGCCAGCGCGCGCTCGCGCTCTATGGAACCGCCGACGCGCCCAGCCAGGAATTTCACATCGATCTCTACTCCGCCGAGGGCATATTTTTGCGAAATCTAACGCCGCCTGATCTTGGCTGCGTCTTTCCCGAGACCGTCTCCTGGTCGCCTGATGGAAACTTGATCAGCTTCATCGGTCATAGAAGTTTGAAGCCGACGCCGACTCCAACGCCGATTGAATTGCCCGAGCCGCCGGCAGTTGGTGAAGCGACGCCGCTGCCGTCCGTAGCTCCGGCCTTCGCTGCCGTACCGCTGTTCGCAACCGAACAAATTTACACGTGCAATCGTGACGGTTTTGATCTGAAGCCGCTGACGTCGCGCGAGGGACTCATCTATTTCTCCCTGTCCTGGGCGCCGGACAATCACGCCATCGTGGCCATGGCCTGCAAGGAAGCTGAATGGGATGCGCGTGAAAAGGAGTACAAACTGCCAACCGGCAGGCCGCGTTTGCTGACGCTGGACGGCAAGGAGCGTCTGCTCGATGACGAGCTGACTGAAGCCCTGCCGGTCTGGTGTCCCGACTCTTCAAAGGTGGCGACGGTGTTCGATACCGACGTGATGATCTACGACGCAGCGACAGCAAAGCCGACGCAGGCGCGCATCCGGTTGCGCGATGCGCTGATCAATGCTTCTCGATCTTACGAAGAGAAAAACTCAGGAGCAAAAAAGAAGGACGACGGCAATAGCGGACAACCGGCGGCGAGCCCTTCGCAGTCGGCAATACCTTCGTCTTTCAATCCCGCGATCCGGCTCGAGTGGACCAGTCCGGAAAAACTTTTCTTCCAAACCGCCTTTGTCAGACTCATGCCGGGCGAACCAATCACTACCTTTCAGCGTTGGCATCTGGTTTTCCTCAGCCCGCAAGCCGCTCTGCTGAAATAGAACCTACGGACGGGGTAACGCCTGGACTGCTAATTGGGCCTCGGGTGCGTGCCGTTGTTATGCTGCGCTTGGGAGTCAAAGGAGACTTCAAAACCCACTTACATCAAGATTCGCCGCTGATATGTTTTCGATATTTATTCTCGTTGCCCCACCACCCAACGAGTCCCACAATCAAACCCCCAATCAGATAGATGGGAACCTTAAATTTCAAATACTCGGCCCGGATAGTACCGTCCATTAAGTAGTCAACTAGAGACATTAAAATAATCATCCATGCGCCCCACATGGCTCCAAACATCAGAACGAACAGTCCCATCCCCCTGGCCCTGCGGCGTTCCCACACTTTTACACCATGTGTCCGCCACCTTCGGTCATTCCACTCGGATATTACTTTCACTGGATTTCTCATTTCCAGCCACCACCAAAGCAGCAGCGTAACAATATCTTCACCGCTACGCGGTTAAGAATCATCCGTTCGTCTATTATTCAAGCCCCGGTCTTTGCCAGGTCGAGCCATCCTCGTATTGGATCCAGTGAATGATGACGCGCTCCATGTACTGACTGCTCACGTCTTTGGGAGACTTCACCGTGACGATACTCACAGCGGGCGTCGAGCTGAAGGCCACTAAGTTTGCAGTTTTGCCGCCGCGGATTTTGGTGTTGTCAAGAAAACGATGAATGCCCACCTGAGTACCAGTGTCGTCGAGGACCGCGTATTCCCAGATCATAGCCTGGATTGTTTTTGAACCAGTGTTCGTCACCTTCGCCTTGTAGACATAATTTACCGAAGGTCCCGGAGGCGCCGGTCGGTTGGCCGACATGATTTCACGCGTCGGCAGCGGCAGCGGATTTTGTCCGCCCTGAACTCGAACGTTATTCGCCTTGGCAATAACTTTCTGTTCGCGTTTCAAATTCACTTGGTCCTGGTTGGGCCGCATCGGATCGTCGTATAAGGCAGGTATGAACACGTCCTTCTTCCAACTAATTTTGGAAATTACGAGATCGGGAACTTCGGCGGGGGGAGTTGTTGTTTGAGCAACTGTGTTGCCGGCGGATAGCAGGCCCAACAGGAGCAGAAAGTAAAACTTCTTCATAACATCTCCAGTGCGCGAGGAATTTTGTTGGACTGCATTCTCCCACCTTCAACATGAAAGGTGCAAACCCTTGTAGGGGCGTAGACCTGCGTCTCCTCTGGCAGCAACCGTTAGAGGCCGGCACCGCCCGCCCCTCTAAGATTCGGATCAGCTCAGACACCCAGGGCCCTACAAGTTATGCGCAAACGTGACCTTGCTCGAATCAAACGTTTGTGCCATAAAGTTGCCGCTGCCGGTGAGCGATCCATTCATTGAAGCGAGGAGTTTTAAGACGTGAAAAAAACAAGTTTCACCAGTTCGGCCGTTGCCTGTGCGGTAACCTGCCTGGCGCTGGTTTTCGTGTTACTGCCATTCCAATCGCTGGCAGATGAAAAGCTGAAGCCCGAAGAGGTGGTTGCCAAACATTTGGAATCGATTGGCACGGCCGAAGCGCGCGCCGCCACCCACACTCGAATCGCCGGGGGCACAGTGGTAGCGACCTTCAGTGCGCCGTCGACGGGCAAGTTCGAAGGCCAGGTAGTCATGGCTTCCGAGAGCAATAAAAATCTCATCGCGATGGAATTTACGTCGTCGAATTATTCGGGAGAGAACATTTCCTTCGATGGCGAAAGCGTCTCGATCGGTTATGCGCGGGCCGGTGTCCGCTCCAACCTCGGTGATCTGGTCACTACATACAAAGCCATCGTTAAGAATGGGCTGATCGGCGGCGCGCTATCACAATCGTGGCCCCTCTATGATCTGGCGGACAAGAAACATAAACTTGAATACAAGGGAACGAAAAAGGTTGGCGGCAGAACTCTTCACGAACTCAGGTTCACGCCTCGCGGCGGTTCAGACCTGGACATCAGTCTCTTCTTCGATTCAGAAACTTTCCAACACGTCCGCAGCGAGTATCTACACGTGGTTGCCCCGCAGATCGGAATGACGGTGGACGCCTCCAAGAGTCAAATGCCAACTCGTTACAAGATGATTGAAGAGTTTTCTGATTTCCGGAAAGAGGAAAACCTGACCTTGCCACACAGCTATAAGATCAGCCTGGAACTCGATACCCGCAATCCTTTCCGGGGCAGCTGGGACATGACGCTCAATCAGTTTGGATTCAATAAGGCTATCCCGCCGGCGATGTTCAATGTCGGCGTTAAGGAGTAGCCGGCACAGCATCGGAAAAAATTTCGGGCGTTGCTTTTGTTAAGAAGCAACGCCCGATTTGTTAAGCGACCTGAAAAGTCAGAGCGCGAGTTTAGAAGTCGAAGCGCGCGCCAAACTGGACAATGCGCGGATCGAAGGTCCCGGTCAAACGGCCGAAGCTGGTGCTGTTCACGTTGAATACGTCGCTGTTCTCGCCGTTGTTGACGGCATTGCCGCCGCTCGGCAGGAAGAAGTTGGCGCGATTCATAACGTTGAACACCTCCATGCGGAGTTGCAGTCGCCGGCTTTCGCCGAGGCCGATGTTGCGGAACATTCCCACATTCATGTTGACGTAGGTTGGTCCATTAATAAAGTTAATGGGCAAGGTGCCAACCGAACCCGGGTCATTGCGGAAGAACACCTGGCCCTGGAAGGGCGCGGTGCCGACCGGGCTGGCGCCACGAATCGAAGTGATCGTGAAGCCGGCGGGCAGCGGCTGCGTCAGGTCGACGACCTGCGAAGTTGTTCCATTGCTCGCGGTAGCTTGCAGCACGCTCGGATTGACGTAGAAAACTCCATTCGGCGTTCTGAAGATGCCGATGAGTTTCTTGATCTCGTCTGAGTTCAAGGTAGACGACGCCGGCTGGATTAGCG
>Ga0070689_100002996_pt1 | contig 11109 bp, 7 predicted proteins | sample KBSS23HmetaG_FD_64669 | JGI IMG/M metagenome (GOLD analysis project Ga0070689, IMG submission 64669) | Switchgrass rhizosphere microbial communities from Kellogg Biological Station, Michigan, USA - KBS S2-3H metaG | ecosystem: Host-associated > Plants > Roots > Rhizosphere ... | reverse complement strand
CGCTCGGCCGCGACCTTGCCGGCGCGCTGCGAGAAGTCGAGCAGGCGAACCCCCTCGACGCGCACCTGCTTCGGGTTCTCCGCGCGCCACACCGCGATGAGGTGGTAGAGCAGGGCGAGCTGCTCTTCGTTCAAGATCAGGCCGGCCAGCGCCTTCGCGTCCTCGTCCGACTTCTCGAACGCCGCTGCCACGACGCGCGCTGCCTCGCCGTAATACGGGAGCCAGTGCGTCTCGAAGACCTCGCGGCACAAACGGATGAACACCACCATGTCGAGGACGTTCACCTCGGGGAGCGGGCCCGTGGCGATGTCGAGCGACGAAGCTCCATAGAGCAAGGTGCTGCGAAGCGCCGCATCGCTCGCCTCCTGGTTCTTCGATTTCGCGAGCGACGTGGTGAGCTGGGTCATCGCGTCGATCATCCGGTCGTTGAACTGTCCAGTGAACCTCTCGATGCGGTCCTGGAGCGCGGCCTGCGTCACCTGGCCGCCGCTGATCGTCTGCGCGCTGAGGCTCACGTCGCGCGCGCCCGCGCTCGCGCCGGGCGCACACGCCGAGCTCGCCAGAGCCGGCGCGACGAGCCCGAACGCGAGGGCGGAGCATCTACGCGCGTACGAGGCCACGACGCCGCGCGAGCGCGCGTTTGGATACGTAGTACCCACCCCACCAGATCACCGAGAGAGCGCCGCCGAGGAGGCCCAGGTAGAGGATCCCGCGCTTCAGGATCGAGTCGATCGGGCGCGACACCGCCGCCGTCGCATCCCGCGATCCGATCTGCGTGAGGGCGTCCGACATGATCTCGCGCGAGCCGAGGCGCGCCTGGGTGCGGAGCAAGAACGGCATTCGGTTCGCGAGGAACATCCCGCGCTCGGCCAGGAGGACGGCGCGGTCCGCGACCTGGCCGGCCTTCTTCACGTCGGCCATGAGCCCGCCCGCCTGTCTCTGGCGCTCGGTCTCGACCGCGCCGGCGTGATGCGAGAAATCGAGCAGGCGCACCCACTCGACGCGCACCTGGTTCGGGTTCTCCGTGCGCCACGCCGCGATCAGATCCGTCAGCCGGTGGAGCTGCTCGTCGCTCAGGACGTCGCCGGCCAGCGAAAGCATCTCCCTGTCGGCGCTCTCGAACGCCATCTCCACGGCGCGCGCCGCCTCGCCGTAATACGGGAGCCAGTGCGTCTCGAAGACCTCGCGGCACAATCGAATGAAGACCACCATATCGAGGACGTTCACCTCCGGGAGGGGACCCGTGGCGATGTCCAGCGACGAAGAAGCGTAGAGCAGCGTGCTCCGGAGCGCGGTGTCGCTGGCCAGCCGGTTACCCGACGTCGCGAGCGACGTCGCGAGCTGGGTCATCGCGTCGACGATGCGGTCGATGAACTGCCCGCAGAACCTCTGCACACTCTGTTGGATCTCGGCCTGTGTCACTTGGTCACCTCGTTCCCGTCGTTGTCGAACACGGCGACGCGGTCCCCCGGATCGCCCGCGTCGTCGCGTTCTCGTTCCGCGAGGCGAGCATTCACGCCTCTACGGATCGCCCCCCACCGCCGAACGGGTGGTCGTCACGTCGGTGCACGAGTTGTACTGGAAGCGAACCTGATTCCCGCGCGAGCTCTGGTAGATGACCGCGCCCGAGTCGTAGCCGGTCGAGTTGGGCTGGTTGCACGAGCGGTTCCAGTGAACGGTGGGATCGCTGCGCCGCGTGATGGTGACCCCGGCGCTCGCGTCGTTTCCGCCGGTGACGGTGTACGTGCCGGTTCCGGACAGCGTCAGCGTGCCTCCGGTCACGGCGCCTTGCGTCGAATCGGGCGTGAACGTCGCCTGCGACTGCATCGTCAGCGACGTCTGGTGGATCGCGCGGCTCGGATCGGTGTCCGTGCCCGTCATCGTCAGGTTGCGCGAGAGATCGTACCCGTTGGCGTTCGACTGCGACCGCAGGATGCTCGCCGTGCCCGAGAGCGTGCGCCCGAACATGGTCCCGTCCGGACGCGTGACCTTTACCGTGATGTTGTCGTACGTAATGTTGTATCCCGCCGTCGGGGAGTTGTCGTCGGCGTCCTGGATGCTGACGGTGCCCATGGCCGCCGCCGTTCCGCCGTCCGCGGCCTTGGTGCAGTTCAAGGTCATCGAGGCGTTCGCGTCGATACCGTCGTTGTCGTTGTCGCCGGACGACCGGGTGACCGTGACGCACGACGCATCGACCACGACTCCCCAGCGCAAGAGGATGCGCCGAAGGACGCGCGGCACCGGGTTGATGGCGGCGCCAGCGTCGCCGATACCACCCTCGACGGGACCGCCATCGACGAGCGAGTAACCGTAGCCGTAGTAGCCGCCGTAGTAGTACGCGCTGTCGACCGCCGCCGCGTCGTACGCGGCGTCGTCGTAGCCGAGGTACGTGTACCCGTACGCGGGATCGTACGCATATCCCACGGTCCCGTTGTCTTCGTCGCACGCGACGAGCGTGATGACCGCACCGCCGACGATGATGAGTGTTTTCTTGTTCATCCAAATACCCTCCGCCGTGCACCGAATCCGTTTGCGAATCGCGCGGCGATTTCACCCCGAGCACTTGCACCGCCCGTACCCGCTCGGAGAACGAGCGACGGAACGCCGATGACCGTGCGGCGGCCGGCGTCCGCGGTCGCGTGACAGTTTGGGGCCGGCGAGGCGTTCGCGTCGATGCCGCCCCGGTGCAAGACGCGGTCGGCTTCGCCGCCGCCGGCGGGCTATTGCCAGTAGTAGCGAAAGACGAGCTGCGCGTGCCACTCGGTCGTGTCGGCCTCGCGGGTCTGCGGGATGTTCAGGATCTTCGGCAGGTTCGTCTGGAAGACCAGCGTGAAGAAGCGGACGCCGAGCTCCGGCCCGACGACGAAGTGGGTGCGTCCGGTGTACAGGACGGACAGATCGATCGAGTTCGACGTGTAGTTGCGCTCGCCGCGAATCGGCAAATCGAGGCGATAGGCGCCCACGAGCCCGATCGGCACCGGTGAGATCTTCGCGAAGTCGAAGTCCGCCATGGCGCCGAAGACGAGGTCGTCTTTGCTCGTGGTATCGGCGTCCTGGGTCGCGGTGATCGGGTGCTGGTACTGGAACATGGCCCCGATGCCGAGCGACGGGAGCAGAGCCATCGAACCGGTGAAGCCCGGCGTCAGCGTCGTCTTGGTCTCGGTGGAGACGAGACCCGAGATATCGAACTCCCGCGCCTCGATCGCGCGCGTGACGGCCCCGACCAGGTTCACGTTGTACGAAGGGCCGACGTCGACGTCGAGTGTGGCCCCGAGGCGCATGCGCGATCCGACCGGAAAGGAGAGCGTCGCGCCCGCGCCGCCCTCCACGCCGACGAGCGCTCCCAGGGCGAGCGCCGCGACGCCGTTGGCGCCGGCGTAGACGATGACGTCGCCGTGCGCGCGGACCGCGAGCGCGGGGATGATCCTCACCTGGACGGTCGTCGATTGGCTGATCGCGGCGATATCGTAGCTGCGTGTCCCGTTTTGATTGCCCCGCAAGTCGTAACGCGCGGCGGTGCCCCGCGCGTATCCATAGCCGTTCGTGACGTCGACGAACGTCGGGGTGAACGGGTTCGTCACGAGCTTCGACGGCGCGAACACGTGCCCGGCGATCTCACGCGCGCTCGGCGGCTGCTCGTCGTCGTCCATCTGCGCGCGCACGGTGGATGAGGCAAACACTGAAGCGGACGCGAGAATTCCCGCGATGAGCTTATTTCGGGTGAGCATGGCGCAAAGCTCCCATCTCGCCCAGGACAATTCAAACTCACGCGGAGTCGAAAAATACCAATCAAAAGGCACGGAACATGCGACGAGCCGCCGCATGGTCAACCATGCTGGACAGGATCTGCACGGCAAGTCCTTCGCGCGAATGGATCTCCACGGGGCCGACTTCACCGGCGCCAACCTGCGCGGCGCGGACTTCGGCGGGGCCGATCTGAGCGACGCGAATTTCGAGGACGCTCGCATCGGGCTCGGGCGCGGCGCCGTCGCGCTCTATGGCCTCTCTGCCGCGGCGCTCGGCGCGCTCACCGGGTTCCTCGCGTCGTGGCTCGGCGAGCACGTGCGGAGAGCCTTCGACAGCCCGTTCCCCGGCACGCGGCTCGTCGCGTTCGTCATCACCGCCGAGATCGTGCTGTACGTCCTCGCCGCGCTGTGGAGAGGCACGCCGTTCGCCATGCGCCAGGTCGCGCTCCCGGGGCTCGCGCTCCTGGCGACGACCGGCGTGATCGCGATCGTCTTCGGAGCGCCGGGAGCTCGCGTCGCCACGCTCTTCGCCACGGCGGCCGCGACGACGGCGCTCTTCGTGCTCGTGATCGCCGTCGCCGCGTTCGCCCGAGGCCTCGCGACCGCCGGGTCGCGCGTCTTGATGGCGGCGGTGCTCGCCGCGACGGTCCTCGGCGTGCGCCGCGCGGACGGGACGGGGCTCGCGGTCACCGTCGCGCTGGTCTCCACCGTCGCGAGCGGCTGGGTGCGGCGCGGCGACCGGCGAATGCCCGGTGCGGCGCGGGCGCTCGAGGAGCTGAAGACGGTGGGCGGGACGTCGTTCCGCGACGCGAACCTCGCGGGGGCCAACTTCACCGGCGCGCGCGTCCGGAACACGGACTTCCGCGGCGCGCGCCTCGAGCGGGCGCGCTTCGACGGCGCCCGCGAAATCGCCTTCTGCCGCTTCGATCCCGGCGCGGCCCCCGCCGCCAGGACCGAGAAGCCGTAGTCCGGTTTACGTCATCGCGCGCGCATGGCCGGCGACGGCCCCCCCGAGCGCCTCCCGGCGACGTCGATCGTGCCTCCGCGCCACGGGAGGCCGCGGAGCTCGAGCCAGCCGATCTCCGGCGGCAGCGCGGCGTCGACGAGGAGCCGGTCCCCCCGCGGCTCGAGCCCCATCATCGTGCGCAAGAAGAGGAGCGGCGCGCCCGTCGACCACGCCTGCGGGCTGCACGCGGTCGGGTACTCGACGGGGAAGCGCGTCTCGTCGCGCTCGTATCCGGCGAATGCCTCGGGGAGCCGATAATCGAAATAGCGCGCCGCCTGGAGGATCCCGGATGCGATGCGCGACGACTCTTCGCGATACCCGTAGCGATTGAGCCCCAGCGCGATGATCGAGTTGTCGAACGGCCAGACCGTACCCACGTGGTAGCCGATCGGGTTGTAGGCCCCCTCGCCGGCCGCCATCGTGCGGACCCCCCAGCCGGAGAAGAGCTTCTCGCCCATGAGGTGCTTGACCACGCGATCCACCTTGTCGTCCTCGACGATGCCGCTCCACAAGAGGTGGCCGACGTTCGACGTGATCGAGTCGACGACGCGACCGTCGCCGTCGCGCGCCAGCGCGAAGCACCCGCGCTCCTCCATCCAGTAATCGCGATTGAAGCGGCGCCGGAGCGCCCCCGCGGAGGCCTCGAGCTCGTCGGCGAGCTTCGCGTCCTTCCACAGCGTGCGCGCGAGCCGAGCCGCCCGCATCTTCGCGTCGTAGACGTACCCCTGGATCTCGCACGTCGCCCGAGGCAGACGCGACAGCGTCCCGTCGGCGAAGACGATCGAGTTCCAGGAGTCCTTCCAGCATTGGTTCTCGAGCCCCGTGTCGGTGTTGCGCCGCTCGTAGTCCACGTAACCGTCGCCGTTCCTGTCGCCGTATTTGTCGATCCATTCGAGCGCGGCTCGGGCCTCGAACTCGAGGTCGCGCACGAGCGCGTCGTCCCCGGTCCATTGGTGGTACTCGTCGAGGAGGACCAAGAAGAGCGGCGTCGCGTCGCAGGCCCCGTAGTAGGGCGAGTGCGGCCGTTCGCGGAACGCGCACATCTCGCCCGAGCGCGCCTCGTGCAGGACCTTCCCCGGCTCCTCGTCGCGGAAATCGTCGATCGTCGTCCCCTGCCACGCGGCGAGGTAGCGGAGCGTGGTCCGCGCGAGATCGGGCAAGAACGGCAACGTCTGGAGGCTCGTGAAGATGCTGTCCCGCCCGAAGCCCGCCATGAACCACGGCAGCCCCGCCGCCGGCAAAATGGCTCGTCCGGGCGTGAGCGCGGGGAAGAACCGGAGCGCCACGACGTCGATGACGCTGCGCTCGTACGTCTGCCGGAGCGGCAGGAAATCGGTGCGCAGCGCCGGCGCGAGCGCCAGGATCTCGTCGACCTTGATCTGCCGCCTCGCTTCGTTCTTCTCGCGAGCGAGCTGGATCGGCGCGCCCGCGACGAGCGCCTGCGCGCGCACCTCGACCTTCGAGCGCCAGCTCCCGTGCGGCTCGAGACGCAGACGATACGTGATCCCGAGCTCGTCGAGCTCGGCCCCGGGCGCGACGATCCAGGTCTCGCGGTTCCACGTCTCGCGCTGGTAGCCGAGGACCAGCTTGTCCCCGTCGACGCGGTGATAGAGGCGCCCCTTCTTCTGGAGGGCGTCCTTCACCTCGAAGAGGTCGGCGAAGTCCGCGGCCGCCTCGAGACGGAGGACGATGTCGACGGGCTTGTCGCTGTGGTTCAGGACGCGCAGCTCTTCTTCGAATCCGCGCGCCATCTGCCGGAGGCGCATCACCGAGAGGTCGGCGTCGACGTACGTCGTGCCGGTGGTCGGCGCGAGGAAGAACCGAGCGGAGTAGTACTCGACGTTGTCGGTCGAGAGCACCGTCGGCCGGACGCCGTTCACGGTGAGCACCCAACGCGACAGGAAGCGCGTATCACCGTCGAAGAGCCCCTGCGGTTCGGTGGGCGAGCTGTCGACGTCGCCGCGCCGATCGCTGACGACGAACGTGCTCCCCTCGAGGATGCTGATGGTGTTGGCGGTCATGGGGCACTCGTCCTTTTGGCATGAGGCGCGTCTTCGACGCAGGGGAGCGGGAGGAGCATCTGGAGCGCGCCGAGGAACGGGATCTCCCCATGGATCTCGACCGCCCCGCGGATGGCGGCGGTGAACAGGTTCTCGTGATCCTGACCACGCGCGAGCCGGACGAGCATCGGCTCGCTGCACCGTAGCTTCGCGAGCGGGGTGGCGGTGCTCGGACCTTCGGTGACGGAGATGTCGCCGTGGGCCACGTGGAGCACCCAGGTCGCGGTCCCCTCGACCTCGAACTCGCAGTCTCCCTGGACCCGCGCGAGGCGTGGCTCGTGGCCGAGCGTGGCGATGTGCTCGAAATACGAGCGGGCGCTGTCTACGTTCGGAGCGTTTTTCATGGCCGATGGGGCCGTGCAACGCGGGTGCCGCCTGGGCGAGTCGCGAGCGAGGCGCGGCGAACGCGCACGCGCCGCATCGGACACGCGGAGCCGTACGCGAACCGCGACGGCGAGCACCCTCACCCCACCGTGGCGGGCGCGCTCGCCGGCGCGCGTGGATCACCTGGGCACGCGCGCATCGGCTCGACGCCGGCGCCGCCTCAGCGCGCGCGATCCACACGGGCGATCGGATGCTGCACGGGACGCGATCGCTCGCGCGGGCCCAATGGATGCACGACGCCACGGGCGGCTCGCACCGGGGGGCATCGCCGCCGCACGTTCGCGGCGGCTGGCCGTGTTCGCGGAGGATCACCCATGAAGGTCAAGAACGGAGCGGAGCAGCGACGGCTCGCGGAGGCCCGCGCGGGCGTGCCCTGGCGCAAATGGGGTCCCTATCTCAGCGAGCGCCAGTGGGGGACGGTGCGCGAGGACTACAGCGAGGGCGGTGATGCCTGGAGGTACTTCCCCCACGATCAGGCGCGCTCGCGCGCGTATCGCTGGGGCGAGGACGGGCTCGCGGGGTTCTCGGACGATCAGCAGCGACTGTGCTTCGCCCTCGCCCTGTGGAACGGCAAGGACCCGATCCTCAAGGAGCGCCTCTTCGGGCTCACCAACGGCGAGGGCAATCACGGCGAGGACGTGAAGGAATACTACTTCTACGTCGACTCGACCCCGAGCCACTCGTACATGAAATGGCTCTACAAATATCCCCAGCGGGAATACCCGTATCTCGATCTCGTCGAGACGAACCGCCGTCGCACGCGCAACGACCTCGAGTACGAGCTCGTCGACACGGGGATGTTCAACGACTCCCGCTATTTCGACGTCTTCGTCGAATACGCGAAGGTCGCGCCGGAAGACGTCCTCATCCGCATCACGGTGGTGAATCGCGGCCCCGAGCCGGCGAAGTTGGACGTGCTCCCCACGCTGTGGTTCCGGAACACGTGGTCGTGGGGCGCCGGCGCGCTGAGACCCGAGCTCCGGCGGTTCGACGGGCGCGCCGGGCGCGGCATCTCGACCATGCACGCCGAGCTCGGGGGGCGCTGGCTCTACGTCGAGGGGAACGTCCCGCTCTTGTTCACGGAGAACGAGACGAACGAGGAGCGCGTCTTCGGGAGGCCGAACCCGACGCCGTACGTCAAAGACGCATTTCACAACTACGTCATCTACGGGCGGCGGGACGCCGTGAACCCGGAGGAGCGGGGCACGAAGGCGGCGGCGCACCACCGGCTCGAGCTCGCGCCCGGCGAGGCGAAGGTCATCCGCCTCCGGCTCTCGGACACGGTGCCCGAGCGCATCGGCGATCCGTTCGAGCGCTTCGACCTGCTCTTCAAGCTCCGCACGCGGGAGGCCGACGAGCTCTACGCGGCGCTCACGCCTCCGTCGGCGACCGAGGACGAGGCGCGCGTCCTCCGCCAGGCGCTCGCGGGGATGCTGTGGAGCAAGCAGTATTACTACTTCGACGTCGACAAGTGGCTCGGCGAGCACGGCCTCGACGCGCTCATGCCCGGCGGCTCCTCGATGAGGAACCGGGAGTGGGGGCACATGGTGAACGCCGACGTGATCTCGATGCCGGACAAATGGGAATACCCGTGGTACGCGGCGTGGGATCTGGCCTTCCACGCGATCGCGCTCGCGACCGTGGACATCGATTTCGCGAAGGAGCAGCTCGAGCTCTTGCTCCGCGAGACGTACATTCACCCGAACAGCCAGCTCCCGGCGTACGAGTGGAACTTCAGCGACGTGAATCCGCCGGTGCAGCCGTGGGCGACGATCTTCCTCTATCGCATCGAACAGGCGCTCGGCGGGAAGCGCGACATCCGGTTCCTCAAGCACGCGTTCGGAAAGCTCCTCACGAATTTCACGTGGTGGGTAAACAGAAAGGACCGCTTCGGAAAGAACGTATTCGAAGGCGGCTTCCTCGGCATGGACAACATCGGCGTCTTCGATCGCTCCGCGCCGCTCCCGACGGGCGGCACCCTCGAGCAGGCGGACGGGACGGCGTGGGTGTCGCTCTTCTGCCAGAACATGCTCGAGATCGCGATGGAGATCGCCGCCGACGATCCCACGTACGACGATCTCGCGATCGGCTTCGCGGATCACTTCCTGCTGATCGCGAACGCGATGAACCGCATCGGGCAGGACGGCATGTGGGACGAAGAGGACGGCTTCTATTACGACGTTCTCCGCCTCCCCAACGGCTCCGCGACGCGCTTGAAGGTCCGCTCGCTCGTGGGGCTCCTTCCCTTGTGCGCCACGACGGTGTTCGAGCCGTGGCAGGCCGAGCGCGTGCCGCGGCTCCTCGCGCACACCGCCGATCGGCTTCGGCGCAAGCCCGAGCTCCGCGCGTCGATCCACCCGATCGGCCCCGAGCACCGAGGGCACGGCGGGCGCGCGCTCCTCGCCCTCGTGACCCCCGAGCGCCTCCGGCGGGTCCTCGCGCGCGTGCTCGACGAGAGGGAGTTCTTGAGCCCGTACGGGATCCGATCCCTCTCCGCGTACCACCGCGACCACCCGTACGTGTTCCGCGTGGACGGAGCCGAGTATCGCGTCGATTACCAACCCGCCGAGTCGGACACCGGGATGTTCGGCGGCAACTCGAACTGGCGCGGGCCGATCTGGATGCCGATGAACATGTTGCTCATCCGGGCGCTCCACCATTTCTACGCGTACTACGGCGACTCGTTCCGGATCGAATGCCCGACCGGCTCCGGCCGGACGATGAACCTCTACGAGGTGGCGCACGAGCTCGCCACGAGGTTGATCCGCAGCTTCCTGCGCGACGCGAACGGCCGGAGGCCGGTCCACGGCGGAGCGCGCCCGTTCCAGGAGGATCCGAACTGGCGCGATCTGATCCTCTTCTACGAGTATTTCCACGGCGACAACGGCGCCGGCATCGGCGCGAGCCATCAGACGGGCTGGACGGGGCTCGCCGCCACGCTCATCCAGTGGTTCGGCTTCCTCGACGCCAAGAAGGTGCTCGAGCTCGGAACTCGCCAGCGCGTGGAGTGAGGGACGGAGCGCCGTGGGGCCATGCCCGACGGCGCTCCCAGGCGACGGCTTTATGCGGTGCTCTGGCGCATCTCGAATACGTGGTATCCCCAAGAAGGCATATCGAGATAGAGACCGTTCGTGCGGAGGCCGTCGCCCCCGCGCTCGTAGCGCGCGTCGCCGAGGAGATCGGCGAGCACGAACGTCTGCCCCGCGAGCCTCGGGAGGTCGATCGTGACGTAGCACTGCCCCGGCCGCGGGGAGTAGTTCACCGCGACGAGCAAGCGGCGCTCGCCTTGCTCCCACGTGAAGACGATCATGTCGTCGCACGTCCGATTCCCCTCCCACGCGGGGCGGCATATCCACAGGTTCCACTGGCCGTCGTGGACCTCCGACCGGCCGACGCACGGGAGGAGGCGATCGTAGAACGCCGCGATCGCGGGATCGAGCGGCTCCTCCGGGCGACGCCCGACGTGCATCGAGACGCGGACGCGCCTCCCTTCACGCTGGCCCTCGTGGAAGAAGCGCATCCCCGGCACGAGGAACGCGACCGTGGCGGCCGCGCGGTGGACGTCGAACGGGAACACGGCGGCGGCCCGCGGCTCGTCGTGGTTCTCGAGGAAGCGCGTCGAGTGCGCCTGGTACTCCGGCGTCGCGAGCAAGTGCTCGCGCACGGCTCGACCCGACCCGCTCCGCAGCCGGTCGTAGAGCCGCTTGTCGTAGGTGAAGTCGAAGCCCTCCTGCTGGAGCTCCCATTCGAGGTCCCAATACACCTCGGCCATGAACATGAAGCCCGGATGCAGCGCCCGCACGCGCGCGATCGCGCCGCGCCAGAACGGCCCGATCGTGGCCGTCGCTCCGCCGAGCGGCGGGGGCGCGTCGCGCCACGTCCGCACGAAGACGTCGGGTTGCACGAGCATCGC
>Ga0070689_100002994_pt1 | contig 11111 bp, 7 predicted proteins | sample KBSS23HmetaG_FD_64669 | JGI IMG/M metagenome (GOLD analysis project Ga0070689, IMG submission 64669) | Switchgrass rhizosphere microbial communities from Kellogg Biological Station, Michigan, USA - KBS S2-3H metaG | ecosystem: Host-associated > Plants > Roots > Rhizosphere ... | reverse complement strand
CTTTTTATAAGTAAGAAATATTTGTAACCCGATTGCAAGAACAATGATGACAAGCTGCATAAAAATTTATTGAACAGTATTGCTCAATGTACCAATATTATCGATTGAAATATTTATTTCATCACCGCTTTTTAAAGTAAAATCACTCCCGGGTACAATGCCGGTTCCTGTCATGATCAGACAGCCATTTGGAAAACTACATTCGCGATAAACAAATGAAACAAGTTCCTGCAATGTTCTTTTTATTTGACTGATCGCAATCGAGCCTTCAAATACTTTTTTATTATCGCGGTTGATAGCAAGTGATATTGTTGTGTTGCTGTCAAGGGGTTTATCTGTAACATATATACAAGGACCCAATGCCGCACAACCATCATAGGTTTTTGCTTGTGGAAGATATAATGGATTTTCTCCTTCAATACTACGGCTACTCATATCATTGCCGATCGTGTAACCAACAATTTTTCCTGATGATGTAACGATCAGTGTTAACTCCGGCTCAGGTACATCCCATGTCGAGTCTTTTCTTATTCTTACAAATGCGTTGTGACCAACAATACGATGAGGAGTGGACTTAAAAAACACTTCAGGTCTTTCGGCTTCATAAACCTTTCCATAAAAATCTGCGCCACCTGATGCTTTACTTTCTTCCTGTCTTCCTACTTTACTTCTTAAATAAGTGACGCCGCAAGCCCATAACTCTTGCTGGCTGCCTATCGGGGGTAATATATCTTCAAGAACAGAGCTATCTCTCTTTTTTATTACAAGAATAAGATCTTCAATTTTTCCTATAAGCTTATCATCATTAATAAATGTGTCCCAGTTCTCGTTTTGAACTAAATAAAACAGATCATTCTTCTCTATAACTATGCCTGCCTTTGTCCTGTATAATTTCATACTTAAAAATTATTTGATTTTAATATCGCTCCACAACCATATTAATGACTCCGGTAAAATGGCGCCGCCGTGTTTGCCACTATGCGTCCCGCTTCCCTTTTCAAACTTGAATTCATATCCTTTGAACTTCAATGCGGATTCCATTTCCAGATTAGCAAGCCACCAATCACCATGTTCATTATTCAGATCATTACTTCCGTCCTGCATAAAAATCTTGATCTCCTTCTTTTTATGTTTGCGGATAATCGATGGGTAATTATTGCCACCGCGAATGTTGGTATAACTTCCTATCTGGCTAAGTACTTTGTGAAAATATTCCGGGTGTTCCCATGCAGCCGTAAATGCACAGATCGCTCCTGAAGATAGGCCACCTATCCCGTGCATCTTTGGATCATTACTAATATTATATTTCTTTTTTAGTTCAGGTATGATCTCATCCATTAGCATAGTAGTATACCGGTCATCAAGCACATCATATTCATCAGCCCGGTTACTTGCGCGGAAGCGGCTCTCCGGATAATCTTTTGTATTGTGACCAGGATTTACAAATAAACAAATTGTAATAGGTAGTTTCTTTTGGTAAATAAGATTATCATAGACGATAGGAACCCGAAAGTCGCCGCTATCATTTACATAAGCATGCCCATCCTGGAAAACCATTAATGCAGCTGGCTTAGCTGAATCATATTGAGCAGGAACATACACATAGTATTCCCGGAAATTATTATACAACTTGCTTTGCCATTCATATTTTGTAACAACCCCTTTAGCGACTCCTTCTTTTCTCTGTGAATCGGGACCAAGATGATAAATTGAATCCTGTGCTAAGCAATTAATAATATTGGCAAATAAAATAAAACCTAAAATTATTTTTTTCATGATGACGTGAGTTATTCTCGCATTTTAAGTCGCAGCACATACATGTCATTCGTGATGTAGATCGTTTTTTCATCAGGCGATAAAGCAATGTTGCTCGTTGCGTCATCTAATTTTATGTGCCCAAGTTTTTTCCCTTCGCTGTTAAAAATATAAACTCCGCCGGGACCAGTTGCAAATACATTTCCGTTTTTATCGATCTTAAAACCATCAGGTCCTCCTTTCATTGTTTTGGCCTCTTCTGCAGCACTGTAAAATATTTTTCCATTGGTCAATGAATCACCACTGATATCGAAAATGTACCAGTTAGGATGAGCTCCATCTGAGCAAGCGACGATCAGCTTTTTTTCATCTGGTGTTAATGCAATTCCATTAGGTCTTGTAATAGAATCAACCTGCAAAATAACTTCTCCATTGTTTTTTACCTTATACACCCCGTTGAATGAAATTTCTTTTTTAGCATCGCTGTCGTCCTGTGTTTGTAATCCATAAGGTGGGTCGGTAAAAAATAATTCGCCTGCACTATTATATACTGCATCATTCGGGCTACTGAAGCGTTTACCATGATATTTATCTGCAAGAGTGATAAACTTTGCTTCCGGTTTATCAAGAGGTGCATCCATCCTTGCCATTTGCCTGTTGCCATGCTGACATAAAATAAGATTACCGTTTTTGTCAAAGGTCAAACCATTGCTGCCGGGTTCTTTACATAAAGATGGCTCTGTACCTGTATAGCCTGAGGGCTTTAAATAAACTTCTTTTCCCTTTGCTTCTGTCCATTTATAAATTGTGTTCATCGGAACATCGCTAAATAAAAGCATGCTCTGTTTTTCAACCCAGAGAGGTCCTTCACTCCATTCAAAACCTTCAGCAATTATTTCTGGTTTGGCATTGGCTGAAATAATATTATCCAATGCTGCATCAAATCGCTCAATAGTTCCAATGTTTTTATATTTCATTTCCTGGTTTTTATTTTCCGGGTTGCTATTACAAGCAATCATAAAAACTAATAAAGAAAGAAGAAAATTTTTATTCATAATATAATTTAATTAAAAAGCTTTTCAAATCTAAGTTACCCCTTTAGTGGGACAGGGGGTTAGTGTGAGTCTCTTGTTACTACCGAACCTGAGCTTCCCTGTAAAAAATCAAGATCAGCGCCTTTATCGGCTCCCGTCACATGTTTTATATACATGCTGACATACCCTCTGTCTGCTGCAGGTTTTGGGGGTGCCCATTTGGCTCTTCGTTTTTCCAACTCCGAATCTGAAACATCTAAATGTATTTTTCTTTGCTCAACATCCAATTCGATCATATCTCCATTTTGTACCAAAGCAAGGTTGCCACCAATAGCGGATTCTGGTGACACGTGCAATATCGTGGTACCATAAGCAGTGCCACTCATTCTTCCATCACTTATCCGAACCATATCTTTTATTCCTTTCTGCAATATTTTTTTGGGCAATGCCATGTTACCAACTTCCGGCATTCCTGGATAACCAACCGGACCAACATATTTCAAAACCATTACACAGGTTTCATCAATATCCAAATTCGGATCATCGATACGTGCATGGTAATCTTCAATATTTTCAAATACAACAGCCCGACCTTTATGTTTCATTAATGCAGGAGTGGCAGCAGATGGTTTCATTACCGCACCGTTCAATGCAAGATTGCCTTTTACCACTACACAACCTGCTTCAGGGATCAACGGTTTATTATAAGTAGCAATTACTTCATCATTATAACATTCAATGTTTCCCTGGATATTCTCCTGATGATTTTTTCCTGTAATTGTAATAACATTTTTATGCAAATGATCTTTCAATTCGTTTAAAACAACAGGTAATCCACCTGCATAATAAAAATCTTCCATTAAAAATTTCCCGGATGGCATCAAGTTTACCAACAATGGAATATGACTACCGATCGTGTCAAAATCTTCTAACTCCAGCTTTACTCCTATTCTTCCTGCGATCGCCAACAAATGAATAATAAAATTGGAAGAACCCCCTACTGCAGCATTTACCATTATCGCATTCTCAAATGCTTCTCGTGTAAGAACTTTATCGATCGTTAAATTATCTTTTACCATTTGGACAATTCTTCTTCCACTTAATTGTGCCATTACTTTTTTTCTTGAATCAGCAGCAGGTATTGCAGCAGCACCACTTAAAGTCAATCCCAACGATTCAACCATACATGCCATTGTGCTGGCAGTACCCATAGTCATACAATGACCAATGCTACGGCTCATACAACTTTCTGCAAACTCACAATCTTCGGCGGTCATCTTTCCTGTTTTCATATCTTCATCAAACTTCCAGACATGCGTACCCGATCCTATTGTTTGTCCTTTATATCTTCCATTTAGCATTGGCCCGCCGGGAACAACAAGTGTTGGCAAGCCCACACTTGCAGCACCCATCACTGTCGACGGTGTTGTTTTATCACATCCAGTTAATAATACTACTCCATCAATTGGATTACCACGAATACTTTCTTCAGCATCCATGCTTGCTAAATTTCTAAACAACATTGCTGTTGGCTTCAATAATGTTTCTCCTAAACTCATGATCGGAAACTCAACAGGAAATCCGCCGGCTTCCAGCACGCCGCGTTTTACACTCTCCGCATGTTCACGAAAATGTGCATTGCATGGTGTCAGTTCGCTGAATGTATTGCAAATGCCAATAACAGGACGACCATCAAAGTGATCAGGAGGCATACCCTGGTTCTTCATCCAACTGCGATAAATGATCCCATCTTTATCTTTCCGTCCGAACCAATCCTGGCTTCTTAATTGTTTATTCGTTTTCATTTATGAAAAATAAATGTTCAGTTAACTCATTAGCTCCGTGTCTAAAATTGATCAATTCGCTAAAATAGCTTTTTTGTATTCTCAAATGCCTGATCCTTCATGAATGCCAGTATAAAATATTTCCCATACAGGAATTATCTGTCGCGGAAAAAAAACCCTTGTAAAAACAAGGGTTCATTACTATTGCTTTTGCCTGCATGAGAAAACTTTTTATTTATTCCACCAAACTTTTGTATCCAATTTATCCGGACCCTGTCTTGAATTTGCTGCATTAAAATTTGTTGTATTAACAGATTGTTCGGAGTTTGGATAAGTAAGTCTGTTGATAAAAGCAACTTCCTTTCCGGGATAAGGATTTGGCGCTAATGCAGGAAATCCAGTACGCCTGTAATTTGCGAATGCTTCAGGTCCGTTTAAAAATGAAGCGATCCAATATTGTGTGCCGATTTGTTCCAATGCCTTTGCGGGATCAAATGGATTATTGGTCAAATAAGTTGTAATCTCACCAGCACCAATAGCAGAACCAGCATCATAACTCGCCATCTGTTGCATATGAAGTGTTACTCCGGCATCATAATAACCTTGCACGGTACCTGCTGTTATCCACCCTCTTTGTCTTGCTTCTGCCAATAATAATTGCGTTTGTGCTGCAGTAACGAGGAAACAGGGAGCGGTTAGTTTTACGATACGTGTACGATCCGCCTGGCTAAAATCATAAAAACTTTTGAGCCCTATAGAAACGGCATAAGCATTTGCCCCATTATTGTCAAATCCCAATGGCAATCCAACCTGGAAGCTGGGATCGGTTGTGCGGGATGCTGTTGTTTGTGTTGCTCCGGACGTTGCTCCTACATAGCGAACAGCAATAGCCGGCAAACGTGGATCATTTCTATTTTTAAGCGAATCAACAAATGGTTTAGTAAGATAAAAATTAGCAGCCTCTGTAGAGTTGAGTGTACCACCGATCGGATTTGTATAATTAGCATCATGCCTGATCAGTGCATTATCAGCATTAAGAAGAATAATTCCACCCGAGAAAGCTGCCTGGACAGTTGATTGGGCTTTCGCAGCGTCTGCTTTACTAAGCCGCATTCCGGCACGCAATAGTAATGAATAAGCGAATTTTTTCCATTGAGCAACAGCTCCACCATACAAAATATCTCCTGTCTCGATTTTGCCGCCAGCATTTAGCGCAGTTGCCGCTTCGCCTAACTCTTTAATGATGTCTGTATAGATTGATTGCTGCGCATCATAAACAGGAAAAAAGTTTTGATCAGTATATCCTTTGCCTCCTTCTGTATAAGGTATATCACCGTATTCATCAGTAAGAACCATATACGCATAAGCCTGGAAAATGCGGGCCATTTGATACAAATTTGCTCTGCCTGCATCACTCTTGGTTTTTACAATAACATCGTTCGTATTTCTGATCACATTACGATAATAGTTTTGCCATATAACTTGTGTGTTTCCCCTGTTATCAGAATTAAAATTTGCTCCATTTAATACGCCATTATTTGGAGAAATAATTTGTTGGACAACACCCATATCATATGCGAGCGCCGTACTTGCGGGGAAGGCAGCGTTAACCACCGCATTATTTAATTGGTAAAGCGGATCTATTGCTGTTGGATTGACTTTGTTTGTGTTCAGATCATCAAAACCTTTGTCGCATGATGTAGCAAACAATACAATAGTCAATAAGAAGCTATAGTTAATTATTTTTTTCATGATTAATTGCATTAAAATTTAACATTCAAATTAAAGCCAATCCCTCTCGTAGTTGGAACGCCTGTTGATTCCAATCCTACCAGGTTATCAGAACTGTAACCGAATGATTCCGGGTCAATATTATCAACCCATTTTTTGATAATTAATACATTGTTTGCTACCGCACTAAGCTTTATACCTTTTATGGGCCAATTTGCAGGAACAAATTTTGTAAGGTCGTAGCTAAGTGTAATTTGCCGGAGTTTCCAATACCCGCCATTATAAATTACCTCTTCCATCATACCTTGCGAACGCAGATACCCCCAATATGGATCGACAGGAAAAACTTTTACAGTATTTACTGCCCCTGATTGATTTACTCCCTGTCCAATAATGCCGTTATCCCTTCCCTCTAAGGTCTTTTTATGCAAACCATGCCTGATAGCATTGAAGTTTGTACCTGAGAGCATTTTATTTCCCAATTTATAATCGATCAGAACAGAAAGGCTGAGCCCCTTATAGGTAAAAGAATTTAGAAATCCTCCCACCCACTTTGGTAAGGCACTTCCGAAAAGAATCAGATCAGCACTTCTCAGGGGAATTCCATTGGTACCGAAAACTTTGTTTCCCTTTGCATCTCTTAAAAAACCGTAAGCTGCAATTTGACCTACTTCTTGTCCCACTACTTGTCTTAGCTCTCCCTGGTTACCGAACACCTGTGTAGCGACTGTAATTCTTTCGCCGGGTTTGCTTGTAAGTAAGCTGAGTACTTTGGTTTTGTTATAAGCATTGTTCCATGTAAAATCCCATGTAAAATTCTTAGATTGGAATGGTATAAGGTTAAGCAATACTTCTATACCACGATTCTCGCTTTTGCCGCTGTTAATTCTGGTATCAACAAAACCTGAACCATCAGATATCTGTGCTTGTACTATTTGGTCGGTAGTTATCTTTTTATATGCGGCCAGGTCAATATTTACCCGATTCTTAAACATTTTTAACTCAAGACCAATTTCGGTTTCTGTAACTGTCATTGGTCTGAGATTAGGGTTAGGCACAGTAGTACCAAGTGGCCCGCCAAGAGGTTGCAATGCTCCGGATGGATTAGCCAGTAGATTTCCATTGATACCATAAAACAATTGACCGGCATAAGGCGGTACATCTGAATCGCTTCCCACCTTGGCATAAGCAAGCCTGAGTTTTCCATAAGACAACCAGGACATTTTCAAATGCTCTGAAAAAACATAGCCAAGTGAAACAGATGGATAAAGGATGCTACGATTTTCAGGAGACAAAGTAGAGAACCAATCGTTTCGCACCGTGCCGTTCAAATAAAGGAACTTTTTATAAGATACTTCCGCAGAACCGTACAAAGAATTTACACCTCTTTCTGAAAGGTCATAAATAGGGTCTTTTACTCTTCCATTCTGAACAGTATAAAGATCATATACAACAAAATCAGTAACTATTACACTATTATAATCTGATCGTCTCCTCATTTGGTTACCGCCGAAAGTCAGATTAGCTCCAACGTCGCCGAATTGACGTGTTGCTGATGCCAGGAAATCCAAATTGGTTTCTCTAAAGCGGCGGACATCCTGGACATATTGTCCATTTGCAAAACCAGCCGGTGCTGCAGCCCTGGAGGCATGCCCGGTTGGATAATTGTTATAATCTTCATCACGGGACCAATAGTCCTGGCCAAATCGTCCCTGGATAAATAGCCATGGAAGGATGTCATATTTTGCAGAAATATTTCCAAAGATCCTATCCCTGCGAACATTGTGAAATTGCTCTGCTAAGACCCAATAAGGATTAGTACGGTTCATAAATCTTGACCAGATGAATTCACTGGTCGGATATCCTCTGGATGGATCATATTTATTTGCATCCAGTACATCAAGCGGCATAGAGTTAGCCAACATAAATAGAACAGTGGGAATAGAGTTATCCTGGTTCGCAATATTGGGTGGATTCTTGATCTCCTCATTTGCATAATTTACATTACCCGCAAAGCTCAGTTTATCAGAAAGATCATAAGCAAAACCTAAATTGATCGTCTTACGTTTGAATGTATTGTTTGGTGTAATTCCCTTGCTATCCAAATTTCCCAAAGAAAGATTTAGACCACCTTTCTCACCTCCAACGGCCATTGAAATAGTATTCGTAATATTTTGACCGTGCCTGTAAAATTTTGTAATAATGTCGTGCTGCGGCTCGTAGGGGACTGTAACTCCATTAAACAAAACCTGCGTCATGCCAGGTTGAAATTTTTCACCAAATGACCATTGGCCCGAAGTTGGTTTTGGAGCCGTTGGACGAAGATTACTCTCACCCTGGCCATATTCATATTGATAGTCCGTAAAGTCCAAAGGAGCTTCATCGGTATAATTTAAATTATAAGTGACTCCAATGCCTTTGGTTTTGGGTCGAGATTTCGTAGTGATCATAATAACACCATCCTTTGCCCGGGCACCATACAAAGCTGAAGCTGCTGCTCCTTTCAAGATGCTCATGCTTTCAATGTCATCCGGATTAATGCTTTGCAGTCCATCACCGCCGTCAGATGTGTTTCCACCACCACCTCCTCCCAGCCTATTATTATATGAACCATCACTGTTAGAACCGGCGCCTACAGGGTTTGATCCAAAATTTGTATTATCAATGGGAACACCATTAATTACAATAAGTGGATTATTCTGTCCGGAAATAGATGATTGGCCCCTGATCCTGATTTTTGAAGTACCAGCCGGTCCTGTACCAAGCGCTGATATATTTAATCCAGCTACTTTACCTTGTAAAGCATTCATCACATTCGGGCTTCGGTTTACGGTAAGCTCAGCAGGATTTACGTTAGTCGTAGAATAGCCTAGGCTTCTTGCCTGCTTGTTAATACCCAATGCAGTCGTTACAATAACCTCCGACATGTTCTCGGCATCAACAACCATTTTAGCATCAACGACCGAACGGCCTGAAACTGCAACTTCTAAAGTTGCATGACCAACATAACTAAACACAAGAGTTGCGGTCGAAGATGCTGTTATGGAATATTTACCTGCAACGTCGGTAGTAGTACCGCCTGCCGTTCCTTTAACACGTACGGAAACTCCTTCTAAGGATTTTCCGTTCTCATCTGACACAGTGCCCGAAACAGTTTGGGCTTGAACAGTTGTAAAAAATGAAAAAGCCAACACTGACAGCATTAGCTTCATGAAGCCGGGGTTGTACCACAGCTTTGCATTTACTTTCATAATAGCAAGTTGTTTTGATGAACAATAGCAATCTCGAAAATGGATTCAGCGAAAAAATCCAGAATGTAAAGTATCTGACTGTTCATTCAAAAACTTCCAAAAAAAAACAGTGATGAATTTTGTACAAGTCGGAACGTGATAAATTCATTTCTTTATAGCTACAAGAACGATTGCTTAACTTAACAATTGCATGCACCAATTTGTATTTCAACAAGGGCTTTCGGGGGAATTACAATTATTCCCGCACATCATAGAGCTTGGTGCAAAAAAAAATCAATCAATACATCTTAATTCATTTCCTCAATCTACTTCAGAGTGTATTCGCATTTACTATATAAATGAAGGAAAATTTGAATGGAGTGTTAATGACGGATCTTATATCCTTTATCCCGGTGATGTTTTACTGATCATGCCAAATGAAAAATTCGGAAGTGAAAAAGGAGTGCTTGAGATCGGCAGTATCTCATGGATACATATTAAAATATCCAATCACGGAAACAATGAATTACTAACAGGAAGATGGAGCAGTCTTTCAGAAACAGAAAGCCAGGCTATCAGTAAAGTTCTTTTAATGAACACCATGCCGGTACTTTCAAAATTACCAGAAGCCGGAAGGATACTTCGATATATACATGATGAGATCTTTAACCAGGAAATTGGGTACACGACAAGAGCGAATCAACTTATTGATGAGTTGTTTATCATTATTACAAGACATCTGACAAAACAAAATAACCGTGCAAGAGATTTTCCGAAAGTATTCATGCAACTCGAACAGGCATTGCGTCAAAATCTTTCCCATCAATGGACAGTAGAAGAAATGGCAGCCATTGCGGGTATGGGTACTACTTTATTTAATGAAAAAGTAAAAAACTATACCGGCTTTACACCCTTGAATTATCTTATCAATATCCGGATTTCAGAAGCTATTAAACTTTTAAAGAAAAAAGATGTATCCATAACGGACATAGCCTTAGATACAGGATTTTATTCATCACAACATTTTTCAACAACTTTTAAAAAACTCACTGCCTATACACCGAGTGAGTTTAGAAAAAATAATTTATCACAAGATTAATTGTCATAATATGAAATGTATAATTACCATCGAACTCGGAACAAATGCAGTAAGAGTATTTGCATTTGACCTAAACGGTAATGTCATCGGTTCGCAACGGGGCTACTATCCTACTTTTCACACAGAGCCAGATTACAGTGAACAAGATCCTGATCAAATGTTCATCACCATGTTGTATGCATTAAAGAACTTATTGAATGAGCATATTCATCCAAAGAAATATAAAGTCGCTTCCATTTGTTTCAGTGCATCGATGCATAGTGTATTAGCGGTAGACAAAAATGGCAATCCTTTGGGAAATGCAATAACATGGTCTGATAACAGGGCAAAAAAAGAAGCAGATAAATTAAAAGCATCTGTACTGGGAAAAACTATTTACACAGCCACCGGAACGCCATTACATCCTATGTCTCCGTTGATGAAAATAGCCTGGATAAAAAATAATGATAAAGAAAGATTCAGACAAACAAGCAAGTTT
>Ga0070689_100002993_pt1 | contig 11113 bp, 8 predicted proteins | sample KBSS23HmetaG_FD_64669 | JGI IMG/M metagenome (GOLD analysis project Ga0070689, IMG submission 64669) | Switchgrass rhizosphere microbial communities from Kellogg Biological Station, Michigan, USA - KBS S2-3H metaG | ecosystem: Host-associated > Plants > Roots > Rhizosphere ... | reverse complement strand
GGAAGAGGGGCTTGCCCCCGCTGTTGCGAGAGCGGGGGCAAGCCCCTCTTCCAGACTTGTTCTCTCCAAGGCGGCGAACCAATCGCGTTGCAGTCTTTGGTTGGCTCGTTATCGGGCTGTTCGCGTTGTCCGCTGTTTTCGCCGGCTTTCTTGCACCGTACGATCGCAATGCTCAGTCACGATTTGAGCCATCCGCGCCGGCGACGAGGATCCACTTCAGCGGTCTGACGCCGATCATTCATCCACGGCGTGTCGAAGATCCGCTTCGTCGCACTTACACGGAAGACATGTCAGTCGCCTTTCCGGTGGGATTCTTCGTCCGCGGGTATTCATATAAGCTGCCCGGCATCGGAGCAGCCGACGTACATCTGTTCGGGGTTAGAAACACTTCGGACTCCACTCCCAGGATCAATCTTCTCGGAACTGACCAATTAGGCCGCGACCGCTTCTCCCGCTTGCTCTACGCGGTGCAGTTCTCGCTCATCGTTGCGTTGATCGGCGTTCTCGTCGCTTGCCTCGTTGGTATTTCGATAGGAGGGGTGAGCGGCTATGCGGGCCGGCTCGTGGACACGTTTCTGATGGGCGCGACGGACGCCATGCTTGCCCTGCCGACACTGATCCTGATACTCGGGGTGCGTGCGGCTTTTCCGCTGGAGTTGCCAATGACCCGGGCGGCTTTGCTTCTGGTGCTGATCTTCGGCTTGACCGGCTGGGCCGAAATGGCCCGGCTGACACGCGGGCTCGTGCTGTCATTTCGAAAACGCGAGTTCGTTGTCGCGGCAGTAGCTTTGGGCGTAAGTCAAACGAGAGTTTTGCTCCGGCACATTCTTCCAAATATTTTGCCGTCGCTGCGAACGAGGGCGCTCTTGCTGCTGCCAACGTTCTTGCTTACTGAGGTTGCTCTGTCATACCTTGGCGTCGGGTTGCAGGAACCGGATCCAAGTCTTGGAAATATGCTCACTGCCGCAAGCGATCTCGATCAGCTTCGTTCGCAACCCTTTAGCGTACTGTCGCCGGCACTCGCCGTGTTATTGTTCACACTCGGGGTACGACTAATCGGCAGAAGCGAGCGGGTCTAATAAGGAGATGACTGGGTAATGCCTGACGAGCAAAGAGTAGCGAATAATTCTCAGACCTACGTGGCTGATGCGGATACTTTTCAATTTGAGACGTTGCAGCAGGAAAATGGGCAGGCGACCGTGATCCGCTTTCAACTTGAGGACCCTCGCTACCATGCGGGCGACGTGCTCGTGGTTCTAAGCGGCACTGAGATCCACTTCCACGGAATGATTGGACAGCTCTCGGATGGCTGGGCCGTGGCCAGCGATCATCGGGGCTCTTTACTCGCCGCCACGGTGCAATAAAGGATAGCCACAAAAAGGCACAAAAAGCACAAAATCAGGTACTTTCTTTTTGTGCCTTTTGTGCCTTTTTGCGGCCTACCTCACATAACCCGAAGGGTAAGAAACACTCACGCCGGGCGTTGAAGAACGCACTTCTATCTTGTGAAAGCCTTTGCCCAGATGCGTCGATAGAAACGTCAGCGCCGCCTGTTTCTGAAGTGAGATATCCAGCTTTCGAATGAAAGGCTCGAAACTAACCGGCGCACCCGTGCCCTGGAAGAAAGCCAACCCGCCTGTTTCATTAGACAAACGCAATAGCGAACTCTGCCCGTTGCCGCCCAGCGGCGGACTTGAAGCCGCCACTACCGACGGCGCATAAAACCCATAGATCGCGACGCCGCGGCGTTGCGACTCATTTACCGCTCGCTGCAAATCAATGCTTTGAGTCGGCGACGAAGAGTCGACCCCACGTGAAATATCCAAACCATCCGAGACGAGCAGTATCGCCCTGCGACCAAGAGGCTGAGATTCAAATCTCTTGAGCGCCTCGATCACTTCGACATAAGGGTTATAAGGACCGGAGTTGGCGAAACCAGACGGCGGCCGCAGCGCCTTCGCCGCCTTTTCGAGATCGTTGGTAAATCTTTGCCTGACCTGCAGGCTGCCCGTTCGCAGGTATCCCACCATTACGCGCGAACCCTTCGGCAGATTCCTGATGAACTCCGCGAGCGACTTGATCTCGTTTCCGACCGTAGGAAGATCTTCCTGAATCAAAACAGCGAGCGTGATAGGTGAGTTGGTGCCGATGCCCCTGATCGAGATAATCGTTTGCGGTTCGCCGTCTTCACTGATTGTTAGATCGATGTTCTGTAACTCGAGCTCAGCTTCCTTTTCGATCGTGAGCGTAACGGGGACAGTTACCGGCTTGCCGGGACCGCGAGAGGCGCCATCGCCGCTGGCAGCTGGCGTCTGGCCAAACGCACACTGAGTAAACAAAGCAAAACCGACAGCAAGAGACAGCCGCAATGCGAACGGGTGGAGTCGTCGGAGCGTCTTCATTGAACCTTCCTTTACGTAGCCGACATTATACGTCTAAGATCTCAAACCTAGTATTGGAGTGTGACAGTGATGAGTCAGTCCCAAGGCAAACTATCCGGCAAAGATGCCACTACGGCACGAATGCTGAAAATCGCCCCTTGGATTGCCCTGGTGGCCGCTTCTCTTCCGGCCCCGCTTGTTTTCCTGGTACTTTTTCTGACTACTACCACCACAGAATCGGCGGCTGTTTTTTTATTGCTGGCCGGCCTCTCGTTGACCCTTGGGTTCGCGCTCGGGGTGGTGATTGCTACCATACTCCTGATTTACCGCAGGAGATGGCTGTCAAAATTACGAGACCGGTTAGCATCGGATGGAATCACGGCGAATGAGGTTGCATGGTTCCGCTCTGAATTGACGTCGGCCGAGCGTGCTTCGCTGGCGGAAATCGAGCGAAGTAACCCACTTTTGGCCGACGCGTACCGCGAGACACTGGCGAATCGCCTCACTGCATCGCGGATTATTTCGCGGTCTAAGCGGGAAATGTTGCGGGTGGAGAGGCAGATTAACCGCGCCCGCGCGGTGCGTACGCCGGACTCCGAATCGTTACAGCAGGAGTTGACCGCCGACCACGAAAGGCTGGAACACCTGCGCCAGCAGGCAATTGACCACCTCGCGAAGGCTAAAACGCGCTTGCAGATGATTGAAGCGACGGCGAGACGAAAGCTTACTGAGGGCGAAACGGACCTGATGATGCAGCGATTGGGAAGCTCCCAGGATCAACTGCCACTCGTGCTGGAGATTGCCAAGCTGGAACAACAGGCACTGCTCGAAGCGCAAGCCGACGAGAGCCTTTCCCGACCTTAGCCACCGATTTTCACGGATGAATACAGATTATTACCTGTGAGGCGATAAACCCCGGGCGCGAGGCGCTGGGCGAAGCCCTCGTCGACGAGACCCCAATTGCCAAGGCCGGCTTCGGGTGAACGGAGGCCGGTCACGCGCGCTAACTCACCGCGTAACGTCATCCCTGCTCCGACCAGATACGACCGCGCGATCTCCTTCACCGCCTCTTCCCTGTCCACGTTTTGCTTGAGTTGTTCCGGAAAACGCGCCTCGGGAATGGACCAGATGTAGGTGAACGTTGGCTCGTACAAGACCTCCGTGGGAATTATCTTGAGCGTTTTCTGTAACTGAGTCATGGCTTTGTCGAAACGGGCCCGCTCCGAGATCCCGCTCTCCTGGCGCAGATCGCGCGTCGCCATCTCCCACTCGCTTCGCATGATCTTGAGTATGACCTGAGCATCCTCGGAAAGCACCTTTTTCTCCATTTTCCGTGGCACTCCCCATATCGCATTAAAGAACGGAATCAGCCGTGGCGCGACAAAAGTGGATCGTCCGCGCAATATCTTTCCGTAAAAGCACCTGCCCCGGCGCATCACCTCGTCCTTGATGGTCCAGGCCAAACGGCTCTCCGGATCCTTTTGCACGTTGCGCGGCATGTGCGCGTCCCTGCGCCCACACACGGCGACGTAAAGCGACGGTCCAGGCCGGCGCGAATCAGTCAAAGCCTCGCAAAACCCGACGTCTTCAATGAAGCGCTCCGCGGCATAAACGTCCTCGACACGATTTTCAGGATCGCGTCTCCACATGCGGTCGCGATGGACCTCAATCTCTTCGGGCAGCATTGGCCCGATTCTATCAAACTGATTTGCGCGCTCAGTCAACCTGAGTAGATCGGTCAAGCTTCACGACCTGCCCAAGTTATCCACAGATCAACCTAAGCTGTTGCTACACAATGACTAAGTCAGATTTAACAAGTTTGGCACAACCCGTGCTCAAGGGGCTGTGCCAGTCGTATGTTCGACAACTGGCCCAAACCCCCTGGATGGAGAAACGACAACGGTGAATTCGAGCCCTAAAACAAAACGCTTCCTGGTGCTGGCATTGCTGGCAAGCCTCACTCTGGGACCAGGCCTTTTAGGCAGTAACCTGCTGGCTACCGTTCACGCGAAAGGCAATGACTCCCGCGACAACAACCAAAAACCCAATAAGGTTGCATCAGACCTCAGCGATCTGCTTTCAAACAAAAGTAGCGAAGCCCAAGTTAAAGTTATTCTCCAACTCAACCAGAAACCCAGCGGTCAACTCAATGCTCTTTTAGCTTCGAACGGCGTCAAGATCAGAAAACATTTCAACAACCTCAACTCTTTTGCCCTCGAATTACCCAATCACATAGTCAACGTTCTATCCACTTTCCCCGAGGTTGCTTACGTCTCCCTTGATAGCGAAGTAATGACACTGGGTGGCCACGTGGCCCACACGACCGGCGCCGATAACGTCCGCTCGATGAGCACTGACGGCGCGCTGGATGGAAACGGAATCGGAATCGCGATCGTCGACTCCGGTATCTACGGCGCACACACTTCTTTCACCGACACTCAAACCGGCCAATCACGAATCGTTGTTAATCTCGATTTCACTGGTGAAGGCCGCACCGACGATCCTTACGGACACGGCACACACGTAGCAGCGGCAGCCGCCGGCAACGGACTGGTTTCAAGAGCTGAATACATCGGCATCGCTCCCCGAGCCAAAATTCTTAACCTGCGTGTTTTGAATTCGAAAGGCATCGGCTCGGTGTCAAACGTGCTCGGCGCATTCAACTGGCTGCTGTCGAATGCTTCCGCCTACAACGTTCGCGTGGTGAATCTCAGCATCGGGATGCCCGCGATCAATTCCTACAAATTTGATCCGCTCTGCGTTTCCGCGCGCATGCTGGTCGACCGCGGCATCGTCGTAGTCGCCGCATCAGGTAACAACGGCAAGAACAGCGCTGGTCAGAAGGTTTACGGACAAGTTCACTCGCCCGGCAACGAGCCGTCGGTGGTGACGGTCGGCGCAGTTGATACCCACGGAACCGATCAGCGTGGCGACGACACGATCGCCAGCTACAGCTCGCGTGGTCCGACGCGCAGTTTCTGGACCGACGAATACGGCATTAACCATTACGATAACCTGATTAAACCTGAAATCGCGGCCCCGGGTAACAAGACCATCTTCGCGCAGTCGCCCAATAATTACCTTCTGCAACAAAATCCGGCGCTGGATGCGGGCGTTAGTAACAGCCCGACTCGCGAGCAGATGATGCTGAGCGGGACGTCAATGGCTGCACCGTTAGTTTCCGGCGCAGCGGCTTTGATGTTCGAAGCCAATCCGACTCTTACCCCCAACATGGTTAAGGCGATGTTGATGTTCACCGCTCAACAACTGCCCAACTACAACATGTTCGAGCAGGGCACTGGCGAGCTGAATATCGATGGCGCTGTTCGTCTCGCAAAGCTCGTCCGCACTACTATCAACAGCTCAACTCCACTCGGCGATTCGTTGCTGACTGGCGCCGCTCCAGCGCCGAAGACCAGTATCACGACTACCAGTGGTCTCTACACCTTTCCCTGGTCGCAAGGCGTGATCGTCGGCCAAACCTATGCCACCGGAGCGGCACTCATCACTCAGTATCAACGGGTCTACGCGAAGGGAGTGATGCTCAGTGATGGCGTGATGCTCAGCGACGGCGTTCTGATTACTGACGGAGTGCTGGTCGGCGACGTGCGTGGCGTCCTGGTCGGGGATTCAACCAAGTTATCAACGGGCGTGCTCGTCGGCGACAGCATCCTTATCAGTGATGGCACTACGCTCGGCGTGGGCCAGGTTTTCTTATCCGTGTCCGAGCTCTTTAGAGAAGGCGTGCTCGTTGGTGATGGCGTGCTGGTTGGCGATGGAGTATTGGTCGGTGACGGCGTGCTGGTTGGTGACGCCCGCGGCGTCCTGGTCGGCGATGCGATGATTCAGGCTTTCAACGCCCTGACCAACGGCGACGCTTCTCCGACGATGATTATTGTGCTCGACGACTCTACGGACTATCTGGGTTACTAAGAAGTAACACTGCACGCGAAGGTAGACCAAATGTTACTAATGAGCACAAAGGCGAGCACAAAAGTAGAGACACGCAAACTGTTAACGCCGCTGGCTACAGTGAGTGTCGAGCGTCTCCGTAACGGCGACGCCGCAGAAGTGCTCGAGTTTTTGGCCCGACGTCCGATTCATACGGTTACGATGATGAGTTTGATCCATGACAACGGCATCGTGAGCCCTTTCAACCGCGGCACGTTCTACGGCTGTCGCGACTTGAACGGGCAACTCGAAGGTGTCGCGCTCGTGGGTCACGCCACATTGATGGAAACGGTCTCGGATCGCGCGCTCGCCGCGCTCGCGCAAGTTGCACGTGAGTGTCCCAACACGCACATGATCATGGGCGAGAAAGAACGAGTCGCGGATTTCTGGAGTCATTACGCCGATGCAGGACGCCGGCAACGTTTGGCGTGTCGCGAATGGTTATATGAGTTGAGTTGGTCTATCGAGACCCGCGAACCGATCGCCGATCTACGGCCTGCGCAAACAAGCGAGCTGGAGCTCGTGATGCCGGTTCAGGCTGAGCTCGCTTTTGCTGAAAGCGGTATCAATCCATTGCAAGTTGATCCGGATGGTTTTCGCGGGCGATGCCTGCGACGTATCGAACAAGGAAGGACATGGGTAATCGTCAAAAATGGCGAGTTGATCTTCAAGGCCGACGTTATCTCGAAAACCCCAGAAGTGATTTATCTCGAGGGCGTCTGGCTGCACGAAGAGTGTCGCCATAAAAATCTGGGCACGCGGTTCATGTCAGAACTGCTGCGACGATTGCTCGAAGACACGAAGTCAGTCTGCCTGCTGGTAAACGAAACAAACGAGTCGGCCCAGGGCTTCTATCGGAAGTGCGGTTTTCACTTCCGGGCCACTTACGAAACCGTCTTCCTCCCAAGGAAGGAGCAAGTGCAGAACTAGATCACTACCCACGATCTATCCTGATAAAGGCCAAACATCCCCCACCCTCAATATGAACCCGTTGTCACCATGGCAAACAAACACTTTCGGCCATTCCTCTGGGTAATAATCGGATGCGGTAGCCTTGCGTTTATCTATTCCGCTTTGCGGGTCGACTTTGGTCAGTTCGATTCTCGCCTGGCTCTGATGGGCGTGATGGCCCTACTGCTCACGTCGCGGATCACGATTCCGCTTCCGCGTTACAGCTCCCAAATCTCAGTTTCCGATACCTTCGTCTTTCTCGTCCTGCTTCTATATGGAAGCGCAGCGGCTGTTGTCGTCGGCGCTCTCGAAGCCTTTCTATCGTCGTTGTACTTCAGCCGTCGCCCGCTGACGCGGATGTTCAATTGGGGCTCGGCGGCGTTTTCAATACTGATCACCAGCAGTGTGCTGGAGCTTGTTTTTGGAAACATCGTCGCGCTGCGCACAAAACCATTAACCGCCACCTTTGTGGCGGCAATCTGTACGATGGCGCTCACTCAATACGTGGCCAACTCCGGCATCGTGGCGATCGCGGCGGCGCTAAAGACCGACGAACCAATCTGGCAAACGTGGCGGAAGCAATACCTCTGGACTTCGTTGACCTATTTCGCGGGCGCGGGCGCGGCGGGAGTCATCGCCGCGCTGGTCTATTTCATCGGCGTCTATGCGTTTGTGATCACGCTGCCGATCATTGCCATCATCTTTCTCACTTATCGCACTTACCTCAGAAACGTCGAGACATCAGCGGCCCAGGCGGCGCAGGCTGAGAAACACGTCAAAGAACTCTCGCACTACATCACGGAACAGGACCGTATTCGGGAACAGTTTTCCCAGATGGAAAAACTCTCCGCGCTCGGCGAGCTTGCGTCAGGAGTGGCGCACGACTTCAACAACACGCTCTCCGGCATTCTCGGACGCGCCCAACTACTCCAGCGCACCGACGATCCCGAGAAGCTCCAACGCGGGCTCGACATCATTATCAAGACCGCCGAAGACGGCGCTAAAACAGTCAAACGCATACAGGACTTCGCGCGACAACGCCGCGATCACGACTTCGAACTGGTCTCAATCGATCAGATCCTGCTGGACGCGAGCGAGATCACACGCCCGCGTTGGAAGAACTGTGCCGAGGCGTCGAACATTCACATCACGCTCAGTCTGCAAATCGGCTCGAACGGCATGGTGATGGGCGACGACTCGGAGTTACGCGAAGTTCTCGTCAACATGGTCTTCAACGCGATCGATGCCATGCCTGAAGGTGGAACGCTGTCGCTGACAACGCGCAACGTGGACGAGTCGGTGCTGATCACGATTGTCGATACCGGCGTGGGAATGTATCCCGAAGTGCGTTCACGCATTTTCGATCCTTTCTTTACGACGAAGGGCAAAGCCGGTTTGGGTTTGGGATTGGCGGTGAGCTTCGGAATCATCCGTCGACATGGCGGCAACATTGAAGTCGATTCGCAGTATGGAAAAGGAACTGAGTTTCGCATCACGCTGCCGCTGGCGAAGGTCGCGGAGAAGACTGTTGAAACAGTAGCCGTCGCCTCACCTGAACCTGCGCGTCCGGTCACACAGCCTGATGAGAGATCACGCACCAGGTTACTGGTAGTCGATGACGAGAACTTCGTCAGGGAACTTTTGGGCGACATCCTCGAAGGAGAGCAGTGCGACGTTTTTCTTGCGGAGGGCGGCAGTGAGGCGTTGTCTGCGTTCAGGGAGATGGAGTTTGACGGCATATTCACTGATGTGGGCATGCCGGGCATGAGCGGCTGGGAACTCGCGAGAGAGATCCGGCAAATCAATAAAGAAATCCCCATCGCGGTTATCACTGGCTGGGGCGAAGCGGTTGGAACAAACGAGCAGAAAGCTGCCGGCGTCGATTGGATAGTCGCGAAACCGTTTACGGCAGATAGGATTGCCGAACTCGTCCGCGAGGTCATTCAACTGAACGTCACCCGTCAAAAAGTCGCAATCGTCGCCGCGTAATTAGCCGTGTGTTATTCTTGGTTCGATGAAAGCAACTGTGCGGTTTGTCAGCGATGACTTGTTCCTCGCAATTACTCCCTCTGGTCATGCAATGCCGCTCGACACCGATAGCGCACGATCGTCAGCGCCTTCTCCAGTAGAGCTGCTGCTCGTCGCGCTCGGATCCTGCACGGCGACAGACGTGGCGAGCATTCTGGCGAAGAAGCGACAACAGGTGACGAGCTACACGGTCGAGGTTTCCGGTCAGCGTCGCGATGAGTATCCACGCAGTTACACCTCGATGAAAGTGCATCACGTAGTCACCGGGCGATCCATTTCCCCGAAAGCCGTAGCTGATGCAATCGAACTCTCCGAAACGAAATACTGTAGTGTGGCGGCAACGCTGCGACCCACAGTAGAAATCCAATCCAGCTTCGAAATCATCGAAGAGCCAACTCAAACCCGGGAGTAATCAAGGGTGTTAAAGAACTTCGTCCTTGTTTTTTGTTTGCTTGGTGCTTTACCTGCCATCTCCGTGGGTCAGGCGGCCAGCGAAACCACGCTTGCGGCTGTCCGGCGCAGTGATGTAGCCGATCGCGACGCCGGCGGAAAGCTCAGGAAGCTTACGCCCGCCGAGCACATGCGTCGCGCCGCAGTCTATCTGAGTGTTCGTGCCTTTGCTGAAGCGCGCGATCACTGGCAAACCTTGATTACGAATTACCCGCAGGATCCGCACGTACCCGAGGCACTGCTGGGTATCGGGCGCTCGTATTTTCTCGGCAAGATTTATCCGGACGGATACAAGATTTTCAATCAACTGGTCCAGGATTACAGCACCACCAAAGAAGGCCGCGAGGCTTTGAACTTCAGCGCCGCGTCACTGCTGCGCATGGGAAGATTTGAGGAGTCAGCCGCGCGCTACGCTGAATACGTCGATCGTTTTCCGAATGGCGAGCGTATCGACACGGCGCACCTGAACGTGATCGACACGCTTCGTGAAGCCGGTAAACCTTCGGAAGCGCTGCTTTGGGTCACAAAAACGAGGCAGCGATTTGCAGGGACGGCAGTCGAGACTAATGCGATGTTCGCCGCGTTGCGACTCCACATCGCGGAGAGCCAGTGGCCCGAAGCCGTTAACATGGCCGATCAACTGTTGCAGCGGTCGTTTCCAAAAGCAGTGCTCACCAGCCGGACTGAAGTCGCTTATCTCAAGGCTTTTAGTCTCGAAAAAGCCGGCAGAAAAGACGAAGCGTTTGCGGCTTACCTGAACGTTCCTGACAGCATCGACTCTTACTACGGTTGGCTCGCCAGCCAGCATCTGGCGGCGCTCGCTGGACCATCACGCGCGGAGATCGTTGCAATGCGAGAAGAGCGCGTTAACAGCGCGATCGATAATGTCTCAGACGAGTATCCTGCACCCTATCGACAAGCAATACTCAGCGCCGCAAAAGCGCGCAAACTCGATCCACGTTTTATTCTCGCACTGATTAAACAGGAGAGCGTTTTCAAGCCCCTTGCCAAGTCACCTGCAGGTGCCCGAGGTTTATTGCAGCTGACGATGGACGCCGCGGAGAAGTATGGACCAGGAGCGGGATGGAATACGCTGCGTGAGAGTCAGCTTTATCAACCTGAGACTTCGATCACAGTCGGTGCGGAGTACATCGAACACCTGGCCAAACTGTTCCCGGGAATGCTCGAGCCAGTGGCCGCTTCATACAACGGCGGCGAGGACAACGTCGCGCGCTGGCTCGCACGGGCCAGGCGACAAGACCCCGGCGTATTTACCGCGGAAGTCGGATTCGATGAAACAAAGGGCTACGTGCAGAAAGTTATGTCAAACTACCGAGTCTACCGCCGCCTCT
>Ga0070689_100002991_pt1 | contig 11115 bp, 12 predicted proteins | sample KBSS23HmetaG_FD_64669 | JGI IMG/M metagenome (GOLD analysis project Ga0070689, IMG submission 64669) | Switchgrass rhizosphere microbial communities from Kellogg Biological Station, Michigan, USA - KBS S2-3H metaG | ecosystem: Host-associated > Plants > Roots > Rhizosphere ... | reverse complement strand
TATCTTTCACCCTGCACTTTGATCTCAGAAGAAGCATTATCGATCTCACGAAGTTCATCAGCTGTAAACTCAATACTAACAGAACCGATATTCTCTTCTAAGCGATGCAACTTTGTTGTTCCGGGAATCGGAACGATCCATGGCTTTTGTGCAAGTAGCCATGCCAAGGCAACCTGCGCAGGTGTTGCATTCTTTTTTGCAGCAATATTATTGAGCAGGTCGATCATTGATTGATTTGCTTTTCTTGCTTCTGGCGAAAAGCGGGGAACAATATTTCGAAAATCGGTACTGTCAAACTTTGTGTTCTCATCTATTTTACCAGTAAGAAACCCTTTACCTAAAGGACTGAATGGAACAAAACCAATTCCAAGTTCTTCCAATGTTGGTAATAATTCTTCTTCTGGTTGTCGCCACCATAATGAATATTCACTTTGTAAAGCGGTAACAGGTTGTACCGCATGTGCTTTACGAATTGTTTTTACTCCGGCTTCTGATAAACCAAAATATTTAACCTTCCCTTCTTTGATCAGGTCTTTTACAGCCCCGGCAACATCTTCGATCGGGACTTCAAGATCAACACGATGCTGATAAAACAGATCGATAACCTCAACTCTTAATCGCTTTAATGAAGCTTCGCAAACTTTCTTTATATGCTCGGGGCGACTATCCAGATCACTCCATCTGCCTTCTGCATTTGGTTTCCACCCAAACTTTGTTGCAATTACAACTTGTCCTTTGAATGGCTCCAGTGCTTCACCAACAAGTTCCTCGTTTGTAAATGGTCCATAAACTTCTGCTGTATCAAAAAAAGTAATTCCTTTCTCAACTGCTTTTGCAATAAGTGTGATCATTTCTTTTTTATCGGCAGCTGGACCAAGGCCAAAGCTCATTCCCATACAGCCAAGGCCAAGTGCTGAAACTTTAAGACCACTGTTTCCTAATTCTCTTTTTTGCATAAAATATTTTTATCATTGTTTAGGAGCATAAGCTCCAGATTTGATCCAAGTGATCCATGCTTTTTTAAATTCTTCGTGACTCAACGGTGGAGCTGTGCGTCCTTCGCCCATGTCCCATCCAGCTTTAACCAATCCATCATCAGCATGTGCAATTAATTGTTGTATGGTTTTATTTCCGTTTGTTTTTGGATTTATTATTTGTCTGGCTAATTGACCAGGCGTTCTTCCTTCGAAAACCATTTTCATATTTGACGGAGGTAAATGCCAGTTTGGATTTCCCGGTGGTTTATTTAAACCTTCAAGATTTGTTGGCTGATGGCAGTTCATACATTTCATTGCATAAATTCCTTTACCATCTTTACCCCTTTGTGGTAACATATTATGTATGTGACTATCATCTCCCTGTAATGGAACATCACCTGAAGGATGACAATTCATACAACGGGGACTCATTAAAACTTTATATACATCCATAAAAGCTTTAACCGATTCAATACTGTCCTTATTAATGGTATCACTCTTTACACTGCTGATCGTAGTTTCATTTTTAAAACTAAAACTCATGAATACAATTACTGATAGAATAACAGCTAAAACACTAATTGTTTTTACAGGGAGTAAATATCGTTCTGTATGTTGCTTCATAATAATTCAAATTGTCGGTTTCCGATTTTGTATCTGTTGATCTTAAATTCCTTTTCGTTGTATCTCTGCTGCTAACTGAATGGCTTTACGAATGCGGAGATAAGTACCACAGCGGCAAAGGTTGCCAGCCATTGCAGCATCAATATCTTTTTCAGTTGGATTTTTATTTTCTCTAAGAAGAACTGCCGCTGACATTATCTGACCCGACTGACAGTACCCGCATTGAGGAACATCCAATTCTATCCACGCTTTTTGTAACGGGTGATCATTTTTTTCTGACAAGCCTTCGATCGTTACAACTTTTTGCCCTACTGCCCTACTCACTTTTGTAACGCAGGAACGAACTGCTTCACCATTTAAATGAACAACACAGGCACCGCATTGTGCCATGCCACAACCATATTTTGTTCCGACAAGATTAATAGTATCTCTAAGCACCCATAGCAATGGTGTTTCGGGATCTACATCTACATTGTAGTTTTTCTTATTAATATTTAATGTGATCATAGTTGATATATAAATAATGAAGAAATTTTTTAGGCCCGGCTGGTTTTGTTCAATTGTAAAATATATGGTTGTTCATAAAATCGATTGCCTGTGTTTTTATACAATGCATTTGCTACTGCTCCAAATACTGGCGGGAATGGTGGTTCACCCAAACCAGTAGGATCAATATCATTTTGCACAAAATGAACTTCGATCTTTTTTGGTGCTTCGTTCATTCGTATGATCCTGTACCGATGGAAATTATTTTGTTCCGCAGCACCATCTTTATGAGTTAATCCTCCGTATAGTGCATTACCAATTCCATCGACAACGGCGCCCTGCACCATATTAGTTGCCGCATCAGGATTTATCACAATGCCGCAATCAATCGCACTGAATACTCTTTCAACATAAGGTTGCCCATCTCTCATTACCAGATCCACCACATGTGCCGCATAGGAATTGTGACAGAAATATGCAGCAACTCCACGACTGTATTTTTTATTTTCCGGATTGTTCCATCCGGATTTTTCTTTAACCAATTTTAATACTTCTGCATATCTATCCGCATTATAGTCATTGCTTTTACCAACAGGGTTTTCTTTGGCTCGTTTTAAAAGTTCTAATCTGAAATCTATTGGATCTTTACCCATTGCTTCTGCCAATTCATCCAGGAATGATTGCTCTGCTGCCGCAGCGAAATTTGATCGTGGGGCTCTGAATGCACCGATCGTAATGTTGGATGGTATCTGCCAACCTTCTGCCAGATAATTATCAATTGCACCTGCAGGAAACCTGTTCGCATGAACTGCATTTTCAGGAATGCCGCCGCCTTTTACATGAAATGCAATTAAATTTTTATTTGCATCTAATGCCGCACGGTAAGTTGCCGTGTACATTGGGCGATAGATGCCATAAGTCATATCATCTTCGCGGCTGTATATAAGTTTGACGGGAGCTTTTACCTTTTTAGAGATAAGCGCTGCTTCATAGATATAGTGTCCATATGCTCTAAGACCAAAGCCTCCACCCATGCGGGTCATTTGGATCTCTATTTTGTCGGCTGGCAGGTTTAAAAGTTTTGAAAGAGTAGGCTCTGACCAACCCGGTGCTTGCAGAGGTCCTGCCACTAGGGCTTTTTCATCCGTAACATGAGCAAAGAAATTCATTGGCTCCATGCAGTTATGTGCTAAGAACGGTGCATTGTATGTACGTTCGATAACCTGTGCCGCATTTTTAAAAGCTGTTTCGGGGTCGCCGTCTTTTCTTAATTGTTGAGCAGGTTTGTTTGCATACTCCTTCATTTTTGCAAGTTGGGTACTCGTACTTTCAAGCTCTCCGGGAACAATAACCTCTCTTTTTCCACTCATAGTATTTTTAGTATCGCCGGCAGGCTCCCACTCTACTTTTAATTTTTTACGAGCTTTCATTACTTCCCAGCTAGTATTGCCGACAACGACCAGCAGATCGTTGAATGTCCTCGTATCAAAACCACCCTGTTCGAAACCATCTTCATATAATTTTTGGCTAAAAACATCTTTGATGCCCGGCATTTTCAAAGTTTCAGATGCATCAAAAGATTTAAGTTTCATTCCGAAAGCAGGTGGATGTTCGATCATAGCGATCAGCATTCCTTCCACTTTATAATCTAGTCCAAACAGAGGCTTACCAGTTATGATCTTCAAGCCTTCTACATTTTTCTGTGAATGTCGCACTACATTAAAATTCTTTACATCTTTTAGTTTTACTCCTTTCGGTATGGCGATCTCTGAAGCTTTTGATGCAAAGCTGCCATAGGTTCCTGACTTACCGCTTTTTTCATGATAAAGCATTCCTGCTTTAGTTGTTATTTCTTCCACAGGTACAGCCCAGGTTTGAGCCGCTGCCTGCATCAACATATTGCGGGCTGCCGCGCCTGCTTCGCGGAGTGGTTTCCAGTACATCCTCATTGAATTGCTTCCACCAGTAAATTGCGGCCCTAATTTCACATTGTCGTGCGGCCCCATTTCTACAACTATTTTTTGCCAGTCTGCTTCCAACTCTTCAGCTACGATCATAGGAAGCGAGGTCATTACATTTTGACCAAATTCAGGATTAGGATTAAAGATCTTTATGATATTATCCGGAGTGATCTTGATATACCCGGTTAGTTCATACCATTGGTCAGGCAGATCAAGCTTATTTACTTTATCATCCAGATCGAATTTTGCCAAAGCGCTAAAACTTATCAGCAGCCCGCCACCGGCAAGTGCCGATGACTTTAGAAATGAACGTCTGCTGTAATTAGTTTTGATGTCTTCCATTTTTGTAAAATTTTACTATTTACTAATTTGATTCAAAGAAGTGAACGGTGTCGATCGTAAGTTGTATAACAATTTTTTCCAAAGGAAACTTAAAGTTAGACACATAAAATGAATTGCATTTAGTACTACCAAACAAAAAACTACGAAAATCAAACACTCAATTTCAAATCTTGTATTTTAAGATCTTTGACGACTTTTATTTTTTGCAACCAATTCTTCACTTTTGTTTCTGCCTCTATTTGTCTTTTCATCTTTGGCCACAAAATATGAGCCATCTATTTTGCTTCTTTAGTTAGTTTTATTTCCTGCAACCATTTCTTCACTTTTGTTTCTGCATCCTTTACATTTTCCTCTTTACTAAGACGAATCCGCCCATCACTTTCCGTTCCTCCTTTGATAGAGAAGCCGTCCAATATTTTACTTTTTGGACACAACTCCTTTACAGTGTCGAAACTACTTCCAATTCCATATCCGTCATTTGTATTAAACGGCACAATGGTTTTTCCACTCAGATCATATTGTTTCAAAAAACTTTTCATTGGAGGCGGTAACTTCATTCCCCAGGTAGGGAAGCCTACAAACACTACATCGTAGTTTTGAATGCTATCAATTTTTGTTTTTACAGGCGGTAAATAACCTGTTTCATTTTCCCTTACTACTTGTTCTACTGTAGCACGATAATTTTCAGGATATGGTTTTTCTAATTCAAGTGCTACCAATGTTCCGCCTGTATTTTTATGAATGATCTCTGCTATTGTCTTTGTATTATTTGTTCTGGATAAATACACAATTAATACTTTGTCGGATTTTAAAGTAGAGTCCAGCTTAGCATTCATATCCTTCATTTGTGATGAAGAACAACCTAAGATCAAAAGAAAAGATGTCAAAAGCATATGAGTCATGGTAATGCTGCTGGTTATTTTATTGCTATTTCAATTTAACTGGCCTCATCAGATGCGAGAACGTGAGTGAACCCATCTTCCATTTGCCATTTTCTTTTACGTATACTTCAGTCACCATAAAAGGATTGGTGACTTCATTTCCACCGACTGCCGCCACCAGGTCAATATCATTTAGCAGGATAGCTGTATTACCAAACATGTTTACTACAACTGAGTAAACCTCGGCTTTCTTATACCAGATACCGCCGCTTTTAATGGTAGCAAGTTCCTGGGTTTTCCCCCAGGTTCCTCCCATGTGAATGAACATAGATTTGTCATCAAACAACACACTTAAAGAATCTACATTCTTGTCCGCCATCCAATCCCATTTCTTTTTTGAAAGGTTAATGATTTCCTGTTGTGCCGGCGTGTTAGTAGTTGATTTGATTGTTTCAGTTGGTGGCTGTTGTGCATAAGAAGATTGCATACTCATCATTAAGAAACCTAGTCCGAGAATTAATAATTTCATATATGGTTTATTTAGTTGACCACGAAGGTCATTGCATTTAACCACCAAGCTGGTATACAGATTGCGGATATATCTACCAATATTACTGATGCGGCTACTGGTTTTATTTTAAATCACCATATTTCGGCGGTTAAGGAAATTAAGTTCGATGGCAAAAATATTTATCACAGGATCGGCCGATGGACTCGGGTATTTGGCGGCAAAGATGCTGATCGAGCTAGGACATCAAGTTGTTTTACATGCACGGAACGCTGAACGCAGACTTGAAGTCATAAGAAAAGCACAGGGAGCAGTGAGTGTTTTAACAGGAGATCTATCAAATATCGAAGAAACTAAAAAGCTTGCTCACGAGGTTAATAGAATTGGAACATTGGATGCCGTAATCCATAATGCGGGAGTTTACCAGGCTTCAGCAAAAGAAATTTTCGCAGTGAATACATTAGCGCCTTATATTCTTACATGCCTAATCCAAAGGCCAAAGCGATTAATTTATCTGAGCTCTGGAATGCATTTGCAGGGACATTCGAAACTGGACTACTTCAACACCGATATCAGCCGCATTACATATTCCGATTCTAAATTGCATGTACTGATACTATGTATGGCAGTAGCAAGGAAATGGAAAGATGTTTATGCCAATACAATTGATCCGGGTTGGGTTCCTACGAAAATGGGCGGCCGTGGTGCACCTGATGATCTGCAAAAAGGATATAAGACACAGGTATGGCTGGCTGTAAGCAATGATGAAAAGGCAAAAGTGAGTGGTCGTTATTTTTTTCACCAAAAAGAGAGACATCATAATCCTGAAGCTGATGATGTTCAGTTGCAGGAAAGATTTTTAATTTCGTGCAACAAGATCACAGGTATTTCTTTCACTCAATAGGTTTAATAAATTTTTTATCATACTCATCCGAAATGGAGTAAAAAGAATTTTGTTATGGAAATTACAAGAATCGGTTCACGACCTTCTTCTAAAGGACCCGAAGATTGGTTTACAGGTTCAGTACGCATAGATTCGTTGTTTCAGCCAAATGATGCAAGACGTGCAGCTGCTGCAACTGTTACATTTGAACCAGGAGCAAGAACAGCGTGGCACACACATCCGCTTGGACAAACCTTGATCGTGACATCGGGTTGCGGTTGGGTGCAACGTGAAGGTGGTGCTGTTGAAGAAATTCATCCTGGTGATATAGTTTGGTTTGGGCCAAATGAAAAGCATTGGCATGGCGCCACAGCATCAATTGGAATGTCACATATCGCCATTCAGGAAAATTTGAATGGTAAAGTTGTTGATTGGATGGAAAAAGTTAGTGAGGAAGAATATCAAAAATAAGTTTGAACAAAAACATAATCTTTCCAACATTCGGTTGTTGGTGACTAATATAGATTACGGATTCATCTACCATTTTTACTGATTAACAAATAGCATTCACTACTCCTTTGATCGAAAGATTATCTTTACATCACAAAATTGAAACATGGAAAAGGTGTTTAGATTTGATAACGTCGCAGAGTATAATGCCTTGAATGATCAGGAAACGCTTCATCCGCTGGTTACCGTAATTGATTTTTCAAGATCTAAGCCATGGTCATGGCCCGGTGACAAAAACAAAACGATAAAAGTTAACTATGGCCTGTACTGCGTTTTCTTGAAAGAGATCAAATGCGGGGATATAAAATATGGGTGCAACTATTACGATTACCAGGAAGGCTCATTGGTTTTTATTTCACCAGGGCAAATAGTAGAAATAGAAGATTTCGGGAAAGACTTTCAGCCTAAAGGTTATGCATTGCTTTTTCATCCTGACCTGATCCATGGCACATCTCTGGGGCGGCATATCCATGATTACAGTTTTTTCAGTTATCAATCGAATGAAGCACTTCATTTATCAGAACGTGAAAGAAAAACTTTTTTGGATTGCTTATCAAAAATTGAATATGAATTAGAACATGCTGTTGACAGGCACAGTAAAAAACTTATTGTATCTAATATTGAAATGTTACTGAATTACTGTGTTCGTTTTTACGACCGCCAGTTTATTACACGGGATAACGTACATAAAGGGATTTTGGAAAAGTTTGAAACGCTGTTGAACGATTATTATCAATCTGACAAACCACAAACTATTGGCTTGCCTTCCGTGGCATATAGTGCAAATGAATTGAATTTATCAGCAAGTTATTTCGGTGACCTGATAAAAAAAGAAACAGGCAAAACTGCGCAGGAGTATATACAATCGAAACTGATCGATGTAGCGAAAGAAAAAATATTTGATCAAAGCAAATCAGTAAGTGAGATTGCTTACGAGTTAGGATTTAAATATCCGCAACACTTCACTCGTCTCTTCAAACAAAAAGTGGGTTATACGCCGAATGAATACAGAAGCATAAACTAACCTTGTTCATCTGTCTTCAAAGGATATTTACGATTTTCAAACAATCACAAATGATAAATTAAAGCAACAATTACCTTTCTCTTACTGTAATTATCACCCGTTGGTAACTGGTAAGTGTCGGTGTGCCGTTGTCCGTGGCCTCAAGGATCACATGAATGGTGTGGCCTGCAACTGCATCTTTGGGAATGGTCACCTTTGTTTGTAAAGCAGTTGAATTTGAAATATTCACTTTGTTGGGATAAGTACCAACCTGGAACTGCCACCATTTGATCGATACTTTATCTTTATCCGGATCAGTAACATTACCGTTTAACCTAATTGTTTCTCCGGCTGATGCCAAAACTTTAAGTGGCCCTTCAATTTTTACGTCAGGTTCATGATTTGCATCTGCATACTTTGATGTTACGGACCATTTAAGACGTGCAGCAAAATCTAACTGGGCCGCGGGAAAAAAATTTGGATAGTCATTCACAGCGTTGTTATTCGCTGAACTGAGAGCAGATGCCATTGCTTGCTGGGATGTATCACTTATTTGAAAACTAACCCCCTCCGATTGCCGTGTTACGCCCCGGCCACCCCATCCTCCGTATGAAGCTATTTCATATGCATGAAGTCCATTTCCAAGCATATTCATAAATGTATGATTGTCGCCTTCTCCCAGCCAGGAATTTTTCGGTTGTACAGGCATCCAAACAACATAACCCATTTTTCTTAGTTGAGCATCAGTATATCCTGGCAAACCAAAATAATCCATGATATCACCTTTTACCATTTGTTTTCCATCACCCCATACACGATATAAAGCTCCCAATGCCCCGCGATCAGTTACATTTTCTTTCATCCATGATGAGATCAAATAGATCGAATCTTCGGGCTTAGCTCTTAATTGTGCACCATAACCATAGTTCGGACTATTCATGAATTGCCGGTATTCGATATCCGGCCAATAAGGTTTGATATACTTTGCATAAGTATCATCCTGATCACCCGATGGAAGCAGCACTACTTTATGCGAGATCTTTTTTTTGATCCTCTCCCAGTCTATTGTGTACTGATACTGCTCTTCGATTGATTTGAGTGCCCGGGCAATTGTACTTTGACCTCCCCAGGCAGTTATAAACAGCAGTCCTGGTTTATCATCAAGAATTAAAGATCTAATCAGATCTGAACCCGGTGAATCTTTAGAGAAATCTCCGTCGAATTCAATATTTCCATACCGGATCTTTGATTTCAGTTCCGCTGGTGTTGGATATTTTGAGTTATGCAATTTTAAATTTGGATATACTTTCTCATAAGCCTCCACTGCATCATGAATGAAGCGTTCATCTTTTGCCCAGCGCCACGACGTGCATGGACATGTATCCAAGCCAAACCGTGCATACTCTCTTCCCGGAACAAACCATTTAGTTCCTTTTCCATCTCCTTTCCAGTGATATTGGCTGCTTGCATAAATAAGTCCTTCAATTTTGTAATCGCTGCTATAAAGTAAAAAACGAATAAGTGAATTATTGTCGTCAAGTTCCGGATCAGCAGTAACTACGATCCGAGGTTGAGATTCCTTATTGGTGACTTGCGCCTGTATATTTTTTGGAAAACAGCAAACTGTTATTAAGATGGTAACAAACACAACAATGTTGTAATATAATATGAGCTTATTTGGTTTCATTGACGTTTGAGATTTTGAGCTGTATTACAATTTAAGTCTTTCTTATTAATAATGTTTTTGCAGCTCTGGTTGCAAAGCTTAGTTCATAAAAAATATAGCTCTAACTTCTATCATAAAATTTATCTTGCATACACATTTGAAACAGTTGAATGAAAGAAAATCTAATGGATGCAGAAAATTTATTGTTCAGGCTAAGAGATGCGCTTAACACCCATGACATTGAAACCTTTGTTGAATGTTTTGACGAGAACTATTACAGTGAACAGCCTGTTCATCCTGACCGCACATTCCAGGGGCGGGAGCAAGTAAGAAAAAACTGGACTTCTAATTTTGAAGAAATGCCCGATTTTTTTGCGCAGTTAATAAGATATTCCATCAACAATGATAGTGTGTGGACGGAATGGGAATGGCAGGGAACAAGAAGAGATAACAGCAAAATGTTCATGCGTGGAATAATGATAATCGGAGTGCAAAACGACAAGATCATTTGGGGTAGATTGTATGTAGAACCTGTGGAAGTGAGTGGTCAAGGCATCGAAGCAGCTGTGAAAGAAGTAATGCAAGGCAAAAAGAATAGTTAGGTTAAGAGCTGACTTGAAACTTTCTGCATGAAATGAACAGAAAAAAATAATTGCAATTAAAAACAAACTGTGAGAAAAGTAATTGCAGCTTTAAATACCGGCCGTCTGTGACAACAAGAAATTAACTTTGCTAAATAATAACAAGTAAAATGGATAACGCCAGAGTATTCGCATATAGTTTTGCAAGTATATATAAGCTATATATACAAAAAGTGGAGAGAAAGGGACATACGCAAGCAGACTTAGATACCGTTATTTTTTGGCTAACCGGGTATAATAAAAAAACACTGCAACAACAGATCGAAAAGAACAATGATCTTGAAACGTTTTTCGCCCAGGCACCGCAAATGAATCCAAATGTTTCAAAAATAACAGGTATGATTTGTGGGTATCGTGTCGAAGAGATCGAAGACAAACTCATGCAAAAGATCCGTTATATGGATAAGTTGGTTGATGAAGTGGCAAAAGGAAAGACAATGGAAAAGATCTTAAGGAAGTAAGGAGAATCAGATTTATAGTGAAAAAAGTTTTGCTGACTTTTTGCTCCCCGACTACATTCAGCTATGCAATCTTTGAACGTAATGCTTGCTATTTTCCAATATATTGTTTTTTATTGAACGAGTAGATCAAACTGATGTTGCATACAAATTCCTGACCTCCTATTATATTGCT
>Ga0070689_100002988_pt1 | contig 11116 bp, 9 predicted proteins | sample KBSS23HmetaG_FD_64669 | JGI IMG/M metagenome (GOLD analysis project Ga0070689, IMG submission 64669) | Switchgrass rhizosphere microbial communities from Kellogg Biological Station, Michigan, USA - KBS S2-3H metaG | ecosystem: Host-associated > Plants > Roots > Rhizosphere ... | reverse complement strand
TATTTCACCAGGCCCAATAGATCGCCGGGCGATGGGGAATGAGGAATGGGTAATAGCCCTTTATGGTCGAAGACCGGTATTTCGCAAACGCGGGGCACCCTTCATCCTTCACCCTTCACCCTTTACCCTTCACCCTTTACCCTTCACCCATCGCCCGATCTGTCTCGCCCAGTCCTGCGCCATAATTCCGCGTCCTGATGAAATATCCGGGCTAGTCCCTTGCGCGTCGCCCGATGCGCGTCTTGGGATAAGGCTTTCCGGCCCGGCACTTGCGACGGGCATCCGTGTGACTAATGAGTTTCGAACCGTTCTTACGTTTTGCGTCGCGGGCCTGAGACAAGGCGGCGACGATCGAAGTAGTACCGGTCGACAGCGCAGGCGCCACTGGACAGCGCGTGGCGCCAATCTCGTACTATTCGGCTTCAGGGCATCGTCTGCCCGCACTCTCACGAAATGGAGCTTTCGTTGGGCTGGCCGTATAACGCCGTGTCGGCACGGTGGTTCCCATCCTTCATGAACAGGCCGGCTGATCGCGTGCCCCTCCTCGGTCTCGGCGCCGCGCTGATCATTATTGGCTGCATTGCGGGAGTCGCCTATATCAGCATGCAGGGGCTGGTAGATCGGTTGCGGTGGGTTGTCCATACGCAAGAGGTCCTGCGCCAAACCGAAGTCCTGGTCTCGGACCTGAAGGACGTGGAAACGAGCGTCCGGGGCTATCTAATCGCCGGTCACAGCGAGTTCCTGATTCCTTACAAAAACGCCCTGGTCAATATTCCTGCGCGGCTCAGTCTGCTAAAGGAACTGACCTCTGACAATGCCGATCAAGCGGCGCGGGTGCGAGCCCTCGAACAACTGACCGACAAGCGCCTGGACGAAGCCGCGGTTTTCCTCAAGATCGCGAACACCGCGAGGACTGGCGTATCGGAACCGGCTCGGACGCAGATTCTGGCCGGCAAGCAGACCATGGACGAAATCCTGACCGTGGCTGGCAAATTGCGAGCGCACGAAGAAATTCTGCTGACGCAGCGCGCCGAGGACTCGACACGCAGTTCCCGCCTAGCCGGTGGCATCATCATTTTCGGCACCCTGACCAGCTTTGCTCTTCTCATCGCCGCCTTCATTCTTCTGCGCAAGGAAATCAGGCAGCGTTCGGAGGCGCAGCACGCGGCCCAGTTGCACGCTGCCGAGGTGGAAAACCTGTACAACCGGGCACCCTGCGGGTATCACTCCGTGGATCGCAAGGGCATATTCGTCCGCATGAACGACACCGAACTGTCCTGGCTCGGTTACAGGCGCGAGGAAGTGATCGGAAAGCTGAGATTCATCGACATCGTGGCGCCGGAATGCGTGCAGACCGTGCTTGACAACTTTCCCAAGCTCCTCAGCGGCGGCATAACTACCAACCTCGAGTACAAACTGATTCGCAAGAATGGCACCAGCTTTCCGGTCTCCGTCAATGCCGTGCCGCTGCTCGATGCCGACGGCAATTTCGCCATGAGCCGCACGACCATGTTCGATACCACCGCCATCAAGGAAGTCGAAAGCAAGACCAGGATGGCAAATGCCTTCCTGGACGCCGTGGTCGAGAATATTCCCAGCATGATTTTCGTCAAGGAAGCGCAGACCCTGCGCTTCGCCAGGATCAACAAGGCCGAAGAGGAATTTCTCGGGATACCGCGCGCAAAGCTTCTAGGCAAGTCCGACTACGATTTTTTCCCCGTGGAGCAGTCTGACTTCTTTACCGCCAAGGACCGCGAGGTCCTGCAGAGCCCGGGCGTCGTTCACGTCTTCGAAGAGCAATTGACCGCCAATGGTGTCACGCGCTACTTGCGCACGCGCAAGATCGGCCTGCGCGACGCCGAAGAAAAGCCGCAGTATCTGCTCGGGATTTCAGACGATATTACGGAACAGAAATGCGCCGAAGAGGCAATCCGTGAACTCAATGCCGATCTTGAAATGCGCGCGAATCAGCTTGAGGCCGCGAACCGGGAATTGGAGAGCTTCAGCTACTCCATTTCGCACGATCTGCGTGCGCCGTTGCGTGCGATCGACGGCTTCACCCGGATATTCGAAGAGGATTACGGTGCCACCGTGGATGAGGAGGGGCGGCGCCTTCTGGCGGTGGTGCGCGAGAACAGCCAGCGCATGGGCGCGCTGATCGACGACTTGCTTTCCTTTTCCAGACTGGCTCGAGAGCCCATTGTTACCGAGCCGATCGAGATGAAGGCGTTGGCGGAAGAAGCGCTCGCGGAAGTCCGAAGCACCGGCTTGCACGCGAGCGCTGAAGTTCTCATTTCTGCGCTGCCAGAGGCACAAGCGGATCCGGGCCTGCTCAGGCAAGTCTGGATAAACCTGCTTTCGAATGCGCTGAAGTACAGTTCCACCCGAAGCTCGCCGAAGGTCGAAGTGGGCTTCGTTCCGGATGCGAAACTGCATGATCACGTGACGTATTTCGTGAAAGACAACGGGGTGGGCTTCGACATGCGCTATTACGACAAGCTCTTCGGGGTATTCCAGCGGTTGCACAGTATCGAGGAATTCAGCGGGACGGGCGTTGGCCTGGCGATCGTCCATCGACTGGTCACTCGGCACGGTGGCAGGGTCTGGGCCGAGGCGGAACTGGACAAGGGTGCGACTTTCTTTTTCTCATTGCCGGCGCGAGTGCCAACATGACAGAGTTCGAGCAAGTGGAAATTCTGCTGGTGGAAGACAATCCCACTGATGCGGAACTGACGATACGCGCCTTGCGCAAGAAGAACCTTGCCAACAACCTGGTGTGGGTCAAAGACGGAGAAGAGGCGCTGGAATTCGTCTATTGCAAGGGACGGTATAAAGACAGGGCAATCGGCACGCCCAAGATCATTTTGCTGGACCTGAAACTGCCGAAGGTCGACGGCATCGAGGTCCTGCGCACTCTCAAATCGGACGCCCACACCAAGACCGTGCCTGTGGTCATGCTGACTTCGTCGCAGGAGGAACGTGACATCATCGAGAGCTATCAACTGGGCGTCAACAGTTACATCGTCAAGCCGGTGGATTTCGACAAATTTCTCGATATGGTCGCGCAGGTCGGGCTGTATTGGTCGCTGGTCAACAAGGTGCCGCAAGGCGGTGCGGGCTGATCATCGGCGGGGCTAGCCGCGCAGGAAGTCAAAGTCGCATCCGCCATCGGCTTGCAGGATGTGTTCGTTGTAGAGGCGCGCATATCCCCTTGGGGGCAGCGGGGGCGTGCTGAACCCCTTGCGGCGGTTCTGCATCTCCGCGTCTGGCACCAGCAGATCCAGTTTCCTCTCTCTTACGGACAAACGGATGCGATCGCCGCTCTTCACCAGCGCCAATGACCCGCCTGAGGCGGCATCCGGTGTGATATGCAGGATCACCGTGCCAAATGCGGTGCCGCTCATGCGTGCATCCGATATGCGCACCATGTCCTTCAAGCCTTTTTGCGCCAGCTTTTTCGGAATCGGCAAGTAACCCGCCTCCGGCATTCCCGAGGGACTGCGCGGCCCGGCATTCTTCAAAACCAGGAAATCATCTTTGGTGACGTCGAGGTCGGGCGAGTCGATGCGTGCAGACAAATCTTCGAGCGACTCGAACACCACCGCCCTGCCTTCCTTCTCGAACAGGCCCTGGTCGGCCGCAGCCCGTTTCAGGATGGCGCCTCCCGGCGCGAGGCTGCCGAACAGCGCCACCAGGCCGCCTACCGCAGAAATTGGATCGGAACGCGAACGCACCACGCTGCGATCGACGAAAGGCACGGGACGCGACAGGCGCGTAGCCAGCGTCTCTCCCGTCACGGTCATGCAATCGAGGTGCAGAAGATCTTTCAACTCGAAAAGCAAAGCGCTCATTCCCCCGGCGGCGTGGAAATCCTGCATGTAGTGGCTGCCGGTTGGCTTCAGATCGATCAGCACCGGTGTTTCGTCCGAAAGCCGGTTCAGTCTTTCCAGCGAAATACGCACGCCGCGGCGGCCGGCGATCGCTGTGAGATGGATGATCGCGTTGGTCGAACCCCCAATGGCCAGCAATACGCGCAACGCGTTCTCGACCGATTTTTCTGTCACGATTGCAGACGGCCGCGGCCCTTTGGCGCCGATCATCTGCATCGCACAAACACCCGTCGCTTCCGCCGCTCGAATGCGATCCGCGTGAACGGCGGGAATGGCCGCAGTATCCGGCAGAGTCATACCAAGCGCCTCGGCGACGCATGCCATGGTGCTTGCTGTTCCCATGACAGCGCAGGTGCCTGCCGTTGTGGCGAGATTTCCCTCGATTTCGTCGATATCCGTGTCGCTGACTTCGCCGGCCCGATACTTTCCCCAGAAGCGCCTGCAATCGGTGCAGGCCCCGAGCCGCTCGCCGCGAAAAGGCATCGCCATCATGGGGCCGGTGACCAGTTGAATGGCCGGCACATCGGCCGAGATCGCGCCCATCAATTGCGCGGGCACCGTCTTGTCACATCCGCCGACGAGCACGACTGCATCCATCGGCTGTGCCCGTACCATTTCCTCGACATCCATCGCCATGAGGTTGCGGAACATCAGGCTGGTCGGACTGAGGAAAACTTCGCCCAGCGAAATGGTCGGAAAGTCGACCGGCAGTCCGCCAGACTTCAGCACGCCGCGTTTGACTGCTTCGACGAGTTCGGGCACATAGCGATGGCAGTTGTTGAAACCGCTGGCCGATTGCGCGATGCCTACGATCGGCCGGCTCAGCAGGTCCTTTGAATAACCCATCGAGCGCGCGAAAGAACGTCTCAAATAGGCCGCAAATTCCGGGTCGCCGTAGTTGGTGAGGTTGCGGCGAATGCCGCGCTTGTCTTTGTCATCCATGTGCGTCCGCCTGATCTGAGCCGCTATGATAGTGGGCAGGCCCCCCGCGCGCCAATCGCCATGGAGGGCGCCCACGTGAGGGGTAAGTCGCTCAACGTCTCCAGTTGATCTCGGCCGCGGTTTTCGGGCCGATCAACGCCCAATCCAGACTGCGCGGCGTATCAGAATGAGTTTCGGAAAGCGCGATGCGTCCGCCCATGATTTCGGCCATCCACTGCGGGTAGAGCGGCGTCTGGCCGGGATCTGCCAACCCGTCGGGAACGAGCGGCTGGCCGGTGGCGCGTTCGTACTTGTCGGTGGCACCGAACGTATGCAGGATCTCGTGTGCGATGACGACATTGTTTTCATCCGTCATATGCGCCGCCGCGAACACCCTCGCGATGCCGATTAAGCCTTCCTTGAGTCCCACGGAGTGTGCCACCCGTTGCGTGAGCGCCGGATCGTAGTACAAGGCGAATACGCGCACGTCGGGCTTCGGACCCGGATAGTCGTCGTTCCTCCATGCCCAGAACCGAAGCCTCAGGCTCCAGAACATCACCTCCGGCATTGCACTGCCCGCGCGAATCGCCGGCGGCAGCGAAGCGACGCGCGGGCCAAGCTTGACGTCAAGGGGTGTTGCCAGGTCGACTCCGTAACGTCGCGCCTCGCGGCGCGCGAATTCCACGATCGGGTGGAACGATGCCGAATCGAGCGATGCGATATAGGCTGACGTTGTCGCCTGGCCATCGCCGTTGATCGGATAGACAACTACATCCAGGGAGCGCTTCCACTGCGTGACCAACGTGCGCTTTTGCCAGGCGCCAACCGCAACAGTCGCAAGCACGAACAGCAGCACTGCTATTCGCAGCCCCTTTGCCATTACCGACGCGGAGTCAGATTCGTTCGATGATGGTCGCGGTCGCTTGACCGTGGCCGATGCACATGACCTGCAGGCCGAGGGTGCCTCCGGTGGCTTGCAGGCCCGCCAGCATCTTTGCCATCAAACCTGCGCCGGTAGCGCCCAATGGATGCCCGTGGGCTATTGCGCCGCCCCAGGGATTCACCTTGTCCATGTCGGGTTTCAATTCCTTTGCCCATGACAGCACAACGGTGGCAAAAGCCTCATTGATTTCGATCCAGTCCAGATCTCCGATCGCGAGCCCGGCTTTCTTCAATGCCAGCTGCGTCGCTGGAATGACACCTGTGAGTTGCATCGTCGGGTCTGATCCCACGGCAATGCGCGATCGGAAGCGCGCTTTGGCCTTGAGGCCATCAGCTTTCGCCGCGCGGGAACTTGCCACGAGCACTGCGGAGGCACCGTCGGAAATCTGGCTCGAATTCGCCGCGGTAACCACTCCTTTGCCTTCGGGGCGAAAGGCAGGCTTCAGCGAAGCCATTTTCGCTTCGTCGAGCTGCGCGCGAACTCCTTCGTCGCGCTCGAGCACCAATGGCTCTCCCTGCGGCGACACGCCGGTGATTGGAATAATTTCCTTTTGATGCCCCGTTTGTTGCGCACGCGCCGCCCGGCGATGGCTTTCCTTGGCGAACTCGTCGACATCCTGTCGCGATAGCCCCCACCTGTCTGCGACGCGCTCCGCGCTTTCTCCCTGATGGATCAGTTCGTGGCGCTTGAAGAGCTCCGGATTCAGCATTTCGAATCCATTGACCGGTCGTCCCAATCCGATATCCAGGAACATGGGAGCGCGGCTCATGCTTTCGACGCCACAGCCGATGACGTAGTCCATGTCCCCGGCAGCAACTGCCTGTGCCGCAAAATGCACGGCCTGCTGGCTGGAACCGCACATGCGCGTCAATGAAACGCCGGCAACCTCCACCGGCAGCCTGGAAAGCAGTACCGCAAGCCGCCCCGGGTTTGCGCCTTGTTCTCCTGCCAACGTAACCGTACCGTCGATCACATCTTCGATCCGGCGTGGATCTACTGCCGAACGCGCGAGCAGACCGTCCAGCGCGTGCGCCAGTAACGTGTCCGGCCTGACTTCGCGCAAAGCGCCACCGCGGCGGCCAAATGGCGTGCGCACTGCTTCGATGATGACGGCCTCTGTCATGTCTTGACTCCCCAGTTGCGCGCGCGCCGAATCATTTCGGATTGCGGCTGAAACGGATAGTACCTTTCTGCATTCCTTCGAGGACGACCGAAATGCCACCCGCAGCGATCATCCATTCGAGCCGGTGATCGCGATACTGGCGCACCACCTGCCCGCTCTTCAGCATTTGACCCAGATCCGGCATCTTGTCCAGCGTTGCCTGCATCTGTGCTTTGACCTTGGCAACGCTGTCACGCTGGTTCACGCGTTCGCGCCACGCGAACAAGGTGGAACCTTTCGGTGGAAGATAACCGTAGCCCGCCGAACGGTTCACATAGGGAATCACGCAAAGGTCTCCCCAACCGAAGGAATCGCCGTTGAACCACGGACGATTGCCCAGTTGCCTGTCGAGCCATCCCTGCAGTTGCTCGATATTGGCTTTGCCGTAGGCCCTCAGCTTGTCTGCCAGTTCACCGCTCGCGCGCTGGTAACGAAGAACTTCGAACGTGCCCCAGTTGTTCTGCTCGTACTGCGTGTCCATCACATCTTCGATCATTCGAACGCGTGCCCGTTCTGCCGGCAGCTTCGGCAACAGCGGTGGACGAGGCCATTTGTCCTCGATGTACTCGAGTATCACGGTGGAGTCGAAAACGAAAAAATCGCCGTCCACCAGCGTCGGCACTTCCGCCCGTGGATTTGCGTCCACAAATTCGCCGCCGGCTTTTCCCATGGCCATGCCATCTGGAATCGCCGTTTCGTAATCGATGCCTTTCTCGTTCAATGCGATTTTGACCTTCATCGCATACGCCGAGAGCGGATGTTCGTACAGCTTCAGCATTGTTCCTCCCATACAAAACATTTAGAGGTTTACGTCGTAAGCACGACCTTGCCGGTGACGCGCTTGTTGAGAACTTCATTCAACGCCTCTGCTGCACGCTCCAGCGGGTATGTTGCATGGATATGCGGTTTTATTTTTCCAGCCGCGTACATTGCCATCAGTTCCCAATTGTTCTCGCGATTGTGTTCCGGCTCGTTCTTGGTAAATGAGCCCCAGAACACACCAACGATCGAACATCCCTTGAGCAGCGTCAGATTGAGCGGAACCTTCGGAATGTCACCGGCAGCGAATCCGACCACGAGGAAACGGCCTTTCCAGGCCATATCACGCAACGCGGGCTCCGAATACGGTCCGCCAACAGGATCGTAGACAACGTCCACGCCTTTGCCGGCGGTAATGACCTTCACGCGCGCGCGCAGGTCTTCGGAACCGTAGTTGATCAATTCGTCTGCGCCATTGTCACGGCACACCTTTAACTTGGCATCGCTCGACGCAGCCGCAATGACGCGCGCGCCCATTGCCTTGCCCAGTTGAATCGCCGCCAGCCCTACTCCGCCGGCCGCGCCAAGCACCAGCAGGGTTTCAGCCGCCTTGATGTCTGCCCTGTCCTTGAGTGCATGATAGGAAGTCCCATAAGTCAGCACAAATGCCGACGCGGGCACGAAATCCATGCTCGCGGGCATCGGGATGGTCCGATCCGCATCAACCGCCATCTCCTCTGCGAAGCCGCCCCAGGTGTTGAACGCGATGACGCGATCGCCCGGCTTGACGCGGGTCACGCCCTGGCCGATTTCCTTGATCACGCCCGCCACTTCTCCGCCCGGCGAGAAAGGCATTTCCGGTTTGAACTGGTATTTGCCCTGGATGATCAGCGTATCGGGAAAATTTACGCCGCATGCCTTCACGCTCACAATCACCTGGCCGTTTCCAGGCTTGGGCGAAGGTACGTCCTCGATCACGAGCTTCCCCGGCAATCCGTATTCCTTACAAAGAACTGCTTTCATAGATCTCCAGATCAATTAACCGCAGAGGCGCAGAGACGCGGAGGAAACGCAGAGACAACCGAACGAAATTTGATATGAATATTGAAAGGTTTCTAGGACCTGCGCGGTCTGGTCGACGAATAACGGTTGTGGTGACTGTCCATTTCAACGTTGCCTTTCTCACATCAATTGACTTTTCCTTTCTCTGCGTTGCCTCCGCGCCTCTGCGCCTCTGCGGTGAGGTTTCGACTCTAGCTTAACCTTTAAGGATTTTCTCGACCTGCTGCCACCCTGCTTCCGCCATGGGGCGGGCGCGTTTGCCCTGTTCCATCGCGTGGGCGCTGGCGGCCGTTCCATCCTTAACCCGGCCCATGATGCCCTGCAGGATTCCGGCCAATCGGAACATGTTGTACGCCATGTAAAAATCCCAGTTGGGAATGCCATCCCGGCCGGTGCGCCGGCAATACGACTCGACATACTCCTGTTCCGTGGGGATGCCGAGCGCCTTGAAGTCTACCCCCATCATGCCGCGGAACTGTCCCGGCGTCAGGCGCCATGTCATGCAGTGGTAGGAAAAATCAGCGAGCGGGTGTCCGAGCGTGGACAATTCCCAGTCGAGCACCGCGAGGATTTTCGGCTCGGTCGGATGGAACATGACGTTGTCCATGCGGTAGTCGCCGTGGACGATCGTCGTCTCGTCGCCCGCCGGAATATTTTTCGGCAACCACTCGATCAGATTCTCCATCGCCTCGATGCGCTCGGTTTCGGAGGCGCGATACTGCTTGGTCCAGCGATTGATCTGGCGCTCGATGTAATTGCCCGGCTTGCCATAGTCCGAGAGCCCGATGCTTGCGTAGTCGAGCGAATGCAGCAGTGCTATCACGCGATTGAGTTCGTCGAAGTAAGCGCCGCGCTGATCTTTGGGCAAGTGCGGCAACGAAGGCTCCCACAGCACCCGTCCTGCCACATAGTCCATCACATAGAACGCGGTACCAATGACTGCGTCGTCCATACACAAGCAATAGGTTTTCGCAACAGGAAAGCCGCTTGCGTGCAGCGCGGTAATGACACGATGTTCACGATCCACCGCATGCGCCGAGGGCAACAGCTTGCCGGGTGGTTTGCGCCGCAGCACATAGCGCCGGGGCCCAGCCTTGAGCATGAAAGTCGGGTTGGATTGTCCGCCCTTGAACTGCTCGACCTCCAGGTTCCCCGGGAAGCCCTCCACATGGTCGCGCAGATAGCGCTCCAGATTCGCGATGTCGAAGCGATGCCGCTCCGGAACAGGCATCGTGCCGCTGAAATCGTCGTGCATGTCTCCCAATTCCCCCTTCAGGCTGCGGCGAGAATACCACCCTTCGCCGCTAGGGGTGGCGGGGCGCGAGAGCCGCTTATTTCACATGCTAGAATCGGTTGAAGGTCATCTTTTCAGTGACATTCTCCATGAAGATTTTCAAGGATCGCGTCGCAGTCGTCACCGGAGGCGCAAGCGGCCTGGGTCGCGCCATGGCACTGCGCTTTGCGCGTGAAGGCATGAAGATTGTGCTCGCCGATATCGAGAAGGATGCATTGCGAAAGGCCGAAAAGGAGTTCGAAGAATCCGGTTACCCGGTTCTCGCGGTGCGCACGGACGTTTCCAAGGGAAGCGACGTCAAAGCTCTCGCCGATAAGGCGTTCCAGACTTTCGGCGGCGTGCACGTGCTCTGCAACAACGCCGGCGTCGCACCCGGGGGCACGGTCTGGGAACAAAGCGAGAAGGATTGGGAGTGGACGTTGGGCGTCAACGTCTGGGGCGTGATCCACGGCATCCGGACATTCGTGCCGCGCATGCTGGAGCAAAACGTGGAGGGTCATGTTGTGAACACGGCGTCGGTGGCGGGCCTGCTGTCGCCGCCCGGCATGGCCATGTATTGCGTTTCCAAGCATTCGGTCGTAACACTGACCGAATGTCTGCATCACGATCTGATCGAGTTCGGCGCCAAGATCAGGGCCTCTGTGCTTTGCCCCGCGTTCGTGCCCACCGGCATTTCCGATTCGGAACGCAACCGGCCCGACGCATTGCGCGATGAAAAAGTGAAATCAAAAACCGATCTACAAAGAGAGGAACAACTCCGGCATGCCGTGAAATCGGGTCGCATCTCCGCCGAACAGGTGGCGGACCTTGTGTTCCAGGCAATCGGAACCGACAAGTTCTATATTCTTCCCCACCAGAAAATCAAGCCGGCGATCGAGATTCGCATGCAGGACATCCTGCTCGAGCGTGACCCGACCAACACCTTGAATCGCAAAGCCGGTCCTTGAGGTCCTGACCGGCTGTCACCCCAAAAAAAGCGCGTATTGCGCACATTGGTGAATACCCTCATGCACTATTCGGGTTTCGTGCTCGCAGCTCTGCTGTTGTATGCCCTGGAGGCCGAAGCCGGCTGCGGCTCAGCTTTC
>Ga0070689_100002986_pt1 | contig 11121 bp, 11 predicted proteins | sample KBSS23HmetaG_FD_64669 | JGI IMG/M metagenome (GOLD analysis project Ga0070689, IMG submission 64669) | Switchgrass rhizosphere microbial communities from Kellogg Biological Station, Michigan, USA - KBS S2-3H metaG | ecosystem: Host-associated > Plants > Roots > Rhizosphere ... | reverse complement strand
TTTTGAGTTTCCAAACAGCTTCTAAAAGCTTTTATCCTTTCAACCTATCCGAAACTTCCTCGCGCGAAAAAGTTTCCTGCTCGCCCGATTTCATATTTTTAAGCGTCACTTTGTTTTCGGCAATCTCGCTTTCGCCGAGAACGCAGACGAACGGAATGTTGATCGAAGCGGCGTATTTGAACTGTTTGCCGAGCTTGTCCGCTTCGGGATAAACGAGAACGCGCAAACCTTCGGCGCGAAGCTCGCCCGCGAGCTTGAGCGATTCGCTCGCGGTTTCGTCGCGCCAATTCGTAATCATCACGTCCGCCGAATTCGCCGTCAGATTTTCAGGAAACATCCCGCGCTGCTCCATCACGACGAGAATGCGTTCCAGCCCGATAGAAAAACCGACCGCCGGAATCTGCTCTTTCCCGAACATCCCGATCAACCCGTCATAACGCCCGCCGCCCGCCAGCGAACCTGCAAAATCGGGAACGTTTATTTCAAGAATCGCGCCTGTGTAATAAGAAAGACCGCGAGCCAGACTAATGTCAATTTTTACACGTCCTTTCGCTGAAGTATTTTTGATAAAAGAGAGAACATTATTTATTTGTTTACTAGCTTCAAATATGAGCGGAGTTTCTGAAAGTTTACTTAATACAAGCTCATTGTATTGATCTAAATCTGATAAATATTTTTCTAATTTTTCTTTATCTGTAATCCAATCAAGTATTCCAAACCAGATTAAAACCGTTTTCGCGGACTTTTCAGAAATTCCTCGTTGAACAAGTTCGTTAAATACACCTTCAGAGCCGATTTTGTCTAATTTATCAATTGCAACGAGAGCTTCATTATGCTTGTCTTCAGAAATTTCGCTGTCATTTAGTAAAGCTTTTAATAATTCTCTGTTATTTATCCGAACTACAAAGTCATTAAATCCTAATCTTTCAAAAATCTCGCTCACGGCTGAAATTAATTCGGCTTCGACGAGCATCGAGGTTGAGCCGATTGCGTCAACGTCGCATTGGTAAAATTCTCTGAATCTGCCCTTTGCCGGACGGTCGGCGCGCCAGACGGGTTGGATTTGGTAGCGTTTGAAAAATTTCGGCAGCTCGTTCCGGTAATTTGCGACGACTCTCGCCAGCGGAACGGTCAGGTCGTAACGAAGCGCGAGATCGGACAGGTCGTTTTCCGAAGTGATTTTTCCGCCAGCGAGTTCTTCCTGCAATTTTTCGCCGCGTTTGAGGATTTTGAACATCAGTTGATTGCCTTCTTCGCCGTATTTTCCGGTCAGAGTTTCCAGATTTTCGACCGAAGGCGTTTCGAGCGGTTCGAAGCCGTATTTTTCGTAGACTTCCTTGATGATGCCGATAACGTAATTGCGTTTGCGAGCGTCCGCCGGCAGAAAATCACGCATTCCGCGAGCGGGTTGTGTTTTACTCATACGAATGTTTTTACCAAAGTAAAAGGGAAAAGGGAAAAAGGGAAAAAGTTTTAAATGCAGAAGCCCGCGCGTCAGTAAGAGCGGAATGCTCTTACTGACGCGCGGGCTTCTGCATTATGGATAAAGAAGCGTGAACGGATAAGCCGGAATATTTCTGGCGACGAAGAAAACGAGCGCGAATATAAAAAATCCGATGACGTAATTTGGCTTAAAAACTTTGAATTGCATCGAACGGCCGAGAAACGCCATAAAAAACATTACGACGAAAAGATACGCGAAAATGAGAACATAAACCGGAATCATCAGGTTGAAACCGAGCGCGGTTAAAATGTCGCCGTGAAACAAAGCGTGAAATCCGCGCGTCAGACCGCAGCCCGGACAGGCGAATCCCGTTAATTTGAAAAGCGGACAAACGGGGAAAAATCCCGCCGTCGTCGGATTGAAAAACCAAACGAGAAACGAGCCGCCGAGAAATATAAAAATTCCGGCGGCGGCTAAAATTCGTTCCCTCGTCGAAGATTTAAAGGTTTGCGTATTCAAAATATTTATCAAACTGATTCTGAAAACGATCAGCATTAATCCAAAAATTTTTAATTATTTTTTTCCGTTTACTTAGATTTAAAAACCGATTTAATCTTTGACACCGAAGAATTTTATTCGTTTCCAAAAGCAAAAAATTATTTTAATCTTTGCAGTTTAATTACCGAGCTTCGTATTTTATCAAAATTTTCGCGCTTCGAGTCGTTTTCGATCAGGTTTATCAAATTGGCGAGTTCGGTTTTATATTCGGCTGAAAGATTTTGCGGCGCGTTTCGTGAAAAAGTTTTCAGCATTTCCGGCGAATCCGAAACTCCCGACTCGCGCAGGAAAAATGCTTCCTGCAAAATCGCGAAAGCGAGATTGAATTGCCACGAAGCGATTTCGTCCGAAGCGAGACGGCTTTGCAGCGCGTTGACCAGATTTTGCGTGACGGCGATCTGTTCGGGATTCGGCGGCAAAGCTACGGGCAGGCGTTTTTCGAAGGTTTTCGTTGTATAAATCGCGCCGTTTCGACCGGTCGTCTGAGTAACGAGAGTCGGCAGTTCATCGGTTCTTTCGATCTTCGGCATCTGCGCGGCAAATTCTTCGAGCTTAGAAACCATTTCGATTTCCGCCGTCCAATCGGGTTTGAGATTTTTCCTGATTCCGGCGAGCGCGAGTTTTTGATTGGATTTAAAAGGCGAATGCAGAAAGGCCAGATCATACGCGGCTTTTATCCAATTAGGCTTGGCGATTTCGAAATTATAAACGAGCCAGCCTTCGCTTTTCGCCGGTTGATTATCGATTTTTGCGGCGCGAAATTTTGAAACGAGCGCGGTTTCTTCGGCGATTTTTCTGAGCGCCGGATGACCGTCGGTCGAACGCGCCGACGCGACGTTTCCTTTTTCGTCAATCGCGATCTGAACGTAAATTTTTCCTTCCGCCGAATCCTGTTTCGCTTCGCCCGGATAAAACGGTTTCGGCAAATAAAGAGCCTCGGCTTTGCCGATGTCGCCCGTCACTTTTCCGACCGTAAAAATCTCGTCCGAATTTGCCGACGCATAATTTTCCTTCAAAACAGGAAAAACTTTCGGCGGCATCTTAAACGGATCGTTTTGCGCGTTAGAAACGGTAAAAGCCAGCAGACAAACCGCAAAAGCGGAAAAAAGTTTGATTTTCATATGATTGTTTCCCGTAAGGTTTTGAAACGATTTTAATACAATCAGTTGCTTTTGCCTAGAAAATTATTTGCTCATCGTAAAATTTGACTGCTCATCGGAATAATATTAATGCTCATCAGAAATTTAAGACTCAAGATTTAAGATTCGAAATTCAAAACCAATCTTAAATCTTGAGTCTTAAATCTATCTCGCCATTTGCATAAACAGCGCGTCGGTGGCGATTTTTTTGTTGATGTTGACGGCGAAGCGTTCGCGCATCGTTTCGATGTCGGTCAGCCAGTTGGCGAGTTTTTTTGCGTCGGCGTTTTCCGCCAGTTTTTTTAGATGAGTTTCCATATCGGCGTTGACCGGATTTTTGCCGCCGATTTTCAGCGTCCAAACGTCGTGAATCAGCGTTTCGAGCGCGTCGATATAGCTTTCGTAATCGTCCTTGTTTTTCGCGTCGTTGATCTGTTCGGCGGTCTGCAAAAGAACGGCGCGGTCTTTTGTCTGCACGAGACTCTGCAAAACCTTGAACATCAATTCGCGGCGCGAGCGAAATTGTTCAAGATCGAGCTCGAGCGCGTCGCCGAGCTTTCCGTGCGCGAGATTTGCCAGAATTTTTGCATCGGACTGCGAAAATTGTTTTGTCGAAACTAAATGACTTTCGATTTTTTCATTCTCAATCGGCGCGAATCTCAAGGTCTGAACGCGCGAGCGAATCGTCGGAAGCAGAGCGTTCGGACGCGAAGTTATCAGAAAAATATGCGATACGGACGGCGGTTCTTCCAGAGTTTTCAACAGCGCGTTCGACGCTTCGGCGTTCATTTTGTCCGCATCGTCAATGATGAAAAATCGGCTCTCGGCTTCAAACGGGCGAAAATTCGCTTCCGTTTCGAGATGCCGGATCGCGTCAACGAGAATATTTCTTTTATACGGAATCACCGTTCCGATGTCGGCGTGTTCGCTGAAAATTACCTTTTTATACTCGTCGCGGTCATCCGGTTTCGGAAAAGTAAAACGTCCGGCGCGCAAACAAGCCCGGCATTTATCACACGCTTCGCCGTCGTTTGGATTTTGACAAACTAAAGATTTGGCAAATTCGAGCGCGAAAAGCCGTTTGCCGATTCCTTCTTCGCCCGCAAACAAAAGGGAATTCGGCACGCGCTTATTTGCGATAAAACGCTTCAGAACTGTTTTTATGTGATCGTTTCCGACGAGCTTATTAAACATAAAACAACAGGCGGAAGCGCGGCTATTGAGAAGCGTGAAAGATTCAACTCGAGCCTTACGCGCTTCCTCACGGTCGCGTTGCTGCCTGTATTAAAAATTGATTGACGATTTCGACAACCTGTTTGTGAATTTCGCCGACCGAGCCGTTTGCGTCAATTATTCTGAAACGTTTTTTTTCTTTTGCGGCGAGCTTTAAATATGCTTCGCGGACGCGATTGTAAAAATCCCGCGTTTCCAAATCCATACGGTTTTTCTTTTCGCCCGCTTCGTTGCGCGAATCGGTTCGCATCAAAGCTTTTTCGATTGAAACGTCGAAAAATAAAGTCAGATCGGGTTTCAAACCGTTTGTCGCGATTTTTATGATTTGATTGACGAGCGTTTCAGGAAAGCCGCGTCCCGCGCCTTGATAGGCAAAAGTCGCGTCGGCGTAGCGGTCGGAAATGACGATTTTTCCTTCTTCGAGCGCGGGTTTGACCAAAAGCTCGACGTGTTGAGCGCGGTCGGCGGCGAAAAGCAGAAGCTCGGCGAGCGGCGCGACCGTTTCTTCGGTTTCGAGAAACGATTCACGCAAACGGCGACCGAGCGGCGTTCCGCCCGGCTCCATCGTCGTCAGGACATTTAAGCCTTTGACGCGCAGCTCGCTGGCAAGCATTCTCAACTGCGTAGTCTTTCCGCTGCCGTCAATGCCCTCGAATGTGATAAATTTTCCGCGCAAAATTTCTTTAGTCGTTATGATCGTGCCGGCGTTCTTTCAATAGTAAGCGTTGAAATGGCGTGTTTGAAAATCAAAAAATCCTGCCCGTTCGCATCAAGCAAGACCGAAAATTTATCAAAACTTCTAATTCTGCCCGTCAGAGTCGCGCCGGGTAATAAATGAATCGTAATTGTGGTTTTATCGCGTCTTGCTGTATTTAGAAACGCATCCTGTATATTTTGCCCAGCAGTTTTTTCCATAGCCTTTTCTCGTTTATAATCAAAAATTTAAGTATTTCTCAGTTTAAGTATTGCCTACTAGATTATAATCACAAATCAGCCGACAAACAAGAAAAATTTCACAAGCGTTTAAAATTCAACGGTTTGTAACAATTTTTCGAATGTTTCCGGTTCATTTCCGAAACCGTCGAGCCAAATCGTACTCGTTTCGCGTCGAAACCACGTTAACTGCCGTTTGGCGTAGTTTCGAACGTCCTGCTGCGTCTGCTCGACCGCGCTTTCCAAAGTTCTTTCGCCGCGCAGAAATTCGCAAACGCGGCGATAACCGTGCGCGCCGAGCGCGTTCGTGTCGTCGCGCAAACCTTTTTCGCGCAGGTTTTTTACTTCTTCGATCAAACCTTTTTCAAAATGAAGCTCGGCGCGTTTGTTTATTTTTTCATAAAGCAAATCGCGCGGCGGACTGAGAATGTAAATTTTTATGCGCTCGGCAAATTCGGGCGGCTCGGCGCGTTTCGGCTGAACTTCCGAAAATCGTTTTCCGGTCTGAAAGAAAACTTCGAGACCGCGCATCGTTCGAACATAGTCGCGCGGAAACAGTTTTTCCGCCGCGGCGCGGTCAATCTTTTTCAGAAGTTTGTGCAGATGTTCCGCGCCTTTTTTTTCTTTTATTATTTCCAATCTTTTGCGCAGTTTTTCGTCGGTCGGCGGCGATTCGAAAAAAGGATTTTTGAGACTTCTGAGATAAAAACCCGTTCCGCCGACGAGAATCGCCGATTTGCCGCGCGATTCGATTTCTTCGATTTTTTCGCTCGCGTCTTTCGCCCAACCAGCCGCCGTGTAATTCGTTTCGGGCGAAACGTAATTTATCAGATGATGGACAACGCTGCGCATTTCTTCGGCGGTCGGTTTGGCGGTCGCGATTTCGATTTCTTTGTAAATTTGAACCGAATCGAAATTGATGATTTCGGCGTTTTCGAGATAAAGCGCGAGCGCGACGGCGAGTTCGGTTTTGCCCGAAGCGGTCGGTCCGGCGATGGCGTAGATCGGTTTTTTCGTCGGTTTTTTCACGCGAATGTGTAAGCGATTAAGATACAAATGATTGCCATCAAAGACAAACCGACGAGAAAAAATATGTCGGCGAAGCGTTCGATTTTGCGTTTGCGATTTTTGTCCGTCGTGCGAAGCGCGAAATAGGAAACGACGCACGAAAAAAGGAAGATCAAAGCGTCGATTGCCAGCAGATTGTCGCCGATTGAAGAAACTTTTTTGAGTTCCGTAACGGCGCGAAAAATTCCGATGACGGTCAGGCAAACGCCGATCAAGCCTGCCGAAACGCTGAAAATATGTATGCAAATCTCGTTTTCGTTGACGGAATTTTGTTCGCTCATATGCCGGAAAGTTTTACGCGATTTTTATCCGAAAGGTTTATCTGAAAACGAAACGCGCGAGCGTAAATAAAATTATCACGAGCAGAATAATCAGCGAGCCGACGATTTGATTTCGTGAAAATTTCATTTCAATTTTTATAAATTTCGAATCAGTGCTTTACTCCGGCGAACATATACAAAAGCGTTTCCGGCGAATCGAATTTTTTGCCGCCGTCGAAAAGAAAGCTCATCACGATCATTACCGGAACTGCGCCGTCTTTCGTCGCCGTGATTCGTGCGGTCGTGTTTTTCCTGCCGATTTCTTCGAGTTTCGGCAGGGAAACTGAAGTCTGAACCGCGTAATCCATTCCTTCCAAAAGTTTGACGCTTTCGTTGTATGACAAATTAAAATCGAAACCGTAAACCATCCAGCGTGCAGGCATTCGATCAATAAATTTGTATATTCCGACCGAATCGGCAACGCCGTCCCGCAGCCAGAAATTCATATCGTTGATCGTGTAATAAACTCTCTGCGTTCCGGTTGAAGAATCGTTAAATGTTTCCCGTTTGCCGCCGAGAAGCTGCATTTGCGATTCGGTCGTCCTGCCGAGCGTCACGCCGTTGACCGGAAATAATTCATTATCCCCGGACGCAGATTTCGCCGCAGGTTCGAGCATCAGCGAATCGTAAATGCTCTTGCCGGTTTTATTATTTTTGTTATTTTTCGTTTTCGTCTGCGTCGATTTTGCTTGAGACTTTTTATTGACTTCGGGAACGACGGCTTTTTTGACCGTGTCGGCTTTTTTAACCACCGTTTTCGCCGCCGGTTTAATGATTTTGACGATACACGGATCGAGTCCGGTCGCGCCGCATTGGGCGAAAGCGTTCGTAAAACCGCTGAAAATAAAAATGGAAGCCGATAAAACAAAAATCGCTTTTCTCATAAAATTATTTGATGTCCTGAACGCATCGAAAACCCGTTCGATCATAATTTTCCGCGCCCGTCGCCTGCCAGCCGATTCGATAAGTCGTCGTCGCATAATCTTTCGTCGATTCGAAACTGCCGCCGCGAATCGTTTTCAAATTCGTTTTCCCGGCGAAAGCATCGGGAATTTTTCCGTTCGGATACGCTTTGAAATCGCTCGAAGTCCATTCCCACGCGTTGCCCGACATATCGTAGATGCCGAACGGCGACGCGCCTTTGTATTTTCCGATTTCGGCAAAACTTTTCGTGCCGACATTCGCATCGCCGGTTTTCCATTCATTGCCCCAGGGATAAACAAAACCCTGCGTTCCGCGCGCGGCAAATTCCCATTCGGCTTCGGTCGGCAGACGCTTTCCGATTTTTTTGCAAAACGAATCGGCATCGTTCCAATTTACTTTAACTTTCGGAAGACCTTTCGAATCGTCGTTCGGGTTATCGAATTTTTGAACGGTAATTTCATAAACGTCCATAAAAAACGGTTTGACCGAAACTTTATGCGCCGGCTTTTCAGCTTCGCTCGTTCCGTCGTCGCGTCCCGACATAAATTCGCCGCCGGAAACGTAAGCCATTCCTTTCGGCGCAGTTGGAATTTCGTTTTTGGTTTCGACTGACGAATTCGTGTTTGCCGAATTTGAAACGACGACGGGTTTTTCGTCCGAAAACTGCCAAACGACGAATGCGATCAAACATAAACCGATTATTCCGCCGACAATTCCGAGATAGAATCCCGCGCCTTTTTTATTTTCAAATGATTCGCTCGTGTGGTTTCGATGTTTGATTTCATCGCCGATTTTCAAAATCTCGGCTTCGCGGTCTTTGCCTTTGGCGCGTTCGGATTCCTGAAAGTCTACTGTTTTTTCGATCTCTTTTTCGTCGGTTTCCGTAACGGGCGAAAATAGAGTTTCTTTCAGAACGGTTTTATCTTCGGCAGGGTTGAAAAATGTCTTTTCGCTCGACCGATTTTCCAGTTTAACGGTTTCGTGCGCCGTGATTTCGTTTGAATCTTTGTGCGAAATATTCATAACGGTTTCTTTCGATTCGTTATTTGAAATATTTAAATCGGCAATCGTTTCTTCGTCCGCGCGATAGAGAACCATATGATCTTTCGGTTCTATTTTCTCGGCGGAAACGTGTTTTTGAACGATGTCGCCGCTCTTGATTTCGTAATCGCCGCTTTTGATGTGATGCAGAGCGCGTTCGATTTCCTGACGCATTTCGTTTGCCGTCTGAAAGCGTTTCGTCGAATCTTTCTGCAAAGTTTTTTCGACGATTGCACGAATTTCCGGTTTGACGGAATCGGGCAGAGGTTTCGGTTCTTCGTCCTGAATTTTTTTGATTAAAAGCCAGAGAACTTCGTCTTCGTAAGGCTGATTGCCGGTTAAAAGTTCGTACAAAATCACGCCCGCCGACCAAATATCCGTCTGCGGCGATTTGTTTCCGTTAAAGGCTTCGGGCGACATATACGCCGGGCTTCCGATTGGTTTGGTCGAAAGCGTTCCGCTCGAAACGATTCTCGAAATTCCGAAATCGGCGATGCGCGGAAAATTTCCCTGAAGCAGAATGTTGTCGGGTTTCAGATCGCGATGAACGATTTTTCGTTGATGAAGATGTTCGATGCCGCGCAAAATGCCGGACATCGTTTCGAGCGCGGATTCTTCCGTCGGAGCTTTGCCGCCGTTTAATTTGAGCCAATTGCCGAGCGAGCCGCCTTCGGCAAAATCGCTGATGATGACGATGTTGTTTTTCGAAACGAACATATCGATCACCGACATCACGTTCGGATGACTGCCCGCTTCGATCCACGTATCGACTTCGGCTTCGATATTTTTCAGGCTCGCATCGTCGTCGGGACTAGGAAGAAATTTCAAAGCGTGCCGGACGCTGCGCGTGGAAAACTGCAATTTCTTTTCCGCGAGCCAAACTTCGCCGAACTGTCCCCGACCTAAAAATTTTACGAGCTTATAATCGCCGACCGCATCGCCTGTTTCGAGCATTTAGTTTTTTGAGTAAAAAATGAACTAGAAGATTATTTCACCGCAAATATTACATCTTTTGTTTATTTACGGTCAACAATTCACACAATTTGCACCGAATTTAATTTTGATCTTGCAGATAATCGTTTTCGGCTTTTTCAAAAATTACTGTGAAAGTCGTTCCGTTCTCGCGGTTCGATTCTACTTTGATTTTGCCGCCGTGGGCTTCGACGATTTGTTTAACGATGTAAAGTCCCAAGCCGAGACCGCTCGAATTCAAGCTTCCGGCAATTTTTTTCGCGCCGCGCCAGAAAGGGGTGAATAAGTTTTTTAGAATTTCATCCGATATGATTTCGCCCTGATTGTTGACCTGCAAAACGACTTTGTCGCAGTCTTCGATCAAATTCACTTTTACGGGCGAGCTTGAATCTCCGTAATGCAAAGCGTTGCTCAAAAGGTTGGAGAGAACTTGTCCGAGTCTGCCTTCGTCCCAGAAACCGAGACATTTTTCTTCGGCGTAAAATTCTATATTTCGATTTGGCTGAGTGATTGTGACTTCTTCTATGATCTGCTGGAAGACGACGGTCAGATTCAGATATTTCTTTTCGATAAAAATCTCGTTGCCCTGAACGGTTTGCGTCGTGTCGAGCAAATCTTCGATCAAAAACTGCATTCGTCTGGCGGTTTTGAGAATTTTTTCCGACATTTGAGCGTTTTTCTCGGGCGCGAGCGTTCCTTGTTTTTGCAGATTTGCCGCCATCACGATTGTGTTCAAAGGACTGCGCAGATCGTGACCGAGAATGCTCATAAAACGCGCTCTCGACTCGTTGCTTTGCTGGGTCAGTCTTAGCAAATCCTCGCCTTCCTGACGGCGTTCTTCGGCTTCGAGCTCGTAAGTGATCAAGTTCGCGAACAGCTCGAATGTGCCGACCAGTTCTTCCGAAAATTCTTTCGGTTCGAGATCGAGCGCACACATCACGCCGAAACAATCGCCGTTTTGCCTGTAAAGCGGCACGGCGATATAGCTTTCCACGCCGTAAACGGTAAATCCCGGATGATCTTTGAAATCATCGTTCTGGCTGGCATGTTTGACGACAAGCGGCGCGGCGTTTTCGCGGGCAGTGTTGCAGTAGGTCGTTGAAAGTTCGAGCTGATCGCCCGGATTTAAGCCGAAATCGAGATTGTCTAAAACGGCGCATGCCGTCCACGAATTATCATCAACGCGCACGACGATTGAAAGGCGCAGTCCGGTCAGTTTCTGAAGCGTTTCCAGAATCATCTTGACCGCCGCAATCCGGCTAAAGGCGACGACATCCTTCTCAATTATTGAATCCATAGATTAATCGGGTGACAAAAACTATCTTACGACAAATCAAATGTTTCTTCATATCGCGGAACGTGAACGTCCCAGCCGAACTCGTCGCGGATATGTTTCGCCATCGCTTCGGCTGATTCGGGTTCGCCGTGCGTCGTGAAAACGGTTTTCGGCGGATTATCCTTCAATGGAGAAAGCCAGCGCACGACGGCT
>Ga0070689_100002985_pt1 | contig 11125 bp, 10 predicted proteins | sample KBSS23HmetaG_FD_64669 | JGI IMG/M metagenome (GOLD analysis project Ga0070689, IMG submission 64669) | Switchgrass rhizosphere microbial communities from Kellogg Biological Station, Michigan, USA - KBS S2-3H metaG | ecosystem: Host-associated > Plants > Roots > Rhizosphere ... | reverse complement strand
GACCAACGCATTTCGAAAAGGGGGTGCTTTCTCGCGCGGGCCTTGGTAGAAGGTGGGTCAGGGGCGGACTCGTGGCCTCGTCGACTCGGAAGCGTGAACCCCGCCAGGCCCGAGAGGGAGCAACGGTAGCGTGGAAGGGTGTGACGGGGCCTTCTCTTTTAAGATCTGCTAGCTTCCGCGCCGTGAAGCGCTCCTCCGGCTGGTGGCCCCCGTGCCCGTCCTGAACGAGATCCTCCTCATCGCAGCGCGTGAGGTCCGGAAGAACCTCCGCAGCGCGAAGGGGCTCGTGATGGGGATCATCTCGCTCCTCGGCGGGGTCCTCACGACGCTCCTCATCGTCAAGCTCCGGGCGATGAACGACGTGAACCTGCCGCCCGAGGAGATGCATCAGCTCCAGGAAATCGCGCTGACCAAGAAGTACGGCGACCCGGCGATGGGGAAGTACCTCGCGAGCGCGCCGCCGGTGCTCCTCGGGATGCTCGTCCTCACCGTGTGGCTCGCGCCGCTCCTCGTCGCGATCATGGGCTTCGACGGGATCTCGGCGGACCTCCAGCAGAAGACCGTCCGCTACTGGACGGTGCGGTCTCGCCGCGCGAGCTACTTCGCCGGCAAGTTCTTCGGGCTGTGGACGGTCGTCGCGTCGGTCACGTTGATGATGCACGTCCTCATCTGGATCGTCGCGGTCGCGCGCGGCGGCAGCACCGCGGCGGACACGATCTCGTGGGGCGTCCGCTTCTTCCTCGTCACGGTGCCGATCTCGGCGGCGTGGACCGGGACGGCGCTCCTCGTGAGCTCGCAGTTCCGGACGCCGATCGTGGCGCTCCTCGTCACGTTCGCCACGTTCTTCGCGCTGTGGATCGTGGACGGTATCGGCGAGGTCGGCGAGATCAAGCCGCTCACGTATATCTATCCGAACACGTACGACGCGTGGCTGCTCTCGCCGCACCCGGAGCGCGCGGCCGTCGGCGCGCTCGTCTGCCTCGGTATGGCGGCGCTCACCACCGCCGCGGGCGCGATGATCTTCGCGCAGAGGGACGTCTGATGGCCGCCGACGTCGAGCCGACCAGCGCTCCTCCCGAGCCGGCCCCCGCGGGAGCGAACGACGCCGCCGCGCCCGAGAAGGCCGCCGCGGACGACGCGGCGAAGCCGAAGAACCCAGCGGCGGCGAAGCCGTCCGCGTCCAAAAAGAAGAAGTCGACGACCGAGGTGGCGGTGCGCCTCCGCGGCGTCGTGAAGAAGTTCGGCAGCAAGGTCGCCGTCGACGACGTCAGCTTGCAGATCCGGAGCGGGCAGGTCTACGGCCTCATCGGGCCGAACGGCGCGGGCAAGACGACGACGTTCTCGATGATGGCCGGATACCTCCGGCCGACGAACGGCGACATCGAGATGCTCGGCTTCGCGCCGACGCACACCGACCAGTTGAAATCGCGCGTCGGCGTGCTCCCGCAGGACGCGCTCCTCCCGCCGTCCGACAAGGTCGGCGAGTTCCTCGTTCACATGGCGCGCCTCCAGTCGATCCCGGCGGAGAAGGCGCCGTCGATCGTCCGCGCGGTGCTCGAGGAGATCGAGGGGCGCGACTGGTGGAACGTGCGGTGCGGGAGCCTCTCGCACGGGATGGCGAAGCGCGTGCAGCTCGCGCAGGCGCTCCTCGGCGATCCCGAGGTCGTCCTCCTCGACGAGCCGACGAGCGGCCTCGATCCGCGGAGCGCCTACGACGTGAGGCAGCTCATCAAGGCTCGAAAAGGCCGCTGCACGCTCATCGTCTCGAGCCACAATCTGCAGGAGCTCGAGGAGATCTGCGACGCCGCGGCGATCCTCGATCGCGGGAAGGTCGTGGCGTCGGGTTCGATGTCCGAGCTCACCGCCGCGTCCGAAGAGGTCCACGTCAAGATCGCGCCGCCGCTGCGCGCGGCCGGCGAGGCGCCGTACCGGCGGAACGCGGCGGGCCTTCCGCTGTCGAAGCTCCGGGAGCTCCACGGCGTGACGCGCGTCGAGTACGACGACACGCGCCACGAGATCGTCGTTCACTTCGAGCGCGGGCAGGCCGACGCGGAAGGGATCATCGGGCAGACGCTCTGGGCCCTCTTGAACGGGCAGGTCCGGATCAGCGGCGTGACCAAGGGACGCGGCCTCGAGAAGCGCGTCATGGATCTCACCGACGACCCGGACCAGGACTAGCCGAGTAGCTAGCGCGGGGCCCGACTACGGCGCGTGGCCGCCGGCGGGCTTGGCCTCGCCCTTCGGCTTCGGCTTCTCGCCGGGCTTCTCCGCGGCGCCTTCGTGCGCCTCGCCCTTCTTCTCCGGCTCGCCCTTCGCGCCTTCCGCTTTCTCGCCGGCCTTCTCGCCTGGCTTCTCGCCGGCTTTCTCGCCTGGCTTCTCGGCTGCGCCTTCGTGCGCCTCGCCCTTCTTCTCTTCCGCGGCGCCGGGCTCCTCTTCCTCGTCGTCCTTTTCCATCTCGGCTTCGCGCTTGGCCGCTTCCTCGATCTTCTTCTCGGCCTGCGCGAGCGCTTCGTGGGTCGTCGCGTACGTGTAGCCGATGACGCTCAGGCCCAGGACGCCGCACAGCACCGAGACGAGCCACAGGCGCACGCTGGAGAGGAGGAGCGCGACCGACGCGACGACGATCCCGATCTCGGCTGCGAGCTGCGCGCGCTCGTAGAACTCGGCGCCGCGTTGGTGCGCCTGCACCGCTCCTTCGTACGCCTCGGCGTCCTCCTTCGCCTCCTTTACGTCGTGCTCGTAACGCGCCGCGAGCTTCTTGAAATGCGAGATGTCCTCTTTGTCGGGCGCGAGCAGGTCGGCCATGTCGTCGAGCGACGATGCGATGAGGTCCTTGATCTCCGCGGTGTCCTCGTCGTCCTCTCTGCCGCTCCGAGCACGCTTCCCGCGGAGCGTGGCGTCGAGCTGCGCTGCCTCGGCCTTGCTCGGCGTGAGGGCGTGCAATATCTCGAGGTCGCCTTCGATCACGCGGAACTTCGTCGTCTCGGCCTGATAGATCCCCCAGCGGTTCGCCTGCTCCACCATCGTCTTGATCAGCTCGGTGCGCTCCGACCCGACCATCGCGGCGCAGAAGGCCAGCATGACGCCGAGGAGCGCCATGGTGATCCCGATTTGCTTCCCCGGCCCCTTGTGCCCATCGCCGTGGTGGCCGCCGTGCCCGGCGTGCTCCATGTGCTCGAGCATTTCCGTTGCTTGACTCATGGGCGACGCCTGTACCACAACGCCCCAGCGGCGAGCAGCCACATCCCCTTTGCCGGGGCTGATATGATCCCCCGGCGCGTGGAATCGCTCACGTTGACCGAAAAAGCCGGGGCGACTCGATTCGAGGTGCTGGTCAAGCCGCGCGCGTCGAAGAGCGCGATCCGGGGAGAGCGGAACGGCGCGCTCGACGTCGCGATCGCGGCGCCCCCGGTCGACGGCGCGGCGAACGAGGAGCTCGTGCGCGTCATCGCGCGCGCGCTCGACGTGGCCCCGAAGACCGTGGCGATCGCGCACGGGGCGGCGTCGCGGACGAAGGTCGTCGAGGTCCGGGGCCTCTCGCCGGCCGACGTGCGCGCCCGCCTCGGAGCCCGTCGGGCGTAGTGGCGCGAAAATGACGAAAGGCGAGGCGGCTCGCGCCACCTCGCCTCGTCCGCGGTCCGGCGGACCGCGCCTCGGTCAAACGATCAGTTGCAGGTCTGGCCGCAGATCGAGCCGACCTCGCTCACGCAGATGCTGTCCCACGTGCTGTTGCAGCAGAACGAGTCGGCGGTGCAGATCTTCGTGACGCACGCGTCGCACGTCTTCACGAGCTTCGCGCCGGTGGTGCACTCGGAGTGCGTGCAGGTGCTGCCGCCGTCCGTGCCGCCGTCCGTGCCGCCATCCGTGCCGCCGCAGGTGATGCCGCAGATCGACTTCACCTCGCCGACGCAGACGCTGTCCCACGAGTTGCTGCAGCAGAACGAGTCGGCCGCGCAGATCTTCGTGACGCAGGGGTCGCACGTCGACACGAGCTTCGTACCGGTGGTGCAGTCGGAGTGCGCGCAGGTGCTGCCGCCGTCGGTGCCGCCGCCGTCCGTGCCGCCGTCCGTGCCGCCGTCGGTGGCCGGCGCGCTCGCGATGCAGTCGTTGAACTTGTTCGAGAACTCCTTCTGGATCGTGTAGGTCTGGCCGTCGGCGCCGACGACCGTCCCCTGCTGCGCGTTGCAGATGTCGCCGATCTCGCCGTTCGTCTGGTCGTACCAGGCGAGGGGCGGGCCGATGACGGTCGCGATCCCGACCTCGGCGTCCGTCGTCGCCTCGACGAGCTCGTGCGACGCGACGGACGTGTAGTTCTGGAACGTCGTGCCGGCGCCGCAGCCCGTGTCGCAGCCCGAGCCGGCCTGCATGTCGGGGTGGACGCCGTAGTAGACCTCGTGGCCGCCCACGTTCGCGATCGTGCCGTGGTACGCGCAGAACCCGCCGGCCTGGCAGCTGTTCGCGCCGCCCTGGGTGATCGTCTTCCCGTGCGGGAAGAAGATCGCGTAGTACGTGTTCGTGTTACCCGCCGCGTCGGTCGTCGGCGCCGGGAGGACGCCCGCGTTGATCTGCGCGGCGAGCTCGGCCTGGATGTTCGCGTCGCTGATCGTCGACCCGTTGCGCGAGGCAGCCGGCGTGATCTGGACCTGCTGCTTGAACGAGCCGTGGCCGATCTGCTGGTTCGTGCCGCCGGACGCCGGCGTGTTGTACTCCGTCAGCATGTCGTAATAGGAACTGTTGGTGACCTGCTGGTAGAAGGTCGCCATGCTCGGCGTCGCCGTGCTCGTAACCTGCGGAATGTAGCTCCCCGTGCCGTAGAGGACCGTCACGACCTGCACGTTCGAGATGACGCGGCCGCCGCGGTAAATGAGCTTCGCACCCGCCGGGGCCGAAGCCTGCTGGATCGAGCTGTTGTCGTGCCACTTCATCACGCGAACGGGGCCGCTGGTCGTCGACGCGGCGGCCGACGAGTCGTCGTCCCCGGAGGGGCTAGCGGAACACGCAGCGATGAGCGCGCCGGCGAGGGGGAGCGCGAAGACAGAAGCCCAGCGAAGCCTGATTCGGGATGCCATAGGGAACCTCTCGTCGGAGTGGAGTGTGCGAACGTGAGCTCGTGTCGTGTTTTCCGACAGCACGTGCCCTCCTGGTACTGCGACGAGTCAGCGCATCCCCCCTCGAAACTGAAAATAAATTGAAAAAGTGGTGCGCTTATGTGAGTTGGGGCTCGTGGTAGGAGCGGGCGCGCGGCCGCATTTGGAGCGTCTCGATTCACGAACGGAGCGAAACTGCGTCACTATTTTGCCGATGCGCCCCTGTCGAATCGGGTCGAAACGAACACCGCGTGGTCTCGACGACGCGGTGTCGTCGGCGACGAATGCCTCCTCGATCGCTCTATTAAGGAGGCCGTCCAAACTGGTCACAAACAGAGCGCGTGATTGACGGTCCCGCGTCGATCGTGGACGCTGCGCCTCCTCGTGTCGGTGCAGGAAGGAGCGATGGCCGACCTTCACACCCGCGCGCTCGAGAGCGTCCGGCGGTACGCGGCGCAGAACCGCGACGACGCGGCGGGGTGGGACGTCATCGCGTGCGCCATCGACGCGACGCGCGCGTGGCCCGCCGGCTCGCTCGTCTCGGGCTTCGCGATCGGGAGCCTCGCGCACGGCGGGTTCGTCGACGCCGTGAGCGACGTCGACCTCGCGCTCGTCCTCCGCGAGATCACGCCGTCCGTCGCGGGCGAGATGGCGCGCGTCCAGGCCGCGGTCCGCGAGCACATCGCGACGCCGGCCGCGTCGCGTCTGTCCATCTTCTGGTCGACGTGGGAGGATCTCGCGAGCGGCGCGTCGCGCGGCCGCTTCCCGTTCGTCGATCGCGTCGACCTCATCGAGGCGGCGCTGCCGCTCTTCGGCCCGGACCGCCGCGGCGAGGTCGCGCTCCCCGCCGGTGACGCGCTCCGGACGGCGCTCGTGATCGACGCGGCGACGTTCGCGGTCGAGAAGCTCGCGACGCCGGAGAAGGACGCCGCGCTCCGCGATCCGGCGCGCCTCGTGGCGCGCGGCCGCCGGGACGCGTCGAAGGCCGTCCTCTTCCCGGTTCGCTTCCTCTTCACGCTCGACGTCGGCCGCGTCGGTACGAACGACGCGAGCGTCGAGCACTACCTCGCGCACCGCGACGCGGAGACCGCCGAGCTCGTGTCGGAGGCGCTCCGCTGGCGCCGCGCGGGGATCGCCGATCCATCGCGAGCCGCCGCGCTGCTCGAGGCGGGCCTCCCGCGCCTCCACGACGAGCTCGCGCGCGATTATCGAGAGCCGCTCGCTCTCGCGGGCCGCGGCGATCTCGCCGACGCGCTCGTCCGCTGGACCGCCGCGATCTTCGCTTCGCCATAACGTGAAGCGCGCGTGCGCGTCAGACTCACCGGCTCGTTGCCGGAACGACGTATTTGCGGCGCGGTGTGAGCGAGAGTCGGAGGACATCGACCTCCGTGCCGTCAGGCGCCGGCGCGCGGCCGACGTGCTCGGTCGCGAGCACCTCGCTCGCAGGGCGCGTCCGCTCGATACCGGTGCATCGCGAAGCGCTGGTGCATTCGCGCCAGCGCGCGATGCCCCCTTCGACGACGAGGCCCCACGCGTACGCCGAATCCGGATCCCCCTTCGCGGTCTCGACGTAGCCCTGCACGTTGTTCGCGGTCCACGTGACCGAGTCGGTCGGCTGCGTCGTCAGCGGGTCGCGACAGCCGACGAGGAGCGATGCGGCAGCGGTCATGTAGAGGTGTGGTCGCACGATTTTCATGGTAACAGCGCGCGCGATGGACGTCAGTCCGCGCCGGCTTTACGGCTGCGCGCACATCTGGGGAGCGGCGCACGTCGCGGTGTACGGCGAGGTCGACAACGCGTTCGGGCACGCGGCCTCCACCTTCGAGCGTGCCGCGTCGTACGAGGCATCCGTCGGCGCGCAGCCCGTCGGCCGCGGCGACGCGCCGACGCAGAGGAGGACGGCGTCGATCGGCGCCACGGCGCGCCCGCCGTCGTCGTTCGCGCCGCCGTTCGATTGGCAAAGTGCGTTCACGCACGCGTAGCGCGTCCCGTCGATCGTCGGGCACTCGCCGTCGTTCGCGCACGCGACGAGACGGCACAACGGTCCGCTCGATCCCGAGCTCCCGCCGTGCTGCACGACGGCGCACACGGTGACGAAGCGCGCCCAGGTGATCCCGTATCCCGGCGTCCCCGTCCCGCAGGCCGGGGCGGCGGGCGTCGCTCCGGTCGGCGACGCCGTGCACGCCCCGTCCGAGTCGCAGATCACGTCGAACGTTGCGCCCGAGGTGTCGTGGATCGCGGTCGTCGTGCTCGTCGCTTTGCTCGAGCACGCGCACGCGAGGAGCGCGAGCGGCGCGAGTCGCCGCGCCGCGAAACGAGCGGAGCTGCACGGTATCGGGGTCATGGGCAGATCGTCGCCGTGAACGTCCCCGACAGCGTAACGCCGCTTTGATCCACCGCGAGGCCTCCTTGGACGTGCGTGCCATCCACGCTGTCGATGCGCAGAGTGCCGCCCTGCGCGTACACGGTGCTCTGCTGGAGCTTTCCCTGCGCGTCGGCCGTGTATTGCGTGATTCCGATACCGACGTTGGTCGCGCCGGGCGAGAGATCGACCGAGACGGGATAGGTGCCAGGCTGCGCCTTCCCTTGCGGGACGGTGACGTCGATCTCGGTCATCGTTTGACCATTCGCCGGTGTCGCCGCGGCCGCGCCACATGCCGCGGAGTAGCTCGAGAGCATCACCGTCATACGCGTGCGATCGGGACGCCACTGCGCGCGAGTCCCGGAGATGGTGACGGGGTTCCCGTGGACGGCTCCGGAGAGCGGGCCCCCCGCGATCGTCGGCGCCGCGCTGTCGTCCTTTCCGCAGCCGAGCACCGCGAGCGCCGTGGTCGTGGCGACGGCGAGCATCGCGAGCGAAGACGATGCACTGCCTCGTGGACGCCGCCGGCGCAGCGCGCCACCGAGGACGAGCGCAGCGCCGAAGCCGAGATACGAGAGCTCGAGGTGTCCGGCGCCGACCGCGCCTACGGAGCAAGCGCGCGGGGCATCTTCGCGTGAGCGGACGCGGAGCGGGACTTCGGCTGTGCGCGCCGGCGCGACGGGCGACGTCCGAGGCTCCGCCGCCGCCCGTGTGCAGCGAGGGTCGCCGTCGGCAACGACGCGCGCGGGATCGATGTTCGGGCACTGTGGGCGGATGCCTTGGCCCAGGTCGTGCGGGACGCGCACGGTGACCTGCTTCTGCGTCACGTTGCCGACGGAATCGATGGCCTCGAGCGTCACGGTGTAGACGCGGTCGACGTTCTGCGTGCCGTCGCGCTCCGCGCGGACGCAGAACGCTCCCGAGCCGAAGAAGACGTCCGGCGTGGTGTCGCCCGACCCACCGCCGAGCGCCGCTTGGTTGCTGACGACGTCGACGACGCGGACCGTCGGCTGCGCGTCGCACACGTCCGTCGAGCTCGCGTCAATCCCGTCATCGAACGTGTAGAGGACGAGGTCGTGGCTCGGCGGCCAGAGACACGTCGGCAAGAGCGCCGCCGTGAGCGACGGCGGGACGGTGTCGACGACGGTGACCTCGCTGCGCGCCTCGTCGACCCCCGCGCGCGAGTCGACCACGTCGAGTGCGACGCTGTGGCTTCCGAGCGAGAGCACTTCCGGCAGCGTCACCGCGTCGAGTCCTTCGATGTTGCCGTCGACCTTCCACCCGCGGTGAAGGATGTCGCCGTCCGGATCCGACGACGTCGACGAATCGAGCGTCACGTGCGCGACTGCCGGCGGCGCGTCGCATTGGATCGCCCCCGTCGGGGTGAACCGGGCCACCGGAGGACGGGCGATGGCGGTACCCGAGAGGTTCAGGTGAACGCTGGACCCGTTGCCGTCGTCGAAGTCGCCCACGAGGGTGAACGTTCCGTAGTCCTTCGCCAGGTTCCCGTGCAGCGAGTTGGCGCTGTTCACGAGCGTCGTGCTCCCGTCGTCGTCGTCGTCGATGCGGAAGACGGCGCTCACTCCGAGCGAAGCGGGCGGGAGCTCGAACGACGTGTCGGACTGCCACGTCCCGCTGACGGTGCCGGCGTTCTGGACGTCGACGTCGTGGACGGTGTGCCCGTCGAGGTCGAACGAAGTGACCCCGAGATCGAAGCGCGAAATAAAGAGTTTGCACGACGAGGCGGCGCAGAAAGGATCGATCGTGATGTCCAGTGTGCCGAAAGCGTTGCCATGTCCGCCATGGCCTTTGATGTTCACGTCGACGGTCGACGCTGCCTGCTCGATGGCGATCCTGGCGTTCGCCGGGCCGCCGTTCAACGGCTCGACGGGGTCGTGGCACGGGCGGCCCGTCGGCGTCACACCGTGGATCGAGCACCCTGTGATGTCGTGATAGATGAACGGGAACTCGTCGAATAGGCCCCACGCGCGGAACTTCGATTCGCAATCGTCCTTGCAAGCGTCGATGATGTCTTTTTGCGGTACACCGGGGTTGGCGCACTCCGTGACCTCGACCTGGCCGGGGCCGATGAACGCGATAATCTGATCGTTCCCCTGCAGGTCTTTGTCGCTCGCGGTGCCTGTGCACTCCCAGACCTCACCGTGGTCGTGCGGCAGGTCGCCGCCGCACGCCGGCACGATGATCGATAAACCTGCTATCGCGATACCGCCGCCGACGGCCGGTCGAAACTTCATGACGTCCCCCCTCGTTCTGCCAAGCGAGCGGCACGTCGATGCGCGTGCCGTTCGAACACAGAATCCGCGCGCCACGCGCTCGCGCAAACGGATTCAGGCACGCCGGCGAAATTAGGTCGTAGGTCGCCCTGCTGGTGCGCCGAGCACGGCCGTGACGATCGTCACGAATTTCGCGGGTGAGGTCACGCGCGTGACCAGCGATATCGCTGAAAGCACGGGCTGAAGGCAGAGCCGAAAGGCGAGGGCGAATGGCAGAGCCGTTGGCGGCGCATCGCCGCGGAGCGACCCGTCACAGAGACTTGAGATACTCGACGAGATCTGCCTTTTCGCGCTCCGCCAGGCCGAGGTGGAAACGCGTATCGTAGCTATCGACGACATCGCGGAGCGTGCGGAAACGGCCATCGTGGTAGAAGTGGCCCGCGTTCTCGGGTGACATGAAGAGGCCGCGCTCGCGGACGAAGATGCCTGCCAGGTTCATCGTCTTGTACGCGTGACCCGGCGAGCGGTCGGCCTCGAAGCTGTCGATCTTCATCTCGTCGGCGGTGTGTTGATTCCAGCCGGGATCCGTCCAGAGGGGCTCGCGATGGCACTGGTTGCAATTTGCTTTACCGCCGAAGATCTCGTCGCCGCGTTTCGCCGCCTCGACGTCGAAGTCCACGCCTGGGCGTGGCTTCAGGGCCGGCAGCGCGAGCTGATAGAACTGGAGCGCGGGTAGCTTGCTCGTCACGCGGTCGTCGTCCGGCGGGACGGAGACGTGCCCGAGGCGAGCGGCCGCCGCGATCGGGAATTGATTGGCATTGTCGAGCCGCTCGTCGAAAAACGTCCCTACGCCGTGGAGCTCCAGGACTGCCACGAACGAATTCCAGTACGGAATCGAGCCCCAGCCGCCCGTCCACGTGTGGAGGTTGAACCCGCCGAGGCCGCGCGCGTTCGGGATGAGCGTCGCCGCGGACGTCCCGTTCGGCTGAAACGCCTTGCCATCGAGGAATAGCTCCGCGTCGAACTTGCCCGGTCCCCAGCTCGCGAGCACGGCCCGTACCTTCGCCGCGTCGATCGTGGGGTCGGCGAGCGCGAGCAGACGGACGAGCGGCTCGAGGTTGGGCGCGGCGCTCACGATCGCGCCGACGTTGAGGTCGCGGTTCGCGAGCCCGTCGATCCTCTCGCCGACGCCGTGCACCAACGCGTCGTCGACGGTCGAGTGGCACAACGCACAGGTGAGCCCGATAGCGTCGAGCGAGCCGCTCTCCTTGTCGAAGCGTCCTACGACGCCGAGGACGGCGTTCTGCTTGACGAGCTGCAACGTCACCGTCGGATCATCCAGGTCGAGCTGTCCCCGAACGATTGCCTTGCGCTGGGCTCTCGTGAGGGCGTCCGAATCCACCTTGAGGCCCAGCGCCAACGCGTTGCGCAGCGACAACGTC
>Ga0070689_100002982_pt1 | contig 11130 bp, 10 predicted proteins | sample KBSS23HmetaG_FD_64669 | JGI IMG/M metagenome (GOLD analysis project Ga0070689, IMG submission 64669) | Switchgrass rhizosphere microbial communities from Kellogg Biological Station, Michigan, USA - KBS S2-3H metaG | ecosystem: Host-associated > Plants > Roots > Rhizosphere ... | reverse complement strand
ATGGCCAACAACGAGATCCTGCAGATCGTGGTGTTCTCGATGTTCTTCGGCGTCGCGCTCTCCGCGCTGGGCGAGCGCGGCAAGACCATGGTTGCCGTGATCGACGAGCTGGCGCACATCATGCTGAAGATCACCGGCTACGTGATGAAGCTCGCGCCGCTCGCGGTGTGCGCGGCGATGGGCGCCACGGTGGCGGTGAACGGCCTGGATATCCTGCTGAAATTCGCCGTCTTCATGGGCGACTTCTACTTCGGCCTCCTGATCCTGTGGTGCGTGCTGATCGCCGCGGGCTTCGTCGTGCTGGGACCCCGTGTGCTCACGCTCATGAAGCTCATCCGCGAGCCCTTCATGATCTCGTTCGCGACGGCGAGCTCGGAGGCCGCCTATCCGAAGATCCTCGACGCCCTCGACCGCTTCGGCGTGAAGCGCAAGATCTCCAGCTTCGTGCTGCCGCTGGGCTATTCGTTCAACCTCGACGGCTCCATGATGTACTGCACCTTCGCGACGCTCTTCATCGCCCAGGCCTACAACATCGAGCTCGCCATGGGAACGCAGCTGACGATGCTGCTCATCCTCATGCTCACCTCCAAGGGAATGGCGGGCGTGCCGCGCGCATCGCTCGTGGTGATCGCGGCGACCCTCAACCAGTTCCACATCCCCGAGGCGGGCCTGCTCCTCATCCTCGGCGTCGACGCTTTCCTCGACATGGGCCGCTCCGCCACGAACGCCGTGGGCAATTCCATCGCGAGCGCGGCGGTGGCCAAGTGGGAAGGCGAGCTGCTCAGCGCCGACGAGGCGCAGCGCAACGCGCACACGCTCGACACCGAGGCGCAACCGGCCTGACGCGGCGAGCGCGATGAGACGCTTCGTTGCATCGCTGGCCGCCGCGTGGATCGCCGCATGGGGCGGGAGCGCGCTCGCGCAGGAGGAGCAGAAGGTCGAGCAGCTGGCCGGCACGCTCGCCAAGGCGCGCGCCAGCGGCGCGGTGACGATCGCCTATCGCGAGTCCTCGGTTCCGTTCTCCTTCCTCTCGGCGCGCGGCGAGCCCATCGGCTATTCCATCGACCTGTGCCGCAAGCTCGTCGAGGCCATGTCCGAGGAGGTGAGCCGCGAGCTGGAGATCCGCTGGGTTCCCGTCACGCCGGAGACCCGCATCGAAGCGATCGCATCCGGGCGCGCGGACCTCGAGTGCGGATCGACGACGAGCAACCTGGAGCGCGCGAAGCGCGTGGCGTTCTCCCCGGTGATCTTCGTATCCGGCACCAAGCTCATGGTGAAGCGCGGCTCGGCCATCAAGTCGTTTCGCGACCTGGGCGGCAAGACCGTCGTGGTCACGGCAGGCACCACGAACGAGGCCGCGATGCGCGACATCGCGCGCAAGTTCAAGGTCGAGCTGAACCTCGCCGTTGCGAAGGACCATGCGCAGTCGTTCTCGCGCGTGGCCGAGGGAATGGCCGACGCTTTCGCCACGGACGACGTGCTGCTCGTCGGTCTCATGGCGCGCAACCCGTCGGCCGGCAAGTTCGACGTGGTGGGTGAATTCCTCTCCTACGATCCCTACGGGATCATGTACCGGAAAGGCGACCCGCAGATGCAGCGCCTGGTGGCGGAAACCTTCAGGGAGCTTGCGGACGACGGCGAGATCGAGCGGCAGTACAAGCGCTGGTTCATGAAGCCCCTGCCGGGCGGCCCGGCACTGGGGCTGCCGATGAGCCCGCAGCTGGAATCCCTGGTACGCGCCATGGCGGTGCGCCCCGAGTGAGCCGCCATGGGACTAACGTGCCATAGAGCGGCGCGCCGTCATGGGCGATGCTTGCTCATGCGCGAATCGCTCGCAGTCCTGCTCCTCGCCGCGCTGCCCGCCTGGGCGGCCGATCCGGCGCCCGACACGAAGGCGGCGAGCAGCGCGCTGGCCGCTTGCGCGGACTGCGGCGTGGTGCGCTCCGTGAAGTCGGTGAAGAAGGAGATCAAGACCGATCCCGAGAGCGACGCGCGGCCCTCGGGCCTGGTGGCGACGTTTCCGCTCGGCGGCGGGAAGCCGTCGGCCGGATCCTCGGCGAAGGTCGGCAAGGACAAGCCCGAATTCAGCGAGACGTGGGAGATCGTCGTGCGGCTGGACGACGGCCGCTTTCGCATCGTGACCGTCGACGAGCCGCCGGCCGTGCGCGAAGGCGACCAGGTGCGCTTCGACGCGAACGGCAAGATCGCGCTGCGCGCGAAGTGACATGGTGCGCGCGGCGATGGCCCTGGCGATGACAGCCTGCACCGCGTCGCTTCCCGCCGCCGCGATCCCCGATCGCTTCAAGGACGCCGACGACGGCGCCCTCGACCTCAGCGATTACCTCCTGCGCCATCGCGGCGTGCTGCCGGTGCCGATCGTCATCACGGAGCCTGCGGTGGGCTATGGCGGCGGGCTCGGTCTCATGTATTTCAGCCAGTCGTTCGCGGACAGCGCCGAAGCCGCACGCGCACGGGGCGAGCGCGTCCAGCCGCCCGACATCGCCGCCGCGGTGGGAATGAAGACCGAGAACGGAACCTGGGCCGCGGGCTTCGGCTACCTCGGCTTCTTCGACCAGGACCGATGGCGCTACAGGGGGCTTTTCGGCACCTCGCAGCTTTTCCTGGATTACTACAGCGTGCGCGGTGAGGCGCGCGCGTATCGCCTCGACGCGGATGCGACCGCGCAGCTCTTGCTTCGCCGCATCGGGGATTCCCATTGGTTCGGGGGAATGAGCTACCTATACTTCTCGTCCGAATCGCGTTTCGGGGCAAGCGTGCCCGACGACGTTCCCGCGCGCTCGCTCGACAGCGCGATCGGCAAGCTGGGGCTCGTCGTCGACTACGATTCGCGCGACAACATCTTCACGCCCAACCGCGGCACGTTTTTCGAGATGGATGCGGGCTTCGCGCGCGGCACCTTCGGATCGAAAAGCAACTTCGAAATGCTGAACGCGCGCGCCTTTTCATGGCATCCGGCGGGCGACTTCGTGCTGGGAGCGCGAGGCGACGCGCGCCTGTCCACAGGCGACGTGCCGTTCTACGCGCAGCCGTACATCTCGCTACGCGGCGTGCCTGCGGCCCGCTACCAGGATCGCAATGCGCTCGTCGTCGAGTTCGAGGCGCGTTGGAACATCGACAGCCGCTGGGCGCTCGTCGGCTTCGCCGGCGCGGGAAAAGCCTATGGCAAACGCCAGACCTGGGACGAGAGCGACACGGTCGTCGCGGGGGGCGCGGGGTTTCGCTACCTCGTCGCGCGCAAGCTGAACCTCTACGCGGGCATCGATGTTGCCCACGGTCCCGAGGACGCAGCCGTCTACCTCACGTTCGGCAGCGCCTGGCGATGAAATCGAGCATGTCGCGCCATTGCGCTATATTGATACCGGTCAAGCCCCGGAATCCCTCCGGGACCAGGCTGGCAATGCGGACCCGGATCAAAGCCGGGCTCATCCACGCACTATCGCCAGGAGCCACCATGCAATCGAAGCCCATCCGCAATCGTCATCGCGTCCTTCCGTCGCCGCGCGCCGCAGCGGCGATCGCCGCCCTCGCGGGCGCGCTAGCGCTGCCAGGCCAGGCCCTCGCCCAATGGACCGACGCCAACTTCTCCTTCCGCGTCGGGGGCTTCTTCCCGAAGGTGGACACGAAAGCGCGTGCCGACGGCAATGGCGGCATCGTCGGCAGCACCATCGACTTCGAATCCGACCTGGGGCTCGATGATTCGAAGACGCTGCCCATCGTCGACCTCGAGTGGCGTTTCGCGCAGAACCACCGCATCTCGCTGAACTACCTCGACCTGTCGCGCGACGCGACCGGCGCGTTGCGCGGGAGCCTCACCTGGCAGGGCCAGGTGTATCCGATCAACACCACGGTGCACAGCGAGTTCGACAGCAAGATCCTCGCCTTCAGCTACCTCTGGTCGTACTACCACACGCCCGAGACCGAGCTTTCGGTGGGCATCGGCATCCACAACGCGAACCTCAAGGCGTCGCTCGCCGCGGTCGGCAACAACACGGGTCTCGGCGTGACCCGCGAGACCTCGGTCAACGCGCCCCTGCCCATCCTCACGCTGCGCGCCGCGCAGAAGTTCAGCCCCAACATCGGCGCCGAGCTGCGCTACCAGTGGTTCGGCATCAAGTACGGCGACTTCGACGGCAGCCTGAACGTATTCAACGCCGCGATCTCGTACTACCCGTGGAGGAACTGGGGCATCGAGGCGGGGTACAACTACAGCAAGTACGACCTCAAGGTTTCCAAGGACAAGTGGAACGGCGAGGCGAACTACAAGTTCAACGGCCCCGTCCTCTCGTTCGTGGGCTCGTTCTGATGTAAACCCGGGCCGCGCGGAACGCGGCCCGTCCCGGAGAAACAATGACGGGATTCATCATTCCCGCCTTGTGGTCCATGATCGCCGGCGCCTGCCTGGCGACCGGCGCCATTCATCTCGGCCCCGCCCTCAAGCCTCCCCGGCAGCGCGCGCGCCTCGCTTTCGTCGGCCTCGCCGCGAGCGTGGCAGTGCTGGCGGTGATGCAGCCGATGATCTCGAACGCACCGGACGTGGAGGAATACGACGCGCTGCGGCGATGGGTGCAGGCGCCGATCTTCGCTGCAGTGGTCCTCGTGGTGGTGTTCCTGCGCGACTACCTGGGCACGGCGCGCGCCTGGCTCGCCAACCTCGCGTGCGGCGCCGCATTCGCTTCGGTCGTCGTCGCTTTTGCCGTCCAGCCCGAAGAGCTCTCGGCGACGAGGTGGACGGCGATCGAGGAGATCACGCTGGCGTTGCTCGCGGCTTTCGTCGCGGATGCAGGCATCACGTGCTGGCGTCGCGGCGACGCCGCCGAGCGCCGCAGGGCCGTGCTGGCATCCGGCAGCATCCTCGTCGCGCTCGCCATCGTGGCGCTCGACGTCCTCGTCATCAGCGCGGGCAGCCTTCACGCGACCTACCTGTACGCCTTCGCCTCCGCCACGGTTCTCGGCGCGCTGGGCACGGAGCGGGGCGCGCGCTGGAACGATCCGCAGCACGACCGGTTCCGCCTCGTGCTCGATGCCGCTTCCAATGGGCTCATGATCGTCGACAAACGCGGCTGCGTTGGAGTCGCGAATGCGCGCGCGGCGCGCCTGTTCGGGTACTCGGTCGCGCAGCTGTCCGCCATCGCGGTGGATGACCTCATTCCCGACATGGGCCTCGGCGGAAGCCGCGGCGCGGCTCTGCTTGCGTTCGCGGGCCGCGAGGTCATGGGCAGGCGCAGGGACGGCAGCCGATTTCCTCTGGAGGTCAACGTCACCGCCATGGAATCCAGCTACGGCCTGACGACTTTGCTGTCGGTGGTCGACATGACGGAGCGCCGGCGCGCGGAGGACCTGCTCAGGCGCGAGCGCGGCTTCCTGCGGCAGGTGATCGACGCGGATCCCAACCTCATCTTCGTGAAGGACCGGGAGGGGCGCTTCACGCTCGCCAACAAGGCCGTGGCGGACCTGTACGGCACGACCGTGGAAGACCTGATCGGCCGGACGGACGCCGACTTCGACGCGAATCCGGCGGAGGTCGCCGCTTTCCGCCACGACGACCTGCAGGTCATGGAAACGAAAAGCGAGCTTTTCGTCGCCGAAGAGCGCGTCACCGACGCGGCCGGCAAGGTGCATGCGGTGCAGACCGTCAAGCGCCCGCTGGTTGGCCCGGATGGAAGAGCCGACCACGTGCTCGGCGTATCGACCGACATCACCGCGCGCAAGGAAACGGAGCGCCAGCTCGGCGTGCAGCGAAACGAGATCGCGCACCTCTCGCGCGCCATGATGGTCGCGGAGCTTTCGGGCTCGCTCGCGCACGAGCTGAACCAGCCGCTCACCGCGATCCTCAGCAACGCGCAGGCGGCGCTTCGCTTCCTGGAGCGCGGCGACGCCACGCCCTCCGACATCCAGGAGATCCTGCGCGACATCGTCGAGGACGACAAGCGCGCGGGCCACGTGATCCAGGGCATGCGCCTGCTCCTCACCAAGGGCGAAGCGCGCCGCGAGGCGGTGGATGTGAACGCGGCGGCCCAGGACGTGCTGCGGCTCATGCACAGCGATCTCATCAACGCGGGCGTGACCGTCATCGTGCGCAGCGGTCGCGACCTTCCGCAGGTGCGCGGCGACCGCGTGCAGATCCAGCAGGTCGTGATGAACCTGATGCTGAACGCATGCGATGCGATGCAGCAGATGCCGCAGCGCCAAAGGCAGCTCACCATAGCCACCTCGCTCACGGCAGACGTGATCCGCGTCGACATCATCGATCGCGGCCCCGGCATCGCTCCCGAGCACGCCTCGAAGATCTTCGAGCCCTTCTTCACGACCAAGGGGCACGGCCTGGGCATGGGCCTGTCGATCTGCCGCACGATCGTGGCGGCGCATGGCGGAAGGTTGTGGGCGGAGGATGGCGAGGGCGGGGGCGCGGCTTTCAGGTTCACGCTGCCGGCGCGCGCCGGGGAGGGCCCATGAGCTGCGTCTACGTTGTCGACGATGATCCATCGGTATTGAAGGCGACGTCTCGCTTGCTGCGCGCCACGGGATTCGAGGTGCGCGCGTTTCCGAGCGCGGTGGCCTATCTGGAGCAGTTCGACGCGGATGCGGCAGGCTGCCTCGTGCTCGACCTGAACATGCCCGCCGTGAACGGCCTGCAGCTGCAGCAGGCGCTCGCCCAACGCGGCGGAGCGCCGGCCATCATCTTCCTGAGCGGCCAGGCCGACGTCCCGAAAAGCGTCGAGGCGATGAAGGGCGGAGCGGTGGAATTCCTCACGAAGCCGGTCGATGCGAGCGCCCTGGTCGGTGCGGTGCGTGCCGCGCTCGAGACGGACCGGCGCCAGCGCGACGCGCGTGCCGGGCGCATGGCCGTCGCGAAAAGGCTCGCCACGCTCACCCCGCGCGAAGAACAGGTGCTGCGCGGCGTCGTGGCGGGCAAGCTGAACAAGCAGATCGCGGGCGAGCTGGGGACCGCGGAGAAGACCGTGAAGGTGCATCGCGGCCGGGTGATGGAAAAGATGCAGGTGGACTCCGTCGCGGCGCTGGTGCAGGCTGCCGCCCGCGTGGACATCGGTTGATGGCGGCCGTGCCGGTGCCAAGCGCGGCCCCGCCCCTGCGCATCGCCGTCATCGACGACGAGGACTGCGTGCGCAAATCCGTGGGCCGCCTGCTGCGCGCGGCCGGCATGGACGTGAAGACGTTCGCGTCCGGCCATGAATTCCTGCTGAGGGCGGGCCGGCGCTTCGATTGCCTCGTGCTCGACGTGCACATGCCGCTCGTCGACGGCTTCGAGGTGTACGAGCATTTCCTGCGCGCCGGCATCCGCCTGCCGGTGGTCGTGATCACGGGCCACGATTCGCCCGAGGACCGGGCCCGCGCGACGGGCCTGGGAATCGGCAGCTACTTGCGCAAGCCCATCGACGAGCAGGTCCTCATCGACGCCATCGACGACGCGATGCGCGAGGCGGCCGCGGGCTAGAGCATCCAGTCGATCGGCAGCACCGAAAGAAAGGCGAGCCACGCGCGGCGCACGAGCCCCGTGCCCGGCTCCGTCTCGTGGCGCAGCTCGGCGTCGCGCGTGCGCTCGATCCACTCGACGCAGGCGCCGCTCTCGCGCCGCCGGACCTCGTAGGCGTCGGTGCGCAGCTGCTCGTCGAAATAGCGCGCAACGCGCCCGGCCAACGCAGGGCTGTGGATCACGAGGCCCATCTCCGTGTTGAGGAGCGCCGAGCGCATGTCGAAATTGAACGAGCCGATGAAGACACGTTCGCCGTCCGCGGCATAGGTCTTCGCATGCAGGCTGGTGGCCGACGAGCCGGACCGTGCGCCCGATGCGCGCTTCCTTTCCGGCTCGCCGGTGCCCTTGAGCTCGAAGAGCTCGACGCCGGCGCGTGCAAGCCCGCATCGCCGCTTGGCATATCCCGCGTGCACGACGGAGACGTCGGTCGCCTGGAATGAATTGGTGAGCACGCGCACCTTCACGCCGGATCGCGCGAGCTCCTCGAGCGCCCTGGCGCCGTCGTCCCCGGGCACGAAGTAGGGAGACACCATGTCCAGGCGACGCTGCGCGCGCACGCCATTCACGGCGAGCTCGCCGATGAGCAGCAGGTCGCGCCGGCCGGAGCGATCGAGCGTCTTGGCCGGGTCGTCGCTCATGACACGCACGTCGGTCCATTCCAGCTCGAGGCTGCGTCCCTGCAGCGCGGCGAGAAGAGGCGTCGTGCGGACCGCGTCGAGATAGCTGAGCGAATCGGGACTAGCGCGCACGTCGTCGAAGCGCTTCAGGAGCGCTTCCGCGGCGCCGCTGCCGGCAGGCGGGACGATCATCCGGGCAGGGTAGGCCGAGGCGCTGTTCCAGTAACGGTCGAACTGCGCTGAAACGCCCGCCACCACCTCGCCTGCGACGAGGGCGTCCAGGTCCTGGAATGGCGTCGCGCTCCCGGCGCCGAAGTACTCGTTGCCCACGTTGCGGCCGCCCACGATGGCCGCCTGGTTGTCGGCGATGAACGCCTTGTTGTGCATGCGCCGGTTCACGCGCTGGAAATCGCCGATGTACTCGGTGAACCGCACCCCGCGTTGCGCGAAGGGGTTGTAGAGGCGGATCTCGAAGTTCGGATCGAGGCCCAGCGCGGCGATGACGTCGTCGGCGCCGTGGCTGCCCTGGTCGTCGAGGAGCAGGCGCACGCGCACTCCGCGGCGCGCCGCCGCGGCGAGCTCCTCGAAAAGGAGCATCCCGGTCTCGTCGGCGTGCCAGATGTAGTACTGCGCGTCGATCGAGCGCTGCGCGACGCGGGCGAGCGCCATGCGGGCCGCGAAGGCGTCCGTGGCGCTGGGCATGGCGTGCACGCCGGTCTTGCCCGGATGCGCCGCCCTGAGCGGCGCGATGGCGCGTCCCAGGGTCGTGGCCGACGTATCCTGCAGGGCGCGCGTCTCGACGCGTCCCTCCAGGGGCGGAAGGCTCGCGCATCCGCAGGCGAGCGCCGCAGCCGCCAGGGCCAGTGCGCGCAGGCCGTGGGTCACTTGGCTGCCCCGAAGTGCCATGCCGCCCGCGCTCGGGCCGGCGTTACGATCGAGGCCTTCCCCGGGGCACCCTTTTGGCCGAGACCGCAACGGTCTATATCGTCGACGACGACGCGATGTTCGCGCGAGGACTTGCGCGCCTCATCGACGCGGCGGGCTGGAAGGCGCGCGTCTTCAAGGGCGCCGACGAGTTCCTGGGCGCCGTCGGCGACGAGGAGTCCGGCTGCGTGCTGCTGGACGTGCGCATGCCGGGCATGAAAGGCCCGGATCTCCAACGCGCGATGGTCGAGCGCCGCATGGCGCTTCCCGTGATCTTCCTCACCGGTCACGGCGACGTGAAGACCAGCGTCGAGGCGATGAAGCTGGGCGCGGTCGATTTCCTCGAGAAGCCGGTGGGGCGCGAGAGGCTGGTGGCTGCCATCGGCCTGGCGCTGGCCCGCGGAGAGCAAGAGCGGGAGGCGCGGCGCGAGCGCGATGCCATGCGAGCGCGCGTCGATACGCTGTCGCGGCGGGAGCTGGAGGTGATGTCGCATGTGATCGCGGGACGCCTCAACAAGCAGATCGCGGCCGACCTTCGCATCTCCCTGAAGACCGTGAAAGCCCACCGTGCCAACGTCATGCGAAAGATGGACGCCGCATCCGTTCCCGACCTGGTGGCCATGTGCCGCGTGGCGGACGTCGCGCCGCACACGGCACACGATTAGGCCGCCACGCGCGCTACCGCGTCCTAGAACTTGAAGTCGATCCCGACGAGGTAGCTGTCCACCTTGATCTTGTCGTTCTTCATCCACTCGCCGAACAGCGCCCAGTGCGGGACGAATTCCCAGCGACCGCCCACGCCGTAGGTCGCGCCGCCCTGGTGGTCCTTCTGGTCGAGCGCGGCGAGCACGTTGGTCGCGTGCACGTTCGCCTTCAGCTCGGAGTTCACGTAGCCGATGCGCCCGTACAGGTCGAATGCATTCATGGGCAGGATGGCCACATAGGAAATGCCGAATGCCTTGGCTTTTATCTCGCCGTTGATGCGCACGTTCGTGAGCGGCACGTCGCCGGCGAACGTGTACTTGCCGAGATCGTAGTAGGCGAGCTCGATCGCGCCGTACGGATTGAAACGCCAGCCCCAACGCAACGTGTACGTGGTGGCCGTGTCGTCGAGGATGCCGTTGTTGAGGCCGGTGAGGTCGCCGGCATCGCGATTGAGGTTTCCCTGGCCCGCGCCGACACCGAAATAGAAGGGCGCGTAGGACATGGGGCGGCCGTACTGCGCCATCGCCGGAACGGCGGCGAGGACAGCGGCGGCGAGGAGGGCATTGCGAAACACTTTCATGGAGCGGTCTCCGGAACGTTGGACAAGGTCAGTTCCAGCATCCGCCCTTCACCTGCATGCAGGAATGGTACCAAGGGGCCGTCACAATCCCGGCGGCGTGGGCTCCAGCGCGACACCGGCGGTGGATAGCTCCTCGGCGCGGCGCACCAGCTCGGCGACGGAGCGCACCGCCATCTTCTCCATGACGCGCGCGCGATGGGTCTTCACCGTGCGTTCCGCCGAATGCAATGCGTAGCAGATCTGCTTGTTGAGGCGACCGGCGATCACGCCCGCCATCACTTGCCGCTCGCGCGGCGTAAGCGTCGCGTAGCGGCCCTTCACTTCCGCGAGGTGCGTGTCGTGCGCGGCGCGCTGGATGTCGCGCTCGAGCGCGATGCGGATCGCCTCGAGGAGCACCGCGGTCGGAACCGGCTTGGTGAGGAAGTCGATGGCGCCGGCGCGCATCGCGCGCACCGTGCTCGGCACGTCGCCGTGTCCGCTCAGGAAGATCACGGGGTGCCCGTTGCCGCGTTCGGTCAGCGCGGACTGGAACTCGAGGCCGTTGGCGCCTGGCATGCGCAGGTCCACGATGAGGCACGTTGGCCCGGACACGGGCTCGGCCGTGGAGAGATATTCTGCGGGCGACGCGTAGAGCCGGGTCACGTGCCCCGCCGCGGAGAGGACGCGGCCGATGGCGGTGCGGAACGCCCGGTCGTCGTCGACGACCTGGATCGTGCCCACGAGCTCGGCGCGCGGGCTCATGCGCCGATCGCCGGAAGCCATACGCGAAACACCGCGCCTCGCGGCACGTT
>Ga0070689_100002981_pt1 | contig 11132 bp, 7 predicted proteins | sample KBSS23HmetaG_FD_64669 | JGI IMG/M metagenome (GOLD analysis project Ga0070689, IMG submission 64669) | Switchgrass rhizosphere microbial communities from Kellogg Biological Station, Michigan, USA - KBS S2-3H metaG | ecosystem: Host-associated > Plants > Roots > Rhizosphere ... | reverse complement strand
GTTCGACACTTCGGTCAAAAGATTTCCGACGCGCATCGCTCTGAAAATCGAAAGAAACGGGCGCAAAGAGCAATATACTTACGAGGACGTTAAAGAACTGACGTATCGCGCCGCCGGATTTTTGGCGACGAACGGCATCGAACACGGCAAGCGCGTCATTTTGTGGTCGCACAATATGCCCGAATGGAGCTTGTCGTATTTCGGCATCTTGAAAACGGGCGCGACCGCGATTCCGATTGATCCGGCGAGTTCGATTGACGACGTTTTAAAGTTTGCCGAAACGGGCGAAGCGTCGGCGATTATGATTTCGCCGAAAATTTTCCAGGAAAATCCCGAACTCGCCGACCGCATCAAAGAAGCGAATTTGGATGTCGAAATTTACACGTTCGACGAAGTTTTCGAGATGCAGGACGAGCACGAAGAAGCGAAACGAAACGCGCTCTTGCCGAACAAAATTTTGTCGAATGCGGTCGCCAGTTTGATCTTTACGAGCGGCACGACCGGCACGCCGAAAGCCGTGATGCTGTCGCACAAAAACTTCGTCAATATGATTTCGATGCTCTCGTCCGTGTTGGAAATGGACACGACCGACGGCGTTTTGTCGGTTCTGCCGATGCATCACACGTTCGAATTTTCCGCAGGCTTGTTAACGCCTTTTTCCAACGGAACGCAGATCACATATCTCGACGAGCTTTCAAGCGAAGAACTCGCCCGCGCCATCGAAAACAATCTCGTCACGGGAATGGTCGGCGTTCCCGCGCTGTGGGAAATGCTGCATCGCCGAATCAAAACCCGACTCAGAGAACGCGGCGATTGGTTCGCGGATTTGGCGGACAGCGTGATCGAATTTAACGCCTGGGTACGCGACAACACGCCGTTTAATCTCGGTCCGGTGATATTTTTCCCGATTCACGAAGGCATGGGCGGGCGAATGCGCTACCTGATTTCGGGCGGCTCGGCACTATCGGAAAAAGTTCAAAAAGATTTACACGGTCTCGGCTTCACCGTTTTAGAAGGTTACGGTTTGACCGAATCTTCGCCCGTTCTGACCGTCGCGCGTCCGGGAAACAAATTGATTCGCGGCAGCGTCGGAAAGCCCTTGCCGGGCGTGGAAGTGAAAATCGATAAGCCGGACGAAAACGGAGTCGGCGAAGTTTTCGCTCGCGGTCAAAACGTGATGCTCGGTTATTACAACAACGACGAAGCGACCGAATCCGTACTTCAAGACCGCTGGCTGAAAACGGGCGATCTCGGCAAACTCGACGAAGACGGAAATCTTTACATCGTCGGGCGTTCGAAAGATGTCATCATCGATTCGAACGGCAAAAACATTTATCCCGACGAGATCGAAGATTTGTACGGCAAATCCGCTTTTATCAAAGAACTTTCGGTCGTCGGTTTGCCCGACGATGACGGCGGCGAGAAAATCGCCGCGCTCGTCGTTCCCGATTACGAACACGACATCGCGCTTTCGCGTTCGGACACGAACAAAAAAGTCGAAGAACATTTCCGCGAAATTTCGGGCGGTCTGCCGTTTTTCAAACGCGTCAAAGTTTTGCATATCACGCCGTTTGAATTGCCGAGAACGGCAACGCGCAAAGTGAAACGTTCCGAAGTCGTCGGGATGCTGCAAACTTTGGAAGAGCGCGCGAAAAAGAAAACGCGGGCAGTCATCGAAACCAAAGGCGACGACACGGCTTTGTGGATTCGCAAGGTCGTCGCGTCGGTCTCAAATCGTGCATTGTCGGAAGTCGCTTTGACGGACAAGCTCGCCGATCTCGGATTTGATTCCTTGATGTTCGTCGAATTACAGGCGGCAGTCGAAGACGCGGGCGGACGAATCGTTTCGCCCGACACTCTGAACGAAGTCCAAACCGTCCGCGAGCTTTTAACCGCCGTTCAGAGAATCGATAAATCCAAAAAACTCGCCGACGAGCCGAAAGCGGAAGAGAAAAAGGACGACGAAATTTTCATTCCGTCAATCGTGCGCCGCGTCGGAAATCAGTTGATAGATTTCGCGCAAGGCACGCTTTACGACAACGTTCTCGACACTTCAATCGAAGGCGAGACGAACATTCCCGTTCACACAAATTTTATCGTCGCGCCGAATCACGCTTCGCATATCGACACGGGACTTGTGAAAAAAGCTCTCGGCAAAGAAACTGCCGAACAAACTGTCGCCGTCGCCGCCGCCGATTACTGGTTCGACACGAAATACAAACGCGCTTATATGAACAACTTCACGACGCTCGTTCCCATCGAGCGCACGGGAAGCTTGCGCCAGAGCTTGCGGCACGTTACGGAAATTCTGAAGGAAGGCTACAACACTTTAATTTTCCCCGAAGGCACGCGCTCGACCAGCGGCGAAATCGCCGAATTCAAACCGATCATCGGCTATCTCGCTTTGAACGAAAAAATCGGAATTCTGCCGATTTACATCTGGGGAACATACGAAGCGTTTCCGAAAGGAATGACGATTCCGACCAAAGACAGCATCGGCGCAAAAGTCGGCGCGAAAGTCGGGCGTTTTCTCGAATACGAAGAACTTCTCGAAATGACCAAAGGCGTTCCCAACACGGAAGCTTATCGTTTGATCGCCGCGAGAGTTCAATTTGAGATCGAAAATATGCGCGACGGCAAACGCGACAAATTCGATGTCGCCGCCGTTCGCAAAAAATGGAAAGCCGAACGCCGAAAATCACGCAAAAAAGATGATGTGATCGGCGAATAAATAAAAATAAATATGAAAAGCAAGGAATGCCTGCGGCACTGTTTTTTCTAAGCCGAAAATAAGAATATTCATCTGATTTTTTATTTACAACAAATAACTACTAGGATATATTTGTTGTGAAATCTGGCTTACCCGAATTAATTTTTTAAAAATAGATTACGGTTATAGATTCATTCAGGCAACAAACTCGGGATCATCCGAGACTTGCGATACTAATAAAAAATAAGGAGAGAATGTATGAAAAAATTCAGAATATTTGCATTGTTGGTTATGCTCGGCTCTTTCTTTTTTCTTTTTAACGAACAAAATAGCGCGCGATCCATAACGAATTATTGTTTGCTTCCCGGAGAATTCTGCACTGTTCAAGGCTCTTGCTGCACTAAAATTTGCTGCCTTGAAAACGATTCCCGTTGGCAATGTGAAGGACAGCCTGTTAATACTTGCGGATAATATCCGCCATTAATTAAAATCATCCGGAAAAGAAGAAAACCTTCCGAGAAATTTTATGAACTAAATTTATTTCGGAAGGTTATTTCTTTTATAATCCGAACCGGAAACGGGAAATTATTTTATTGTTCAGTTTAGAATTAGGAAATGATAAGACTTGGATATAAATTTACCGCTTTAATATTTCTGCTTGCGGCGGTCGTTTCGGCAAGTGCGCAGACGAAGCAGAAAGTTGATAAAAAACAGCTCGCCGAGCAGGTCAAAGCCGAGTTTATGCACGCGTGGAACGGTTATAAAAAGTATGCGTGGGGACACGATGATTTGAAGCCGTTGTCGAAATCTTATAAGGATTGGTACGGGCAAACGCTCCTTATGACTCCGGTCGATTCGCTCGATTCGCTTTATTTGCTGGGCTTTAAAAAGGAAGCCGACGAAACGCGAAAATATATCACGGACAATCTTTCGTTCGATAAAGACATCGACGTTCAGAATTTTGAAATCACGATTCGGATTCTGGGCGGTTTGCTTTCGTCGTATCAGATGACGAACGATAAAAAACTGCTCGCGCTCGCCGAAGATTTGGGCAAGCGTCTTTTGCCCGTGTTCGAGTCGCCGACCGGATTGCCTTATAAATACGTCAATCTGAAAACGGGCAAAACGAAAGGCGAAGTTTCCAATCCGGCGGAAACGGGAACTCTGCTGATCGAGTTCGGAACTTTGTCGAAATTGACCGGAAAACCGATTTTTTACGACAAAGCGAAACGCGCTCTGGTCGAAACTTACAAACGCCGTTCGCCAATCGGACTTGTCGGCACGAACATCAATGTCGAAACCGGAAAGTGGACGAATCCCGACAGCCACGTCAGCGCGGAGATCGATTCTTATTACGAATATCTGCTGAAATGCGCGATTCTTTTCGGCGACGAAGACTGCCGTAAGATGTGGCAGGAAAGCATCGAGGCGATCAACAAATACAATGCCGACGAAATCAGAAACGGCGAGCTCTGGTACGGACACGCGGATATGAACACGGGCAAACGCACCGAAACGACGTTCGGCGCGCTCGACGCATTTTTTCCGGCCGTTCTGGCTCTCGGCGGCGATTTGGACAGGGCGAAACGCCTTCAGGATTCGGCGTTTAAGATGTGGACGAAAAACGGCATCGAACCCGAAGTTTTCGATTACCAGAAAATGGAAGCGACTTATCCCGGTTATCCGCTCCGGCCGGAAATCGTCGAGTCGACATATTACCTTTACCAATACACCGGCGACGAAAAGTATTTACAAATGGGCAAAACTTTTCTCGAAGATTTCGTCAAACACTGCAAAACCGAAGCCGGTTACGCGAGCCTGAAATCGGTCGTGACGAAGGAAAAATCCGACGTGATGCACAGTTTTCTGTTCGCCGAAACGTTCAAATATTACTACCTGCTTTTCGCGCCGCAGAAAACTCTGGATTTCAAAAAGACGGTCTTCAACACCGAAGCGCATCCGATTCGCAAGACCTGGTAACATTTTGCGAATAACCGAATAATAGAAGCTGTCTCGTAAAGCGTAAATCGTGAATCGCGAAAGAAAGTTTAGAATTTCGTAAACAAAGTCTTTCGATTAACAATTAACTGCCGACCATTAACGATTTACGATTTACGATTCACGCGCACTGGATTTGCCGCCTATTATGCGCCGAAAAAATTATTGATAGAAGATTTGGTTGTTGATAAAAATTTTCGAAACTTAAAAATCAGGAAACTCAAAAAAATGCTTTGCGAAAAAGCTGTAGTTCTTTCAATCGTATTTTCATTACTATCACTGGTTATTTTGCCGTTTCAGACATACGGGCAAACTTCCAAGGCTTCGCCGCAAATCGAAAAAACGGCGTTAACGAATCCGTCCGCAAAGCTGTTTTTAAACTCCGAGACCGGCGAATCGGAAATCAGGGCGAGTTTAGACCCAATAGAAAAGGAACAATATAAATCGGGTTATAACCGCAAACGAGGCTTGAGTTCGAAGGCGAAAACGGGAATTTATATAGGAATCGGCGCGGCGGCGGCAATTATTATAATCGCCGTTCTGGTCGGCGGAAAAAACAGGAATAATGATGACGACCGGCGTTTCTGCGCAATTCCCGAAGGCTGTACAAACTAAAAGAACGCTCGAATTATAATTTAATTAATTTAAGGTAAGTGACCAAAATAAATATAAAGTTCTGAGTCCCGCCTTTAGGCGGCTTTAATGCTAACGGGAAGCCTGCTAAAGCAGGGACTCAAAACTTTTGACGCAAAATCTCTTATAAATAATTTTCGTCATCTCCTTATGATGTTATTCTGAAAATAATTTATGAACGCTGAACAAGATAATTCGCCGAAATACGACGAGCGACCGTGGGGAAGTTTCACGGTTTTGGATGAAGGCGAAGGCTACAAAGTCAAACGCATCGAAGTTCTCTCAGGCAAACGTCTGAGCTACCAAAAACACGCCCAACGCGCCGAACACTGGTTCGTCGTGCAGGGCGAGGCGAAGATCACGCTCGACGGCACAGACGTAATCAGGCGCGTCGGCGAATACGTCGACATCGAAATCGGCACGGCTCACCGCGTCGAAAACGCGGGCGACGAACTCCTGATTTTCATCGAAGTCCAGCGCGGCAACTACCTCGGCGAAGACGACATCACGCGGCTCGAAGACGACTTCGGAAGAAATTCGTAATTCAAGATTCAAGATTTAAGACCGTTTCTGTTTTGAATCTTAAATCCTAAATCCTATCCCGCTTAAAATAATTCTTGACCGTATCGGCAAACGGGCTTATTATGTCTGGGAAACTCGATAATCTTTAATCCACAGGAGGTTTTTAAGTATGTCCATGACGCAGCCCGAAACAATCGGCTTTTGCAGTCAAACTGCACAATTCTTCGAAGACAACAAAGAACAACTTTTAACACTCGGTTTAGACGTTTCCAGTTGGGGAACGCAAATAAACGCCAAACGAGACACCGCGCTTGTCAAAGACAGCGAGCAGGACACGATGAAAGCGCAGCTTAAGACCAAAAACGGCGAAGTTACGTCGGCTTACGGTGACGCTTATGATACGGCTTCGACCAAACTCGACGCGGCAATCGGCGTTCTCGGCAAAAAATCGCCGCTCGCCAAAGAAGCCGCGAGAATACGAAGCTCGATAACCAACAAACCTAAAAGAGATAACGAAGACAAACCGGAAAACAAATAAAATCCGGTCGGATTTGCACAAAATCCGGTCGTGTTTAATGAAATTCCGACCGGATTTGCACAAATTCTTGTCGTATTCGCACAAATTCCGACCGTCGTTAAAGAGATTCTGATCGTATTTAGACCAATTCCGGTCGTATTTAAAGAGTTTCCGATCAGCTTCGCACCAAAAACGGTCGTATTTAAACCGCTTCCGGTCGTCGTCGCACCGGATACGATAGTATTTTGTGCGACGACGACCGGATTTGATCCAAAAACGGTCGTATTCGCACAAGATACAGTTAAATATTTGCCAAGTTATCTACGAATCTATGAGCATCCGACAAGCAAAAGAAATAATCGACCGAGCCGAAGTCGAAAATTCCGCTGTTCTCCAATTAAGCTTTTTGTCACTTACAACAGAAGATTTAACCGAATTACTTCCTGACATTAAAAAAGTGCCGGACTTAACCGAACTTGATTTAAGCTACAATCAACTGACGAATGTCGATGTTCTGAAAGAGCTGCCGAACTTAACCGAACTTGATTTACGCGACAATCAACTGACGAGCATCGATGTTCTGAAAGAGCTGCCGGACTTAACCAAACTTGATTTACGCTACAATCGACTGACGAATGTCGATGTTCTGAGAGAACTGCCGAACTTAACCGAACTTGATTTAGGCGGCAATCGAATGACAAGTGTCGATGTTCTGAGAGAACTGCCGAACTTAACCAAACTTGATTTACGCTACAATGAACTGACGAATATCGATGTTCTGAGAGAACTGCCGAACTTAACCGTACTTGATTTAGGCGGCAATGAACTGACGAATATCGATGTTCTGAAAGAACTGCCGAACTTAACCAAACTTGATTTAGGCGGCAATGAACTGACGAATATCGATGTTCTGAAAGAACTGCCGAACTTAACCAAACTTTATTTAGGCGGCAATGGACTGACGAATATCGATGTTCTGAGAGAACTGCCGGACTTAACCGTACTTGATTTAAGCGACAATGAACTGACGAATATCGATGTTCTGAGAGAACTGCCGGACTTAACCGAACTTGATTTAGGCGGCAATGAACTGACGAATGTCGATATTCTGAAAGAACTGCCGAACTTAACCGAACTTGATTTAGGCGGCAATCAAATCAGCAATATCGAAGTTCTCGGACAATTGACTCGATTAACGATACTTGATTTAAGAGGGAACGGTAAATTAAATTTCCCGGAAGAAATTTTGAATGATTATGGTGATGCTCCAAAAATTCTAAATTTTATAAATGATTATTATCGTGAAAAGAAAAGGAAATTGAATGAAGCGAAGCTCGTCGTGATCGGTGAAGCCAATATCGGAAAAACCTGTATTATCAACCGATTGGTTGACGATAAATTCGTAAAAACCGACAGCACGCATGGAATTCAAATAATTCACTGGGACAATATCGAAGATAAAAACGATGAAAAAGAAAAAATAGATGTCAATGTCTGGGATTTTGGCGGGCAGGAAATAATGCACGCTACTCACCAATTTTTCTTTACCAATAGAACCGTCTATGTTTTAGTCGTCAATGCCAGGGAAAATGAAGACACTAACAAAACGGAAGAATGGCTGCAGCGAATCAGCAGCTTCAGCAAAAACTCGCCGGTATTTATTGTCGGGAACAAAATAGATGAAAACAATCGCGGAGCGAACAAAAAGGAAATCGGGTATTTCGATATTGATAAAAGAAATCTCAATGAAAAGTTTCCCGAGATGATCAAAGGATTTTATCCGGTCAGTTCAAAGGAAGAAACTCCTCAATACAGGGAACTATTCGATGAGTTCAAGCAAGCCCTTGTTGCCGAGATAAAAAATCTCGAGGGAATAACGAATGAGTTTCCTGAAAGCTGGTTTAAGGTAAAAGACGAGCTTGAACAGATGCAGGACAGTAAAACTTCTTACATCGAGCTTTCCGAATACATCACAAAATGCGCGAAAGCCGGAATTGATAACGAGGTAAACCAAACGACGTGGCTGGATTTTCTTAACGATCTGGGCATTATTATCACGTATCGAAAAGATGCCGATTTGAACAATACTCTTATCTTGAATCCTGCCTGGATAACAAAGGGCGTTTACGCTTTAGTCGATAATTCTCAAATTGCGATTAAAAAAGGAATCTTAAAATTTAAAGAGATCAGCGGCTATCTCGGTAATGAAACCGAATACCCGAAAAAGAAACAAAGATTTATCGTCAAAATGATGGAGAAGTTCAAGCTTATAATTCCCATCAAAAAAGAAGAGATTTTTCTGATTCCCGATCTATTGCCGAAAGAAGAACCTTTTACGGGAAACTGGGAGAATACTTTTCATTTTCAGTTTGAATATGAAATTTATGAAAAATCAATAATAAGACGATTTATTGTCGATATGTATTATTTACATTACAAAGATACTTTTTGGCGTAATGGAATCGTCCTCAAATACGAAGACAACACGGCTCTCGTAAAAGCCGATATTCATGCGAAAACCATTTTCATTAAAATTGACGGAAACGAAAACAAACGCCGCGAGTTTTTCTCGTTTATTAGAAACAAGTTTGATGAGATTCACCAGGAATTTGATAATTTAAAAGTAGATAAAAAGGTCGGACATCCGAGCGACTCACGAATTCTGGAAGATTATGACAAGCTGCTCCAAATGGAAAGAGATGGGCAGTCGGAAGTTTATATCAAAGATTTCGGTACTTACAAAGTTAGTGATTTTCTTCTCAGCGTTTCTAAAACTTCTGAAGACAAAGCTATATTACAGCCTCAAAATTCAATCGAAATCAGACATCAGACCGAATCTTTTATTCAACCGATAATAAATAAACAGGAAGAACTTAATATGCTCAATACATTAGTTTGGGAAGATGCGGAACGTTTTAAGAAAATAAAGCACAAAGCGGACAAGACGGCAACCTTTAAATCAATCGTATATTGGGCATTGGTCTTGGTCATTTTAGGATTCTGGGTCGGGTTAATATTTTATTTCGGTTGGGATTATATGGAACAGTGGACATATGTTGTTTCAATAGGTCTCGGATTGTTATTTACCTTTATTTCTTGTTTGAAGTTAGACGAGTATGCCGGATTTAGTCCGAAGAAAATTAAAGAGAAAGAATTGGAAGATCAAATGAATATTTCAAATTTCGATAATAATTTATTTGAGCACAGACAGAAGAAAATTACTGAAGTAAAACACGAAATAGATATGATTAAATCTAATCAAATAGTTCAGGACAGGAATAGACAATTACAGAATAAATAAAAGATTTTTGCATTCGTGTGAGTTAGCGTTTATTCGCAGTCAATAATAAAATCTTGTAAATGGCAAAAAAATCTTCGAAAAAGAAAATTTTGATTACCGGCGGAACGGGGTTTTTGGGAACGCATCTGGTGAAACGGTTTTTGGATGCGGGCGAGAAGAATCTGCGCGTGATGGCATCATCCGTGCCGGAATGGATGACGGATGCTGGCGTTGAGCCGTTTGCGGGTTCGGTGACGGACGGGAAAGATGTCGCGGCGGCGACGAAACATTGCGAGGCGATTTATCATCTCGCGGGAAAGGTTTCGTTCGCGTATGACGGCGCGGCGCAGATGAACAAGATTCACGTCGAAGGCACGCGACTGCTCTGCGAAGCGGCGAAGGAACATAAAGTCAAGAATTTTATTCTCGCTTCGTCGAGCGGAACTTCGGCGATCACGGAAGACGGCGCGGTAACGGACGAAAGTTATCCACAGCCTGTGGAAATTTTGACGAAATGGGCTTATTACGCTTCGAAATATTATCAGGAAAAAACGGCTTTACGCGCTTTTCAGGGCAAAGGCGAGCGGCTCGTCATCCTGAATCCGTCGCTGCTTTTGGGCGAAGGCGACGAGCGTCTGAGTTCGACGAAGATCGTTCTCGATTTTATGGCGAAAAAGTTTCCGTACACTCCGGCGGGCGGAATGAATTTCGTCGACGCGGGCGATGCGGCGGCGGCTTTTATGAATGCTTTGGACAAGGGAAGACATCAGGAAAGATATTTGCTCGGCGCGGTAAATTGGACGGTCGCGGAATTTTTCGGTCGGCTCGAACGTCTTTCCGGCGTTTCCGCGCCGATGCTCAAAGTTCCGAAATCGGTCGCGCTCGCCGGATCGAATTTTATTTCGAGTCTTTTCAGCACGTTCAATAAACCCGCGCCGTTCGAAGTTTCTGAAGTCGAAATGGGCGAATATTTCTGGTATTTCGATTCGTCGAAATCCGAAACGGAACTAAACTTTACGACGCGCGAACCGATGGAAACCTTACACGATACGATTAAATATTTACGCGAAAACTTTCTCGGCGAAGGCGTTTTTTAACGAAAAAATTAAAGATCGAAGGCAAACTTTCGCCCGGAAAAGCATCTTAATTTTTCCTGAACTCGGCGCGGACGGCTGTATAAAGTCGGCGTTTTATGTTACAAACTTTTTATCCCTTTTATTAAAAATAATTTTTAATCAACAGAGCTTTTTAAAATGAAAAAATATTACTTCGCTATTTTAGCTGTAGTTATCGGCGTTTTGTGCTTTAACTTTGGAATCAGAACCGAAGCGCAAAATCAGGCAATCAATGATGAAACTGCAAATGTGACCTCGCCGAACGTTGTCATCAGTCAATTTTACGGCGGCGGCGGCGTGGCGGCGAATTCGCCGTATCGCAACGACTTTGTCGAGCTTTTTAACCGGAGCACTTCG
>Ga0070689_100002979_pt1 | contig 11132 bp, 10 predicted proteins | sample KBSS23HmetaG_FD_64669 | JGI IMG/M metagenome (GOLD analysis project Ga0070689, IMG submission 64669) | Switchgrass rhizosphere microbial communities from Kellogg Biological Station, Michigan, USA - KBS S2-3H metaG | ecosystem: Host-associated > Plants > Roots > Rhizosphere ... | reverse complement strand
TTGTCATTCTGGAGTGAAGAAACGCGAAGCATTTCGTAACGATAGAATCCCACTTTAAATAAAGTACTTTTTATTTGTAGTGAGATCCTATCGGTCGCTCTGGCGCTGCTCCCTCCAGGATGACAACATTACACAAATTAATTTTTATATGGTATACTATTGTTGTTACATGGATCAGAAGAGTATTTAAAGGGTAGTCGAAGTGGTTTTTAACCTTCATTCGTAATTTCCGATAAAGCTTATAACGATTCCGATACATAAAGGTGGTGAGTATATAATGAACAAACGATTATTCGTAGGAAATCTTCCATATGAATTTACGGAAGATGATTTGCGAAATCTCTTTTCCTCTTACGGTGAAGTCTCCTATGCAAAAATCATTACTGATCGCGACACAGGTCGTTCGAAAGGTTTTGGTTTCGTTGAACTTCCAGCAGAAGCAGCCGATAAGGCTATTGCTGAAGTAAACGGCAAGGAAGTAGACGGCCCACAAGGACCACGTGCTATCGTAGTTAACGAAGCACGACCAATGGAAGATCGCCCTCAGCGTGATTTCGGTGGTGGTGGACGTAGCTTCGGTGGAGGAGACCGAGGTGGACGAGGTGGAGACCGAGGAGGTCGAGACCGAAATTCAAATTCTGGCGGAAGAAGCTGGTAATTTGAGTAAAGTCCGGTCACGTCCATACTAAAAATGGACGTGACCTGCCCAATTTTAATTCTTCAATCTATTACCCAAAGGTAAACGCGTAGACTTCAATATTGTTATCTTCAAATTCTAGTTTTAATTGGTGAGTTTCTGAAGTATTAAATTTGACTAGTTTATAGAGTCGATCAGAGTCGACTGTTACAACTCCATCTTTTACATCTTCTCCTGCATCTTCATCACTAATCATGTTCCCATCCAAATATACTTTTACTTTTCCAAGGAGTTTATTTTGGGGTCGCATGACGAGATAGACATTTTTGGCTTGGAAAGATAATACGAGTGTTGAGCCCTCTCCTGCTTTTGCCTGATCTCCCCCAATTGTCCAATTTCCTGAAAGTCCAAAATAATCTTGAGGGACAGAATTGGGAAGCTTATAGGTATAATTCATATCGCGATGCAGATCTGCAAAGGATACAAATGATTCTGAGCGTTTGTACCCGATATAAGTTTCAGGTGTTTGTGCTTCAATTTTGTATGTGGGGTTATTAACTGAAGTATCAACAGTTTCTCCTGCTTCTTCCAGAAGAGTTTGAATATTTTTCTCTGTAGTATCGTATTCACCTTCTCCAAAACTGGTATAGCGAATTATTCCATCTTTATCGATCAAATAATGTGCTGGCCAATAGTTATTTGAATACGCTTTCCATGTGGCATAATTATTGTCTTGCATGATTGGGTACGTGAGTCCAAAGTCCTTAATTGCCTTTTTAACGTTATCTGTATCTTTTTCAAACTCAAATTCTGGAGTATGAACTCCGACAACGACAAAGCCCTTATCTTTATATGTCTCATACCATTTTTCAACGTAAGGAAGAGTTCGAATGCAATTGATACAGGTGTATGTCCAGAAATCGACAAGGACGACTTTGCCTTTGAGGTCGTTTAAGGTTAGTGGCTTAGAATTTAACCATTCTCCTCCAGCGATGAATTCCGGCGCTTTCCCTTGAGATTTAAGTGAAGAATTTGATTGTGACGAATTTAACTGTCCCAATTGTTCGGCAACTGTTTGATTATTTTCGATCTTGGTTAAACCAGTTCCATATTGAGGAAAAGTTTTTATGATATAGGTTTCAAAATTACGGTCAAAATTAAAAAAAAGCCCAATTGCAGTTACAACCATGATGACTCCAAATGCCTTTTGAATTGTATTTGTATTTGCTGTAAGCCAAGGGACTTTGAGAAGTAAATTCCGCCCACCATAGAGAATTGCAAACATAGGGATTGCAGTCCCAAGTGCATACGAAAAAGTAATAATCGCGGCAGTTCCGGTAACGGTTCCGGTGAGAGCTAAGGCAACAACTGAAGCTAAAATGGGTCCAACACAGGGAGTCCACAAGAGTCCAATTGAAAGACCAATGAGGAATCCTGAACCAAATCCAGTTTTTCCTTGTGTATTGGGAGTAAATGCAGAGAGTTTAGAAAAAAGTCGTTCAACGAGTGTTTGAAATTGTGGAATGAGAAGGCTAATGCCAAATAAAAATATAACGACAATTGAAAAAGTCCGCAATGAATCTGCTGGAATGTGGAGTGTTTGAACTATTGACGTTAAAAAAAGCGTAAAGAAGGTAAAACTAAGAATAAATCCAGTTACTATCCCGAATGGTCGGGCTTTGCCTCCCCCGACTGCGCTTGAAAGGACTATTGGAAGGACTGGGAGGATGCATGGGGAAAGGACAGTTACGATTCCTGCTATAAATGAGAAAAGGATGAGTAAGAGCATATTTTATTATATAGTATAGTGCAATGAATTCTTTAGATGAATTTAAACAAATAGTTGAATCATATTACAAAGAACATAAACGGGATCTTCCCTGGCGAAAAACAGATAACTCTTACCATATTGTTGTATCTGAAATAATGCTCCAGCAGACTCAAGTGCCGAGAGTTATTGAAAAATACAATGAATTTATTAAAACATTTCCAACTTGGGAATCGTTAGCCAATGCATCATTTGCAGAAGTTTTAGAAAAGTGGAGTGGGCTTGGTTATAATCGTCGGGCTAAATACCTGCATCAAATTGCAGAGAAGGTTGTACAAGAATTCAATGGAATATTGCCTGATGATCCTACTATTTTAGAAACATTTCCTGGTATTGGAAAAGCAACTGCAGCATCTATTGTTGTCTATTCATTTAATAAACCAATTCCATTTATTGAAACCAATGTCCGTCGTGTTTTTATTCATCATTTTTTCAAAGATAAACTGCCACAAGGGCACCCTAACGGGAAGTTTGCTTCTCGCTTAGCTCGAAGTAGAGAAGGAATTGACGATAAAGAATTAGAACCATTTGTTGAAAGTTCAATTGATCAAACTAATCCAAAAGAATGGTATTGGTCGTTGATGGATTATGGAACGTTTCTTGCTACACAAATTGAGAATCCAAATAGGAAAAGTAAGCATTATGCGAAGCAGTCTAAATTTGAAGGAAGTGTGAGGAAGGTGAGAGGGGAGATTTTGAGGCAGCTTTTGAAACATAAAACGCTTACTGAAAAACAAATAGATATATTAGATGAAGATAAAATAAAAGTTAAAGCTGCAATCAATGGATTAATTCAAGATCGACTTATTAAGAAAACAAAAACAGACCTCATTGTGCTTTCTTAAAACACGTATTACTATGTAGTATGGCAACCGAATCTCGAGAACCTCTATGGCAAGCACTTGATGTAGCAACGGATATTAGAACTAATGATCCTGAAGGTCAGAGACGACTTGCAGAAATACAAAAACAAGCCGATGACGGAGATCCAAATGCACAAGTTGTACTGAATCATGTTCGGGATTATCTCAGAAACGCAGAAATTTCTTCATCGGGAGCTTATTTACGAGAATAACATGCAAATCTACGAGCAATTTTTTAAAGTAAATATTGCATCGCTTTCATCTGTTATTTGTTCCCCTTTATAAAGAGTCCGAACTTCTATTTTATAAAAATCAGCAGGTTCTATAGTTCCGCCGATAACATCTTTACCAAACCATTCTAGTTTTCCAAGGCCAACATTTTCATTTACTTCATTTACTGCCTTAAATTCTCCAATATTCCGACTCAAACTTTGCTTCTTAATCCATATCTGTACTGACTCCATATCAGAAGGACCGGTCCATTGGATGAGATTTTTTTGATCCATACAAAATATTTCTCCTCCATTGGGAGAAACTAATGTGAGTTTGCTTGCTTGACATCCTAAAGCGGGATCCCAAACCCCTTTACATGTTAATTCTTCAACTTTTTTATTTGCATCTGAGAGTTGTGTAGTTAAATCATTTACTTTTGCATTTGTTTCCATAAGCGTGTTGTTTTGCATCTGAATTTCGCTTTGTAATTTTGAAACATAGAAATACCCTCCTGCACCAATCGCTATGAGTAAAATTAATAAAATTCCAATAATTGGAACATAGTTTGGTTTTGCTGGAGGTATTGGAGTTTTCAATGTTGGTGGAGTAGATTCTTGCTCGATATTGGTTTCTTCCATATATCTATCATATGTAATCTTTTCATCTGTGTCTATATGGTAGTATAGTTTGCCTATGAACTCTTCAATGAGTTCTCAAATTTATTTATGACACAGACTTTTACCACTCCCATGATGAAGCAGTATATGAAGATTAAGTCGGAGTATCCGGATTGTTTGCTTCTTTTCCGATTGGGGGATTTTTATGAGTTGTTTTTGGAAGATGCACAAATCGGTGCACAGGTCTTGGATATTACTTTGACTGCAAGACCTGAAGGTAGGGATGGGAAAGTGCCGATGGCGGGGGTGCCATATCATGCGTTGGATTCATACCTTTCTAAATTGGTGAAAGCTGGATATAAAGTTGCCATTTGTGAGCAGGTAAGTGAGCCAAATGCCAAGGGAATTGTCGATCGGGAAGTAGTGCGAGTCGTGACACCAGGGACAGTCATGGATGAGAAAGCGTTGGAGCGGAAAGAGAATAATTACATAATGTCATTGTCACTAGATGGTTCAACATTTGCTTTGGCTGTCGCTGATATTTCGACAGGTCATTTGGAAACAAACCAAGTCGTGTATTCAGAATTAGAACAAAGTTTGAAAGATGAACTGTCGAGGATTAACCCTTCAGAATGTATTTTGTCTCCTGATTTATATAATAACCCAGAAATAATTCGCATTTTGAAAACCCAAAGAACTTTGACTATTTATCCCTATGCAGAATGGTCACTTCATTCAAATGAACAGTCGCTTAAAAATCATTTTGGTGTTTCGACGTTGGAAAGTTTTGGCATAGCAAATAAGAAATTGTGTATCGAAAGTTGTGCAGCACTTCTCTCTTATTTAAAAAACACTCAGAAAGGAAAAATAGGTCATATTAAAAAGATTGTAACGCATGAGGATGATACCTATGTTTCACTGGACCGTTCAACGATAATGAATCTAGAGCTTTTTTCAACGATTCGCGAGCGCGATACCAGAGCTACACTTTTATCAGTCATTGATCGAACGCAAACGGCAATGGGTGGACGACTTTTAAAACAATGGATGTGTTTTCCACTGAGGGGAAAGGATCCAATAACGAGAAGACTTGATGCAGTGGAAGAGCTATTAAACAAATCTTCACTTCGATCTGATCTCATCGAATTACTTCAACAAATTCCAGATGTAGAACGACTTCTTTCGCGTGTGTCAGTTGGTATTGGAAATGCCAGAGATATTGTAAATCTTAAGGAATCTTTAAAAAAGATATTGGAAGCGAAGCATTGTTTGGTCAAAACGAATTCAATTCTTCTTCAGGAAATTCAGACATCAATTACAACGGACCTTTTAGCATGTATTCATTTGATTGAACATACGCTTGTTGAGGAACCACCGATTGTAATTAAAGACGGAGGTATGATCAGAGAAGGCGTTCTCCCAAAACTTGATCAACTAAAAGAAATTGCGGGTAAGGGAAGAAACTGGATTTTATCACTTGAGAAAGATGAGAAAAAGGCAACTGGAATTTCAACTTTGAAGATCAGGTTTAATAAAGTATTTGGATTTTATATTGAAGTAAGTAAAGGGAGTACTCATTTAGTCCCCGCGTATTACATCAGAAAACAAACAATTGTAAATGGTGAACGATACATTACTCCAGATTTGAAAAAACGAGAGGAAGAAATTTTTATTGCTGAGGAAGAATCAAAACTTTTGGAATATAAAATATTCCAAGAAACACAAGAGAAAGTACTCAAATTCACTGAAGAAATTCAAAATGCTACAAATGCAATTGCACAACTTGATTGCATTCTAAGTTTTTCAAACTTAGCAGAAACCAATAACTACACTCGTCCGAGGATACTTTATTCAAATGAACTTCGCATAAAAAAGGGAAGGCATCCCGTGGTTGAAGAATTAGTAACCCAACATCACTTTGTTCCCAACGATGTAACGCTTAATAGTATTAACCAATCACTTTTATTAATCACGGGACCAAACATGGCAGGGAAGTCAGTATTTTTACGTCAAATTGCAATCATCGTTTTACTTGCTCAAATGGGATCGTTTGTCCCGGCAAAGAGTGCACATATTGGAATAACAGATCGAATTTTTGTCAGAAGTGGAGCGAGCGACGCCGTGTCATCAGGTCTTTCAACATTTATGGTTGAGATGGTTGAAACGGCATACATTTTGAATAACGCAACAAAAAATAGCCTCATTATCATGGATGAAATCGGAAGAGGCACTTCGACCTATGATGGTATAAGTATTGCTTGGGCAGTTGCAGAATATTTAGTAACTCACTTTACCAATGCCCCCAAAACACTTTTTGCAACGCACTACCATGAACTGCAAAAGTTAGAAAAATTACACCCTAAAAAAATAAAAAATTATCATATGGCAATTGCTCAAGAAAACGATGCACCTGTATTTTTATATACCCTTCTTCCAGAAGGAGCTTCACATAGTTTTGGAGTGGCAGTTGCCAAACTTGCAGGTGTGCCTGAGGAAGTTATTAAGAAAGCAAGTAAGATGCTGGAAGGACTAGAAAAGAAGAACCCCCCAACGCTTGCAGCAGGTGGAGCAACTTCGTTGTCGGAGGGGCACGGCAATAAACTGGAAAATGAACTTGCTAAGATTGATGTGAATAGATTGACGCCAATTGAGGCATTAAATATATTGGCTAAGTTGAAAAAATTATGAAAATTAAAAAGTTATCTCCCCACATCATATCTCAAATTGCTGCTGGTGAAGTTATTGAAAGACCTGCATATGCAGTTAAAGAACTTATTGAAAATGCAATTGATGCATCGACGAAAACAATCTCAATTTATATCGAAGATAGTGGTTTGAAACGCATTACAGTATCAGATGATGGGAATGGTATGAAGAAAGAAGATCTCCTTGTGTCTTTCTTACCCCATACAACGAGTAAGATCTCAACTGAAGAAGATATTCATGCAATTACATCTCTTGGGTTTCGCGGTGAGGCGTTATCTTCAATTGCATCAATTTCAGAAATGACCATTCAAAGTAGACACAGGAATGAATTATCCGGGTTCAAAGTTGAGCTCTCTCGTGGGAAGGTTATTCAAACTTCAGCTATTGGTATGCCACCGGGGACAACGGTTACGTTGTCCAATATTTTTGGTCACGTACCAGCACGTAAAAAGTTTTTAAAGACGGCACGAACTGAGCTTCGCCTTATTCTTGATATCGTATCGGATTATATTCTTTTGTATCCCAAAATTGCGTTTACGTTTACTCATAACAATCGCGAATATTTCAACATAACTTCTCATCATAATCTTGATCGCAGAATTAACATCGTCTTAGGTGATTCATTATTCGTAAATTTAATCCCCGTAACTCACGAAGAATCATACGTAAAAATAACAGGATATATCGCACGCCCTCAATATTCAATCAAAGGGACGAGTAAACTTTTTATTTTCATAAATGGAAGAAGAATTATCGACCCAATAATTAGTAATGCAGTGAAAGATGCATATAAAAATCTTCTCGAATACGGAGCATATCCTATTGCACTTCTTTACCTCACCCTCCCTCCGGAAATGATTGATGTAAATATTCATCCACGGAAACAGGAAGTTCGCTTCATTGACCCCACTACTCTTTATAGTACTGTCTCAAAAGCAGTGGCAGAAACACTCCAAAATAATAACCTCACGTTCTTAAATGTTTCTTGGAAAGATGGAGGGACAAAAACACACTTGGGTAACATCTTAAAAGTAGAATTAATGAAAGACATTGATCAAATTAAAAAAGAGTCCGATATCAGTCAGCTTCATAACCTTTATCTCGTAACTGAAACAAAAAAGGGAATGATGATTATCGACCAACATGCGGCACACGAAGCAATCCTTTTTAGAAAATTAAAAACCCAATATGAACGACATAAAACAAAAGGAAAATCTTTGGAATTAGAGCAACCACTTCTTTTAGATCTGTCACCTTCAGATAAAGAAGTAATTCTGGAATATACTCAACTCTTCAAAAAATTAGGATTTGAAATGGAAGAATTTGGAGAAATGTTTCGTATTAACATAATCCCAGAAATATTTAAGGATCGAGATATTCCTGATTTAATCCATGAATTGATCGAAGATCTGAGAGCGGAACGACTCATTTCCGACATAGATAAAAGGACCTATCGGATGCTCTCCTATCTTGCCTGTCGGACAGCCATAAAGGCGGGGACACCATTGTCCCAAGAAAAGATGAAAGAACTTATCTCACATCTTATTGATTCTGACATGACATATACATGTCCTCATGGGCGACCAGTCAAAGTTGAAATAAGCTTATCTGTACTTCATAAAATGTTTAAAAGATGAGATCTGGGGAACAATCCGATAATAATCTGTGAGAGGATTACCGTGAGTCGTGAAACTGCTTCTATACAAACAGTAATCGAGTGTGGTATATAGTATCAAATACAGACGAAAGCGGAAAAAGGCCTTCTTTCCAAAAAGTGCAACTTCTAGTTGACTATTTAGATCCTATAATGTTATAATTCCGCATTCATATGGAACAAGGTCTTTTGCATAGTTTCAATTCGTCACATACACAAATGGTACGCGGTCAAGAACTTTTTCAGTCTAAAAAAATTGCGGCTGTTATTCCTACGTATAAGCCTCAAGCATTGACGCTTTCTTTGATTGATTACATCTTGTCAAACTACCAAGGGATTGAAGTTGTGATCATTGATGATTCAACACCCAAGGATTCTAGCGCATATCTTATATGCCAACAAATACGTGACAAGGCAAAAAATGAACCGCGACTGACATATCTTCGAACTCCAGAAAACAAACTCAAGGCTGGAGCTTTAAACTTTGGTCTCTCATACCTCTGGAGTCAAAAAGCAAAACCACAAGTTGTATTTACCTTTGATGATGATATTGCGATTACGCCTACGACTCTCTATGAAATGGTAGCAGAACTGTATAGTAAAAAGAAAATGGGAGCAGTGTGTTCTCAAACTCATGTTATTAATAAGAACGATAATCTTTTGACTCGTCTTCAAGCACTTGAATACCATAATTTTACGATGACAAAAATTGCCGACAACGGATTCCTTCTTGGGCCTTTGGTTATGCAAGGGATGTTAACTGCATTTCGAATGCAAGCGATTCAACAGGTGAAAGGTTTTACGAGTGGCCATTTGATTGAAGACTATGAAATTACCGTTCGAATGAAGAAAAAAGGGTGGCATGTGGCAATTGCTAAAAACGCAGAAGCATGGGCTGATGCACCATTGGACTTCCCTACACTTTGGAAGCAACGAGTACGATGGACATATGGCGGCCTTGAAGTTTTAAAGGAATTTGGAAAAGACTTCCGAGTTGTTTTCCAAGATGTTCTTGGTCATTCAATGTTCTTGATATTACTTTTACTTGTTGCTCTTTCTTTTGTATTTACGCAAGATAATCAGCCCGCATCATGGCTTCCATACGCAGCATTGGGGATTGCAGGAATACAATTTATCTTTTCGACAATTTTTAACATCATAATCTTAAAAACGTATAAAGAAAGCGACTGGAAAGATTGGGTTATTAAACTTTCAATAATTCCTGAGCTTTTGTATTGTAACGCGTTATCTCTCGTTCTTTTGGGTTCGTATCTTTACTTTGCATACAATCATACGGTAGGATCTATTGCCAAACGATTTACTTTTCTTACCGGTTTTTATAACTTGGGATTAAAAGGTTTCAAGAAAATTGGTTATTCATTTGTTTGGGCCTCAAAAGGCCAATGATTAAGGAGGTGTTTCATTTATGACAGAATATGGACGCGGAGGCGTATTAGGAGCAGCAACAGCATTACCAGCAACATCAACTTTAGGGTTGGTGATGGCAAATCATGCTAATCCCATGATAGTTGCAGGGGTTTTTGCAATAAGTGTTGTGAGCTTTTCAATCGCTTGCACATATATGGTTCGATATGCCCTCAATAGTCGAAAGTAATTTCGGCTATTTGAGTTTGGCTTTAGTCGTTTTAACTATATGAAAACAATAAAACAGAAGATAACATTGCTCCCAGTTTTTTTGCTGGCTTTTCTTCCTTTGTTCTTTTTAGTCAAGGGAGTATCCAGCAATGTCAGATATGAGAAAGAGCCTGATCTCTCGATAACTGCAACACCAACATCAGCATATGAAGTGAGTTATTGTTCTGGATCTGATGAACACAAGCAAATAGAATTTGTTCCTGAACATATCACTATTCCCAATGCCAATATTGATCTCGGTATCGTTTCTGTTCCCCTTGAAAATGGTACCTGGAAAGTGAACACAGGAGTTGCTAATTATGCTGAAGGTACCAGTAAGGTTACAACGCTCGGCGGAAATGTTGGTATATTCGCACATAACAGAAAAAATGGTTTCTTGGGGATTCAAGATGTCGCAGAAGGATCGTCTATTGAAGTGTATGGAAGCAACTATCAAGCAACCTATAGAGTTTCAAAAACGGCTATTGCAAATCCCGACCAAGTTGATGTATTCTATGCCACCCAAGACTCAACCCTCACTCTTGTCACTTGCGACGGGACTTTTTCAGAAAAAAGGTATATACTATCGGCAGATTTAGTTTCTATAAAAGAAAAGTGTAATTAATAACTATGAGAAGTTTATTTACTAAAATCACAACATTCCTTGTAACCATTGTCATGCTTATGACCATGGTTCTTTTCAGTGCAAAGGCAACCTACGCAGCAGGAACAGTTACCATCACCTTTGATGATGGATTTTTATCAACCTACACAAATGCACTTCCTATCCTCTCTGCACGAAATATCAAAGCTACCATTTACCCCAACACGAATACCCTTGATACCGGTCATCAACCTGATGGATTCCCAGGAATGTCGTGGTCTCAACTTCAAGCTTTACAAAATACGTATGGTTGGGAAGTTGGAAGTCATACGGCAACCCATCCGAATCTTCCAACCCTTACTCAGGCACAAATTG
>Ga0070689_100002977_pt1 | contig 11134 bp, 7 predicted proteins | sample KBSS23HmetaG_FD_64669 | JGI IMG/M metagenome (GOLD analysis project Ga0070689, IMG submission 64669) | Switchgrass rhizosphere microbial communities from Kellogg Biological Station, Michigan, USA - KBS S2-3H metaG | ecosystem: Host-associated > Plants > Roots > Rhizosphere ... | reverse complement strand
GCTGAGCGTCCGTACGACGTGGCCGGCTGGACACTGCCGCTGCAAATGGGCGTCGAGGCGCCGGCCATCGTTACGATCAGGGAAGCTGCGACTGAGCGCAAGTTGACTCAGATCAAAGACGCAAACCAGGTCAGGTCTGATCTCTCCCTCGCCGCAAAAATCAAAAATCCGCTGAAGCAACCGGTTCGGGTCGGGATTTATAAACCGTCGCTGAGCAACATGGACGAAGGCTGGACGCGTTATATCTTCGACACGTTCAACGTTCCTTATTCGTCAGTGCGTGACGCGGATATCAGGCGTGGCGGGCTCAACTCGAAATTTGATGCAGTAATTCTTTCGTCGCAGTCAAGCACGCAGATCATCAACGGCAATGTCGCGGGAACGCTGCCGCAGGAGTACACCGGCGGTATCACGGAAGCCGGCGTCAAGAACCTGAAAGAGTTTGTGACGAATGGCGGGATGCTGATCTGTTTTGACGATTCATGCGATCTGGCGATTAAAGAGTTTAGCTTGCCGCTTCGCAACGTGCTGGAAGGTGTTAAGACGTCGGAGTTTTACTGTCCGGGATCGATTGTGGCGCTGGAAGTCGATAACAAAAGCCCGATCGCTGCAATGCTGCCCGCGACTGTTCCGGCGTATTTCATCAACAGCTCCGCGTTTACAGCAGCGGCCGATGCCAATGTGCGGGTGATCGCGCGTTACGCGAAGGAGAACGTGCTGATGAGCGGGTGGTTGCTGGGTGAAGACAAGCTCCGCGGGCAAATAGCGCTGGCTGAGGTGGGCGTGGGGAAGGGCCGCATCGTCCTCTTCGGATTCCGCCCGCAGCACCGCGGCCAAAGCTGGGCAACGCTGCCCTTCATCTGGAACGCCCTATCGAGCGCCACAATAAGTTCAACCGAATGATTGTAGGGGTGACCCTCCGTGGCCACCCCATCGCGCATGCTTCAGTGCTGGGGTGGCCACGGAGGGCCACCCCTACAATCTTGCCTGGCGAATACGAAGGAGTTATCCTCTCGGATGGAAAAGCGGGTTTACTCTCCCTTTGGTCCCGTCAAAACCCCGCGAGCATCCAATAATAGCCTTAGCACGCATCAAAGTGGATTCGGTGCGCCCGGAGCACCATCTGGAGCTAACTATGAAAAAGTTGTTCATTTTCCTATCGCTCCTCTCCCTGCTCGCGACGTCGATCGGCACAGGCTTCGGACAAACGCGTCCGCGACGTGTGGGGAGTCAACCCAGCGGCCAATCCACCAGCGCGCCTGAAACCACTACGCCCGCTCCGGCGCCGGGCAAGGCGCCCGTGCTCGGTGGCGCTAACTATCCCACCAACCGCAAACCGGAATCACAACAAGACCAAACACCATCCGGTCCGGAAGAAGTCGATGCGGGCGACATCATTAAAGTCAGCACCACGCTCGTAACTATTCCGGTCAGCGTTATGGATCGCGACGGCAGGTATGTACCCAACCTGCAAAAGGAAGAGTTCCGCATTTGGGAAGATGGAGTCGAACAGGAAGTCGCGTTCTTCCAGTCAGTCGACAAACCGTTCTCAGTGGTGTTGATGCTCGACACAAGCCCGTCAACTCAATTTCGACTCGAAGACATCCAGGACGCCGCGATCAGCTTCGTCAATCAACTTCGTCCGGACGACAAGGTAATGGTCGTCTCGTTCAACGACGACATCAAGATCCTGTGCGAGCTCACTACCGATCGATCAAGACTCCGCCGCGCCATCGAACGCGCGAGCACTGACGACGGCACACGCCTCTACGATGCAGTCGACATGGTGATCAATCAACAGTTGAGTCGAATTCAGGGAAGAAAAGCGATCGTGCTTTTTACTGACGGCGTCGACACAACCAGTCGCCGCGCGAGCTACCAGAGCAACGTCATGGACGCGCAGGAGCTCGATGCGTTGATTTATCCGGTCCAGTACGATACATCGCGCGACATGAGTGTTCAGAATTATCCGCCGATGGGTGGATCGATCGACATCTTTGGACAAATACTGGGAGGTATCTTCGGTGGCGGACGTCGTAGAGGTGGTGGCGGCGGTGGTGGCGGCGGCTACCCACGAGGACGAGGCAGGGCCGGTGATGATTACGAATTAGCGAATTATTATTTGCAGGAGTTGGCCAACAGCACCGGCGGTCGTGAATATCAAGCTGACTCGCTTCAGAACATGACTTCCGCGTTTGCGAACGTTGCTGAGGAACTGCGACGACAGTACAGCATCGGCTACTATCCGAAGCGTCCACCTCAAGCAGGACAGCGACGCCAGATCAGGGTGCGCGCGCGGCAGCCAAACCTTGCGGTCCGCGCACGCGATAGTTACATCTTCAATCCCTCCGGTGGGACGTCAATGGTTGACAACTCGCGCGCCAATCCACCAGTGCTGAGGTAACTCGCGCAAAGGCGCAAAGGCGCAAAGGAAGACGCAAAGAATTCTGGTTGTTCTTTGCGTCTTCCTTTGCGCCTTTGCGCCTTTGCGCGAGAAAATTTCTTACAATGCCACCAGGGCCGGTAACCTTACCGTCAAGATCGCGCCGCCCTTCTCTCCGCAATTAGCCGCTGAGACAGTGCCACCGTGCAACTCGACGAGGTGCCTCACAATCGCTAACCCCAATCCCAACCCGCCGTGCTTGCGCGTGCTCGAACCATCCGCCTGACTAAACCTTTCGAATATGTGCGGCAGGAAATCAGCCGGCACGCCTGGACCAGTATCCTCGATCCTGATTTCAGCAAGTGAATCGCTCCGCTGCAGATATACATCTACCGCCCCGCCCGCCGGCGTGAACTTCACCGCGTTTGCCAGCAAGTTCCAGAAGACCTGCTGCAGCCGCTCGACGTCAGCTCTGACAATCACATCCGGAGCCTCAACGTGCGTGACGATCTTGATCTCTTTCGCTTCAGCAGCCGGACGCACTGCATCGATAGCCGCATGAATCACAAGCAAGAGATCTACCGGTTGCGTGCTGATGCGTAGCTTTCCAGTCACGATTCGCGACACGTCGAGCAGGTCTTCAATGATCTGCCGTTGTGCCGCTGCATTCCTCTCGATGACTTCGACCGCGTGTGACTTGCCATCAGCATCGAGCTGTCCCGTACGAAGCAGCCTGGACCACCCGACGACAGCGTTCAACGGCGTCCGCAGTTCGTGCGACACAGTCGCCAGAAACTCTTCCTTCAAACGACTCGCTTCTTCCGCCTGCTGTCGTGCGTGACTTTCGCGTTGCAACAAATCCGAGCGTTCGATCTCAGCTTTCACTGCCGCGGTAATGTCCATCGTTACGCCACGCATCCCGACTGGACCAGTCTCGTCACACACAACAATCGACTGCGACTCAACCCAAACCTCGCGCCCATCCTTATGCATCCACCGGAACCGGGTCGTACCACCTTTGCGCGATTCGAAGATCGCCGCCGCTTCCGCAGCCGCGCGCTCCTTGTCGTCGGGATGAACGATCGTGAGCCAGAAGTTTGGTGTGGACAGCCACTCCTCCTCGCTATACCCAAGCATTTTTTCAACGTGACTGCTGACAAAATCTATTCGCTGATTAGCAGTATCCGGTTTGCCCCATGCCTCCCAGACAACACCCGGCACGTGCGCCACGATGTCCTCGACGCGCTTCCGGTTCAGTTCGAGGATCGAAGCAAGTTGCCACTTCTCCTCTTCAGCTTTGCGCCTCTCGGTCGTGACTGCGGCCACGAGCAACGTCATCAACGAGCTCGTGCCAACAAATGAGATCAATAACAACAATCCGACGTTAGCATTGTTTTGGACGAATGGACCGAAGCCATGTTTCGCTCCCCACACAGCCACTCCCGCCATCAACACGATCCCACTGGTTACGATTCGCTGATCAAACTTCACAGCCGCCCACAACAAACACGGCAGACACAGATACGCGAGCGGGTACGTCTTGACTGGCCCGGGAAACCAACCTGCAAACACGATCAGCACCACGATCACGAGCAGCACAAATAAACTTCCGAGCTCCGGCATATCACGCGGATCGATCTGCCGCGACGAGCTCCAGGAGAGCAGCAGCGGCGAGACGATCAGCGCGCCAAATCCGTCACCCATCCACCATGTCAGCCACAGCCACCAGAAATCGCTCCATCGTGCCGGATCACCAAGGCAGACACTCAAATTGCCAATCGTCGCGCTGACGAGTGGAGCGAGCACAGCAGCGTAGACGACAAACGTCATCACATCTCGCACTGAGCCGAAAGACTTATCCCAGCGTTTAGACCTTTGCAGGAGAAACCAGGCGACGAGGGCTTCAAGCGTATTGCCGGTTGCGATGCCGAGTGCGGAAGCGACGGGAATGTTAGTGAGTAAATTGGCGGCGAGAGCACCAACAAATATACCCGGCCACACTCGCTGACCAAAGATCAATAGCGACGCAATAGCGATCCCGGTCGGCGGCCAAACCGGCGTGACGTTTTCGTGGAGTGTGGCGAGTGAAAGACCGAGCTCCGCCCCGAGAAAGTAGACGATGGCGACGACTAAACTGAGGCCAATCGGGGGAAGCGCACGGCGTTTCATCAACAGATTGTAGATCGGAAAGAAAAAAGCGCGGCGGTTTTTGCCGTCCGCCGCGCCAACTATACCCACAGGAGGAAAGGGGTATTCAACGGGCGAAGTATAGAGGATCTGGGGGTGGGTGGCAATGTTCGATACCGCACAAGGTTTATCACTTTCATCATTCGTTTTTGTCCCGATTGGGCGGAATTCTCTTTCTATGTGCTAGCATTTGACTACCCCTATTTGAATCAGTGATCGGACTGTGCAGCCGCGTTGGGACATGCTCCCCTGTTGTCGTCTTTGAACAAGACTGCTGAAGCCGGGAGAGCGTTTATGGCAACGCGGGACACGATAGTTATTGGAGCTTCCGCAGGTGGGGTTCAGGCGTTAACAAAACTAGTTGCCGAACTGCCAGCCGGTCTACCCGCAGCCGTCTTCATCGTGCTGCATATTCCCTCAAACGCTCCCAGCCTTTTGCCCTGCATACTATCGCGCGATGCGCACCTGCCGGTGGCTCACGCCGAAACTGGTGAAAAAATAACGCCAGGCAAAGTTTATGTGGCGCCACCCGATCACCATTTGCTCATCGAGGATACTCACGTCAAACTCGTCCATGGACCAAAAGAAAATCTACATCGTCCTTCGATCGATGCGCTGTTCCGTTCGGCTGCACGTTGGGCCGGCCCGCGCGCGATTGGCGTGGTGCTTACCGGCGCACGCGATGACGGCACCATAGGCATGCGAACCATCAAGCATCGCGGCGGCATAGCTATCGTTCAAGATCCTTCCGAAGCCACGTTCCCGAGCATGCCGATGAGCGTGATGCAGAAGATTAAGGTCGATTACTCACTGCCCCTGAGCGAAATTGCACCGTTATTGAATCAGCTATCAAGGCAAACCGCCGAAGAGGAAGGAACGTATCCCGTGGCTGACGAGGTAGAAATCGAAGCAAGAATCACCGAACAGGAGATGGAGAGTGAAGAACTGATCGCAAGCATTGAGAAGCTCGGGACAATCTCCAGGTTGACCTGTCCGGATTGTCACGGCGCGCTCTGGGAAATCAGGGACGAAGAAATACTGCGCTATCGCTGTCACGTCGGGCATGCTTACTCCGCGGAGAGTCTGAGCGAAGGACAAACAGAAATGCTCGAGATGGCATTGTGGTCTGCCGTTCGCGCGCTCGAAGAACAGATGATACTCGCGAAACGCATTGTCCAGCGTGCACGAAAAGCCAACCACCTACGGGCGGCGCGATTATTTGAAAAGCGCGCTCAGGAAGCTGAGGGACACAGTTCAGTTATCCGCCAATTATTGCTAAGCGCGGAAAAAGGTGTTATAGGCGAGCGTATAGCACAAACCGGGACCGACTAATTCAATGGATGACTCTTCCGACACGAAACGAGACAATAACGAGCTCGTAGTGGTTGGCTCTTCAGCGGGCGGCGTCGGGGCTCTTTCTACCCTGGTAAGCACTCTCAACAAAAGTTTTCCCGCTCCGGTTGTGCTGGCCCAACATCTGGATCCGCAACGGCCCAGCCATCTGGCCTCGATCCTCGAGAGGCGCAGCACCCTGCCGATCGTTATCGTCAGCGAGCACGAACCAACGCTCCTCGAGAAAGGCAAGATCTATGTGGTTCCGGCAAACAGGCACGTTAGGATTATCGATGGTCACGTAAACCTCGAGCTCGATCAGAACGACAGACCGAAACCGTCAGTCGACATTTTGTTATCCAGTGCTGCTCAAGCGTACGGCGAACACCTGATTGCCGTGATTCTGACTGGATCAGGATCCGATGGCGCGGCCGGAGCCGTAGACGTAAAGAGCGCCGGTGGCGTAGTCGTCATTCAGAATCCGCGAACCGCGCCTTATCCGTCTATGCCACTTTCGCTGCCGCCCACCGCGGTCGATCACGTGGTTGAGATGGAGCAGATCGGTCCCTTGCTATTTGACATCTTAAAAGGCGTTGTTCTTCCTTCGCCCGAGAAGATCGAAGATCCGTTGCGCGATCTGCTGACACAAGTCACCGCTCAGACCAATATAGATTTCCGCAACTACAAATCATCGACTATCCTGCGCCGGATTGGCCGGCGAATGGCCGTTACTCACAACTCCAACATTCGCGACTATTCAGATTACATCCGCAGCCACCCCGACGAAATACAAGAACTGGTAAAGGCCTTTCTGATCAGCGTGACCGGCTTCTTCCGCGATCCGGAGGCTTTCGAGTTCATAAGGCTGAATGTCATCCCTGAACTGGTCGACCGCGGAAAAGAAAATGGACGGACCTTGAGACTCTGGTCCGCTGGTTGTGCTACGGGTGAAGAGGCCTACTCGTTGGCGATGTTGATTGCGGACCATCTCGGGCCTGATTTTCCGGAATGGAACATAAAAGTCTTCGCGACCGATCTCGCCTCAGAGGCAATCGCGTTTGCACGCCGTGGGCTCTACCCCGAGAACGTCCTGCAGGATTTGCCTGAGGAGTTCAGGGAACGATTTTTCGAACGTGCCGATCATGGCTTTCGCGTAATCAAGTCGCTGCGTCAGGTCGTCATCTTTGGCCAACAGGACATCAGCCGCGGCGTTCCTTTCCCGCGCATCGACCTCGTCACGTGCCGCAATCTACTGATTTATCTGAAGCCGGAATTGCAACAGATTGTGCTCGATCTTTTTGCCTATTCGTTGCACCGGTCTCATGGTTACATGTTTTTGGGTAAAGCGGAGACGGCTCGGCCCACAAAATCAACCTTCGAACTGGTTAACAAGAAGTGGAAGATCTATCGTTGTTTGGCTGGTCCACTCAGCCTGCCGATGCACGAATCTTCTCCGGCAACGGCGCCAGACAGCATTTGGCGGGAACCGCGACGCGTACCAGTTCCTGCTCCGGCCGTAACGAGTGCGCTTAACCTGACCCAGGCCGAACTCGAAATCAACCAGCTCCGCCGAATTAACGAAACCATGCTCCGCTACACTGCGGTAGCGGTAATTATCATCGATCGCAGGTATCGCATTCTGACACTAAACGCTGCTGCGCGCCGGTTGCTTGGTATTCGTGAGATTGCTTATGACCAGGATTTCCTCCACACCGTGCGAGGACTGCCCTACCAGGAAATGCGCACCGGCATCGATACGGCGTTTCGCGAACATTCAACCCAAACGCTGAATGAAGTTGAGCTTGATCCCACAGTAGAAGGCTCCGGGCGGTACGTCAGTTTCACGATCATGATCATGCACGTTGAGAATGGAGCCCCTGAGCTTGCGGTGCTCACAGCTCTCGACGTGACCGAGCAGGTCCAAAGTAAAAGACGCACGGAAGCGGTGCAGCACGAGCACACCGAGCTCGTTGACGAATTGAGTGCCGCGAATAAACGATTCGGCGCCATGAACAAAGAACTGCAAGACGCCAACGAGGAGCTACAGGCCACCAATGAAGAGCTCATGCTGACTCAGGAAGAGTTGCAGGCGACAAATGAAGAGTTTGAAGCCACGAACGAAGAGCTCCAGGCGACCAACGAAGAGCTCGAGACCAACAATGAGGAGCTTCAGGCGACGAATGAAGAGTTGCAGACTACGAATGACGAGCTGAGCGCCAGGACGTTGGAACTCCAGGAGCTGACGAAGCAGTACCGCATAGAGCAAATACAACTCTCCGCAATCCTGGAGCGCTTTCCACATTACGTCATGGTCCTGAACGCTGAAGATCTTACTGTTATTGCAGTGAATCCGGCATATAAAGAATTGCTCGCCGCCGATCGCGAGGTAATCGGCCTGCCAATTACAGAGGTCTTCAGAGGCAAGGATATCGATGATTTCGTCAGGTTACTGAGAACGGCAGTGCGTGAAGGTCAAACCATCAACAGCAGTCCTTTGGTCGCGAATATCGGTGCCGATGAACACCGCATCGAGAGCGAGTTGATACACACAATTGTACCGATCAACGATATAAGCGGTTCAAGCGTCACCCGGTTGTTTATCTACAGTGAGAGAGTGGGGTAATTCGGGTCCTGGTCTTGTTTGTCGTGAGTTTGCATGATGCTGTAGCACTCACAAACTGCATGCTCCAGCACACTGCGGTCTTGAATATGTAAACGGCCACGACGATAGTCGATGGCATTCATTTCCTGGAGCATGCCGGCCGCAACGGTAATGCCAGCGCGCCGGGCGCCAACCCTCGAAGCAATCATCTCCTGAGTCAGATTAAGGTTACTGCCACCAACCCGATCGTGAATCATGAGCAACCAGCAACACAGTCGTTCCATAATCGTGTGGCGCGTGTTGCAAACGCAACGCTGCGACACCTGCGTAATCAATGATCGATAACGCTTGAGCAAGGCCCTGAGAGCGATTTCATTGCGAACAAAGAGCTTGTCTAAAAACTTCGCATCGAGTTGAATGGCACTGCCGCCGATCGTGACCCAGATCCACTGCCTCGAATGTCCGCTGCCGAGAACAGTGGAAATTCCTACCAGACCTTCGCGCCCAACCATCGAAGTCTCGATAGTGGTACCGTCTTCCATGATTGCGAGACCTGAAACTACAGAATTCAGTGGGAAATAGACAACGTCGATTTTGTCTCCCTGCTCGTACAGGACCTGGTTGACAGTGAGAGGCACAATCTTCAATTCAGGAAGAAGATAGTTTGAGGTGGCATTTATCTTGAGGAGCTCTGCGAGCAGATCATTACGTGAGGCGATGCTTGAGGTGAGATCCTCTTTCTTCTCTAACAACGATTGCAAATTGCTGGTCATTCCCGCCTTACTCCATTCCACACTCATCAGAGAATTTGGGTGTTTGTTTTCATGGTATCGGCTCGACGAAATACTATACCCCTATTTGTCCGTGGGCGTACAGTCCAGAAAGAGCCAAACTGGTGTTTTTCTTAGGTTTAAACGCACATGGGGGGGGGGTTAAACTAAGGATTTTCCTGACCAAATCTGTCCGAGATCGTACCGACACGGTTGTTATCCGGACGTAGAGTGTGCGTACACAACAAGCAGGGTGGCCGCGGTCGACGTATCCTTCCCGACTGACCTTGAGAAACATATGTCGGCCCGGCCTTTTTCATTCGCTTGATTTTTCAATCCCGAAGACAAACCGAGTGCGGATCTCTTCTGATAGCGAGAGACGCTATGCAAACCAACATTACCCCCCGTGTCCTCTATATCGAGGATCATGAAGATACGCGCGAGCTGGTTACGCTCGTGCTCGAGCAAAGAAGTATCGAAGTTGTGAGTGGCTCAACGATTGAGCGAGGAGTGGCGCTGGCCGGCTCGCAGCAGTTTGATCTTTACCTGTTGGACTCGTGGCTGCCGGATGGTTCGGGTTTAGATCTGTGCCGGCAGATACGTGAGTTTGATAAAGCGACGCCGATTCTGTTTTACTCTGCCGCCGCCTACGAAATCGATCGCGCCCAGGCAATGAATTGTGGCGCGCAGGCTTACCTGATCAAACCAAGCCATCCATCAGAGCTGTGTAACCTAGTTACCTCATTGATCGAATACCATCGTCGCTGCTTACGCGCCGCGAGTTAAAAATTTGCTGGAATTTTTTGTAGGGGTGGCCCTCCGTGGCCACCCCAACCCGAGACTTCCACGCTGGGGCGGCCACGGAGGGCCGCCCCTACAAAACATCCTCGCGCGTTGCAGGCCAGATACGCCACAGCAACAATCCGCATAACCACAGACCAACAATGGTTGTTGCGGTGAGCACCAGCCAGAACGTCCAATACGATTGAAACGCCCAGCCGGCTTGCACGGTGTGCGCCAGATTTACGTTGAGCTCCGCCGGCGTAAAGAAGCGCGAGGCGAGTTGAACCACCAGATACCAACCAAAAGCCCAGCGCCATGCAGTGCGATCCATTCCGTAGTGACTCAGCGCGATCATCGCCACGATAATCCCGCCAACGTGCGCAAGTGTTGAACTGAGAAACACGCCCCACGTGAGCACCACATAAATAAACCAGACGACCAACCCCGGGAGTGTCCAGATTGCGGCGAGCCTGATCGGAATAGGCTTTTCGAGGAAAAGACCCATCGCGAGGATCAGGTTGCCGATGTTGCACATCCACAGCATATTCCCGAGCTCGTTGATGCGCCAGTAATGGATAAACTGCGCCAGGAAGAAGATCAGTGGAAGCAAACCGAGCAGCCGGAGTTTGGTGCGGGGGGAAAGAGTCATCGATGGATCGCTAGAATAACAGCAATTTGAAAAAAACACCGAGACTGCTTTCGTGTCTTAGTGTCTTTGTGGTAAGAATCACCCGAAGAAGTCATGAGCTCTCTGGAAGACCTCCTCAGTAAATCAATACCAGAATTGAGTGAGCTGTTTGTGCGGCGGCAACGGCCGGTGCCTAAAGGTTTACTTGAAGCTCTGGATGTTGATCGCCGGCAGGGCGCGCACCAGCTCGCGAAACGCATTCGCGGGCGTTACCGCGAGAACCGCTCCGAAGGTCAACGGCTGCACTTCCTGCTACGGTTTGAAATCGAGCTCTGGTCGCAAGGGTACGGCTTCGTCGCGGGCGTCGACGAAGCAGGCATGGCGCCGCTCGCCGGACCCGTCGTCGCCGGTGCTGTCATCCTCCCGCAGAACTACAAGCTGCGCGGACT
>Ga0070689_100002975_pt1 | contig 11136 bp, 6 predicted proteins | sample KBSS23HmetaG_FD_64669 | JGI IMG/M metagenome (GOLD analysis project Ga0070689, IMG submission 64669) | Switchgrass rhizosphere microbial communities from Kellogg Biological Station, Michigan, USA - KBS S2-3H metaG | ecosystem: Host-associated > Plants > Roots > Rhizosphere ... | reverse complement strand
CGCTTCTTCGTCCAGGTGGCGATTCTTGGGGTCGGGGCATGGCTAGTGGTGAACTCGCAGCTTACGGCCGGCGCCATGATCGCGGGATCCATACTGCTCGGACGCGCGCTTGCGCCGGTGGAGCTTGCGATTTCCGTGTGGCGCAATTTCAACGCCACCAGGTTCTCCTATGATCGCCTGAAAAAGACGATCGGCGATTACCCGGCGCCGCTCCAGCGGACGCGGCTCCCGGCGCCGCAAGGGAAGGTGGTCGTGGATGCGGTTAGTTACCTCACGCCGAATACAGCTCAGCTCATCCTTAGCCAGGTCTCTTGCGCCGTCGAGCCGGGCGAAGCTCTGGCAGTCATCGGTCCTTCCGGCGCAGGCAAGAGCACACTGTGCCGCTTGATGGTCGGACTTGCGATTCCTAATGTCGGTGAGATCCGGCTTGACGGCTCTCCGATCCACCATTGGGATCCGGCGCAGTTCGGACAGCATCTCGGCTTTTTGCCGCAAGACGTCGAGTTGTTCGCCGGCTCGGTACGCGACAACATCGCGCGGATGCAGTCCGTCGACGATGAAGCGGTCGTGAGGGCGGCAACGCTCGCCTGCGCGCACGAGATGATCCAGCATCTTCCGCAAGGCTACGACACCCGGGTCGGCGACGGCGGCGTTCGCCTTTCAGGCGGTCAACGTCAGCGCGTCGGGCTCGCACGCGCGGTGTTCGGCAGCCCGCGATTCATCGTTCTCGATGAACCAAACGCCAATCTCGACCAGGCCGGAGAAGCGGCTCTCACCGAGGCGATCTTTGAGCTCAAACAAGTTGGTGTCGCCCTTGTGATTGTTGGACATCGGCCCTCCACTCTATCGGCTGTAGATAAAATTCTGTTCTTGAAGGAAGGCCGCGTCGCCATGTTCGGCCAACGCGACCAGGTGTTGAACGCTCTCAAAGAGGCTTCGATGGGGTCACTTCCGGAAACTCGCAACGGAGAGGCGCGGCAGCGCATCAACGCTCTCGAAGCGCGTCAGCGCATAAGCGCTCTCAAAGAACGTTTAGCGGGGTCGCTCCCGCAAACCAACAGCCGCGACGCGCGCCAGCTCATATCGGCGGGCAACGGCTCCGATCGCAACGGCAAGGCTCCGGTAGGCGTATCGTGACCCCACATGCCGAAAAGTTCGCGCCGGACGGGGAGCGTTCCTCCCAAATGCTCTCGACGAGCTGCGCTCCCCGAATCGAAATCGATCGGCTTCGGTCGAAGGCGGACATTGGTCTTGGCGAGCTTCTCGATATGCCCTTTGAACGGCATGAGGGTCTCAGCCGCCAGCGCGATGTCGGCGGCGAGGATGGCTCCGGCGGGCTAGGTGTAGCTGTTTGGCACAGCATGAGCGACCGCCTGGCTTGGGTTGCGCGTTTGGTATTGCGGAACCGATTAAGCTTTGCCGGATGGAAGTGGGCGCCGGCGAGTTGTAAAAGCAGCGTGGTTGGAATGCCGGTGAGCAATGCGTCTCCCGCGATGTCCGGCCCACTGAAACCGAGCATTGCCGTTCCTGTACGCTTGGGCAATGCGATAATCCTGGTGTTTGCGGCTGTGTTTGGCGGTTGGGGCTATTTCGCGCCCCTTGATGGAGGCGCCGTGGCGCCGGGTGTGATCAACCCCGACAGCGGCAAGAAAACCATACAACATCTTGAAGGGGGCATCATCGCCGAAATGCGCGTTCGGGAAGGCGAGGCAGTGACCGTCGGCCAACCCCTCGTCGTCCTTGAGAGCACGCAAGCGCGCGCCGCGTACGACTCGCTTGCGCAGCAACGCTGGTCCCTCCTAGCCAAGAAGGCCCGACTAGAGGCCGAAAGCGCCGGACAGAACCAGATCGACTTACCTCCGGAGTTGATCTCGACCGACCGGCGAATCAGAAGCGTTGTCGAGGCGCAGCAAGAGGTCTTCGATGCGCGGCGCCTGACTTACGCCACACGAAAAAACGTCCTCGGCCAGCGCAGCGAGCAATTGACGCAACAGATCAATGGCAATGAGGCTCAAGTGGAAAGCGCCTCGCGTCAGATCGATTTTGTTTCCGAGGAATTGCGGGCAAAAGAGTATTTGGTTGGACGCGGCCTGATGGCGAAGCCAGAGGCTCTTCGGCTCAAGCGCGTGGAAGCCGAGCTTTCGGGAAAACGCGGAGAATATCTTGCTACCATTGCGCGATTGCACCAGCAGATCGGCGAAACCAACTTGCAAATCGTCTCTGTGGATGCGGAGCGAGCAGACCAGGTCGCTACTGATGCGGAGAAAGTCCGCGCCGATCTGACTGAGGTGACGGAAAAGCTGCACGCCAGTGCTGACATCCTTCAGCGCACCGTCGTGGTCGCTCCCGTGAGCGGAACTGTGGTCGACATCAAATTCAGGACCGTTGGCGGCGTCGTCCAAAGAGGAGAGCCGATCATGAGCATCGTGCCCTCGGGTGACGAACTGATGATAGAGGGCCGTTTGACGCCGATGGACCGGAAAGCGGTGCATGCCGGCTTACAGGCGCAGATACACTTGTCCGCATATTCGAGCCGTTTGGTGCCGAAAATCCCCGGCACGGTGCAGACCGTCTCAGCGGATCGCCTCATCGACGACACGACCCACCAACCCTATTACCTCACTCGAGTTGCTGTCGACCGACATACGCTAGAACGCCTAGCGCCTAACGTTGATCTTATTCCAGGAATGCCGGTGGAAGTGCTCATCGTCACTGAAAGACGGACGATGTTCGATTACATCTTCAAACCCTTTCATGACGCGTTTTGGCGTAGCTTTCGCGAGATTTGAGATTAATTTTATGAACGCAATTGCGCACAGCCAGCGAGAGGTCGAAGCGGCTCACAGTCTCCTTTCCCAGGCAACCCTCCTTTTTGATGAGTCGCTCGCCTTGACTTACGCCCTTGTCATGGCGTTGGCACATACTCCGCGCAATGAGTTGTCGCAGGAAGAGATTGATGGACTGTGTCAATTAGCCTATGAGCTGCTGAACAAACTCAACAAAACGAATGATATTTTTCAGGAAACGCGGCAAAAGTTGCTTGACGCTGCCGCCGGACCGTCAACCCAATAGTGCACCAAGGCGCCGGTTCCAAGCGAATTTGGAAATTGCGAAACGCCCCCCTCTTCATTACGCGCGCAAGTTGCTAATTGCCATTTATCGCTACGTGATAAAGCGATCATTTCCGCGTGTGCTAAAATCGGCGCGCGAGTGATAGTTGTCAAGCGGCGTACTATCTTCGGTATTGGCGAGCTATTGGCGTTGCGGGCTCGCGCCATGGCTGCATTATAAGGGGCAATTCGAAGGCGGCTGCAGGCTCTATCAGGTGGCCTCCGGTTGTCTGAACAGTTTTTCCGCATGGATAAGTGAAGCGGCTGCCATGGTTAGGCTGCCATGCGGACGGGCAGCGGGGTGAAGTAAGCTTGATCCGGTCAAGGGTCGAGTGAGGCCGGCAGCCGTTGTAGAAGTCGAGATAGCGGCCTCTCGATGGGCGGGCCTTGGACACGCTGCCGTAGGCCCTGAGATACGCCTGGACGTCGAACTGCTCCGCCAGCTCAGCCAGTGTTCGATCGCCTTTGATGGCGGCAAGAGCCACCTTGGCCCCGAAGCCAGGTGTGTGGTTCCGGCGCGGTCGTCTGCTCTTTGTCTCTCCTGATTCGCCGAGCACAGCGTGCCCGCTGTTAGGCAGAAACTCCACTTATCGCCCTGTCCAGATTCTTGAGGCCGGCTCGATAAAATCGGCCATGCAGCCGTCCAGCTAAAGGGTCGCATAACTCTGATGGAAGCTTCTAAGTACTACGGAAAGGCTTTCGCCGTAAAGCGCTCGGCACTGGTGTCTTTTTGAAAACTTTAGTGCTGATTAACCTTTTATGTACTTCGGCTGCGGTGTGGCAAATCTGTCACGGCCAAAGATGGGCGATCAAGGTAGATTGCACACTGAGGCTTTGGAAGGGGCGTTTGCATGGGCCGGTTTGCACCAAATCGCGCTTTGAAGGCGCATGCGACATCAGGGGCCATGCGGACGATTTTGTTCGCAGGCTTCATTATGATTACTCTGGCGGACATGACCCTCGCGGTCGAAGAGGCCCGCGACAGATTGATAGGCACCGGATCGGGGTCGACCACAATGGAACAGGCCCTTGGCTTTGCGTACCGTAACAATCCGCAGCTCAACGCCCAGCGCTCGTCGACCCGCGCGACCGACGAGAACGTTCCCACTGCGCTCGCGGGCTATCGGCCGCGGGTCACCGGCACGTCGAGCCTGACCGAGCAGTATCTGGACAACCTGACGAAGTCGGGGACCACCCCCGGCGGCGCCGCGCTCTATACGCAATCTCAAGGCGCCGCCGCCGTGTCTTCCTTCGGGCTGACCACGACCCAGACGCTTTTCAACGGCTTCCAGACCGCAAACCGCACCCGCCAGGCCGAGCAGCAGGTGTTCTCCGCACGCGAGACACTGCGCACGACCGACCAGAACATCCTACTCAACGCTGCTACCGCCTACATGAACCTGCTGCAGACGGCGGCAATCCTCGAGCTTCAGCGCAGCAACGTGAACGTCCTCGAAGTGACGTTGCGGCAAACGCGCGACCGTTTCACCGCGGGCGAGGTCACCCGCACCGACGTCGCGCAGGCGGAATCGCGCTTGGCCGCCGGCCGCTCCCAGTTGTCGCTGGCCGAATCGAACTACGTCACCGCGCAGGCCCAGTACCAGCAGGTGATCGGCGTGCCGGCGCCGGCACGGCTCGCGCCCGCCGCCCCCGTTGATCGGCTCTCGCCGCGCTCGCTCGATGGCGCGATCGCCCGCGGCCGCACCGAGCATCCGCTGATCACCACGGCGACGTACAACGTCGATATCGCGGTCCAGCAGGTCAAGATTGCGGAGGGCGCGCTTTATCCGACCCTGTCCGCGGTCGGCAGCGTCCAGAAGACCTTTGGCTCGGCCTCGGCGCTGGCGGTGCTCGAAACCTTGTCGGCATCGGTCGGCGCCCAACTTTCGGTGCCGATCTATCAGGGCGGGTCGGAATACTCCACTATTCGGCAAGCCAAGGAGACACTGGGACAGCGTCGTCTGGATCTCGACACCGCGCGCGATCAGGTGCAGTCGACGGTGACACAGGCTTGGGGGCAGCTCGAGGCCGCCAAGGCGCAGATCAACGCGACCCAGGCGCAAGTGACCGCCGCCGAAGTAGCGCTCAATGGCGTGCGCGAGGAAGCCCGCGTGGGGCAACGTACGACACTCGACGTCCTCAACGCGCAGCAGGATCTGGTGAATGCACGCGTGGCGCTCGTCACAGCGCAACGCGATCGCGTGGTGGCGTCCTATACCGTGCTGGCGGCGACCGGTGCGCTTTCGCCGCAAGTCCTCGGGCTGAAAATCGAGGTGTACGACCCCGTCGTGCATTACCAGCAGGTGCGCGACGTCTGGGGTGGCGTGCGCACGCCCGACGGCCGCTGATCCAGCAGTTGCCGGGTCGCGCTTGCGGCGATCCGCGCTCCACCTGGGCAACAGCTTGTTTGCGTCCAATGTTCGGCATGCCATACTCGTTTTACTCCAGCGGTTTGGTACGATGCCGATTCTGTTCGATCCGCCGAGGGGCTCGAACCGCGGGCGGTCGAAGTGGGGACGCAAGCCATGAATCAGCCGGCGAGGGGTCAAGAGCCTTCGATGGATGAAATTCTCGCCTCCATCCGGAGGATCATCGCCGACGACGATCCGGGTCAGATGCCTCCGAAGGGGAGTGAGACGCAATTTTCTTCGTCAGCGCGGGCCGCTGATCCGCAATCCGATCTGGACCGCCCGTCGCTGCACGCGCCTGCGCCCCCGCCGGAGCGCACGACCAGGGAAGACGAGATCGATTCGATGCTTGCGCATCTTCAGGCGGCAACACGGTCGGCGCCTTCGGCTGCGGATCCCGTCCCGAGCGGCGGGATGGTCGGCGCTGAACCAACGTCCCGCCTACCCATGAGCGATGGCCGGCCAGACCGGTCGTTCGAAGACAGGTCATCCGTACCTCCGGCTCCCACGCCCGCCGCGGACCGGCGACCTGCTCCGGATGCCGGCGAAGGTAGGCTCCTTTCGACCCCAGCCGCGGCGGCGGTCGATTCCGCTTTCAACGCGCTGGCGCATACGGTGCAAGTGCGGGACGGCCGCACGCTCGAGGATTTCATCAGCGAACTGCTGCGGCCAATGCTCAAGACTTGGCTCGACGAAAATCTTCCGGCCATGGTCGAGCGCCTGGTGCGCGCCGAGATCGAGCGCGTGTCGCGCGGACGAAGCTGAAGCAGGCGGCCAACAAGGCGGATAACCTATCGGTGATCCGACTTCTGCCGCCGCTCCTCTGTCGTCTGCTGTCGGAGCTTGACCGCGAACCACCAGGCTAGAATTGGAAGCACGCACGCGGACCCAATGAACAGCGGCGCGGCCGTGAAGTGGTCGAAGACGAGAGCGCCCGCGGCCACGCCGATGGTTTGGCCGAGATAAATTGCGGAGGAGAAGATCGCAACCGCTGTTCCCCGGGCCTCCGGCGTCATTTGCGTGGCATTGGTCTGCAGCGTGTTGTGAAGGGCATAAAAGCCTAACCCAATGGCGGTGACGGCGAGCGGTGCAACCCACCAGGTCAAGCCGATCGCCAGGGCGAGATAGGCGATGCTGAGCAAAACGCCGCCGAAGACCGCCAATCCCGCCTGTCCGAGCAAGTTCACCAGTTGCTGGACCGAGGCGGCATAAATCAGGCCACCGATCCCGAATGTTCCGACGATCAGGCCGATGGCGGTAAAGCTCAGGCCAAAACGCAAATGTAGATCGGCGCCGACATAGGCGAAGGCGCCCCATGCGGTGCTCGCCTCGATGAACACGGCGAAAATGACCAGTCGCGCCCACGGGTTCGACAGCACGGCGACATAGTCGGCGACGAAGCCGCGCGAGCTCTCATCGGGACCACCTGCCGTGCGGGTCCGCGGATTGGTCAGAAGTTCGAAGACCAGCCCCGCGGTTGCCAGGGCGAACATCGCCGCGAGCAGGAAAAACACGTTGCGCCAGCCGAACAGGTCTCCGAGCACGCCGCCCGCCGCCTGACCGAAGAGCTGGCCGAAAATCTGTCCGGAGAGATAGCGGGCGAGAATAGGCTGACGGCGCTCGTAAGGCGTCACGTCCCCGACATAGGCCATGGAGAGCGGAATGATCCAGCCGGCGGCCGCGCCGGACGCAAAGCGGGCAACCGCAAGTGCGGAGAGCGATTGCACTGTACCGCATAGCGCAACCAGGACCGCGGCGAGGGCGCACATAACCGCCACAGTGCGATACTTGCCGAACCGGTCTCCCACCGGCCCGATCACCAGCTGAATCGAGCCGTGGCTGACGGCGTAAGCTGCGACCACGATCGAGGCCTGACCCACCGTGGTGCTGAAATCGGCAGCGATCTGCGGCAGCAGGGAGTCGGTCACCCGTACCATCGCCTGGCTCGCAAAGCCTGCGCCTGCGAGCAGGATGATGGAGCGCGTCGGTACTTTCTGGAGTTTTATGGAGGAGTTCACGCGGTGTTTGTTTTCGCTGGGCGCGCCGATCCGGCAGTAGCCGTTGACAGGGCGGAGCGCGCCGGGCTTTTTACCGCGAAACCGCCGGAACGAAACAACAATGATCGACAAGACATACCAGCCCTCCGCAGTCGAAGGGCGCATTTACGCCATGTGGGAAGAGGCGGGCGCGTTCCGTGGCGGTCGGCCGGAGCGGCGTGACGCCAAGCCCTATTGCATCGTCATTCCGCCGCCGAACGTTACCGGCTCGTTGCATATGGGCCATGCGCTAAACAATACGCTTCAGGATGTGCTCTGCCGTTTCGAGCGCATGCGCGGCCGCGACGTGCTCTGGCAGCCCGGCATGGACCATGCCGGCATCGCCACCCAGATGGTGGTCGAGCGGCAGCTCATGGAGCGCCAGGAGCCCGGACGCCGAGCGCTCGGTCGCGAAAAATTCCTCGAAAAGGTGTGGGCGTGGAAGGCGGAATCGGGCGGCACGATCACCCAGCAGTTGAAGCGGCTCGGCGCCTCCTGCGACTGGTCGCGCGAGCGCTTCACCATGGACGAAGGCCTCTCGCGCGCCGTGCGCAAGGTGTTCGTTGAGCTTTACCGCCAAGGTCTCATCTACAAGGACAAGCGGCTGGTCAACTGGGACCCGAATCTCCTCACCGCCATCTCCGACCTCGAGGTGCAGCAGGTCGAGGTGAAGGGGCATCTGTGGCACATCCGCTATCCGCTTGAGGGCGTCACCTTCGACGCGGACGATCCTGCGACGTTCATCACGGTCGCCACAACGCGACCCGAAACCATGCTCGGCGACACAGCGGTCGCCGTGCATCCGGACGATGAACGCTACATGACTCTCGTCGGGAAGAACGTCGTTCTGCCGCTGGTCGGACGGCGCATTCCGATCATTGCCGACGAATATTCCGATCCGGAGAAGGGCACTGGCGCGGTCAAGATCACTCCGGCTCACGACTTCAACGATTTCGAGGTGGGCCGGCGCCACGATCTGGCGCTCGTTAACGTCCTCGACGTCGAGGCCAACCTCAATCTCGCGGGCAATGAGGCATTCGTGCGCGATGTGCCGCGCTCGGCTGAGCTGGATGAAACACTGGCCTATCACGGGCTCGAGCGTTTTGTTGCGCGCAAGCAAATCGTCAGCCGGTTGGAGGCTGCGGGGCTGGTCGCGAAAATCGAGCCGCACACACACGCGGTGCCGCATGGTGACCGATCAGGCGTCGTGATCGAGCCTTTTCTCACCGATCAGTGGTACGTTGACGCCAAGACGCTTGCGGCGCCGGCGATCGTGGCGGTCCGCGGCGGGCGCACCGTGTTCGTGCCACGCAATTGGGAGACGACTTATTTCAATTGGATGGAGAACATTCAGCCTTGGTGCATCTCGCGTCAGCTCTGGTGGGGGCATCAGATTCCGGCCTGGTACGGGCCTGACGGCAAGGTGTTCGTAGCCGAGACCGAAGACGAAGCCGTCTCCCGGGCACTTGCCTTCTATGCCGAGACCGGCGCTCTCACGCCCGCGCAGGCGCGTGACATGGCGCTCGACCCGGAAAAACGCGCGCCGTTTCTGATACGCGACGAGGACGTGCTCGACACCTGGTTCTCCTCGGCGCTCTGGCCGTTCTCCACGTTGGGGTGGCCCGATGAGACGGCGGAGCTCGAACGCTTCTATCCCACCGACGTGCTGGTGACCGGCTTCGACATCATCTTCTTCTGGGTCGCCCGCATGATGATGATGGGTCTTCATTTCATGAAGGAGGTGCCGTTCCCGACAGTCTACATCCACGCGTTGGTACGCGACGAACGCGGCGCCAAGATGTCGAAGTCGAAGGGCAACGTCATCGACCCGCTCGAGATCATCGGCGACTACGGCGCCGACGCGTTGCGCTTCACGCTCGCGGCTATGGCCGCGCAGGGGCGCGACATCAAGCTCTCCACGCAGCGTGTCGAAGGCTACCGGAACTTCACGACCAAGCTGTGGAATGCCTGCCGTTTCGCGGAGATGAACTACTGCGTGACCGTGCCAGACTTCGATCCCAGAGGGGCGACGGAGACGCTCAATCGCTGGATCGTGCACGAGACCGGCAGAGCCGCGCGCGAGATCACCGAAGCCATCGAAGCCTATAGGTTCAACGAAGCGGCAGCTGTGGCCTACCGGTTCGTCTGGAACATTTTTTGCGACTGGTACCTGGAGTTGGCGAAGCCGGTGCTGCAAGGCGCCGACAGCGCGGCCAAGGATGAGACGCGGGCGATGACCGCGTGGGTGCGTGACGAGATCCTGCGGCTGCTGCATCCGTTTGCGCCGTTTGTCACGGAGGAGCTGTGGCGAGTGACGGCGGAAGGCGGCCCGGCCCGTGACAGCCTGCTCGCGCTGGCGCACTGGCCGGAGCACGACAACCTCGACAGTCCCGAGGCCGAAGCTGAGATCGGGTGGGTGATTGATCTCGTCACCGCGATTCGCTCGCTGCGCGCGGAAATGAACATCACCACGCCGATACCGGCTGTGCTCGTCGGCGTCTCCGCGGACACCGCAGCGAGGGCAGGGCGCTGGGCTGACATCATTCGGCGCCTCGCGCGGCTGTCCGATATTTCGCTCGTGGAGCGCGCCCCGCAGGGCGCGGTGCAACTGATCGTGCGCGGCGAGGTGGCGGCGCTGCCGTTGCAAGGCGTCATCGACATCGCGGCCGAGAAGGCGCGCCTGGAGAAAGAGCTGGCGCGGGTGCAATCCGACATCGCCCGTATCGACGCCAAGCTCGCCAATCCCGATTTCATCGCCCGCGCGCCCGAGGACGTGGTCGAAGGCGAGCGCGAGAAGCGCGAAGAGGCCGAGACGCGGCGCCTGAAGATCGTTGAGGCGCTGGAGCGGCTCAAAGGCGCCGCTTGACCATCCTCTCCCGCCTCGGGAGAGAACATACAATGAGAACGGCGAACGCCGCGGCCGGGAGGACCATGCGAAATTCTTGGATTGCGGTCGGCCTCCTCTGGCTCGCCGGAGTGGGCTTGCGATTGACAATCTTGGCCGTACCCCCGGTCATCTTGCTCATTCAGACCGACCTTTCGCTGTCCGGGACCGAGGTGGGTATCCTCTCGGGCCTGCCGGTGATCCTGTTCGGGATCGCCGCGCTGCCGGGATCGTTGCTGGTGGCGCGTTTCGGCGCGCTGGCCACGCTGGTCGCCGGGTTGCTGATTGCGGGCGTGGTTTCTGGTTTGCGCGGCGCCGTCCTCAACGTAGCGGTGCTCTATGCAGCCACCATCGTGATGAGCGCCGGCATCGCAATCATGCAGCCGGCGTTATCGCCATTGGTTCGCCAATGGCTGCCGAAACGGGTGACCTTCGGCACGGCGGTCTACACCAACGGGTTGCTTGTCGGCGAAACGCTGGCGGTGATGCTGACGATTCCGCTCGTTCTGCCTCTCGCGGGCGGTTCCTGGCGCTGGGCCTTTGCGATCTGGGGCATTCCGCTGGTGATGATCGCGATCCTGACCCTGGCGCTGGCGCCGGCGCCGCCGAAGGCGGCTTCCGCCACGCCGATGGCTGGGGTCAGTTGGTGGCCGGACTTCCGTAACAAGCTGATCTGGCAGGTTGGAATCCTTTTTGGG
>Ga0070689_100002971_pt1 | contig 11141 bp, 6 predicted proteins | sample KBSS23HmetaG_FD_64669 | JGI IMG/M metagenome (GOLD analysis project Ga0070689, IMG submission 64669) | Switchgrass rhizosphere microbial communities from Kellogg Biological Station, Michigan, USA - KBS S2-3H metaG | ecosystem: Host-associated > Plants > Roots > Rhizosphere ... | reverse complement strand
ACCGCCCCCCTCGCGGGGGGCAAAGACTCATCTGCGTGAATGTCTATCCGCGCGTCAAATGTTTGTCGAAGAATTTCACGATGGTCGCGTAGGCAGCCCTGGATTCAGGCATCTCCGGGTCGGAGAAGAAGGAGTGCCACATGCCCTCCCACACCTGCAGTTCGGTGGTCACGCCGGCCTGGCTGAGCAGGGTCTGGCTTCGGATGACGGCGCTCATGGCCGCATCGCGGGTGCCGGTAATCAGCAGGGTGGGCGGAAACTGGTGCAGCAACTCCGGCGAAAGTCCGGGAAAAACCAGCGGATCGTTGGCGCTGGCGCCCTTGAAGTAGGGCAGCTCGCCCAGCCGCAACGGGTGGTCCGGTACCGGGGCGCCGTTGAGCAGCGGGCCCACCATCACCGAATCGCCGGCCATATCCACCACCGACCCGCAGAAGGTGCCGATGGCGCCGGGTACGGGGAGCTTGTCGGTGATCAGTCGCGCCACGGCCTCGCCGGTGAGCACGCCGCCGGCCGAACAGCCGTAGATGCCGATGCTGCCGGGCTTGTACTGCTTGAGCAGGGCGCGATAGACCGCCTCCACGTCCTCGCTGGCGGCGGGAAAGACGTTCTCAGGCCCCTGCCGGTAGTCCACGCTGATCACCTTGATGCGGCCCAGGCTGGCAATCGGGATGGATTCCACCAGCGCGCCGCTGTGCGCGCCCCACAGGAAGGCGCCTCCGTGCAGGTTGATCAGCACGCGTCCCTGGTTCTCGGGTGCGATGCCCTGGGCGGGCTCCACGACATCCGCCGGCACGCCAGCGATGGTTTCGCGATGGGTCTTCACCGGGTAGAGCGCCATCAGGCGATGGGCGCGGTCGGTGTTCATGCGATCGTAGAACGCGCGGCTTTGTTCGATCGGCGCGGTGATCGGCGGCGCCTTGCTGCCGGCGGCGAGCATCTTGGGAAAGAAGGCGCGCGCCTCCGGCGAAGCTTCCGAGGAATAGGGCAGGGCGATGTTGCCCACGTGTACGCTGCCGTCGGCGCTGACGGTGGGCTTGGCGTCCTGCGCGTGAAGCGCGCCGCACGACATCACCGCGGCGAGCGCAAACCGAAGCGCGACGCCGCGTTTCATGGCGTCTTCTCCGTCTTGACGGCGGGAGCGGCCTTCTTCGCCTTGCCATCGAGCAATTCGTGCAGCTTCAGCCAGACGCCGTTGGTCCAGCCGAAGCCGACCACGTTCTCGCTGTAGCCGGCCATCACTTTCACGTCGGCGTTGCCGAGCACCATGTTGTATTTCTCGCGGATGGTGCCGTCGTCGGCCAGACCCTGGTCGACCGTGGCGGCGAACTTGCCGGCGAGGCGGCGCGCGTCGTCGTGGAAGCCGTAATCATCCAGACCCTTCACTGCCAGCCAGTTGGTGGGCGCCCAGCCGAACGGTTCGCCCCACTGCACGCCGGCCGCATGGTTGTCCATGCTCAGGCCGCCCTTGCGCTCGAACACCTTGAGCTTGCTGCGCAACGCCGCGGCCTGTTGCGGCGAAGCCATGCCGGCCCACAGCGGGTAATAGGTCGTCACGTACGGATACGGCGACGGCTTGCCGGCGATGAAGTCGTAGTCGAGATACATGCCGGCCTGCGCATTCCACAGGTACTTGTCCATCGCCGACTTGCGCGCCTCGGCGGCCTTGGCCCACTGGTCCGCCTCGCCGGCCTTGCCGAGTTGCAGGGCGAAATCGTGCAGGTCGCGTTCGTAGCGATAGAGCAGGCTGTTGAGGCTGGCGTCCGCGTAGTGATGGGTGGAACCGCCGAACGGGCCGAAATGCGCGTTGGTGTCGAAGCCCGATTCGCGCATCGCGCGGTCGCCGTGGAAGTAGTCGGCGGTGAGGCGATAACCGTCCACCCACGCGCCTTCGCACACCTTCGATGCACGCACGTCGCAGCTGGCGTCCTTCAATTGCGCCGCCTCCGCGTCGTTCGGATGCTCGGCGCCCTTGATCAGGTAACCCGGGTCGTCCTTCGGATGCGCGCGCAGCCAACGGATCACGCCCTTGTAGTACTCGCTGTCCTTCGCTTCCAACACGGGGCCGCTGCCCAGGTCGTAATAGCGCGACAGCCCCGTATCGCCCGCGCGATGTTCGGGCCGCGTCCAGATCTCATAGTTACGCACTGCCAGCGGATAGGCCCTGGCCAGCCATTCGCGTCGCGCATCGGCATTGGCGAAAGCGGCCGGATCGTCCAGCACCGCCGCCATCATCGCGGTGAGGAAGGGCGGCTGCGAGCGGCTGAGGTAATACGTGCGGTTGGCGTTGAGCACGCCGCCGTAGTTCTCCACTTCGTACAGCGCGTTGTCGACCATGTCCTTGGCCAGGTCGAGGCGATGATCCGATACCAGCCCGATCTGGATGAAGTAGCTGTCCCAGCCGTACATCTCGTTGAAGAAACCGCCCGGCACCACGTACGGATGCGGCAGGTAGAGCAGGCCTTGTTGCGGCAGCTTGGTCGCGTCGATGTCGCCCAGCTGTTCGACCTTCTTCGGCAGCGGACGCACATCGACGCCGCAGCGTTTGCCGATCGCCGTCACGGCCTCCGGCACGGCCTGCCCGGCGGGAACGTAGAGCACCGGATGCCCGACCACCTTGGTGTCGACCAGCGCCGCGCAGTCTTCCTGCGAACGCGTAAGCGTGGTCCAGGCCTTGTCGATATAGGCGCGCGTCTTGACCGGATCGGGCGTGCCGGCAGCGAACGCCGTGGTGGCCACGGCGCAGCACAGCGCCATGGCGGCAAGGCGAGGACGAAGCAACGATGGATGGGCTTGGCGGGTCATATCGGCTCCCGGGTGGGTGCGTGATCGTGGGTCTTCATCGCGTGGGCGCTTACAGCGTCTTGCGCGTCAGGTGTGCCTTGCCGTCGGCGCCATGCTCGACGGTGATGTCGTACTGCTTGCCGCGGAAATGCACGCCCTTGAGCTGCATCGATTTCCACGTGGACGGCAAGGTCGGTGCGTAGGCTTCGGTGAGGCCGTCGTCGTCGATACGCAGGCCGCTCAGTCCGTAGACGAAGCTCTGCACGAAGCCGGCTGAGGTGGCGAGGATGTAGCCCGCGTTGTTCGCCACCGTTTCGGTGCGCACATTGAACGGCGGCTTGAGGAAGCCGACCAGGTTGCGCTGGATCCAGTCGTTGGCACCCTGCGCGTCGCCCAGCTCGGCCGAGCCCACGGCCAGCATCACCATCATCATCTCGTTCGGATCGTCGCCGTGTTCCTTCAGCTCGTGCAGCTGGAAGTCGAAATCGTTGCGGCGGATCTGCGGCGTCATCGGCAGGTCGAGGTTGGGATACATCAGCCACGCCAGCGACGAACCCATCCAGGTGATCTTGTCGTGCGGCACCGACGCGTCGAAATCGAGATGGCGCTGGTTTTTCTCATCGAACGGGATGTACATCTTGTCGGCGATCACGCTCCACTGCGGATCGGCAGGCGCGCCCACCTTCTTCGCCGCCTTCACCGCGATGCGCAGCGCCTTCTGTGCCACCGCATTGGTGAACGAGTCGTTCGGCACGTCGTCGTAGGCCTCGTCGGGCGAGGTGACGTGATGAATCTCGTAGCGGTCGTTGGCCTTGTCGTAGCTGACGCGGCTGGCCCAGAACGTGGCCACCTGTTCGATCACCGGCCAGCCGTATTGCTTGAGCCACGCCTCGTCGCCGGTGGCGTTGTAGTACTGCCACTGGGCGATCGCGATGTCGGCATTGACGTGGACCTCGCGGAACACGCCATAGGCAAAGTGCGGGGTGTAGTCCTTGCCGGTTTCCGGATCGGATTCCCACGGATACATGGTGCCCTTCACGCCGTACTGCTTCGCGCGCTCCTGTGCGGGGCCGATGGTGCGATGACGGAACATCACGATCGGCTTGGCGCGCTCCGGATGCAACAACAGCAGCGCCGGAAACACCCACGAATCGCTATCCCAGAACGCATGGCCGGCATAACCCGGAGTGAGCGCACACGCGCCCATCGGCCAACTGGTGCCCACCGTGGTGTTGGACAGCAGGTAATACAGATCCGAATGCACGGCCTGCTGGACCTTGGCATCGCCGTCGATGCGGATATCCGATTTCCACAGTGCATGCCAGGCCGCCTGATGCTTGGCGAGCAAGCTATCGAAGCCGGTCTTGCGTGCCTGGGTGGCGAGCGCGAGGTCGGCCTGCGCATTGCCGCCCCAGCCTTCGCGCGAGGCAGCGATGTACTTGGTGAAGCTGTAGCTCTGGCCTTTGTGCAGCTTGGCCTTGAGGTTCAGCGAGAGCTTGTACGGGCCTTGCTCCAGCTGCACGTCTTCGACTTCAAGCCCCTTGGGCAACTCCACGGCCACTGCCTGCGCTACCGCCACGCCTTGTTCGGCGCGTCCGTCCAGCCACAGGGTCAGTGTCTTGGTGTCGCCGCCATTCGAGGCGATGCGCACCACGCCGGGATACCACACGGCCGCGCGGTCCGGCGTCGGCACCGGTTTGTTGTCGAGGTTCTGTCCGCTGGCGATCACCGCGGCGATCATCTCGTCGCCAGTCATCTTGCCGATCGGGAAGCGCGGCTGGTGTTCCGACCACAGGCGGATCGGAAAGGTCAGCTGCACGCTGCCGTCGAACTGCGGCGTGAGGGTGAGGCGGGTGGCGGCGAGATGCCCCGCATCCTGGCTGACGAAGGTGGTGACCTGCACGTCGGTGGACTTGTTGGCGTACACGAAGCGGTACTTCGTGCTCAGCGTGGCGCCATACATGTCCAGCGTTTGCGAGTAGTCGGTGAAGATCTCCTTCGCCACGCGGGTGGAATTGAGCCAGCCGCCGCCCGGGTTGTAGTCGATCTCGTTCCAGCCGGGCATGGCGGCGGGGCGGGCGATATCGTCCTTCGCATAGTCCATGGTCGCCACCATGTAGCCCATGGTGGGCTCGGTGCCGCGCACCGAGGTGAGTGTGGAGTAGTAGCCGTTGGCGAGATAGCTCGGGAAATAGCTGCCGAATTGTTCCGACGTGCCGGTCAGCACGAAGCTGGGGTCAGTGGCTGCGCTGACGCGGGCGGCGACCAACAGAAGGCTGAGCGCAGCCATGCGGGGGAGGTGTCGTAGCGGGGACGTCATGGGCTTGCGCATTCCTCGTTGCAGCGGTTGGACCTCGCGCTCAGCGCGCGGGTCCAAAGGGATTGGTGATGCCGGCCATCCACGGGTCGTGGGTGGCAGTGCGCCAGCGCGCCAACTGCGCGCGGACATCGGCCAGAGCGGCGGCATGCGCCGGGTCGCTGGCCAGGTTCACGATCTCGTCGGGGTCGGCGTGCAGGTCGTAGAGTTCTTCATCGGGCCGGTGTTCGAACGCTTCCAGCGACCGTTTGCCCAATCGCGCGCCTGGCGTGGAGGTGATCGCCTTCCACGAGGGCGACAGCGCCACGTCGCTGGCAATGGGCACGCGCAGGCTGGGCTGCAGGTTCAGGAAATAGCTGTAGCGCCGCGTGCGCAACGAACGGGTGGGGTAGTACTGGTCGATCTCGTGGAACGAGTGTGTGGCAAACACTTCGTCCCAGCCGCTGGGCGTGGTCTGCTCCAGGATCGGCAACAGCGAGCGGCCGGGCAGCGGCAGATAGCGATAGCCCTGCGGTGGCGACACGCCGGCCCAGTCGAGGATGGTCGGCGTGATGTCGATCCAGCTCACCATCGCATTGTTGCGGATACCGCGATGCGCAGCGTGCGGCGCGCGCACGATCAGCGGCAGATGGATGCCTTCGTAGTAGAGATTGTCCTTGGCGCCGGGGAACGGACGGCCGTTGTCGGACAGATAGATCACCAGCGTGTCGTCCGCGTGACCCGACGCTTCGAGTTCGCGCAGCAGGATATCCACGCCGCTGTCCATGCGGCTGACGGCTTCGTAGTACTGGGCGAGGTCTTCGCGCACGCCGGGAAGATCCGGCAGATGCGAAGGGATGGTCACGTCCTGCGGCCGATAGCGCATGCGCTTCACTTCCGGCCAGTCGCGCGTATTACCGAACTGCGAAGGGTCGCCCGCGCGATGCGGATCGCTGTAGCCCATGGTCAGGAAGAACGGGCGCGTGCCTTGGGCGCGCATCCATTGCCCGGCGGCATGCCCCATCGCCGCCACGTCGCGGTTGCCGGCCTGTTCGGGCAACAACCAGGCATCGTAGGCCAGCGCGGCTTCCGGCTTCACATGCAGCTTGCCGACCAGCGACGTGGCATAGCCGTGCTGCTTGAGCATCCACGGCAGCGTCTTCACGTCTTCCAGCAACGAGAAGTTGTGCACGTCGTGCGAGAGGCCGTACATGCCGTTGGTATGCGAATAAAGGCCTGTATAAAGGGTGGAGCGGCTCGAGCTGCAGGAAGACACCGAGGCGTAGGCGTCGGTGAACAGTGTGCCTTCGCGGGCCAGCCGATCCAGTGTCGGCGTATGCACGGCGCTGCCCAGGCTCGACATGTCGTAGCCATGATCGTCGGCCACGATCAGCAGCACGTTGCGCACGCTTCCGGTCTGCTTCGCGCTGCCGGTGCCCGACCATGCCTTCGATGTCAGCGCCGCACCCGCAGCGACCATGCCCGACGCCAGGAACTGGCGGCGCGTGAAACTCACGCCGCGCCCTCCGGTGCCAGCATGGGCGGCACCGCGGAGCGATCGGTTTCGCGCTTGAAGAAGAACAGCGTCACCAGGATCAGCGTCATCGGCACCAGCGAGAAATAGAACGCATGGATGCCGCCGAAGTTGGTGAAGACGATGGCGGTGATGCGCGAACCCAACGTGCCGCCGAGCGCGGAGAAAATCACGATGAGGCCGGTCATGGCCGCATGCGAGGGCTTGGGCAGCGAGCTCAACGCCACCGAATTGATCACCGGATAGATCGGCGCCATCAGCAGGCCGATCAGCGGAATCAGGTAGGCGGCGATCGGCGCATTGAACCAGCCCACATCGACGCCCACCACCGCATGGCGCGCCAGCGGCAGCACCAGCAGGATCAGCGCACCCATGCCGACCACGCACAGGTTGAGCAGCACGTGCCAGGACATGCGCCGCAGCAGCTGGCCGGCAATGATGCGACCCAGCGCAGTGGCACCGGCGAGAATGCTCGCCATCTGGATGCTCATCGCATTGGGCAGCTTGAGGATCTCGTTGTTGAAGGTCGGCAGCCAGGTGCTGAAGCTCTGCTCGATCAACACATAGAGGAAGGCGGAGAGCAGGAACACGTAGACCAGCGTGCGCATCAACAGGCGGTACATGTCGCGCAGGGCCTGGCCCATCGACAGCCGCACTTCGCCATGCGCCGCCGATTCGTCCAGCCGCGCGCCCGACAGCAGCGCCACCGTGCCGAAGCACAGCACGGCCAGCACCCAGTACACGTTGAACCACGAGGGGTTGGCCGGGTTGCCATGATCAATGAACGCACTGAAAAGCCAGCCGCTGGCCAACACGCCGAGCATGAACAGCCCCTCGATGGTGTTGGTGAGCCGGCCGTGCTCGGCCTTGCTGTCGGTCAGCAGGCCGATGGAGGAATACACGGACACCTTCGCCAGCGCGAACGACACGCCCACGCAGGTGAACAACAATTCGGTGGTATGGACGCTGGGGAACAACGGCATCAGCACGCAGGCGCTGCCCACGATGCACAAGGCCAGCATCATCGCGCGGCGATAGCCCAGCCGCGGCAGGAACGAAGCCACCAGGAACGAGGTGACGGCGATCGGCAAGTCCTTGAACAGTTCCAGCAGGCTGGCCTGCGGCTTGTCGATGCCGAAGGTGTGGATCGACTGCAGGATGACCGTGCCGACGCTGTTGAGCAGTATCGCGAACACCATGTAAATCGATGCCAGCGCGACGACCATGCGGAACCGGTTCATGCACACCCCGTAGTGAGGTCTGAAAAAGGTCCCGGACCGCCGCACTAGTGGCGGCCCGGGACAGTCGAGGGAAGTGCTAGGTGAAGCGTCTTGCGTGAAACGATTTAGAAGTTGTACTTGACCTGCAGGTTGACCTCACGACCTTCGATCGAGCGGGCAAGAATCACGCCGCCCGCGCTGGCAAAGCCGAACAGACGCGAGTTGCCTTCGGTGATGCCGATCTCGTTGGTGAGGTTGGTGCCCTGCAGGTTAACCTGCCAGTTGTCGCCGATGTTCGCCGTGGCACCGAACGCCAGCGTGTGGTACTGGCCGAGCGGCTGCTGCTCGATCAGGTCGCCGTAGCGGTTGCCGACGTATTCGTAGGTCAGCCACAGCTTCATGTTGCCGAAGGCGGTGGGCCACTGGTACGACGGCGTCAGGATGCCGTGGAACTGCGGCTGGCGCTGCAGCTGCATGCCGTTGAGGCTGGCGCAGCCCTCGTCTCCACTCTGCTGCAGGTAGGGCGTGCAGGCGGCGCTGTGCGTGTAGTGGCCGTCCATGTAGTTGCCGCTGAACGCGATCTGGAAGCCCGGCGTGCCCGGCACCGGCTTCAGCACGGTGGTGAAGTTGATGCCCTTGGTGGCCGAGCCGTAGTCGAACGAGAACTGCTGGCCGTTGCCCTGGGTGATCGTGTACGGCACGTTGTAGAACAACTTGCGGTACGCGTTCACGTCCACGTACACCCAGTCGGCCTGGTACTTGAAGCCCACTTCCATGTTGTGGATCTTGTTGATCGGCTGGCTGGGCAGGCCACGCAGGTCATCGAAGCCCGGGAAGTGCACGCCGTCGTTGACGCGTGCGTACACGCTCATGTTGCTCTGGATCTCGTAGTTGGCGCCGATCGTCCACGACGGTGCGGTCTTCGCGTAATTGATGTACGTGTTGCCGGCCGTCAGGTACTGCGAGTTGTTGTTGTAGAGCGTGGTCGGATTGCCGTCGAGATCGCCGGTGGCCGTGTTCTGGATGCGGCCATTGGCTTCCTGGCGTTCCTCGCGGACACCGACGTCGAACAACCACTTGTCGACCTTCCACGAGTCGGTCAGGAAGAACGCCGTATTGAAGCCGTTCCACGCTTCGCGAATCGCCGTCGACGGACCGCTGACGAAACCGCCCGGGCTCGACAGCACGTCGCCGTTGCTCAGCGTCACGGCGATCGGGTACGGATTGTTCTTGGCCTGCAGCAGCATATTGTTGCCGAGCAGCCAGTTGTCGTGATCGTTGTAGACGGCGGTGTAGTTGCCGAACGTCAGCGTGTTGCCTTCGAAGATGTCCTTGCTGATGTGGAACTCGTTCGACGCACCCTGGATGCGCTTGTGCACATACCAGTAACCCTGCGTGGTGACGTTCTGGTTCATGTCCGCCGCGCCGCCGTTGTTGACATAGGTGGCGGTGGCGGTGGTGCCGGCCGGGAGGCCGTCGGCGGTGATCTGGTCGTCGATGTAGCTGCCCAGCGTCTGCGGGTTGGCACCGGTGCTGAAGAACGCGACCGTGTTCATCTCGCCGCCGGTGAAGTTGAACTTGTCCGAGATGTTCCAGCCGTCGCCGAAGGTCAGGTCGAGATTGCCACCGACGGACACCACGTCGGCGCCGCGGCCGTCGGCCAGGTTCACATGCTGGCCGGCCGGCTGGCAGCCCGCCGTGGTGCACGGCGTGGTCTGCAGGAAGGCGTACTGGTCGGCCTTGCTGCCGAAGGTGCCGGTAAGCGCATCGAAGCCGGGGTAGTTGTCGAACTGGCCACGGCCCGGATTGAGGATCGGCGTATCGGTGACGAACTGGTTGTGGTCCTTCAGGTCGCGCGCATAGAACATGATCGAGCCGCTGTCGCCGAAGTTGTGCGTCAGCGTGGCGGTCAGCGAGCCGCCCTTGTCGGCGTCGAACTGCGGATCGCGCACGCCGTCGGATTGGCGCCAGAAGCCGCCCACGCTGCCGTACCAGCCGTCGGCGATCTTGAAGCCGTAGAAGCCGTCCAGACGCACCAGGCCTTCCGAACCGTAGGTGACGCCGATGTCGCCGCTGGGCTTGTCGGTGCCTTCGCGCAGGATGAAGTTGGCGGTGAGGCCGGGCTGGCCGTTGCCGTACAGCACGGCCGGGCCGCCGAGCACGAATTCCGCGTGGTCGATGGTGTCATCGAGGCGGAACATCGAGGAGTTTTCCATGAACGACAGCGTCGGCATCGGATAGATCGGCGAGCCGTTGATCTGCAGCGTGGCGAACGGCGCATCGCCGCCGCCCGGGAAGCCGGCCACTTCGATGTTCGCACCGGTCTGGCCGCCCGACGATTCCGGGAACACGCCCGGCGCCATCTTCAGCAGGTCGGCCGTGCTCTTGGGATTGAATTCGCGGATCTGGTCGAGCGTGGCCGCGGTGACCGAGTACGAGGTGTCGATCTTCTTCAGGCCGCCGGCAGCGGCGGTACCGGTGACCACCACCTGGTCGAGATTGGTGGCGTTCTTCTGGTTGGCCGGCGCGGGCGGTGCCGGCGTCGTGCCTTGTGCGGCAGCGGGCGCCGCGTTGGGTGTCGCATCCTGCGCATGTAGAGAACCGGCGGCGAGCAAAGCGGCGATGCTGGTGACAAGCAGCCGACGAGTCATGCGTTGCGTGTTCATGGTGTTTCCTCCCCATCAAAGAAAAGCTGTTGTTTGTGTTTCTTAGGAGTGGTGCTTCACGCTGTCAGAGTGGTCCTGAGCAGTGGTTCGGCAGGACTTCCGACGACGTCTCCCGGTCGTTCGGCTGCCCGCTGATGTAGCGTTGGATATCGAAAGCCTCGATACCCACCAGAATGTCTTCGGCGCGCGCCAGCACGGTCGCGTCGCCCACGCCCACGGCACGCATGCCGGCGGCGAGAATGCTGTCGACGCCGGCCGCGGCATCCTCCACGCCAAGACACGTTTCCGGCGCCACGCCCAAGCCGGTGGCGGCGGCGAGGAAGATTTCCGGGTGCGGTTTGGAGTGTGTGATGCGCGAAGCGTCGACGACGTAATCGAACAACTCGGCGATACCCAGCCGATCCAGCAGCAACGGCGCGTTGCGGCTGGCCGACGCCAGCCCGGTGCGCAGGCCCGCGTCGCGCACGCTTTCCACCGCGCTGCGCGCACCGCGAAGCAGCTGATCGGGGCCGAAGCACTCGATCTGTGCCACGTAGTAGGAATTCTTGCGATCTTCCAGCACGCGTTTCTCGCGCTCGGAATACGCGTGCGGCGCACGTTCCAGCAGGATTTCCAGCGAGCCGCGGCGATCCACGCCCTTCATG
>Ga0070689_100002968_pt1 | contig 11143 bp, 7 predicted proteins | sample KBSS23HmetaG_FD_64669 | JGI IMG/M metagenome (GOLD analysis project Ga0070689, IMG submission 64669) | Switchgrass rhizosphere microbial communities from Kellogg Biological Station, Michigan, USA - KBS S2-3H metaG | ecosystem: Host-associated > Plants > Roots > Rhizosphere ... | reverse complement strand
TCGAGATCGTCGACAGCGTCGAGAGGTCCTCGAACGGCGACTCGTCGACCACCTCCATGAGCGAGCGCTTCCCGTCGAAGAGGCGGAGGATCCCGTTGAGCTCGTCCGGGATCTCGTTGAGCCGCTCGAGGAGCTGCGCGTGGTCGATCTCGAAGATCGTCGAGAGCGGCGGGAGCTGCTCGAGGAGGCGCCCCCACTCGTCCACGCGCCGCATCCCCTCCATGAGGATCCCCTGCGTGGACGTCTCCATGATGTCGTCGTTCCGCACCGCGGAGAACTCGACCTCGAACTCCGCCTCGTTCCACACGAGGGCGCGGTAGATCGCCTCCTCGCCGCGGAGCTTCCCGAGGTCGGCGTCGACGATCTTCCCCTCGCGGAAGTAGATGTGCGCGTCGTGCTCGCCGGCCTTCAGGTGGACGACGCCGCTCTTCCGCGACACCTCGAACGTCTGCAGGAGGTCGACGACGGCCATGTCCTGGATCGACCCGGAGAAGCGCGTGCGCGTCGACTGGCGCGTCGTGATCGTGTCGTGGGTGCGGCGCGCGAGGAGGAGGTTCACGCGCGCGAGGAGCTCACGCACGAAGATCGGCTTCGTGAGGTAGTCCTCGACGCCGAGCTCGAGCCCGCGAATCTTGTCCTCGACCGACTTCTGGCTCGTCAGGAAGACGACCGGGATCGGCGCCCACTCGGGTCGCTCTTTGAGGCGCCGAACGAGCGCGTAACCGTCGAGCTTCGGCAGGCGCGTGTCGGAGAGGACGAGGTCGGGCGTGGACAGCTCGAGCTTGGTGAGCGCGTCGGTGCCGTCGGTCGCGGTCGTGACGCTGTAGCCCGCCTTGCGCAGGCTGACCTCGAGCACACGCAGGCTGCGCGGATCGGCGTCGACGAGGAGGAGCTGTTGCTTGGCCACGGAGGTGGAGAGCGTACCCGAGGGAGGTGCCTTTTCGCACTACCCGGGCGCATTGGGAGGGCGCTTTTTCGGCGTTATTTGCCCCACGGATCGCGGAATTCGTACGCGCTCGACGGCGGCGGCGGGTGCTTCTCGGGCTTGCGCTGCGACGACGCGCCGCTCGATGGGAGAGATTCGCTCACGCGCGGAGCAGGCTGCACGGCGGAACTTGGCGGAGGTTCGGTGTGTGCGGCGCTCGGCTCCGGCGGAGCAGCCGGCGCCGCGGACGAAGGCGGCGGCGTGGCCGCGGATAGCGCGCTCGTCGCACCTGCCGCGGACGGGGCGGGCGCGGCCGACGCCGGCGGCGGCGGAGGGATCGCGGCCGCGGCGGCCGCGGCGACCTGCGACTCGGCCGCCGTCGGCGCGCCGCGCGGCGCGCCCGCGGCCGGGCGCTGGAGCGCGCGCGTCGCGAAGACGGTCGCCGTCGCGGCGATCAGGAAGACGCCGACGAGGAGCCACGGCGAGATGTCGAACGGCCACGCCGACCTCATCGGCACGTCGATCGACGAGCCGTCCGACGCGCCCGCGCCGCCGCCGTGCGCCTCGCCGAGGTTCGCCGCGATCTGGATCGAGCCGTCGGACGCGGCGCGCACCGAGGCGTCGAGGTCCCTCGCGAGCGCCTCCATCGTGAGATACCTGCGGTCGGGGTGCTTCTCGATCGCGTGCAGCGCGACCTCGTCGAGCGCACCGAGCGCGCCGGGCTTCCCGAGGGCGTCGCTCGGCGGCGTCGCGCTCACGAACATGTGCTTGCTCAGGACGCCCATGAACGTATCGGCCTCGAACGGCACGTGCCCGGTGAGCATCTCGTAGAGGATGATCCCGAGCGCGTAGATGTCGGCGCGGTGATCGATCGCCTGCCCGCTCGCCTGCTCGGGCGACATGTAGTGCGGCGTCCCGAAGACGATCCCGGTCTTCGTCAGCCGGCTCCCGCCGACGATCAGCGCCGCGCCGAAGTCGACGACGCGCACGTCGACCTCGCCGCTCGCCGCCGAGAGCAAGAAGACGTTCTCCGGCTTGAGATCGCGGTGGATCACGCCGGCCTCGTGGGCCGCGGCGAGCGCGCGCGCCACCTTGACGCCGATCCGCGCGGCGCGCCCTGGATCGAGCGGCCCCTCCGCCTTCAGCGCCTGCGAGAGCGTCTGCCCGACGCACAGCTCCATGACGAAGTACGGGCGCCCGTCGGGCAGGCTGCCGAAGTCGGTGATCGCGACGACGTTCGGGTGCTTGACCGCGGCGGTGGCCTTCGCCTCCTGGATGAAGCGCGCCGCGAGCTTCTCGTCGCTCGCGAGGTCGCGCCGGAGGACCTTCATCGCGAACGGCCGGCCGAGCGCGGCGTGGCGGACCTTGTACACGGTCCCCATCCCGCCCTCGCCGATCGCCGCGACCACCTCGTAGCGCTGGTCGACCAGCGTCCCCATCAGCGTGTCGACGACCGGCTCCCACTTCTCGGTGACGAGCGGCTGCCCGTCGAACGGACAGAACGTCGCGCCGAGCCCGTACTGCCCGCCGCAGTCGGCGCAACGGCGGATCTGCCCGCGCATGTCGAGCGTGTCACCCATCGCCGGCGTCCTCGGGCGGCAGCGTGGGACCCGGCTCCGCGTCGCTGGTCTCGGCCGGCGGGGCGCACACGCCGTGGACGCACGCGAGACCGGCGCGGCAGTCGTGGTCGCGCGTGCACGGCGCATTGAAGCTGCTCGGCGGCGAGTCCACCTCGCCGCACGATGGGCCGCGCGCGAGCCCTAGCGCGAGCGAGACGGCGAGCGCCTGACGGATCACGTCTTCATTGTATACGAAGGCGAATCGCTCCGCGTCCGGCCCTCTCGCGTGTGCGCTTCCGCCGCTCACGCTCCAGGAGGGGACGACGGCGTCGGAGGGTGACCGCCCGGCGCGGCTGCGGTGCCGCACCCCGCACAGAACTTCGCCGTCGGCGCGAGCTCGCCGCCGCACGCGGTGCAGAACTTCTTCGGCTGCGCCAGCGCCGTCCCACATTCGCTGCAGAACTTCCCCGACGGCTGGCGGAACGCGCACTTGGCGCACGTCACCATCGGCCCCGCGGCCGGCGCGCCCACCGGAAATTGGGGTTGCGCGCCGGTCTGCGGCTGCGCGAAGCCGCCGGCCATCGCCGAGCCCATGCTCATCCCGATCGCCGCCTGCGCGCCGATCCCGGCGACGCCGCCGCCGACGCCGTGCGCCGCCATCCCCTGCCCCGCGCCCATCATCGCCTGCCCGGCGGCGTAGTTCTGGTAGTTGCCGGCGAGCTGCTGGACGTACCGCGCGTCCTGCTGGAACTTCTGATCGATCTCGAACTGCTTCGCCTCCGCGTCCGCGCGCGCGCCGGCGATCATCTTCTGCTTTTTCTTCACCTCGCGGTCGGCGGCGCCGAGCTCGTCGGCCGCGGCGGTGAGGCGCGCCTTGTCGGGATCGGAGAAGTTGATGTGCGGCGCGCCCATCTGGTGGATCCGCACGCCCATCTCGGCGAGGTCCGGCGCCTTCGCCATCATCGCTTCGATCATCTTCTGCGTCTTCGACGCCATCATGAGGAGCGAGATCTGCTCCACCTCGCACAGGTCGCCGAGCGTCTGCCGGATGCCGATCAAGAAGAGCTTCTTGATCCACGTGTCGTTGTCGACGTCCTCGTACCCCGACTGCCCGTGGTAGCCGATGACGAAGCGCACCGGGTCGACGACGACGAGCGAGAACTCACCGTAGACGCGCGGCGTCACGGTGACGCCGGTGTACGGATCGATCATCGGCCCGAGCTCGTCGCCGTACGGGATGCTCCGCTTCGGCGTCATCCGGACGAAGAAGAGCTCGGAGATGAAGACCTGTCCGCCGGTGTAGCTCGTGACGATCGAGTTCAAGAACGGGATGTTCTGGGTGTGGAGGGTGTGCCGCCCTGGCGGCAGAATGCCCACCACCCGCCCGTCCTTGAAGAACACCGCGACCTCGTCGCTGTCGACGGTGAGCTGCGAGTACATCGGGAAGTTCTGATCGGGGTGCTTGAAGCAGAGGAGGGGTTTGAATTGATCGGGGCGTGCGATCATCATTTCGCGCACGCCGTTCCGAACGAAGTTGAAAACTCCCATCTGCTCCTTCTCCTTCACGCGATCGAGCGGGCGATCGCCCCGTGCTAACGTCCTGGAACCTCGAGAATAAGGCGTCCGTATCGCACACGCCAGGCCGTCGGACGAACGGCCGGCGCATACGATTCACGACGCCTTCCCGCACTTCATGGACGCCCCGGAACGCCCGACGCTCGACGTAGCAAGCTTCTCGCCAGCGGCTGCGCGGATCCTCGATCCGAAGACGCCGCCCGCGCTGCGGCAGCTCGCGGCCAAGGGGGTCGCTCCCGGCGTGAAGCCCGCCGAGGCGCTCGCGCTCGTCGTCGCCCTCGCCGCGCCGGGATCCGAAGGCGACGCCGTCGCCGAGGCGGCGCGCCGGACGCTCGACGCGATCCCCGCGCCGCTCTTCGCGGGCGCGGTCAACAAGGATCTTCACCCGGCGGTGATCGACGCCATCGCGCCACGGTACGCGAAGGACGCAGCGGCGATGGAGAAGCTCCTCGCGCTGCCGCAGATCGACGCGGCGACGGTCGCGGCGGCGGCCGCGGCGGCGAGCGAGGCGGTGTGCGAGCTCATCGCCACGAACGAGCAGCGCCTCCTCGAGCACCCGGAGATCATCGAGCGCCTCTACATGAACAAGGCGACGCGGATGTCCACCGCGGACCGGATCCTCGAGCTCGCCGTGCGGAACCACGTCGAGCTCCACGGGATCCCGGCGTTCCGCGAGGCGGCCGCGGCGATCCTGCACGAGCTCATCATCGAGCCGCAGGACGAGCCCACGCCCGACGACGTCCTCTTCACCGAGACCGACGCGATCGCGCAGGCGATCGCGCTCGATCCGTCGATCGAGGACGCGTACCAGCTCGACGAGGAGACCGGCGAGGAGCGCGTCGACGCGAAGCACGTCCCGCTGTACGCGCAGCTCGCGCAGATGACGATCTCGCAGAAGATCCGGCGCGCGATGGTCGGCACCGCGAGCGACCGGATGATCCTCGTCCGCGACCGGAACAAGCTCGTCGCGCAGGCGGTCGTCCGCTCCCCGCAGATCCAGGAGAGCGAGATCGCGCGAATCAGCGCGAGCCGGAGCGTCGCCGACGACGTCCTCCGGATCATCGCCACCGATCGCGAGTGGACGAAGTCGCACCCGATCAAGGTCAATCTCGTGTCGAACCCGCGGACGCCGTTCGTCTTCGCCGCGCGTTTGATCCAGCACCTGCGCGAGCACGAGCTCAAGGCGCTCGCGCGGAGCAAGAACGTCACCGGCGCCGTCGCCTCCGCGGCGCGCCAGCAGCTCCAGCGCAAGGGAAAGTGACGTCGGGCTCCGCCCGCCTCAGGGGGAGACGGGTAAACACACGGGGATCGCGTCGTCGGCGCGACGCGAGAAGTCGAAGCGGCGCGGGCGGTCGCCGTCGTCGTCCTTCGGCGGTGGGAGCGGGCGCGACGTGGGATCGTCGACGGTCGTCGGGACGAAGATCTTGATCGGACGCCCTTCGTAGTCGATCGGCGCGGCCTGCCGCGGGAACGCGTCGTCGGCGCACCCGTTCGCGGGCTTTCGGCGATAGACGTCGAACGCGCCGACGCGCGCGTCGAAGCAATACTTCGCGTGGAGCCAGTCCGACGCGCGCTGGTAGGCGCGCATCGGCCGGCCGATGAAGACGCTGCCCGCGTCGACGACCACCGCCGGCTGCTCGCGATCCAGATCCGCGAGGAGCGCGTCCATCGTCCCGGGGACGACGCGGTCGGCCTCGAGCTCCCACGCGTTCCAGAACCACGGCACGAAGCCGATCGGGTACGTGGTGAAGACGAACCGCCCCGCCGGGCGGCGGTGCGCGTACGTGTAAATCCACGGCGAGAAGCCCCAGACGAAGACGCGGTCGTCGGGGGTGGTCGTGGATTCGATGTATTTTGCAGCTTTTTCGATCACCGGCCCGTGCGTGACGCGCCCGTCGACCTTCCGCCGTTGATAGGCGAGCTGGACGCTCGCGAAGCCCCAGATCACCGCGCACCCGACCAACGATGCGCGGAGGAGCGCGGACGCGCGCGCGCCGCGCGCCGCGGCGTCGACGTGCGCGGCGAGCGTCACCGCGAGGAACGGGAGCGGGACGAGGTAGTAGTGGAGAAAGAGCTGCGGGACCGACGCGGCCACGACGAACGCGATCGCGAAGTTCAGGCTCACGTAGTCGCGCGCGCCGAAGCCGCGCGCGAGCTCGCCGCGCCAGCCGGTGCGGCGGAAGGCGGCGACGCGACGCCACCACGTGCGCGCGAGCATCGCGAGCGCCGTCCCGACGGCGACGAAGAAGAGCGGCTGCCGCGTCGCCTGCTCGAGCACCGGGCCGAGCCAGCCGGCGAACTCGTTCATCGGGCGCGTGTGGATCGTCAGGTTGTACGTGACGCAGTAGAAGACGAGCGATCTCAGCGTCCCTTCGTGTGCCGCGTGCGCGAGGAACGCCGCGGGGAGCGCGGCGAACGCCCCGCCGAGGACCGCGAGGTCGCGCGCGAGATCGCGGCGCGACGTCACCCCGCGGCGGTGCTCGACGGCGAGCCACAGGACGAGCGGGAGCGGGTGCGCGAGGACCGTCTGCTTGATACACGCCGCCGCGCCGAAGAGGAGCCCCGCGAACGCGAGGCGCCGCGTGCGCGAACGCGACCCGCTCGGCGAGCGCATCGCCTGGGCGCCGAGGACCACCGCGGCGAGGAGCGGCGGGACGAGGAGCGTCTCGCCGTGGAGGGCGATCCCCTCCTCGCCGCGCACGCCGAACGACAGCGCGTACGCGACCACCGCGGCGGTGATCACCGCCGCGCGGCGCGAGACGAGGACGCGCGCCGCCCACGTCGCGAGCGCGAGGTGCGCGAGCGCGAACGCGAGCGCGGCGATCCGGATCGCGAGGACGTTGTCCCAGCCGGCGACCTTCCCGAGCGCCTCGAACGCGTAATACATGAGCGGCCCGCGCTGGCTGACGGCGCCGTCGTACAGCTTGAACCCCTCGAGGAGGCGCTCGCCGATCGACGCGGCGTACGCCTCGTCGACGTTCGCGAGCTTCTGGTACGCGATCGACATCGCGTGCGCGCCGACGACCGCGAGGACGCTCGCCACGAGGACGAGCGCGCGCCACGGGCGCAGGCGGCGCGCAGCTCCCGCTCGCGCGCGCGAGCGGGAGGCGCGGCGCTCCGCCGCGACCGACCCGCCTCCGTCGGGCGGCGCGTCCAGGACCGTTTTCGCTGGATTCTGCATTCGTCGGGCGGCCGGGCCCCGTGCAGATAGCACGGGGCCACGTCCGGTCTATCGTCCTCCAGGGCTCCGGCCGTGTTCTATCATCGCCCTCGAAGCAGTGGCAGACCGCGCGGTGGTCGCGGTACGGAGTGGACGATGACCCAGAACCACCCGGGAGCGGGCGCCTCCGGCGCAGCCGATGTCGCGCAGACGCGGCGCGACGTGCGTCGCGACGACCCGCGAGCGCGGATGTGGGTCGCCGCGGTAGCGGTCGCGGGGGCGCTGGCGGCGCGCTTCCTCGCCAGGGACGCGCTCGACGACGTGCCGCACGTGATGGACGAGATCGCGTACCTCCTCCAGGCGCGGACGTTCGCGATGGGGAGGCTCGTCGCGGACGTCGCGCTCCCGCGCGGCGCGTTCACGATGTGGTTCGTCGACGATCGATGGGCGCGCTTCTCGATCTTCCCGCCGGGGTGGCCGGCGGTGCTCGCGATCGGCGTCTTCCTCCGCGCGCCGTTCTGGGTGAACCCGGTCCTCCACGGGATGACGACGTGGTGGGTCGGGCGCGCGGCGTTCGCGTGCGGCGGGACGCGGGCGCGCACGATCGCCGCCGCCGTCTACGCGCTGAGCCCGCAGGCGCTCATCCTCGCCGCGAGCCTCATGTCGCACACGCTCGTCGCGCTCGCGGGGGCGGTCGTCGTCGCGGTCTCCGTCGAGGCGATCCGCGGGTCGATCCGCGCACGATCGCTCGTCGCCGCCGGAGCCGCCGTCGGGATCACCGTCCTCACGCGGCCGCTCTGCGCGTGCGCGCTCGCCGTCGCCCTCGGCGTCGCGCTCGTGATCGCGCGCACGCCGTGGCGCCTCGCGGCGGTCGTCACCGCGCCGCTCGCGGCCGCCGTCGTCCTCCTGGGCGCGTACAACGCGGCGCTCACCGGGCGCGCGGCGCGCTTTCCACAGAGCGCGTACTTCGACGAGCACGTCCCGCCGTCGGACGACCCCGTCTTCCACTACCACCCCGGGTGCAACGACCTCGGCTTCGGGCCGGAGCGCGGGTGCGACGGCGGGATCCGCGGGAGCCACGACGCGGCGAACGCGCTGAGCAACACCGGCGACAACCTGCGGGCGTGGCTCCTCCTCGCCGGCGGCGGACCGCTCGCGTTCGTCGCCGCCGGGGCCGCGCTCGTCGCGGCGCGCGATCGCCAGCCGGGCACGCGCGGTGCGCGGCGGGCGCGCGCGTTCCTCCTCGTCCCGGCGGTCGCCGTGATCGGGCTCTACGCTCTCTACTGGTACGCGGGGACGTGCTACGGCGCGCGCTTCTACCACGCCGCGCTCCCCGGGCTCCTGACGCTGAGCGCGCTCGGCATCGCGCGCCTCCGGACGACGGCGCGCGTCGCGGTCGCGCTCGCGGCGTGGCTCGCGATCAACGCCGCGGTGACGCGCGCGGCGCGCGTCGAGCTCGCCTCGATGTACTGGGGGACCGACAGCCGGTTCGCGCGCCTCGCCGCGTCGTGGAGCGAGCGGCCGGCGGTCGTCATGGTCTCGTTCGCGCCGGGCCTCGCGCCGATGCCGCGCCTCTTCTGGACGTCGCCGCTCATCCAGGGGGGGAAGTGGCTCCTGAGCATCCGCGCGCTCGGCGCGCTCGGCGTCAACTCGCCGTCGCTCGACGGCCCGGTGGTCTTCGCGAAGTTCCACCCCGCGCTCACCGGCGCGATCGCGCGCCGCTTCCCCGATCGCGAGGCGTGGCTCTACGTCGTCACCGACGATCCGGCGCGCGACCGCCTCGTCCGCTACGACGCCGCGCGCGACGCCGAGGCGCCGTCCGCCGAGGTGCCGGACAACTTCGACGGCGCGATCGTCGGCGCCGGCGCCGCGCCTTGACCGGCCGCGCGCGATTTCATACGGTCCGCGCCGTGCTCCCGGACACGCCGACATCGAGCAGCGCGCCGCCGCGCGCGAACGGAGCGGGAGCGCATCCGCGGCCGGCGCGCGACGACATCGCGGCGCCGGAGGTCTACGGGCGCAAGGCGATCCTCAACATCGCGCGCTGCCTGCCGCGCCTCGAGCGCGCGTACGCGTACGCGCGCTTCTCGATCATGCGCCCGAAGCTCCTCTCGGTCATGGACCTCCTCCTCCCCGATGGAGGCCGGATCCTCGACGTGGGCTGCGGGTTCGGCCTCTTCGCGGCGTACTTCGGGCAGACGCACCCGGCGCGTCAGATCGTCGGCGTCGACCCGGACGCACGGCGGATCCGGATGGCCGAGAAGGTCGCGGCCGACCTCGGCCTCGTCCGCCACCGCTTCCTCGCGGCCGACGCGCGCGACGCCGCGCTCGCCGGTCCGTTCGACGCGGCGTACGTCCTCGACGTGATGCACCACATCCCGCGCGCCGACCAGGTCGCGCTCCTCTCGCGCCTCCGCGATCTCCTCGCGCCGCGCGGCGTCCTCATCGTGAAGGACATCACGACCGAGCCCCACTTCGGCCTCAAGTTCACCGAGTTCTTGGATCGCCTGATGGTCGGGTGGAACGAGCCTCTCGGCTACCGCCACCACCGCGAGTGGGGCGAGCTCCTCCGCGGCCTCGGTTTCCACGTGCGGATGGTGCGCGTGCCCGACGTCCTTCCGTACCCGCACGTCGTCATCGCCGCGACGAAGGGGTGAGCGGCGCGGGTCACGGCGCGAGTGCGTCGAGGCGGACTTCGTCGATGACGGCGTCGAGCGATGCGCCGGGGGCCTGGAGGTTCGCGCCCAGGTGGAACGTCACGTCGTCGAGCGGGCGGAGGTCGATGACGCGATCGAGCACCGTTTCGCCGTTCACCGAGGCGACGGCGGTGCGCGTCGCCGCGTCGTAGCGGAGATCGATCGTCCAGGTGAGCTCGCCCGGTGACGGCGCGGCGTCGGATCGCGCGGGGGACGAGATGAAGCGCGCCTGGCCGGTGTCGTCCCAGTGGCCGACGACGAACGGCGCGGGCGTCCCGTCGGTGTCGAGGACACCGACGTCGAGCGTCCGCCGCGCGAGGCCCGCGGCCGGTGTGCTTACGACGCCCGCGTAGATCGCCGCGCCGTGGAGCGACGCGGCGTGCGCGCGCATCCGCAGGGAGAAGCTCCCGAGGAGGACGCGCGGCGTCACGAGCGACGCCGCCGCGACGAAGTCGCTCCGGCCCGTCGGCGTGCCGCGGATCGAGAGGCCGCCGCGCGGGAGGACGGCGATCGCCGAGTCCGCGAGCCACGCGTCAGCCTGGAAGACCGCCCAGCGGCGCGGATCGACCACCTTCCCCTCGAAGCGATCGACGAAGCTCGCCGCGTGCGCCTCCGACGGGATCGTCTCGTACGCGACCTCGTCCACCGCGACGTCGACCGCGGCGGCGTCGGTGCGCGCCGTCACGGTGGCGACGAGGCGCACCGGCGCCCCTTCGTCCCACGCGCACGGCGCCGACGCGATCGGCGCGCCGTCGACGAAACCGAGCACCGCCTGGAGCTGCGGGCTCACGCGGAGCGCGATCTCGTGCCACCCGTCGCCGCCGGCGTCGGCGGCGTCGGCTGCGGATGCGTCGCGCGGCCCGGCGGGGACGATGTCGTCTCGCCGCCCGATCGGCGACGCGGCGCCGGCGATCGCCGCGCGGAGCGCGCCGTTTTCGTCGTGCGCCGTGATCGCGAGCGATCGCGGCTCGCCCGGCGCGTCGCGCTCGATCCCGACCGCGACGTCGACGCCGGCGCCCCGCGGAACGCGGAAACGGAGGCGCACGCGGACGTCCTCGAGGCGCTGGAGCGGCCCCACGATCCGCGCGGCGGTGCTCCCGGCGCGGCGCGACGTCCCCGAAAGGAGCAATCGCCCCTCCTCGGCGCTCACCGTGACGCCCTCGTCGTGCTCGATGCGGAAGCGCCCACGCATCGTCGGGGCCGGGTGCGCGGCGTCGGTCTCGCGGAG
>Ga0070689_100002967_pt1 | contig 11147 bp, 10 predicted proteins | sample KBSS23HmetaG_FD_64669 | JGI IMG/M metagenome (GOLD analysis project Ga0070689, IMG submission 64669) | Switchgrass rhizosphere microbial communities from Kellogg Biological Station, Michigan, USA - KBS S2-3H metaG | ecosystem: Host-associated > Plants > Roots > Rhizosphere ... | reverse complement strand
CGCGGCATCGACGTGGGCGCGAAGGCGGAAGTGCATCAACTGCTGGACGCACTCGCCTGCCAGGGCATCGCGCTGCTGGTCATCTCCTCTGAATTGCCGGAAATCATGAACTTGAGCCGCCGCATTCTGGTCATGCGCGGAGGTGAATTGGTTGGCGAAGTGGAGCGGGAGGATTTTTCACAAGCGCGGCTCCTGCGGCTGATGGCCGGAGTACCGGCGGAGGCGGCTTGAGAATGCCGCCGCGTTCCCAAGAAACTCAGCCACCGAGGTAACGAGGGGGAAGAGGGAGAATCGACCTCCGTCGGTCGGCGTATCCAACCGCTGTGGAAGGTGCAAGAGACGGATCAGGCTGTTCCCTCTCCCGTCGGACGGGAGAGGGTCAGGGTGAGGGGCAGTTTGTTTGAATTGGGCTTCCTATTCGCATTTGTTTTTGCGCAAACTCTTACTGCGCCAGGGAAACACAGATGATTTCCTTGTCATTGCGCGCATAGACGCAACGATTGGCGTAGGCGGGATGCGACCAGACCACCGGGCGCCCGGCGTCGGTGTTGGTCGGTTCGAGCAGATGGGCGCGGCTGAGTTCCTCGTACTTTTGGGGTGTGAGCTTCGCGATAATGAGGTCACCCTTCTCGTTGAACAGGAAGTAGCGCTCGTCGTTTCTCGTGATGAACGCGTTGCCCCAACGTTCGGATTTGCCCGTCGTCGCCTCGAACGTTTCCCAAAGCCGTTCGCCGGTGTCGGCGTTCAGGCAGCGGAGCTGTCCGTAGCTGCAGACGCCATACAGGTAACCGTCAACAAGGAAAGGCGTAGGGATGATGCTATGCAGGCCGTCGGTCTCCTTTTCGCTCACCTTCTTGCTTTGCCAGATGACCGAGGGTGTGTCCGAGTCCACGCGCAACATGAGCGACCCGTTGTAGAACGACGTGATGAAGAGACGGTCGCCGGATTTGCGCGGCGTCGGGACGCTCAATCCGGAGCGGGCCTCGACCTTGTGCGACCAGTAAACCTTCCCGGTTTGCGGATCGAGGGCGTTGACCGATTCCGGGTGCCAGATGATGAGTTGGCGCCTGCCATTGAATTCGTAAATCATCGGCGGACAATAACCCGGTTCCTTCGCGCTAAGCGCGCGCCAGAGCTCCTTGCCGCTGTCCTTGTCCAGCGCCACGGCCACGCTCCCTTCGCCGCCGACGAGACAGATGAGTCTGTTCCCGTCAATGAGCGGATGAGCGGCGAATCCCCACACCGGCGTTTTTGCGGCGTAATCCCGTTTGAGTTCGCGCGACCAAAGCACCTTGCCGGAATCGGCCTCAAGGCAGATCAGATTTCCCTCGGCTCCGAGCGTGTAAACCTTGCCTTCATGGACCGTGGGCGTGACGCGCGGTCCGGCGGGATAACTCATGGTGTAAGGACATTCGTAGGCGTGGTTCCAGAGAACTTTGCCGTCGGCTTCATTCAGGCAGAGCACCCGTTCAGTGCCTGGAATGGTGGATTGCGCGAAGGGATTGGCCGGGTTGTTCGCGCCCGGAGCCAGTTCGCGGTCCATCACAAATACTCTGGCCCCGGCAACGGCGGGACCGGTGTAACCCGAACCGACCGGAGTGCGCCAACGAACTCGCGGACCATTCGCCGGGAATTTCTCGACTATCCCCGTCTCGCGCCACACACCGTCGCGTTGCGGACCGAGCCATTGCGGCCAATCATCGGCGTGGGAGATCGCGACGCCAAGAACGACCGCGATCACAGCGGTGAACCATGTGGAAAAGCCGGGGGTTCTCATTTAGGCTTCACCAAATCACAAATCAAACACCACCGATGACTGCGACCAATGAGGAGCAAAGTTGCCAGGAGAAGCAGGGCGGTGTTTTCGAGCAGCTTGTGGCAGACAATCACTTCGCCGGCGCCACAACCACAGTCAAACCGGATCGCGCAGAAAGGAATCGAGTTGGCAGCGTGGATGGCCATCGCGCGGCCCAGCACCGCAAGGGTAAAGGGGACAAGCATCCCGATCAGCAGCAAGGCTGAGCCCCGAACGGCCACACCCCCCAGCAACAGCAAACCACATACAACTTCGAACCAGGGCAGCGCGGCGGCGATCAAGTTGAGCAGGACATGACTGGTGGTGAAGTCGTATTCCCTCAATATTTTCAGGAAGTCCACTGGGTGCAGGGCCTTGTTCAAGCCCATCAGGAAAAAGAGTGTCCCGAGAATCCAGCGAGCAACCACACCCACCCACTCATGGTTGAGCACTCTCCACATGAATGCGGACCGGTCTTTCACGGCTTCGCCCCTCGCAGGGTTCCGCTTCTGCGCTCGCCGATTTCGACGGGCAATCCGCTCTCAACCCATTCGGTCATGCCGCCACCATAAACCGCGAGACGTTCCAGCGGCACGCCGGAGTCCTTCAGGGTCAGCGCGGCAAATTCACTGTCCTCGCAGTCTCCACCGGTGCAATAGACGATGATATTTGTCGCGTTCTGACAGGCGGCCAGCACTGCCGGAAGATGCTTCTCAGGATAATAACGATCGAACTGATAAGCTCCGGGCACGTGCCCTTCAGCGTAGTGCCGGTCGTCACGAGCATCGACAAACACGATCGACTCCAGTTCGTATTGCGGGTCGCGAAAGAGCTGCAGCGCCTGCTCGTGATCGATGAGGCGCAGGCCCTTTTCTTTCAGACGCGCGGCCACGTTGCCCTGGGCCAAGTGGCCGTCCCCGTTGGCGGCAGGGTTAACTTTGGAATTCGCACTGCTCTCGAAGCCATGGGCTGTGCCGGTGCCTGGAAAATAATTCCGCGAGAGCGACAGGCCTCGAGGAGAGGCAAGGTTTGCCAACAGCGCGAAGGCCAGCCCCATGGCCGCGACCACCAGCGCTTCAAGTAGAACACGTTTTAATTCCCGTCCCATTACCCCAGGCCCGCGCCAATTCGCTCCCGACTGTTGTCGCATCGATGCTGGGTGCGATTCAGACATCCACCGGGTTCAGGCACGGCTACCAGCGATGGCCCACTGGCGGCGACGCTCATTTTCCAGTGGCCGCCGGTCGTTCCGGCCTGATCTGGGCCGGAGCCGCCGGTTTTGGAGCTGGCGCGGGGAGGGCCGAAGCCTGAGGTTGGAACACGGGCACTTTGATGAGTGCATACTTTGGATGATTGGATTTCAGCGTTACTTCAAATCTCTGGTCAGGCTTGATTTGAAACCCGGCCGGAAAGGATACCGAGAGGTTGAAAAGACGACCGGGTTGTGTTTCCTGCAGGTGAACTTCCGCGTCCGGAATGTTTACACTGGCATCGGACAGGGCCAACGAGTTCGTTCCGCTGTTGCGGATCACGATCGCTCGGTTCAGGGGAGCCGCCAGGCGTCCCGCAGGCAGCGTGATTCTATTGGGCGTGACCACCACGGCTTGTTCCACCATGAGGTAGGCAGCCACGCTTATGGTTGGCATGCTTGGCGATGAGGTTTTCACTGAGACCATGGCGTTCATTGACACTGAATTGAAAGGCGGGACCGCCGTGATGTGCAGTTCGAATTCCTTGCCTGGCTTCACGGTTTTCAGTTCCGCTTGGAACGCGTGGTTGGTGCATTGCAGGTCCGACAAGGTGATCGGTTCGTCCAGATTGTTGACGATGCGCACGATCCGGGTTTCATTCGTTTGAAGCTCATCGGACACTTTGAAAATCGCCATCGTTGGCGTGATCTGAATCGGCTTCCAAACCGTCCCGGTAATCTGAAGCACTTGATTGGACTTGTGAGGGTCGTTGCAAGTCACCGTGGCCGACTTCGTCACCGTGCCGTCGAAATTCGCGGAATTGAACTGGAGTGGAATGACGCCGGTCTGGCCTGGTTTGACTTGCCGGTCCCAAGTCCCCGCCGTCGTGCAGCCGCACCCTGGCCGAACGTCGGTGATCTCCAGCAATGCGCTACCCGTGTTGGTAAACACAAAGTCGTGCCTTACCAATTCACCCGCACTGACCTTTCCAAAATCGTAAACCGGGGTGGCAAATTCGATTCGGGGATTGGGAGTTTCCGGCGCGCCTGCCGCAGACTTTGTCACCGGTGTAGAGGGGGCCTGGGCCAGGCAGAAGGCGATGCCTCCCGATGCACCGGCCACGATCAACAACGTCGCAAGATTGGTTTTCATAACCGTATTACTCTCGCTGATTCCGCGCCGGCATGCACGCAAATATTGCGCTGCGCGTGAGTTGACGAAACCGGACGGGGCGGTTCGTGCGAAACGGAACCCGGCTTGCTCGAGTACCCGCCGACGCTTACCTGGGAACAACCCAGATATTTCGGTAAAACACCGGATTGCCGTGGCCTTGCAGTTGGAGCGGGCCTCCGCTGGGATCCTCCTTTTTTCCACCGGGCGTCGGTTCTTTCAGCTCGAGGTTTTCATGAATTGCCACGCCGTTGTGTTTGATCGTCACCACCGCATTTTGGGTTTTCTTCCCGCTCTCGTCGTATTTTGCCGAAGTGAAATCGATGTCGTAGGTCTGCCAAGTCAGGGGAGGGAAGCACATGTTCAAGGAGGGCGCGGTTTGCGAGTAAATGCCGCCGCACTCGTTGTTCTCGCCCTTCAACCCGAAAGAATCGAGCACCTGCAGCTCGTAACGGTCCTGCAAATAGACACCGCTGTTGCCGCGGTCCTGTCCGCGTCCGAGCGGTTTGAACGGGAGCAGGAATTCGAGGTGCGCCGTGAAATTTGTGAAGCTCGCCTTGCTCTGGCAACCCGCCGCGAGCAGATGTCGCTCGTCCACGTGGCCGCCGGCCCACGCGTCGGAGCTGGCGCCGTCGAACAACACCATCGCGCCCGAAGGTGGTTTGGCGCCCAGCGTCGAACTCTGTCGTTCGGTTTTCTCCATCGTGTAAGGGCCGCCGTTGTCGGCCGTGATGGTGATCTTCCCCTTGGCCAGTTCAGCCCGGTAATTGTTTTCGCCGGTGAAGACAATCTTGTCGCCCTCGCGTTTGCCGGCGGTTTCCTGTTTGAATTCCTTGTCCCACCCGCTGCCGGGCAACCCGCCGCGGTAGGTCACCATGCGAAAGTTTCCATCGCCTAGCGCGATGATCTGGGCGCCGCCCCAATCGTTTTTGTACTCTCCTTGATCGACGTAATCTTGCCCGCCCTTGCCCGCGTCGAGGAAGGTCTCGGCTTTCGGCCGGTCGTCTGCGGCGAAAAGGTTTGCCGTGAGCGCGAGGAACACAATAGCGGACGGTTTCATACGTTGTGCTTCTTTCTACTGGAGGGTGCAGGATACGGATCGGCGGACTCCCAGCCAACAGAAAAAGGGGATCGCCTGGATTGCGGGGGTGGGTGGCCGGTTGTCTTTGAGTTCGACAAACTGTTGGAACTGTGAGATGACGGATGGTGGATTTTCAAAGTGAGCGGAGGATGCCCTCGGGTGAGGGGCCTCCGATGTGGATGAGCGGAGATTAGTGGTTACATTTCTGAGCGCCAGGCCAGACCCGGTGCGGCATTGCGCATGTTCTCGTTTCCACCAAGTCGAAGGATAATTGCATGGTTCTTAATTTCACTTTCGAGTGTCAGTCTCATTGTTTGCGCAGTTTCTTTCTTATACGCTCAGCATGTCGTCAGAACCTTTACGCGAGTCCAAGGTCGCGTGGTTGAGGTTCGGCCACATTCCGTTGGTCACGACGAGACCGCCTATTTTGCCATTTTCTCATTCACTGATGATAAAGGAGGAGAGCATACAGTGCGTTCTCGTTTGAGCAGCTCTCCGGCGCAGGAGAGGTTGGGGACGTTATTCCGATTTTGTATCCGCCAAGCGAGCCGGACAGGGCACGGATTGGCACACATCGTTACTTATGGGGTTTGACGATCGCTTCTGCAGTGCCTGGCGTCGTCGTGTTGCCGGTTGGACTGATTATTCTTTTGTGGCCCACACTAGCCGTACGATTTAGGAAGGAGACGGTCAATGCCGCCTAAAACGAAAAAAGATAGCTTTGACCGATTGAGCGAAGCGAAGGAGCGTCAAAGCTTTCAGCCGTATTGAGCATAATGAAAACGCACGATACCATTGACTGACCCCTACTTCTACTCGCCGTGTGAGTGTCGGCGCGGATCGGTGGCCTGAATAATCGCGCTCACGGATTGTTGATTGAATCCCTTGAAACCGCCTTTGCGCTCCAGGTTCTCGAGGTGACTGCCGATGGCGCCTTCCCGCAAAAACCCTTCAAATTGCTTCTCGTCAATCAGCCCTGCGCGCAACAGCCGCTCGGCCCGTTCGCGCCGGACCGGCCATCGTTCTCCTTCCGTAAACGCCTGTTTGAGAAATGGGAAATCGGAAAACGGCTTCATCATGCCCACGCCTTCGGCGGCCATTTGCTCGCGCAGCAGGTTGTGATCGAAACGGCACTCCAGATGGTGCATTCCCGCGTCGAGAAAACTCTCGCCATGCAGTCCGACCCAGAGTCCGATGGTTCCAACGCGAGTGGGCGAGGCAAGGACCTGGCGTGAGAAATCGATGTCCGTCTCCGCCGGTTCCAAATCCACGTCGCAGAAAGCGACTATCCCTTCGACCGGCTGTTCCAGAATCTGCGCGCCCCAACCTGCCTGCGCTCCGGCGTAGAAACGCTCGCGCCGTTCAAACCCGAGCTTCTCGAGCGCACGCATCAGATCAACGAAATGGGTGCGCGAACAACGAAAGGTGTGATGATCGTGGTTGGCCCAACCCAGCCCGAGTTTGTCCTGGCGCCGTTTCTGAATTTGCCCCGCGTGATTGCGGCGTTCCCAATAAGCCCGTTCCTCGGCAAACACAACATGACAAGCCAGGTCGCGTCCGACCAGGCCCACCAGGCGGTCCAGAAGGGTGTGGGCCTGGCGAAACCCCTCCGCGTCATCGCCAAAAATCCTCCTCCGCGTTTTCCAAAGCTCGTGGGCCTTGAGGACCGCTTCGGTCCGGGTTCGATCCAGTCCGGTAGCTACGCAGCCACGGTAGCCACGCCGCTGGATGATTTCAAAGCGGGTGCCATTTTCATTCGACGCCACGACGCGCCTGAATCGTGTAAGCGGTTCGCCTTCCGGTTCGGTGGCAATCCCATGAACGGCCATGAAATCGGAAATGCTCTCCACCTGAATCGCCAAGGCGTACGGATGATCGGCGCTCGACACGCTGTGGTCGAGCACGACACGCGGCAACATCGCGTCGGGGTGCCAAAACGGTCGCTTGCCGGCCGGTGTTTCAACCAGCGGATCGTCCGTAAAACCAACAAGCCGCAACGCTGATTCGGCATTCGGCGGCAAGACCAGGTAATCGACCCAATCGATGAATAACGTCCCCGTGGCAACGCGCATTCGCTCCGATAACGTCGATGCGAAAGTGTTGCGTCTGAGGAAAGCCTGGATTTGGTCCAGAACAAAGTTCTCCGCGACATAGCAAAGGGGCCAATCGAACCGGTTTTCTCTGACCGCGTCCGGCGTGAGGCTCAGCTTGCCTTCGGTACGAATGACTGGTTCAGCCGCTCTGGGAGTCATACCCTCTCTCTGTCCTCCACTCCGGCGCAAAATTCAATTGCTAAAAGAGATGCAAGATGCGGAACGGTGAAGCCAGGAGTTGTCGGTTCGTGGAAGCGCTGCCTTCCGCCTGTGCAGTTGACTTGGGGAGCGCGCCCGCCTCGGGCGCAGTGGGCCGCGCCCTCGCGGCCCACTGCGTGCACCAAATCCGTTCATTATTTGGTGCGCTCGTGCACGTCGAGGTTCGGCGCGAGGGCGCACCGAACAGCAGCCGAGGCGGCTGCGCTCCTCATTAATTCCAACTGCATCGTTCCGGCTTAAGGAGAAAAGATCTGCAACCAGAGCGATTTGAACAGGGCCATGCGGACGACGTCCTGGCGCTTGCCGCCCACCTTGAGGTCATCCAGGAAAATTCCCTCCAACTCGAAGCCAAACCGGCTATTGAGGCTTATGTTGTGAATATTGATGTCGCGCGAGTGGATGTAAACCTTGTTCAAGTTCAGGATCAGGAACGCGTAATAGAGAAAGCCGAAAGTGGCCCGTTTGCCGATGCCTTTGTCTTGCAGGCCGGCTTCACCCACGAGCTTTTTCATTTCCAGTTTGCCGGCCAGGGGATCGATGTTTTCGCCCCCGACGATTCCGACAGGCCTTCCCTCGTAATAGATCCCGAAGTACTCACGCGTCGGATGAGTGAAGTACTTTTGCAATTCGACTTCTTTCTCCGGGAAGGCCGGGACGAAGCTTTCGCGAAATGCCGGATTTCTCAACCACTCGACCACCTTGATGATGAGCGAGGGCTGTAACGGCCGCAGAGTGACGTGTTGAACGGCAAGTTGCTTTCGCTCCGCCCACTCATTCCTTACGGTATCGAGCCTGAAGATCCGATTGTAATATTGAATGCCCTCGGGTTTCTTCTCCAGCGCCATGAGGTTGTCGAGCAGATGCGAGGCGACCCTGAGAATTTCCTCTTTCCGAACCCCATAGTTGATCAGTTCGTTGTAAAATCCCTTCGTCACCAGCTTGAGCATCTGGTCGCGCTGGCGTTCGACGGGCGTTTTTTCGTCGCTCGATTCGTTCATCGTAGACCTGGAAACCGATGACTCTGCCGGAGGACCATTAACTTCTCGGGATCTTCAATTCGTTCAAGGCGAGGCCCTCCCTTTGGCCCAAGGTGGCTTCCACTTTGGGAACGTACATTTGGGTCTCGGCCGGCAAGCGGTCGGCGATCGCGTCAAACGTGCGCGCCTTGTGTCTTCGGAGCAACTCGGCGACGCGGGTTTCGCCCGCGTTATAGGCGGCGAGGGCCAGTCGCCAGTCGCCGAAACGGTCATAGAGATGTCGCAGGTGCCGAGCGGCAGCGCGGGCGCTTTTCCCTGTTTGCAGGCGTTCGTCCTCCGGTTGGAGTGCGAGGTTGAGCGAACGGGCAGTCTGGGGCATCAATTGGAACAACCCGACCGCGCCGGCCGGACTGCGCGCCTGGGGATTGAACGACGATTCAACTTCAGCTACCCAGACCAACTCCGCGGGCAATCGTTCAGACACAAAGATTTGCTTCAGCCGGGGCACATAATCCTCCGCGAGGGGCGGCAGGGAACGGCCCTTCAATTCTTTGACCCAGACCGAGCGTTCGAGTTGCGGCGTCGGATTGGGCAGGCGCGGTTTGTCCGGTGCGGTTTTGGCCTCGCGGCGCAGTCGTTCGGCGACATCGAAGTAATCAAGACGGGTTTGCAGCCAGACGGCCCAGGGGCGCGTTTCCTCGAACTGTTGCAACACGGGAAGAACGCTCGTTGCCGTTTCTCGAAGCGCGCCAAGGTCGTAAACGTAATTGCCTTGAAAGCGCTTCCGGAGCTCGGTGAGAAACTGTTGCACCCGATCCTTATCAATGCCCAATTCATCCAGCGCCGTTTCGTCGAGATTGTCCTCCAGCCAATCCTGGACCGACTGGATGAGTTCATTGGGCTGCGGCAGTTGGTCTTGCGCCATGGAAGCGTACGCGAAGCCAAGCCCGACCAGGAGAGCCGCTATCATTCTCACGAGGCGCAGCTTACCACACTTGAGCTGCCGAGCGTCCAGACCATTTGAGCATGCGGAGATGGAATTGCTGGCCTTCATTGTTTTGTTCAGGCAGAAGTTGCTCCGCCTCGCAGTCTCGGCCGAGGAGCAGTCCGCGCCGAAACCCATTCCACAGCGCAGGCAATGGTTAAGGTGACATAACGTTGAATACAAAGCCGGGCCATGCCGTGGCCGCCGTTCATCTGACCCCAAAGTCGCGACGATAGCGTCGAAGCAACGCGTCGGGGTCGTTCCCGAGGAGGTACACCTTGCCGTGAAGCTTTTTCGTTTCGCCCGGTTTCAGCCCGCCCACTCTCGGGTCGTTGTGGAGACAAACAATCACCCCTTGAAACAACTCCTGCGTTTGATCCCACGCCATCGCCAGCAGATACCGATCGTCCGCCGAGAAGCAACCGATCAGGTCGTTGACGGGCTGGTCGAGACTGATCGGGCGCGGGTTCACATCCTCGAGATTGATTCCGCCCGGCACATAAACCTGGCCGCCGCGATAGACCGCTTCCTCGGTTCGGCGGGTTTTGTCGAGCATCGTCAACCCGCGCGCGGTGAAGATGAAACTCCTGGCAATGTAGTTCGATTGATTTCCACCCGTGAACCGGTCCACGCGCATGCACGGCTGAAACCACTGTGCGTCCACAAACTGGTCTCCGCGATTCTTCAAGGTGAGCCGGAAATCGACTTCGTCCTTGCCAGCGCGGATGTCATGCAGAACTTCGAGGTAGGGCTCAACCGTTGTGCGCAGCCGGAGTCGTTTGCCCGCGCGATCGGCCGACAGCAATTCGGTCTTGTGCGGGATGGTTGTCTGGCGCCAGTCGCGCCGAGTCGATCCGCTGCGGCAGAATGCTTCAAGATACCAGATGTTGATGTTGCCGCCGGGAATGTCGGGGCGAGAAACACTCAACATGTTATTGGTCCAGGTGACACTCAGGTTGGCAGTCGTCCCGGCCGTCACGGCAAAAGAGCCGGCCAACAAAAGGAATGACCAATGACCAATGACCAATGACGAAAGAAATCCCAAGCCCGAAGGTCGAAGGCTTCCCGGTCGTGCGCTTATGGTTTTGGTCATTGGGATTTCGTCATTCCTTCGGATTTCGTCAATCGTCATTCGGATTTGACAGTTGCGATCTCTTCGCTCCAGAAGGCCGGCCAACAAAAGAAATGACAAATGACGAATGACTAATGACGAAAGAAAACCCAAGCCCGAAGGTCGAAGGCTTCCCGGCCGTGCGGTTATGGTTTTGGTCATTGGGATTTCGGCACTCCTTCGGATTTCGTCATTCGTCATTCGGATTTGGCAGTCGCAGTCCGTTTAATCCACAAGGCCGGCCCAGGATGGCTTGTCAGGCGTCGGGTGGCGCATGGCTCTCTTTCGCCCAGGCTGGCGGATTCTTGAGCCGGTACAACATCTCCCCCGCTTTAGGCACCATCAGAATGCCTTCGTCCTCGCGGTTTGCGAATTCTTCGGGATGAATGCTCGCTGGGTCGCGGTATCCGAGGTTGATTTGCCTGCATTTCTCCGCCGGGATTCGGGTCGCCAGGGTCACCCGTGCGCGCGGTGTTTCGACGCCGTTTTCAAAAGTGCCCAATCCGTGAACGTGCGCGCAATGCGC